>Ga0307380_10000923_pt1 | contig 44229 bp, 29 predicted proteins | sample UN3MG_FD_202239 | JGI IMG/M metagenome (GOLD analysis project Ga0307380, IMG submission 202239) | Soil microbial communities from Risofladan, Vaasa, Finland - UN-3 | ecosystem: Environmental > Terrestrial > Soil > Coastal area > Acid sulfate soil | place: Finland: Risofladan, Vaasa | collected...
GCAGAGGGCCATGCCGTTGGAGATGGCAGCCATGGCGTGCTCGCGGATGCCGTAGTGGAAGTTGCGCCCCCGAGGGTTGTCGGCGCTGAAGCTGCCTGCCTGGTCGAAGCTCAGAAGGGTCTTGTTCGACGGGGCCAGGTCGGCCGAGCCGCCCAGGAGCCAGGGAACTCGCTTGGCCACCTGGTTGAGCACCTTGCCGGAGGCGTTCCGGCTGGCGTCTCCCTTCGCGTCGGCCGGGAACCGTTGGACGTCGGCGTCCCAGCCCTGGGGCAGCTTGCCGCTCAGGATCAAGTCGATCTCGGCCGCCTGCTTGGGGTATTCTGCCCGATACTCGGCGAACTTCGCCTCCCACGCCTCGCGGAGTTGGCTTCCCCGGGCGCCGATGCCCTGCTGGAAGTGGGCGAGGACTCCGTCGGGCACGCGGAAGTGCTCGTCCTCCGGCCAGCCGTAGGCTTTCTTGGCCAGCCGAACTTCCTCTTCGCCCAACGGGGCGCCATGGGCCCCGGCCGTGTCCTGGGCATTGGGGGCACCCCAGGCGATGTGGCTGCGGCAGATGACGAGCGTGGGCCGATCGGCCGTGTCGCGGAACGCCGCCAGCGCGCCGCGCGTCGCGTCCAGGTCGTTCGCGTCGTCGACCAGAAGCACCTGCCAGCCGTAGCCGGCGAACCGCATGGCCACGTCCTCGCTGAACGCGAGCGACGTCTCCCCCTCGATGGTGATCCGGTTGTCGTCGTAGATCCAGCAGAGGTTCCCGAGCTTCAAATGTCCGGCGATCGAGGCCGCCTCGCCGCCGATCCCCTCCATCATGTCCCCGTCGCTACACAGGGCGTAGACGTCGAAACCAAAGAGCTCGAAGTCGGGCCGATCGTACCGCGCGGCCAGCCAGCGCGAGGCGATCGCCATGCCCACGCTGGTGGCAACCCCCTGTCCGAGTGGTCCCGTGGTCATCTCGACGCCGCTGGTGTGCCCAAGCTCGGGATGCCCCGGGCACCGGCTGTTAAGCTGGCGAAACTGGCGAATCTGCTCAAGCGAAACCGCCGGCTCGTCCGTGGGCTTCCCATCGCAGTTCAACTGCTTGACGCCCGTCAGGTGGAGCATCGAATAGAGCAGCATCGACGCATGTCCACAGCTCAGCACGAACCGATCCCGCCCCGGCCAGCCCGGCTGGGCCGGATCGTACCGTAGCTCCTCGTTGAACAGCACGTACGCGATGGGGGCCAAGGCCATGGGCGTGCCCGGATGCCCACTATTGGCGGCCTGGACGGCGTCCATCGAGAGGGTGCGGATGGTGTCGATGGCGTCTCGTTCGACCGTGCTGCTTGAAAGGGACATATGCACTTCCCGAGGTGTAAGGGATCCCCAAATAGAGTGTGCCATCAGGACGATTCAAAGGGTCCATACTAGGCACTCGACCAGCGAGAGTCAACGAGGGGGCAGAAGGCCCCCTTTGGCGACATCCGGTCCAGCGGAGCCAACCGCGAAGGAGCGTATCTTAACGTACCGCGGCAGTCGGCCAGCCCTTGAAGGCGCCCGGCCAAGTTACGGTTGACGATGGGCATCGGCTTGGGTACCGTCTTTTTCAAATCCGCGCAATGCGATCGACGTACAACATATGTAGCGGTGTGCTGGCCCGGATGCCGGTGGTGTCACGCGATCTGATATCACGATGGAAGGATTGGCGTCCAAGTCGTTCCGTGTGAGGCGGGGCCAAGTATATGTCAACCGACGTCAAGAGCAACCTGATGGAAACGGCCGAACGGGTCAAGCGAGTTGCAGAAATCAAACGGCGGCAGGCGGCTGTCACCGAAGCCGGGCAGCGCGCGTGAGGCCATTGAACAGAGAGGCAGCTTCGTTCAGCCGCTACGTGGTCGGCTGGATGCTGGCCCACTGCGAAAGCGAGCACCTCGCCGAGCGGTTGATCCGCGAGACGGTCGTCAAACAGGGCATCGCCCAGGACCAACTGACCATCCACAGCGACCGGGGACCGTCGATGCGATCCCAGACCGTGGCCCAACTGCCGGCCACGCTGGTCCACTCCGGTCAGGCCGACGCGGTCCTGGCCGCTCGGCAGGCCGTGCTCGACGCCGCCCACGCCGCGCCCCCTGAGCGATTCGTCCATCGCCCGCCGCGGGCGCTCCCGCTGCGCGCCGAAGTCTGAGCGTGTAGACTTCGGCCGCCTCATTGCGATCGGCAAACGAATAGCTCAGAAAGATGTCCGCCGGCGCCACGATGCTCCTTCGGGCCGTCCAGCCCGATGACCGTCGGATGGCTTGCGACGTGCTGACACAACAGGAGTCGAACCATTCGTTCCGGCAAATCCACTCGATAAGCTCCGTCTGGGCGAACGCGTCGCTTTGCGATGCAATGTCGGCGGCGCGTGAGCTTTAGCACCGGCTCTTGCCGACCGTGGCCCACGTTCCGATCCGGCAGCGCGACGCGAAACACGCTCGCTCCCGAGAAGCCCTGTCGGAGGCTGTGGAGCTCCAAGCGCGCGACGTCGGGCAAGAGCTGCGTGACCAGCTCGCGCACAGTCTGCTTCCCTTCCTCCAACGAGCCGTTCGTGCGCAGCGAGCGAACCTGAAACTTCAGCGCCGCGCCCAGCCTTCTCGCGTTCGACATGATAGGAGGTTTCCTCGAAAGCGGGCCCATGATCACGCGGAGCTGGGCAAGCAAGTCTCGGTCGCCGACCGTCACGTCCTCTCCGGCGACCAGGAGACACTTCACGGGGGCGTCGCCGGGGAACGTGCCCCGGTCCGCAGTCCTTCAGCTTCTGCCGAAGGGTCTTCGTCGTGACTTCCATTAGTGTAGTCCATAGATTCCTTGACACAGCCCTGCTCGCCATGTAGTATTACGCAAAGGATGGGCCGTTTTGAACTGCTCGTTCTTCTGCGAGACCGTTGCGGGGCGCGCCGAGTGAAGGTTCGCAAGCAGGATCGCGGAGTTGACTATGGCTCTTCGGAATCCGATATCCAAGACTCAAGAGGGCTTGCTGGTCCGCGCACTGCGTGAGCCGGAGAATGCCCTGCGCTGCCTCGTGTTGATGGTTCGGGGTTTTCCCGATGAGCCCCTAAGCCATGAGTGGGCGCATATTTGGGAGGAGCGCCGCCAAGAGGCGCGAAAAGAATGTTCCCCGGACGTATTCGCGCGAATCGAAAGCGCGATCGGAGATATATCCTCGATGGAGCCCTTCTCGATTGATCCCCAGATCTCCAGACTACAGCTCGGGGAAGAAACGGACGTTTGCCTGCTTCTGGGCGCTGGAATCTCTGCTCCGGAGCCGTCCCGGATACCGACCGTCACCGATCTCCTCGCTGAGCTCTGGCAGAGGGCGAGCAGAATTGGCCGCGACGATATCGACCGTCTTCGTGATTGGTGCGAAAACCGCGGAGTACGAAACATCGAGGACTTGCTTACTGCGGCGTATATCGCCAACTTCTCTGCGAGGAATTCCAACATCTGGGGGCTGTTGGACTACTTCCTTTTCAAAGCGGGCCAGCCCACGTTGACGGAATCAGCTTCGCTGCTGACTGAACCCCATGCCCGGCAGGTTGACACGGCATCCATCGCTCTCCTGCAGGATACGCTACAGACCCTTTTCGGGCTCCTCGCCGGAACCATGATTCCCGCGGCGCCCAATGATGCTCATGAGGCAGTCGTTTCGTTTGTTCGAAGACACACTCGCTCTTCTATCGTAACCACCAACTACGATGGCTGCGTAGACGAAGCGCTTCTCAAGGCCAAGCTTCGATTGAACACGTACATAGAGGAAGAGGCGCGTCCAGATCGTACGGACCTGATCAAAGTTCATGGTTCCATCAATTGGTCCTACTGTGACTCTTGCCACGACGTCAGAGAGTTCGACCTCTTGAATCTGAAGAAGGCCTATGACGAGGATAGCCTCAGTTATGCCGTGATCGGGATTTGCAGAAAATGCCAGGGCCAGCGACGCCCCTTGCTCATTCCGCCAATGGCCGTCAAGTTCGTCATGTTTCCGAACCTTATCAGGCTCTGGGAGCAGGCGCGACTGAGGATTGAAACTTCCAGCCTAATCATTGTCGTGGGATTCTCCTTCGCGGAGGGAGATGCCTATCTCAACAAGATAGTCGAGCGGTCGATGGGGATTAGTCGAGACCAGACGATCGTTGTCTGTGATCGCAACCGCGCTCTTGCGGACGCTCTGCGTAGGCGTTATGCGGCTCGCATCGACCGCTTCGATGAAGCCAGAATCCTTGCTGCGACGGGCTCGGCTGAGAAGGTACTGCCGCAGGTGCTTTCGCGCCTCCAGGAGGCACGTCAATCGAACAGCGCGCCAACTGCGAGTGGAAAGCGGACGCGAAGGAGTGCGAAGAAGCGTTCGGCAAAATGACTCGAGCACGGCGGTCATCGTGCTTGACTCACAGCTCACCGGCGGGCTGCCGCCACGTGGTAGGCGGCGAGCCCCGGGCATTCAGGCGACCTTCGCGTCACCCGTCGCCGATGATCGGGATGCGCAGGCTCACGACGGTCCGCTCATCGCTGCTCTTGATATCGAGGCGAGCGCCAATGTTGTTGGCAATGCGTTGAAGAAAGGACAATCCCTGCCAGTCACTGTTCCCTTGCGTGCGTACCCAACGGCCCTCTCGCAACAGCTTCTGCACCTCCTTCGGTACGCGCTTGCCGGACCGCGTCGCGGAAATGACGATATCCCTCCCATCTTCGCTCCGTTGGCTCGATAGTTGAACCGTGCTTTCTGATGCGGCCAGTTCCAGGGTGCCGAGAATGAGCTCGGCGACCATCAGCCGCAGGTCTTCTGGAAAGGTCTTGGTCTGGAGTTCCGCTTCACTCGGGGTCCATTCCAGGCGCACGCCGCGGTGAAGATAGCAGGGCCGAGCTCGAGCGATCTGTTCGGTCATGGTGGCGGCAACGTCGACCTTCTCGAAGCGGGCGGGTTCTTCCTGTTCGATCGACTTACAGATTGTCCGCGCTAGATCATTGCCCATCTCTTCCACGGCGGCAACGTGCCGGCAAACCGGATCCTCCGCATCACGATTCGGATCGAGGCCGTACCGCCGTGAGAGAGTCTCGGCCAACCCGTGCAGTTCATCGGAAATCCGGCCCATCGCTTCGGAAACGAGCTTGGCGAAGCGCTCGTGATCGCTCCGCCTATCATGGTCCTTGAGCCAAAGTAGTCGCTGGAGTCGGAGTTTTCGGTGGACCGCCTCGCGGGTCCTGCCCACGGCAATGACGAGGCGGGTGAAGAGCATCTTCTCATCTTCCCGGCTCGCTAAGGGCTTAGCCAGAAAATCTGCTGCTCCCTCCCTCACGGCATGAATGAAGTTCTGCGGGCTCGGGAAACCGGTCAGGACCACGACGGCTGTGTCACAACTAGCCCTGATGTCTGTCAACAGCTTGCGTCCAGCCTCCTCGAACGCCTTGTCGTCCTCGGCGTCTCGCTCAGTAGCTGGTAGCTGCATATCTAGGAGGATCACGTCGTATGGCCGTTTGTCCCGGAAGGCTTGATCCAGTCGCTGGCGTGCCTGTTCCGCGCTCGTTGCTTCGTCGACTGCGAAGCCCATAGCGCCTGCACCGTCTGACCAGTCCGACGGCGGGGTTCGCAGAAGCATGGATAGCCTCGCCCGCTGGGGCTCACTATCCTCGATGATCACCAGTCTCGGTCTGTCCTGCATTTGTGTGTCCCCTCTCGTCAAACCTTACGGAAGGCAGAGTGATCACGACCGTGGTACCTTTGCCCGGTGTGCTGTGAATTCGCAGATTGCCCTCGTGTTGCTCGATGACGTATTTTGCCAGAAAGAGGCCCATTCCAGGACGTTCGCGCGATGCTGACCTACAGAAGCCACCAAGGATGTTTGGGATTTCGGTTTCTGGAATCCCTCTCCCCTCGTCAGTGACCCTGACATTGACGCTTCGGTCGGTTCCGTTCGTCTCGACTGAGACGGTCAACGTGCATCCGCCGTCCATCGCGTTCAGACCGTTGTCGATGATGTTGGAAAAGGCCTCCTCCAGTTCAATTCGCGCGCCGAGGATCAAGACGGCGGGAACTCCGCCCAACGTAATGCGCATGCTCCGCTTTGCCGCCTTCTCGGCAGATCTTAGGATAGCTCGTTTTAGAACAGACTCCAGTTCCAAGTCCTCGTATGGGGGCAGCTTTCCACGCCCAATCGCGTTCAAGTACTCGTCGCACCGTCGTGCGAGACTTTCAGAGACTCTTTCCAGGCGGGACGCGAGCTCCCTTTCGTCCTCCTCCCGCGAATTATCCACTAGCGTACGAAGGTCACCGAGCATATCGAACATCCGATTGCGCAGGTCGTGTGTCAGTTGGGTGAGGATTCGTCCAGCGTAAGCCATGTGTTGCTCGCCGCGCTGCAGTTCGCGAGCAGCGCGGACCCGCTCGTCGGCTGTGGTCTGCCGCTCTATAGCCTGTGCGATGTGTCTTGCCGCACGCCTAAACTCGTCGATGTCCCTCGGCGTAAACCAGCGGTACTCCTCCATCGGGCGATTCCGGATATTCCAGAGTGCCAGCACACCCAGCGGCGGGCCGAGTTGGTGCTTGAGCGGAAGAACGAGAAGAGAACTCACTTCGCACGAGGGCAGCAGCTCTTCCACCAATCTGACCATCTGACCCCGTTCAGGTGGCGCGGAGCGCACCGCCACGACAGTCGCCTCCTTGAGGACGGGTCCCCAGACCGCATCGTCGATGGCCACCTCCTGGAGTGGGCGGGCCTCGGGAGTGTCCCCCTCGCGAAACCCGGAAGATCCCGCCAGACGTAAGAATCTGCAATCATCGTCGGGCACATGGATCGCGCACGCTTCCAAGTCGTAGTCTTTCCTCAACTGACAGCACACTTGTTCAGCGAGCTCGGAAATGTCGCTCCCCTGCTCCAGCAGGAGCTGATCCAAATTTCCCAGCCGGCGGGCTCTTCGGACCTCTGCTCGTGCTGCCTCGGAGGCCAAGGAAGCATAGACGAAGGCAGACAGGTCGTTGGCGACCTGCGCCAGGAGGTGCGGTTCAATCGTGGCGAACCTGCTTCCCACTTGAGTGGGCCGGATACGGTTGTGCATGGTAAGCACGCCGAGCAAGTTCCCGAACCGCAGCGGGATCGCGATCACTTCGCATCGGACTTGCGACCACTTCGGGCCGAACATCTGCTTGCCATATTTCGCGGGGCCCTGCCCAGGCTTGCCTCTCTTCCATTCTTGCAGATCGGGAATATGCATCGGCTTTGCCTCGGGCCGCGCAGCCATTCCCGTCATGCCCTCGTGAAGTTGATACTGGGCCCTGCCGATCATATCCCTCTCCCATCCGTGCTGTGCTCGAAGGACCAGAGCTTCTCGTTCCGGATCCCAGAGGAAAAACGACACCACGTCCGCCTGCTCAGCCTGGGCAATCTTGCCCGCGTGCTCACGCAAGGACGTCTCTAGATCCTCCTCACTCACGTCAGGTAACGTCTCCAGCAAGAGCCTTAATTCCCGGGCGGTTCGCCTTTCAGCCTCGATATTCTTGGCGTGCTCCAAGGCGAAGAATAGTCTTTGCCCCAGTTTTTCCATCGACCGCCACAGGCTTTCAGAGAAGAACCACGGCTCCCTGGCCGCTATGTTGATAACCCCGATTGGCCGGTCTTCGTCCCGAGCTCGGATGAGAAGGTTCACGTAAGACCGTTCAGTCTGAAAGACTTCCCGAACCGGTTCCGCCTTCAATCCGGCAGCGAATGCTCGTGAGTGTTCATCGTCCTCGATATTGTTGGCCCATACGGGTTCCTGGTCGCGAAAAGCCCTGGCCGAGGGGCTGTCCTCGTTACAGGGAATCGCAGGCCGGTGCTGCTTTGCTGCTTCGTAGTACGCCCCGGAGCCTGCGACGAGTTGGAGTGATTCGCCGTCGGGCGTAGCGAGCCGTATGTGCAACATGTCGGTTCCGAGTAGCTTTGCCCCCACAACGACGTCGACGAACTCCTGAGCGGCCTCTGCCACCGTCGGTTTGGTAAGGCTTGCTGCCACGGCGCGGTCGAAGAGGTTGGACAACTCCAACTCGTGCATGCGGATAGCGCGGGAGACCGCCACCGCAATCTGACTCGCCAATGCCTGCGTCAACTCCGCAAGATGACGCGGTAGCTGCCGCGTGCTACTCATATCGCCCAAGTCAACCTCTACCAAACCGATAACCCTCCCGCCCGGCGTTTTCAGTGGCAAGACGTACTGGCTGATCATTCCACTGAGCTTGACGGCCGCGGGATCGTTGTACTTGTCGCGACGGGAATCGGGCACGAAGCGTGCAATGCGGCGATTCGCCACCAGCACCAAGAGGTCGTCGCTGTCACCTCTGCGCCGCGTTAGGGGAACAATCCGCCTCCAGCCCTTTCCGCGGGCCTCCAAGGCCACGGTGACCCAGGACTTGCGATCGTGAAACACAAGCGAGATCATGCCGCCGGGAAAACCGGCTTGCACGATCATGTCCATGGCCGCGGCGAGCACTTCGTCAAGGGAGGCGGTTTCGGCCAGCCTCTTCCCGGCGTCGGCCAGCGCGCGGTACCCTCTTCTGTGGAGATCGCGAGGGGAGAACTCGTCTGCCAGCAAGAGGCCGGACACGGTCCAGTTGCGCATCAACGCCCGGCCCTGCGTGCCAACGCCGATCTCGCCAAAGACAAGTCCGGCGACGATAGGGACGCTCGGATAAGCTTCCTTCAGTTCGCGCGGCGCTCCTCCGAAGTCCAGCGTCCTTCCCTCTGCGCACTCATAACGGGCAGCGCCGAAAAAGCAGATCGCACACGCGAGGTGAAACGGGTCGATATTACCTCGGCGAAGCGCGCCGGCGAACATTCTGGTGGCCGTGCGGCGAAGCTTCTTGGAGTTACACGTGTGGATCTCCATCGGCCAATGCTCGATCACCGGCTGGTCCACGAGCACGGATCCGTCTTTCTGCGGCCGCGGGTACAAGATGATCCGGTGGCCCTCGTCTTCGGGAGTCACGCCCCCAAACAGAATCGTCTTTCCTCGGCGCCGATAGTCATTGATGACTTCCCGGGGCGTTTTCTGCTCCCCGCCTCTCTTGCCGGCGGTCTCGACACGCACGATCCGATACCCCCGATCCGCAACCTCCCTGGCGAAGACGTGCTCGCCCGTCCCCGTCAAACCGTGCTCCATTCCGATGCCGAAACGGATGTCCGATTCAACGAGGGCCACGATGGCGCTTCCCTCATACACGCGGCCGCCCACGAATTGCCAGGATCTCTTCCGCCGGAAGTCGTCGCCGGCAACTCCGCCCACCATGGGGATTCGGCTTCGCGTTGCCTTGCGTATCGCCGTGTGAATCTCGGCGGCCTGGTAGAGGGGCGCCTCCTCTCCGGTTTCCGTGAACCCCGGCAGGAAGCAGAACATGAGGCGGTTGCCATGAGGATTGGGATCCTTGCCGGACAGGCCAAGTTGCCTACAGAGGGATGGAACCGCTTTCTTCCTCTTCTGCCCGTCGATCGCGTCTTCCGCGATGCCCACCTTCACGTCGAGAAAACGCGAGGCGAAGCAGACCAGCGCGGCGCCTTCGAGCAACGGTCCCTTTTCCTCCGTGACCACACCCGCCACGGAACACCCGACGAGCGGAACATCCAACCCTTCCTCTTTCAGCCTTTCCTGGATCCCCTTGAGTAGGTCCTGAAAAGGCCGGTCCTCAGGATCACAGAATGCAACCGTGGCCATCAACACCAGCAGCCTGGGCGGGAAGTCTTCCTCGTCCTCCGGCCCTTCGCCCCCTTCGCTTCCCTCGGCCCCGTCGTGCGACTGGAGGCCCTTGAGACATTGCTCGACCAAGCGCCTGCCGTCGCCGGCTGGATCTCCACTGGGGGCGTCGAGAATCCCGCGGCTCACCTTCAAGTACGCGCTCTTCTCCGCATGCTTTTTGCTTCGAACGGGCATTTCGAACCCTCCAGCCGTTGACCGTCACCCCATCGTGGCACCAGAACGAGCCTTTGCGTTTTCCGCTCCAGTGGGCGGGTGACGGACGGCAGGCTGGGGTCTCGGCGGTCAGGAGACTGCAGCACGTGCGCCCGCCCGCTGAATGGGTACGGGGACTCCCTGCGTCGGCTAGAGTCTTGCCGTCACGAACGGCCTTTCGTGAAACGCTGGGGCAGTCCACCTTATATCGAGTGTAGCGGGCGTCGCATGTGCTGCAAATAGTTGGACAATCCTGCTATTGGAGGGGTAGACCGACAGAAGCGACAGTGATCGTTGAGTCACTCGCGCGTGGCGCGGGGCACACCCGCACGACGGGGGGCGGTCGGGGGTGAGCCTGGGGCATCGACGACTCCCGGCCGCAAACTCGGCTGTCGCTCCCGCTGAACCGGGAAGACGACCTTCCGGACGGGGCCAGTTCCGATTCGAGCCCGCCTCGCTCGCTCTTGCCAGGCCAGGTCTCTCCGGGGAATAACTCGGACAGCTCACTTGCACCTGGCACTGGAAATCGCCGCGGCTCGAATTTGCCGGCACGCTTTGCGGAAGTGCTCATCTTGCAGGCTCCTGTCTCTATTGCCCTTGTCAATGGTTCTCTCTACTGCGGGCGGATGGGGCGGCAATATGCGTGCCAGCAACGCTGAATTCGGGCACGAGAATCATGGTGGCACGCCATATCTCTCTGTACACCAACGACTTACGTTTGACGGCACAGACTGTTGACCAGCCGGCCCGCATGGGGGCAGAACTTGCGAAAGGGAAGTCGTCCATCCCCAAAGGGGAGATTACTTCCCAAGCGACGTTCTGAGCGCCGTCCAGCAGGTTTCCCGGGATGCGCAATAGCGGCCGCGGGGCTATTCGCGAAAGCCAGCTCGTCTCGGGTCGCGCCGCCCTGCGTTCGTAGTGCTTGAGCAGGCCGCCAAGCCACTCATGGCATTCGACGTCGTCCGGGCCGTGAACGCCCACATCGTCCCGCGGCTTGCCCATCTCTGGCGGCAAGCTCCCGAGCGATTCATGCGGGCGCGCGGTGTGATAGTAGCGGACGTATTCTTGGACCAAGGAACGCAGGTGTTGCCACACGGAAACCTCCGTTGTCGGACAAAACCTGCTCGACTCGCATCACCCGGAATACGGCACCAGTGTTTTCTCCGGCGAAGTCCCCACCGAGGTACAGCGCGGGGTCTACGGGATGCTGACTTGGGAGCACTGACGTGAATCTGCAGCGGGTCCCGGTCAAAAGGCGTCCCCCAAGGGCGCCACATTGGCCACGAAAGGTGGCGAAGAGAGAGGTGCGGAAAGGGACTCAATGGCTGATGCCTGGTCGCTCAAAGCGACAAGAGTGAAGACGTCCATTGTCGGGCGCCTCGCCAACTTCCAGGCGATTCGCGGCGATACACCGGCCCTGCCCTGCGTTCTCCTAGTCCCCCAAAAGGCCCCATTGGTGACGCGCAGGTGCCATCGCATCCGGCTCCACTGTCTCTGAAGCTCGCCGCCTCAGACCGCTGGCGAAGCACGAAGCTTCGTGGCCATATAGCACCCTTTTCTGAGGGCTGCGGCTGCGGATGTTGGCGCTTTGCAGTAAGTAAAATGTCCCCTTTTCGCTGGCGAGAAAGTGCCCGTGGATAGCTTGTCGAAACAATGGACCCCGGTAGAATCGGACGGAGCGGTAGTTACTTGGGGGGCGTATGCCCGATGGTTTGCCGGAAATAGTTCCGGCGGGTGGCACGATACCAAGCAAAGGGGTTGTGCGATGTCTGTACCAACGCTGAAAGTGCTGTGCGTGCACGGGGTCGGAAACCATCACGAAGACCTCTCGTGGCGGGCGACGTGGGAGGGGGCGATTCGGTCGGCGATCGGTGTGCCTGAGGAGGAATTCGCACTCGATTGCCACCTGCCGACCTACGACGAACTCTTCGAGGAAGTCAAGATCACGATCCCCGGGATGTACGAGGCGGTGCTCAAGCTCCTGTGGAGCGGCATCGGGGGGCTGTTCCGCCGCCGGCGGGGGTTCTTCGATCGGATCGGGGAGAGCGCCCGATGGACCGCCGGCATGGTGGTCCAATGGGTCGAGAACGACGAACTGCGCGAGGCGACCCGAGCGTGGGTTTTGGACCAGATCGAGGCCGTCAAGCCCGACGTGATCTGCGCCCACAGCCTCGGCTCGCTGGTCTGCTACGACGCCTTCACCACGAAGCGCGGTGACGCGGCGATCAAAGGGCGCTCGTTCATCTCCTTCGGGTCCCAGATCGGCAATCCGTTTGTGGTGGGCAACTTCGCCGCGGGGCGTCTCATGCCCCTGTCGGCGGAACGCTGGTATCACCTCTACAACGAGCATGACAGCGTCTTCACCGCGCCCATCACGCTCAGCTCGCCGCAGTTCGAGCAGGTCGACACGCCCTTCGATATCCCCGGGATGGCCGATCACGACGCGGCCTGCTACCTCGCCCACGACGCCGCGAAGCAGCGCGTCTGGGCCCCGCTGGTCGGCGACCTCCGCGGCCCGCGGTTCGCGCGCCGGCTGGTCAAGATTCGCAAGGCGGCCGAGCGGGTCGCGCGGGAGCCGACGCGCCGGGCGCTGCTGGTCGGGATCAACGAATACCCCCGCCCGGAGGACCGGCTCGAAGGCTGCGTCAACGACGTGTTCCTGTTCAGCTCCGTGCTCCAGGAGTGCGAGTTCGCCCCGGGCGATATCCGCGTGGTCCTCGACGATCGGGCCACCACGCAGGGGATCCTCGAGCGTCTCGACTGGCTCCTGGACGGCGCCTCGGCGGACGATCAGCTCGTGTTCTTCTACAGCGGGCACGGGGCGCAACTGCCCACCTACGCCCCCGACGAGCACGTCGATCACCGGGACGAGTGCCTGGTGCCCTACGATTTCGACTGGTCGCCCGAGCGGGCCGTCACCGACAACCAGATCTACGAGCTCTACAGCCAGCTCCCCTACGATGCCCGCTTCGTGATGTTCCTCGATTGCTGCCATTCCGGCGGCATGACCCGCGCCGGCTCGGCGCGCGTCCGCGGGCTCGACCCGCCCGACGACATCCGGCACCGGATGCTCCAGTGGGACGTGGAGCACTCGATGTGGGTGCCTCGCCCCTTGCGCCAGCTCAATCGGGAGTTGGCCGAGGACGCCGACGCGCGCCCCGCCTACAGCGGCGCGTCGGGCAGCGTTTTGCGTCTGGGCCGGGCGATGAACCTCCGCACGCTCCCCTTCGCCCAATACGACCAGGTCCGCCAGGCCCAAGGGCATCACGGCCCCTACCTGCCCATCATCTTCCAGGCGTGCCAGGAAAACGAGTACAGCTACGAATACCGCCACGGGGTGACGTCGTATGGGGCGTTCACCTACTGCCTGGCCAAGAACCTCCGCCGGGATCGCAAGATCACGTTCCAGGACCTGGCCCAAAAGACGGCCGAAGAGCTGCACGAGCTCGACTACGACCAAACGCCGGCACTGGTCGGCCCCGAGCCGTTCCTCCGGGCAGACGTCCCCTGGGGCGTCACGACCAAAGCGCGCCGCTCACGGCGCAGAAAGAAGTAGGGTGCGTGCTTGCACGCACGCGCTCGCCGCTGGGCGAGGCAGAGCCTCGCGTTAGGGCGTTCCCAGGCGGAGCCTGGGAACGAGGGAAGCCCGATCCTTGAGTCTATTGCCGCGGGCTCGCCTTCCCCATCCGCGCGCGCAACTGCTCGCGAAGCGATCGGTTGAGCGACTGGCTCTCCGGCCGCTCCGAGACGTTCACGTTCTCGCCCGGGTCGACCTGGTGATCGTAGAGCATCCGGGCGATGGGTTTGCCCTGCTTGTCGGTGTACTCGGTGAAGCGGTAGCGGTCGGTGCGGATCGTGTCGCCGGGCCCGTACCGGCCGATGGCCGCTTCCTTCCACGCAAGGCCGGGGTCGTTCATCAGGGGGACGAAGCTCCGGCCGTCGAGGTGCTCCGGCAAGGGCAGGCCGGCCAGTTGGCAGAGCGACGGGTAGACGTCGACGTACTCCACCAGGGCGTCGGTCGACTTGCCCGCGACGAAGCCCGGGGCCCGCACCACAAGCGGCACGCGCATCGACGTCTCGAAGCAGCAGTGCTTGCACCAGAGCGTGTGCTCGCCCAGGTTCCAGCCGTGATCGCCCCAGAGGATGACGATCGTCTCGTCGGCGATTCCGAGGCGGTCGAGCTCGTCGAGGAGCTTGCCGATCTGGGCGTCGGTGAAGCTCACGCAGGCGTAGTAGCCGCGGATCAGCCGGCGGGCCATCTCGTCGGAGACCGGTCCCTCCTTCGGCACGCCCGCATACGCGCGGAGCTCGCCCGAGTTGTGGATCGCCGCGTCGGGGGCGTCCTTGGGCCGGGAGTAGTTGCCGGGCAGCTTGATCTCGTCCGCCGGGTAAAGGTCCCAGTACTTCTTGGGCGCGAGGAAGGGCAGGTGCGGCTTGTAGAACCCCACGGCCAGGAAGAACGGCCCGTCCTTCTCGGCGAGCCGCCCGAGGTCGGCCACGGCCCGATCGGCAAGCCGGCCGTCGGCGTAGGCGTTGTCGGGCGCATCGGCCTCCTCGGTCGGCGGCCCCAGGGCGCGGCCCTGCTTCGTCTTTTCGCGGTTCTCCTTCCACGCCCGCTGGCTTTCGGGCAGCAGGTACCCCATCCACGGATTCTCCGGCAGCCACGGCTCCTCCGACCAGCCCGCAAGGTTGTCCTTCGCGTGATGGAACACCTTGCCCAGCGAGGCCGTGTAGTAGCCGTGGTTGCGGAAGTGCGTGTTGAGCGTGGTGATGCCGGCGGCGTCCTTTTCGGCCCAGGTGTCGTAGCCGACGAACCGGTTCCGCGCCGGCCGGATGCCCGTCATCAGGCTCGCCCGCGATGCGCCGCAGACGGGCACGTTGCAGTACGCCCGACGGAAGTGAAACCCGCCCCCCGCCAGCCGGTCGATGCTGGGCGAGTGCATCCGCGCGTGCCCGTAGCATCCGAGCTGCGGGCGGAGGTCGTCGACGGCGATGAACAGGACGTTCGGCTTGCCCGGCTCGGCCGCTTCGGCGGTCACGCATGCCGCCGAGAAGAAGGACGCAGCGACGAGGGCGGCAGCCAGTGCCAACCGAGTGCGACGATCGATCTTGTGGGTGCTCATCTTCGTTTCCTCGAACCTGGAGTTGCCTGACCCCGGCATTTTAGCCTGTCGGCCGGGAAAAGCAAACGGTTGTCGCAGGCAGCGGCGCGTGCGCGACGCTCTTGTGCGGGGCCCCGCGAGTGCTACAATCACCGTCTTGTGCGCGTGCGTGCGAGCACGCACTACGATTCGGAGATGAACCGATGGCCGAGCTGACCTCCGCGGAACGGGTGATGCGGGCGCTGCGCCGGGAAGAGCCGGATCGGGTGCCGCACTTCGAGTGGATCATCGACCACCGGGTGCGCGAGGCGATTCTACCGGGCTGCTCGATGGAGGAGTTCACCCTGCGCATGGGCCTCGACGCGATCCTCACCGCGCCGGACGTCGCCCGGGAGCAAGTCGGCAAGAACCGCTGGCGCAACGAATACGGCATCGTGGTGGAAAAGGGCGAGGAGGAGCACGTCGTCGCCGTCGAGGGACCGATCCAGACCCTCGACGATCTCAAGAACTACGAGCCGCCCGACCCGCACGCCCCCGGGCGGTTCGCCAGCCTCGACAAGCTCGTCGCCCGTTACAAGGGCAAGCTGGCCATCGGCGTGCACTTGAACGACGTCTTCTCGCTGCCGCGGAACCTGATGGGCTTCCAGAACTTCCTCCTGGCCCTGGCCGGCGAGCCGGAGCTTGCCCGAGGCGTGGTCGATCTGTCCGTGGAGCTGAACGTCGAGTACGCCAAGGAGTGCGCCCGGCGGGGCGCCGACTTCGTGTTCACCGGCGACGATTACGCCTCGACCGAGCGGCCGCTCATGTCGCCGACCTGTTTCCGTGAGATTCTTTACCCGGGCCTGAAGCGAGTATTCGCCGGGTTCAAGGAAGCGGGCCTGATGACGATCAAGCACAGCGACGGCAACATCCGGCCGATCCTCGACATGATCCTCGACGCGAAGCCCGACTGCCTCGACCCGATCGACCCGGCCGGCGGGCTCGACATGGGCGAGATGAAACGGCAGCACGGCGCTTCAGTCGCGCTCAAGGGCAACGTCGACTGCATCCACACCCTGCCGTACGGCTCGGTCGAGGACGTCGTCCGCGAGACCAAGGAGGTGATCCGCAAGGCGGCCCACGGCGGCGGGCTCATCGTCTCCTCCTCCAACAGCATCTTCAGCCAGGTCAAGCCGGGCAACTACCTGGCCATGTGGAACACCATCCGCACCTACGGCACGTACCCCATCCGGCTCGGCCCCATGGAGCCGAGCGGGGCGGGGCCGGCGTTTGGATGACCGGGGCCGTCGGCCGCTCCGGATTGATTCTCGTGCAGCAGACTGGTAGACTTGAATGGGGAAAGGACCGGACCGGCCATGCGAGTTTATGCAGACACTTCGGTCTTCGGCGGAGTCTTCGACGAGGAGTTCGCCGAGCCCAGTCGGCGTTTCTTCGACCGCGTCAGACAGGGCGAATTGACGTTAGTGGTGTCGCCGCAGGTCTTGCGGGAATTGAGCGGCGCTCCGCAGGCCGTGCAGGACCAGTTCGACACGATTCCGGAATCGTCGCTGGAAACCGTCCCCATGAGCTCGACCGTGGAGGCTCTCGCAGACGCGTACCTGGCGGCCGGTGTTCTGGGTAGCGGATCCCGAGACGATGCGCTGCACGTGGCGGCCGCAAGCGTGGCCAACGCCGATCTGATCGTCAGTGGGAACTTCAGGCATATCGTGAACTACGGCCGTATCCGCAAATACGGCGCGGTAAACGTTCTCCACGGTTACCGGCCCATCGAAATACGCAGCCCGGCGGAGTTGGCTTATGGCGACGAAACCTAAGACCTTCGACTGCGTGGAAATGAAGCACAAGGCCCAACGCGAGATCATGGCCGAGTGGGAGGCTCGAAAGCACGAGTTTGGCTCATACGAGAAATTCCTCGAAGCGAGCATCCAGCAATCCGAGTGGGGCCGGCGGACCTGGCAGCGGCTCCACCGCGCGAGGCAGTCGACGCGCGATTCAGCCTGATGGGTCCGCTGCTCGCCTTCGCCCTCGTGGGGGCGTCGCTGGCCGCGTTTGGCTTTGCCGGGCTCGCCGGCGCGGCCGTTCTGTTGGGCATCGCTGCCCGCGTTCGAGCGGCCCAGGACAGGTGACACGGCACGCCGGGCGCAGTGCAGCAACAACGTCACGCAAATCGCAACCGCCTTGCACAACTACCACGACGCATTCGGCTGCTTCCCGCCCGCCTACAAGAGAAGGGGGGACAAGCGCCCTTCTCGCACTCGGCTGATGCGGGTAAGCCCGACCATGGAACAACGAGAAGCGCGCCTGTCCGCCTCTTTCGCGCTTTCGGCACCTCCCCCATCCGGCTCGATCCCGTCGATCCGGATTCTAACCCGCCCGCCTTTCGCGGCGCCTCGGAGTGTGGTAGAAAGGCGTCGACGCCCGGGAGCGTCCCCGTGGCCTCCCGTTCGTTGCCGGCATCCTTCAGCATCAACCTGGGAGAATGGAATGACGAAATCTGACAACACCTCGAACACCACCCGTCGACGGTTCCTCAAGCAGACCGGCTCGCTTGCCGCGGGCGCGACGGTGCTCGGCGGTCTGACGCCCGCCGTCCATGCCGGCGAAGACAACACGATTCGCCTGGCGCTCGTCGGCTGCGGGGGGCGCGGCTCCGGGGCGGTCGGCGACGCGGTCTCAGTCCCCAACGGCGGGCCGATCAAGCTCTATGCGATGGCCGACGTCCTGGAAGGCCGGATGAACGCGATGCACAAGGCCCTCGTGGACAAGCTGGGCGACAAGGTCGACGTCCCGGACGACCGCAAGTTCGTCGGCTTCGACGCCTACCGCAAGGCGATCGACCTGCTCCGGCCCGGCGACGTCGCCATGTGCACCACCCGGGCGTACATCCGGCCGGTCCACGTCGAGTACGCCGTCAAGAAGGGCATCAACGTCTTCATGGAAAAACCCTTCGCCCCCGATCCCGGCGGGTTGCGCCGGCTGCTCCGGGCGGGCGAGGAGGCGGAGAAGAAAGGCGTGAAGATCATGGCGGGGCTCCAGTGCCGCCACTCCCCCGCACGCCAGGCCCTGATCGACAAGATCCGCGAAGGCGCCATGGGCGACATCCCCCTGATTCGCGCCAACCGGCTGGGCGGCGCCGGCTGGCTCGGCAACCAGGGTGACAAGGCCAATGACCTGATCAGCCAGCTCCAGTTCGGCCGGATCCACCTCTACTGGATCGGCTCGGGCCACATGGTCGACTACCTGATCCACCAGATCGACGAGTGCTGCTGGATCAAGGACGCGTGGCCCGTCGAGTGCAACGGCATGGCGGGGCGCGTGCCCGGCAGCACGGACTGCGGCCAGAACGTCGACGTCTACTCGATGGAATTCACGTTCGCCGACGGCACCAAGGCGTTCTGCGGCTTCCGCCGGATCAAGGAGACGCGGAGCGACTTCGCCACGTACATCCACGGCACGAAGTGCGCCGCGCAGTTCTCCGGCAACATTCACGCCGCCACCGTCCACATGTTCAAGGACCAGCGGATCGAGGAAGGCAACATCGCCTGGACCCCCACCGACGACGCCTTCAGCCCCTGGCAATACGAATGGAACGACTTCATCGACAGCATCCGCAACGACAAGCCGCACAATGAAGCCAAGCGCGCGGTCTACTCCGACATGACCACGCTCATGGGCCGCGCGGCCTGCCACACCGGGCAGACGGTGACGTGGGACGAGATGATGAAGTCCGACTTCCAGTTCTGCGACTACCTCGACGACCTGGCCGACGACAGCCCGGCCCCGGTCAAGGCCGACGAAAACGGCCAGTTCCCCGTGCCGATCCCGGGGCAGTGGACCGAAATCTGAGGCCCCGCCACCGGAGGCAGTGTTGAGGGTTCATGGTTGAGGGTTGAGGGTTCATGGTTGAGTGTTGAGGGTTTAGGGCTTGGAGGTTGAAGTCTGCCTTCAAGTCCTGAACCCGTGGCATGTAGCGTGTGTGCTTGCACACGCGCGCAACTGGCTGTCCGCTTCCTCTCGGCCGAGGGCAACTGAGTCGAGCCGCGAGAGCTTGCCATGCGATTCAGCCTGATGACTCTCCTGCTGGCGTTCGTCGTCGTCTGGTCGTCGCTGGCCACGTTCGGCGTCGCCGGGCTCGCGGTGGCGGCCGTTCTGTTGGCCATTGCTGCCTACCTCCGAACGGCCCAGGACTTGCGCAAGGCGATACTCAGGGTGCTGGTTGTGGCCCTCTTGATCCTGTTTCTGCTCCCGATGATCAATTTCGCTCGCGAGGCGAAGCGCCGCGCGCAGTGCTTCAACAACATGAAGCAGATCGCACTCGGCCTGCACAAGTACGACGACGTATACGGCTGCTTCCCACCTGCTTATGTCGCCGGACCCGACGGCACGCCGTGGCATAGTTGGCGGGTGCTCATCCTGCCGTTCGTCGAGGAGGCCGTGCTCTACGAGCAGTACGACTTCAACGAACCGTGGGACGGGCCAAACAATAGCAGGCTCGCGGCGCAAAAGCCGCATGTCTACACGTGCCCGAGCGATTCGGGCTCTCTGGAGTCGCCGACGACGAACTACGCTGCCGTGGTGGGACCGACGGCGGCGTGGGCCGGAAGCGGGCCGCGCAAGCTCGGCGACTTCCGCGACGGAACCGACTCGACGATCCTGCTCGTCGAGACCGCCGGGTCGGGAATCCACTGGATGGAGCCCCGCGACCTCTCGTTCGACGATGCGCGCACGGGCGTCCACGTGGCCGGGCCGGCGAGGATCGCCAGTTGCCACTTCTATGACCTGGGGTACTTCTACCACGATGAATCGGGCGGCGCCAACGTCGCGATGGCCGACGGCACCGTCGAATTCCTGCCCGAGCGGATCACGCCGGCGACGCTCGAGGCCATGCTGACGATCGACGGCGGCGAGCCGACCGACTGGCAACTCCTTCCTGAGCTGCGTCCGCGGCCAAACTGGCCACACATCGTCGCACCGATCGTGCTCATCGTGTCCTACCTGGTCCTCCTGCTGCGGCCTCGCAAACGCGGCGTAGCACAGGCTTCCAGCCTGTGAAGCCGGAGACATCGGCAGGATGCCGTGCTACGGCCCGCCCTTGCCTGCGCGCTGTGCGCGGGTCTCCCGACCCCGCACAGTCCTGACCGAAGGTCTCCAAGACCGCCGGGCTCGGGGAGACCTTCGGTCGCGGTATGTAGGGACCGGCGTCTTACCTGTCGTGCACACAGGCTGGAAGCCTGTGCTACTGCACGCGCTCCCCCATCTTGATTGACAGTCGAGAGACAAGGGGCTAACATGGAAGCCGTCTTCCAGCGCGGAGGCTCCGGTTTCTCGCAGCACTTCGCCGCACGTCCGCCGTTTCGAGCTCAGGCACGAGAAGCATGGCCGTCGACTCGCAGCAGCGAGGCATGCCCACGGAGGCGGTCGAAGGGCCGCGTCGCCGCTTCCAGTTCACGATCAAGGCCCTGCTGTTGTTTACGGCCTACATTGCCGTGCAGTTGAGCATCCTGGTGACGCTCGTCTCGTCGCGGTCGTACGGAGCCACCGCATGGATACGATGCGCGTCTCCAGCCCGAGGGCAACCTGTCCCGCCTGATCGGAACGAAGCTGTCTTCGAGACCGAGGTAAGGGGGCCGATTCTCCGTTCCGAGGTGCTGGCGGGTGCTGCCGGTCGGCCGGAGATGGCAAAGCTATCGGTCTTCCCGCGGCATCAATCGCGGACCGACTGGCTCGCGGAGCACATCGAGGTGGAGCGGGTGGGCGGGTCGGAACTTGTTGCCGTGTCGCTTACTGCCCGCGATCCGGAGGATGCGGCGAAGATCGTCAACGCGGTGGTCGATGCGTATTTGCAGTGGCGCACCGAGCGCAGTCCGGAAGCGGCGCGCTTCCGACGTCAGCTCCAGGCGCTGGAAGAGGAGCGGGAGCGCCGAGCCGTTGAGCTGCGGCGACTTGCCGAGGACGTTGGCAAGCTGGCCCAGCGAGCGTCGACCGACGGCGACTCGGGGCGAGTCGCGCCGGAACGCGCCGCCGGGGAGCCTCCGGTGGACGACGTGTCGGAGCGTCTTGCCCGGCAGGAAGGCGAGAGGGCCCTTCTGGAAGCGGAGCTTGCGGCGCTGGGCGCGGAGATGGAAGGGGAGGTGGAAGCGGACGCCGCTCGGGCTCCCCAGGAACGGATCGAGGCGATTCAAAGCCGGATCGACGCACACCGAGCCGCGGAGTCGGCGCTCCGCCGCGAACGTCGTGAGCGAATCGAGGACTGGGCGGGTGGTGACGGCGAGCTGGTCGAATGGGGGCTTGCCAGGGCGGAGCTCGCGCGCGTCGAGCGCGTCTACGAGATCGTCTCCAACCGGATACTCCTGCTGAACACGGAGAACCTCGCCCAGCAACGAGTGCAGTTGTTGGGGAAGGCTCCCGTGCCCGGCACTGCGTCCACTTCGATTCCCTACACGACGATCGTGGCAGTGATTGCGATCTGGTTTGCTCCTCTACCTTTTCTCGCGGCAGGCCTTTGGAGAGCACCCAGGCAAAGGCGGGTGAAGTCGTAGCCGGTGCAAGTCCCTCCAGCATATCTCGGCGGAGCGCCCGATCGTCTCCATCGATCGCGGTTTCGGTCGCCGCGAGCCGGACCCGCGCGAGACCTGCGTGCCGGCGGCCGACCCGACGCTTCAGACCGACATCGTGCCGAAGGGTGGTTGCTGCTCTTGAGCGTGTGCTTCGGGCGACGGAGCCGCTGATCCGAAGGCCCATCGCCGCGTAGGGTGCGTCCGCCCGGTCAGCGGGCTTCCCCTGGAAGCGTCCAGAAGATAAGCCTTCTGGGGAACTATCTTGCGGTCTTCGGCGTCTGTGGTGATGACGGCCACCACAGCATGGATAGGGCCTTGACGAGATCCCGAGACTGCGGGGAGGTAGCTGATGCGAAGTCGCACTGCCGCGGGGATCTTTCTGTTCGTCATTCTCGCAAACACGCCCGCGACCCACGCGGCCGAATCGAGATACGCCCGCGCCACGCGCTTTCCACGCGTGAATCTGCTCCAAAACGCCGATTTCCGCGAAGGGCGCAAGCATTGGACCGCCCAGGGCGACGGGGAGAATGCGATCAACGTCAGCCGGGCCGGGCTCTTCTTCCAAAGGGGGGAGGGGTTCTTCCGGCTCTATCAGGACGTCGACGTCGTGGGCCCCGGCGTCTGGCTGCTCACGATCCGCGTTCTCAACCAGGAAGGCACCTCGGGCGGCGGTGCGCTGGTGCTCACCCAGGCCGGCGGCGAGTGGGCCAAGGACGCCATATCGCTCCCCGCGCCGGCCCCGCACAAGTCCTGGCAGGAAGCCCAGAAACTCATCCACCTGGGCGCCGACGTGACCAAAGTGCGCGTGGGCCTCTCGGGCACACCGACCGGCATTCTGTTCGGCTCGGTCTCCTTCGCCAGGCACTTCGCCCGGGAGCCTTTAACCATCCCCCTGCTTCGCGGGCAAGTCACCGTGGACGGGAGCGTGACCGAGTCGGCGTGGCGACGGGCAGTGCGACTGGCCGATTTCCGTGATTTGGAGAACGTCGACCGCGCCTGCGAGCCCGCCACGCACGTGAATGCGTTCACCGACGGGCGGAGCCTGTTCCTTGCGTTTGCCGCCGAGGAGCCGGCGATGGACAAGATCCGAACCGTCCAGCGGCACTCGCCGGTCGTCCGCAGCGGGGATCACGTCGAGGCGTTCATCTCGCCGAACCGCAAGGACTCCTACCAGTTCCTGGTCAACGCCGACGGCTATCGCGCCTGCATCCAGAGGACGGCCGAGAAGAGCCCGGTGCACCGCACCTGGTACGACGACCAGGGCGAATCGGGCTTCGACTACCTCGGCAACTGGGAGGCGGCGGCAACGAAGCATGCCGACAAGTACCTCGTGGAGATGAAGATCGATTTGGCCGGCATCCTCGGCGGACAGGAGGGGACCAACCCGCGGAGCCTCTACCTGAACCTCAGCCGCCGTCGCACCACCGGCGAGCCCGAGATGAGCAACTGGGGTGGACTGCCGGGCCTGTCGTTCTGCAGACTGCAGCACTTGCCCGAGCTGCGGATCGCCTGGCACGGCGAGGCGGCAGGCGCCGAAGCCGCAGGGAGGGAGGAGCCGGTGCTGGACCGGATCACGCAGCCGCTGGGCATGCCGCGGTTCCTCATTGCCGGCAAGCCCTTGAAGGGGGCTCTCCACGAAGGCAAGACGTTCCCCCTGCCGGCCGAGCTCCGCTTCGTCGACGAAGGCGTGTCGCTCTCCGAGAGCCTCAAGGAGTTCGTCGCCCGCGGCCTGACCGACAGGGAACGAGAGACGGAATCCCCCGTCAGCCTCAGCCTCTGGGAGGGAGACGAATGCCCCCTCTCGCTGGACGAGCGGCAGCGGGCCATTTGCCGGTCGAACGAAGCCTTCCTCCTCGAAATCGAGCCGGACGGCATCCGCATTGCCGGACGCACGCGCGAAGGCGTGCTCCGCGGCGTGGCCACGGCCTGCTTGCTGGGAAGCCAGGCGAAGAGCTCCCAGCACAAGGCCATCCCGTGCCTGACCATGGTCGACGCCCCGCGCCTCGCGTTGCGCGGTTGGGACCTGTCGGGCGGGAGCGACGTCGGCTCGGCAAGGGACATGATCGACATCTTGTTCCTGTTGCGGATGAACTACGCGACCCTCGATCTGGTGGGGTACGGCGACGACCCCCGCTTCCCCTTCGACAGCCATCCCAACCTGGGCGGCAAGCGATACACCAAGGAGGACTACCGCCAGCTCAGCCAGTATGCCAAGGAGCGAGGCATCAATCTCATTCCCCAGTTGTACCTCTGGTCCCGCGCCGGCTGGATCCTGAACAAGCCCGAATACGAGCACATGGCGGCCGAGAAGAAGCACTCGTATCCGATGGGCCGCAAGTTCGAGCGGAGCTTCAATGCGTTCCACCCCGACGCGTCGAAGCTCGTGTTCGACCTGCTGGACGAGGTCATCGAGACGATGGAGCCGACCGACGTGCATCTCGGCATGGATGAATTGCACTTCGCCAAGATCGTCGATCCCCAGGACCCGCACTCCCAAGGCAAGACGGAGCTCGACTGGATCTTCCACACGGTGGGCATCACGCGGGAACATCTCAGCCGGCGGGGCGTGCGGCTGTGGATGTGGGCCGACGAGATCAATCCGCAACACAATGCGCCGAGGTACGGCATCAGCGAGTTGGAGCAGGACGGCCCCAAGCTGGCCCCGCTGCCCCGGGACATCGTGCTCAATCCGTGGCACTACGGGATTCCCGAGGCGGGGCGGTTCCGATTCGTCAAGTTCTTTGCGGATCTCGGTTTCACGGTCGTGGGCGCGCCCGCCTGGTATCGGGCGGAGAACGTGGCGCTTTTCACCCGAGACGTCTACCACTACGGGGCCGCGGGCCTGTTGGGCACCACCTGGGGCTCGCCGCATCCCTCGGCCCCTTACAAGCAGGTGATGACCGGCATGTCGCTGGCGGCCTATCTCACCTGGTCGCCCGAGAACTGCTGCCTCGAAGACTTCCCCTTCGTCAACACGCTGCTCTACCAACAGGCGGCGTACCATTATGGGAAGGAGAAGCCCTATGTCGCCGACGCGGCCTCACTGGCGCTGGCGGACGTGCTCCCGGAAGGGGAGCCGTCGGTCGCGTCGGGCGACGAGCTCGTGAAGGCGATGGGGCTCCCCGACCGTGCCCGGCCCGCGTTCCTCGAGCAGGAAGCGAGCAACTACCGCGGCGCCGTCCTCCGTCCTTTTCGCGTCGAGGGCCGGCCGGCCGGGTTGGTCATCCGGGGCAACGCGGCCAAAGGACCGTCGCTGAAGATCGGCAAGACGGCGCGGTACGTCACGCTGATGCACACCACGAACAAGGTCAGCGGCTACGAAGGCAAGGGCGAGAACGACGAGCACTTCCGCAACGCCGTGCCGGCAACGTACCTTTTCCGCTACGACGACGGCACCACCGAGAAGCTGCCCCTAAAGTTCCGCACCCACGTTACCGACTGGAACGATTTCATCCTGGGCAGGCTCCAGGAGCCGGCCATCTTCGGCAGCATGCTGGGCCGCCTTCAGGTCAATATCCCCACGTTCACTTGGGAGAATCCGCATCCGGAGACGACGATCGAATCCCTGGAGATCCAGCCGGGAAACCGAGAGGGAATGGATGTGATTGTGTACGCGGTCTCACTGGACGGTTGAGCCGTGTCGAGATCGAAATCCCGGCGAAACCAGAAGGCGTCCCGGGCACGCTGCGAAGCTCTCCGGACCCCACCGAAACCGCGGACCCCAGGTCTCCAGAACCGCCAGGCTCGGGGAGACCTTCGGTCGCGGTATGTAGGGACCGGCGTCTTACCTGTCGTGCACACAGGCTGGAAGCCTGTGCTACTGCACGCGCTCCCCCATCCTGATTGACCGCCGTGAGACAAGCGGTTAGCATGGAAGCGGTGTTCCAGCGGGGAGGCTCTGGTTTTCTGCGGCACTTCACCGCACCTCTGCCGTATCCAGCTCGGGCAGGAGAAGCATGGCCGACGACTCGCAGCAGCGAGGCACGCGCACGCAGGCAGTCGCAAGCCCGCGTCGCCGCTTCCAGTTCTCGCTCAAGGGGCTGCTGTTGTTCACGGCCTATCTTGCCGTGCTGTTGAGCATCGTGGCGTCGATCGTCGCGTGGCGGCCGCATCGTGCTAGCGCGTGGATAGAATTTAGGGTCCCATACCATTCAATGCTAATCCCTCCACCCGAGCTAGTCCGCACTGTGTTCGAGGTAGACGTACGGGCGCCGATCCTCAGTTCTGAGGTGCTCGCCGGTGCTGCCAGTCGACCAGAAATCGCAACGCTCTCGGTGTTCCCGCGGCAGCAATCGCGGACAGACTGGCTCGCCGAGCACATCGAGGTGGAGAGGGTGCACGACTCGGAGCTTGTCACCGTGTCGCTTACTGCCCGCGATCCGGACGACGCGGCGAAGATCGTCAACGCGGTGGTCGATTCGTATTTCCAATCGCGTACCTGGCGCAGTCCGGAAGCGATGCGGCTGCGACGCCAACTGGAGGCGCTGGAGGACGAACGGGAACGCCGATCCGCTGAGCTAGAAGAACTTCGAGAGGACGTTCGCGAAATGGCCCAGCGAGTGTCGACGGACCGCCACTTGACGCCATTCCTGCCTGAATGCGTTACTGGGATGTTCACATCAGATGACGTAGTGGAGAGTCTCGCCCGCCATGAAGCCGAGAGGGCGACTCTGGAGGCGCGGCTTGCGGCGTTGGGCCCCGAAATAGAAGGGACGGTCGAGGCCGATGTCGTTCAACCTCCGCATGAACAGGCCGCAGCGATTCAAAGGGAGATCGACGCTTGCCGCACGGTGGAGTCGTGGTTGCGCCGCCGATGTCGGGAGCAGATCGAGGGTGCGGTAGAAGATGACGGCGAGCTGCTCGAATTGGAGCTTGCCAGGGCGGAGGTCGTGCGGGCTATGTGCGTTTTCCAGATCGTCCGCACTCGGATAATGTCGCTGAGAACAGACGGGCTCATCCAAGAACGAGGCACGTTGTTGCAGAAGGCTGCCCCGCCCGCCCCACGCGTTGCGATTCCCTACAAGACGATCACGGCAATATCCGCCGTCTGGCTCGCCGTCCCTTTGCTCCTGGGAGCCCTTTGCAGGGCAATGAGGCGAAGGCAGGTCAAGTCGTAGCCTGCGCAAAGCCCTCCGGCACATCCCGCCCGAGCGGCTCGTCGTCTCCACCGACTGCGGCTTCGGTCGCCAGGGCTGCAACCGGGAGATCGCCTTCTGGAATCACGTTGCGTCCTTCACCTGCGCCTGGCTCACGGCTATCATGGAGGGCAGCGTGATCTGCCGGGCCGGTGCCCCACGGCAGACGCGATTCCAGCGATCCCCCTGAAGAAAGCGAGGCGGCAACATGGACCGATGGCGATACGTCGCGATTCTCGGCGCGGTCTTCTCCACACTGATCTTGCTCTTGCCGCAGCTCGCGCCGGCCGAGGTCGTGCGCGTGAAGATCGAGCGGCGCGAGCCGTTTGCCGGGGGACACTCCTTCGGACGATCGGGGCCCTACGAGAAGCTGGCCGGCCGGTTGTACCTCGAGGTCGACCCCGACGATCCGGCCAACGGGCGGATCGCCGACCTGAAGCTCGCCCCGCAAAACGCCCGGGGGAGGGTCGAGTGCTGGACCGATTTCTTCCTGCTCGCGCCGGTCGATCCGTCGCGAGGCAACCGGCGCGTGCTGTACGACGTACACAACCGCGGCAACAAGCTGGCCCTTTGGACGTTCAACGGGGTCGGGGGCAACAACCCGACCACCCTGGCCGACGCCGGCAACGGCTTCCTCATGCACCAGGGGTATTCCATCCTATGGACCGGCTGGTGCGGCGACGTCATGCCCGACGACACCGACCGCCTGCTCGTCGGCCTGCCCGTGGCCCGCGACGGCGGCAAGTCGATCACCGGCAGGATCCACGTGGAGATCTGCGTGGACGAGAAGGTCCGAAGCCGCGAGTTCTTCTGGAGCCCTTGGGGTACGTCGGACGCCTACGCCACGGTGAGCCTCGACGACGCGTCGGCTCGGCTCACCATGCGCCCCCGACGAACGGAGCCGGCCGTCGAGGTTCCGCGCGACGCATGGGCGTTCGCCCGATGGGACGACGGCAAGGTCGTGCCCGACGCGAAGAGCCTGTACGTCGAGGAGGGGCTCCGGCCCGGCTGGCTCTACGACCTCGTCTACACCGGCAAGGACCCGCGCGTCGCCGGCCTGGGGCTGGCCGCGATCCGCGACGGCGTGTCGTTCTTCCGATACGCCGAGCGCGATCGGCAAGGCACGGCCAACCCGCTGGCCGGCGCGGTCGAGCGCGCGTACGTGTTCGGGATCTCGCAGTCGGGGCGCGTGGTCCATCATTTCGTCTACGACGGTTTCAACACCGACGAAGCCGGCCGGATGGTCTTCGACGGGTGCCTGGCCCACGTGGCCGGGGCCGGCAAGGGGCTTTTCAACCACCGCTTCGGCATGGCCACGCTTTACAGCCTCCAGCACGAAGGCAACCTCAACCCCTCCGAGTTCTTCCCCTTCACCCCGATGCCGCAGAAGGACCCGCTCACGGGCCGCGAGGGCGACACGCTCGCCCGGGCACGCGCCCGCGGCCATGTGCCCAAGATGATCTTCACGCAGACGTCGAGCGAGTACTGGGTGCGCGCGGCCTCGCTCCTGCACACCGACGTGGAAGGCAAGCGGGACCTGGAGCTTGACCCGAGCGTTCGCGTCTACCTGGTGTCCGGGGCGCAGCACCTCGGCGCCGGCCCGCCCGACTGCGGCATCTGCCAGAACCCCCGCAACGTGCTGGACGACCGCCCGCCGATCCTCCGCGCGATGCTGGTCGCGCTCGATCGCTGGGTCAGCCAGGGCGAGGAGCCGCCGGCGAGCCGCTATCCGCGCATCGCCGACGGCACGCTGGTCGACCTGGCGACCTTCCGCGAGTCGTTTCCCGAGATCCCGGGCGTTCGGCTGCCGCAGGCGTACTATCAGCCGTTGCGGCTCGACCCCGGCCCGCGTTGGCTGACGCAGGGCATCGCCGACTACGTGCCGCCCCGAGTGGGGCCGCCGTATCGAACGCTCATCCCGGCCGTCGACGCCGACGGCAACGAGCTGGCCGGCGTTCGCCTTCCCGACGTGGCCGTGCCGCTGGGCACGTACACCGGCTGGAACCTCCGCGCCGCCGAGCACGGCGCGGAAGGGGTGCTCTGCGGGCTGCACGGCATGCACCTGCCGCTGGCCCGCACGGCCGAAGAGCGGCGCAGGCAGGGCGACCCACGCCCGGCGGCGCTCGAGCGGTATCCGACCCGGGAGGCCTATCTCGCCCGGATGACCCAAGCGGCGCTCCAGTTGCAGCAGGAAGGGTTTTTGCTGGAGGCCGACGTGGTGGAGATACTCGATACGGCGTCGCAGCGTCAGCTTTGGGGCGAGGTGAACGGGAACGAACCGAGCCGGTAGACCGATTCCCGCAGATCGCAAATCCGAGTCCGGGATGACCGACGTTCCGTCAGTCCGAGAGCCGCTTGCGGCTTCGCCCACGTCTTCATGGCCCCAAAGCTCCGACTTGGAAACGACCCGCAGGACGGAGACCGCACGCAGGAGACACCGATGCGACACGAAACAGTCTGGTGTGCAATCGTCGTCATTCTGTTCGGCTCGATGGTGCCGGCGGCTGAGTCGGGCGCGTCCCTCCCGCCGTCGCTCGTGCAGAACGGCGACGTGGAGCTTGCATCAGGCTGGGACACCGGAGGGGGCACGATCGCCCCGGGCGGCAATCCGGGCGGGTGCCTCCGCTTCGACCGGCCCGGCGGGGCAAGACAGGACGTGCTGGTTGCCGGCCGGGATCTCACGTTGACCGTGGCCGTCGACGTGCAGGTCGCGGAGGTCGTGCCCGAGCAAGGCAAGGGGGGCTACGCCTTCGCCGCCGTCTACCAGACCGACGAGCGGGGCAAGCTGGTCGCGTTCCACGACTTCGTCCAGTTGACCGGCACCGGCCCCTGGAATCGCCACAGCTACACGTTCCGCGTGCATCCGGAGGCCGATTTCGTCTCGCTGCGTTGCGGGCTGTTTCAGGCCAAGGGGATCGCCTGCTTCGACAACTGGACGCTCGTGGTCGGGACCGAGCCGAAGCGGATCGACGAGGTGGAGCCGCCGGCCCGACGCTCGCATCGCCCCGGCGGCGCGGCCGCCATCCTCCGCGAGCCGGGCATGCCCGTCCAGGGGGCCGCTTCCTCGCCGGAGACGCTCGCCAAGATTCTCGAAGGCGCCGGATTCGACGTCCGGCTGCTCTCGGCCGACGAGCTGGCCGACCCGATCGTGTTCAACGCGTCCCAGTTCGACCTGGTGGTGCTGCCCACGGGCGCGACCTTCCCGGCCGAGGCCCGGCTGGCGATGGTCGATTTCCTCCGCTCGGGCGGCGGCTTCCTCGCCCTCGGCGGCTACGCCTTCAACCGGCTCGTGCGCAAAGTCGACGGGAAGTGGATCGACGAAGCGGAGTTCGTCGACGCCCAGCTCGACGAGGCGATGCGTGCCGAGCGCTCCCTGATTCCGGGCGGAGGCTTTGAAGAGGACGGAGCCGTGGCGCTCGACGGCCCCATGACCGAGGGCCAGTGGCGACGAACGAGCGAGCTTTGCACGATCGTCGACGAGTCGCCGCACGAAGGACGCTTCTGCGCGAAGGCGTCGGTGCCCGAGGGGGTCGCCAATCCCAGCCCGCAGCTCCATCTCGACCTGCCGGCCGAGCCGGGCACGGTCTACCGGCTCTCGGGATGGGTGCGAACCGATCAGGTGACCGGTCCGGGGATGGCCTTCATCGCGCTCTATCAGTACGCGGCAGACGACCAGCTCGTCCGGTTTCGCGACTTCGCCAGGATCAGCGGCACGACCGAGTGGCAGCGCTACGACTACCGGTTCACGCCGGACCCGGGCGTGACGCGCCTGCACGTGAAGGCCGGCCTCTACCAGGCCCGCGGCACCGCCTGGTTCGACGACCTCCGCCTGGGCAACGTCACCGGCGTCGAGTTCCGGCCGATGAACACGTCGACCGGCACGCCGGCCGACGGGCTCGACGTCTCCCCGGCCCAAATCGGCGCGTTCGACGCCTCCTTCCCGCTCAAGCGGGCCTGCACGCTGAAAACCGCGCCCGGGCAGCACGTCGTCCGCGAGCCCGTCGAGCGAAAGGGCGATCTCCGCGGCTGGGCGGCGTCCGGCGTGATCGGGTCCGACAACGCCCGTTGGATCCCCCTGCTCCAGACGTACGACCGCTACGGCCGCCCGCGCGGGGCCGCTGCCGCGATGATCCTCAACTACAAGGGGTTTTACGCCGGCTCGTGCTGGGCCTACTTCGGGGTCGAGAACGTGGATCTCCTGGAGGACCCCCAAGGCCCCACCGCGTCGGCCATCGCCCAAGTCGCCCGGTTCATGCGCCGAAAGCTCTTCCTCCGCAACCTCGCGACCGACCATCGCCTCTACCGCGAGGGCGAACCGGTGACCGCCTCGGTCGTGGTCGACAATCGGGGGTCCGAGGAGCGGCCGGTGCGGCTCCGGTTCTCACTCGCCGGGCCGCGAGCCGATCGGCCCCCGGCCACCGCCGTGCGGGAGCTCGTCGTGCCATCGGGCACGAAGGAGCAAGTCGAGGTCACCTTCCCCGAGGTCGACGGCGGGGGCGATCTCCTGCGGGTCGCCGTGACGCTCGAAGCCGACGGCGAGCCGATCGACGAGTTGGTCACCGGGGTCGTGCTCCAGAAGCCGTCCCCCGCCGACTCCGGCCCCGAGCTGCGGTTCGCCGAAAACTACTTCACGCTCAACGGCCGTCCCACCTTCCTCTTCGGCACCGACACCTACGCCCGAACCTACGACTCGGCCGCCGAGAACCCGTGGACCTGGCACCAGGAGCTCACCGCCGCCCGCGACGTGGGGCTGAACCTCTACGAAAACCTCCAGTACAACAAGCCCGGGCACAAGATGTCCGACGACGACTGGCGCAGCTTCCGCGCGATGGGCCGGCTGACGCAGGATCTCAACCTGGTGTTCATGCCGGGGATGCTTGTCGGGCACAACGTGGCCATCGGCGATGCCGAGTTGGAGGAGCAGAGCACCCTCTGCGGCGAGTACGCCCGACACCTGGGCGACACGCCGGGCCTCCTTTATTACATCAACGGCGACTACCAGATGCGGCTCGAAGAGCATCCGGAGGACGTCAAGACCGTGTGGAACCGCTGGCTGAAGGAAAAGTACCCATCGGCCGACGCGCTCCGCGCCGCCTGGGGGCCCGACGCCGTCCGGGGCGAGCTCGGCAACCTCGACTTCCCGCCGCCGGCCTCCGGGCGCTGGGACGACGTGGCGGCCGTCGACCGGCTCCGCTTCCAGAGCTGGCTCCTCGGCCGCTGGAACCGGGCCCACGTCGAGGCCGTGCGCCGGCACGACGCCCGCCACCCGATCACCTCCGAGTACTACTCCACGCCGTTCGCCGGGATCGACCTGGTGATGACGATCGACGGGCAGGACGTCTCGAACATCGGTTTCTTCGACCGGCCCGTGGACGATATCGACAACCTGCCCTTGAAAATCCGCTGGAACGACCTGCGGGCGAGGGGGAAAGGCGTCAGCCTCGGCGAGTACGGCGTGAAGACGCATCCGGCGTGGACCGTGGAGAACGGGGCGGTCGGGTACCACATCGTCCGGACCGAGGAGGAGCAGAGCCGGCTCTTCCTGGCCGTGGCCCATTACGCGCTGGGCCTGGGGGCGTGCAAGGTCCAGAACTGGTGTCTCCGCGATGCCCAGGCCAGGGTGTTCCCCTGGGGCATCTTCTACCCGAACCAGATGATCCCCAAGGACGTGGCCTACGTGCATCGAAACGAGTCGATCGTCTGGCGGCACTTCCGGCCCGTGCAGGCGGCGCCGGCGTTGACCGTCTGCCTGGCCAATCAGCTTCGATTGGGAAACCAGGAGGCCTTGGGCACGACCGTCGCCTATCGCACCTTCGGCGACCTCTTGGCACTACACTACGATTTCAACGTCATCGACGACCACCACCTCGACCAGATCCCGGCGGCGACGCAGGTGATCGTGTATCCGGCCCCGTTCGCCGTGCAGGACGCGGCCTACTCGCGATGGCTGGCCTGGGTGAAACAGGGAGGCACGCTCGTCACCACCGGCGACTTCTCCTACGATGCCGACCGGCAGCGGACCCGGCCGGAGCGACTGGCCGAGCTTGCCGGGGTGGAGTTCGTGGCCGAGGGCTACCCCAACGTGGCCCGCACGCTGGGGAGCGACGTGAAGGCGGAGTTTTCTCTTCCCGGGCTCGACGCCCAGGTCGTGCGGCCGTGCATTCGCGTGAAGCCGACCTCGGCGGAAGTGCTGGGCGCGACGAGCAAGGGCGACCCGGTCCTGGTCCGCAACCGCGTCGGCCGGGGCGTCGTCTACTTCTTCACCGACCCGATCGAGCTGGGCGACGACGATCCGGCCAAGGCCACGCGCCGCCGTCTTTATTCGACGCTGCTTGACGCCGCGAAGCTCAAGCCTCTGCCGGTGACGCCGAACGAGCCCTGGCTGCACGTGATGCGTGAGCCCACGGCGCGGGGCACTGTCCACGTGGTCTATAACACGAAGCTCGACGCGGGGACCGAGCCGGTCGAAGTGCCCACGGCGGCCGGCCCCGTGACGCTGCTCACCCGGAACCGCTGGCCCGCCCTGGCCGCCGCGACCCGCGAGGGGCACGTGGTCGCCGCCAGCGCGTATGGCCGGGCATCCGTGGGAGACGAGCCTCTCATGACCGGCGACGGACTGAAGGCGCTCCTCTCCCTCGACGGCGAGGACCTGCGACGCTCCCAGGCGATCCTCATCGCCCCCTTCGAGCCGGGCCGCGTCGAGTTGCCCAACCGTTCCGATGATTTCGTCGCCATCGCCGGCGAGTTCCGATCCGGCAAATGGACGCCGCTCGAACGGCTGCCGCTCAGCGGAGCCTCGCTCTCCATCGACGTCGACGCCGACCGGGCCACGTGCCTCATCCTGGTGTGCCCCGAGAACACGGAAGCCCGCTGGGGCGCGCAGTTGACGGAAGCGATGCTCCATCCGGATAGAATTCGCGGGTATTGAATCGGACGAGGCGCTTCGTCTTCAACAGATCCGCGGCAACTGCTCGCCGGAGAGGAGGTCGACGATCCGTCCGCCGCCCAGGGGGCTACGGATTTCGACGGTGCCGGGATGCGTGTCGGTGACGGTGCCGATGACCGCCGCCTCGGTGGCGACGGCGTGCTGCCGCATGATCTCGAGCGTGCGGTCGGCCGCTTCGGCGGGGACGATCGCCACCAGGCGCCCCTCGTTGGCCACGTAGAGCGGGTCGAGCCCGAGCAGCTCGCAGGCCCCGGCCACCGGCTCGGCCACCGGGATCGCCGTTTCGTCCAGCTCGATGCCCACGCCGACGTGATCGGCGATCTCGTTCAAGGCCGCGGCCAGGCCGCCCCGGGTCAAGTCGCGGAGGCAGTGGACGTCGCCCCCGGCCTCGACCAGCGCCGCGACCACGTCGGCAAGCGGGGCGCAGTCGCTCTGGAGGGCCCCCTCGAACTGGAGCCCTTCGCGGACCGACATCACGGCGATCCCGTGCCGCCCCAGGTCGCCGCTGAGGAGGACGGCGTCGCCGGGGACGACCCGGGCGGGCGAGATCTCCACGCCGTTCGGGACCAGGCCGACGCCCGCCGTGTTGATGAAGATCCCGTCCCCTTTGCCGCGATCGACGACCTTCGTATCGCCGGTGACGATCCGCACGCCCGACTCCTCGGCCGCCCGTTGCATCGACTCCACCACGCGGCGGAGCGTTTCCATGGGCAGCCCCTCTTCGAGGATGAAGCCGGCGCTCAGCCAGAGCGGTTTCGCCCCGGCCATGGCCAGGTCGTTGACCGTGCCGAACACCGCCAGCCGCCCGATGTCCCCGCCCGGGAAGAAGAGCGGGCTGACGACGAACGTATCGGTGGTGAACGCCAGCCGGGCGCCGTCCAGCTCCAAGACCGCGCTATCGTGCGGCGGCGCCTGCTTCCCGGAGGCCCCCTCCCTGCCCGCCTCGAATGCCGGCAGGAACATCCCCTCGACGAGCGCCCGCATCAACCGCCCGCCGCCGCCGTGGGCCAATTGCACGGTGGCGTGGTCGTCGAGAGGGACCGGGCAACTGAGGTTGAAGCTGTCCGACATACCACAGTCTCCCCTTCCGGTGGAGTGCGTGCTCCGCGATCCCAGGGACGCTTTCCCGTGAGGGATCGTTCGCTTGATTCAGACGAGGGGCCGTCGACCGCCGACATCTGCCTAGACTGCGGATTTCGGGTTGGCCGGCTCCACCGCATTGTCAGCCGTCGGCTCTTGATCTCAGAGGGAAACGCTCCGGATGCTCGATCGATTCCAGGCCGAGGTCCACGTCCAGCTCGGGCCAGTAGAAGTGGCCTGGCGACGGCTCCTCCACGTGGAGGATCTTTCCTATCGGTACGTCCTTGAACCAGGGAAACGCCTCATAGGACATAAACAGCTCGCGATCTCCGGCGAGTAGCCAGACACCGTGGGCCGAGATACTGGCAATCCCTAGCTGCTCAGCCATGCACGTCCTCCACGTGTCGCCACAGCTTCTCCCGCGCTATGCCGATGGACGGGTCCGCCTCCAAGTCCGCCGCCCGCCGTACGGCCTCTTCCCGATGCCACTCCGGAAGCGGGAATCGCTCGCCCGATGCCGCAATGTCGTCCCACAACTGCTCAACCACACGGACTTTTTCCTTCATCGGCAGTTGTCGAAGATGTTCCACTTCAGGATGCATGTCTGAGCACCTTTGCGCTTGGTCACCGCGGCGACATTTCCATGCCTTTCGAGATAACGCCCTCAGACGGCTTGGCTCCAGTATAACGCGCGCCCTGTTCTGGGGCCAGAAGTCCCTCTCCTGCAACAGGTTACCGTCTCCCGACGCCGCGGTCGGCGTATTGTCTGCCTTCCGTACTCGACTCGGTCAAACCGCTACTGTCGACTGCCACTTGCATGCCGTCGATACCGATAGTACGCCGCGCAGGCCCCCTCCGACGAGACCATCGGCGCCCCCAGCGGCCGGTCGGGGTTGCAGTGGATGCCGAAGGCGGGGCAGTCGTGGGGCTTCTTGTGGCCTTGGAGGACTTCGCCCGCGATGCACTCGGCGGACTCCTTGGACTCGATGTGCTCCACGCCGAACTGCCGCTCGGCGTCGTACGCGGCGTACGCCTCGCGCAGCGCAAGCCCGCTGGCCGGGATCTCGCCGATCCCCCGCCACTTGCGAGGGACGACCTCGAACACCTCGCGGATCTGCCGGATGGCCGGCGGATTGCCTTCGGGGCGAACGGACCGGGCGTACTGGTTTTCGACTTCGGCCCGTCCCGCTTCGAGCTGCGCGAGGCACATGGCCACGCCTTGGAGGATATCGAGCGGCTCGAACCCGGTGACCACGATGGGCACGCGATACCGCTCGGCGATGGGCCGGTACTCGTCGGTCCCCATCACCGTGCAGACGTGCCCGGCGGCCAGGAACCCTTGCACCCGGCACGAGGGCGAGTCGAGCACCGCGCAGATGGCCGGCGGGACCAGCACGTGGCTGGAAAGCACCGAGAAGTTCACCAGCCCCAGCCTGGCCGCCTGGGCCACCGACATCGCGTTGGCCGGGGCCGTGGTCTCGAACCCCACGGCGAAGAAGACGACCCGGCGATCGGGGTGTTTTCGCGCCAAGGCCAGGGCGTCCATGGGCGAGTAGACGATCCGCACGTCGCCCCCCTCCGACTTGACCGTCAAGAGGTTCTTCTCCGAGCCCGGCACGCGGAGCATGTCGCCGAACGAGCAGAAGATCACCTCCGGGCGCGAGGCAATGGCGATCGCCTTGTCGAGGATCTCGACCGGAGTGACGCACACCGGGCAGCCCGGGCCGTGGATCAACGTGATCTCCGGCGGGAGGATCTCGTCCAGCCCGAAACGGATGATCGCATGGGTCTGGCCGCCGCAGATCTCCATGATGCTCCACGGGCGGGTGATCGTGGCGCGGATCCGGTCGGCCAGCCTCTTGGCCTTGTCGGCGTCGCGATATTCGTCGATGAATTTCACGGCGTCTCCTCGGGGGCTTGCGCGCCGCTTTCCGGCGAGCCGCGAGCTTGCTCGTCTTCCAGCTCGGCCGCTTCGCCGATCGCGTCCAGGTAGGCGAAGACCTCCTGCGCCTCGGCCTCGTCGAGCCGGCTGATGGCGAAGCCGACGTGGACGATCACGTACTCGCCGACCTCCGCCTCGGGCGTGTAGGCCAGGCAGGTCTCGCGCACGATGCCGCCGAACTCGACTTTGCCCATGGGGAGACCGTCTTGCTCGTAAACCTCAACCAGCTTGCCCGGGATTCCCAAACACATGGCGTTATCCTTCGGATCGCCCGGCGGCGACCCATAGTTGTCCTAGTGCGATTCCGCCGTCACCCGGCGGAACCTCCTGATGAGTGTACACGTGGAAGCCCGATTGCGAAAGCCGCTCCCGCGTCCGCTCCGCCAGAAGCGCGTTCTGAAAGCATCCGCCGGAGAGCACGACCCGGCTTCCGCCCCATTGCCGGGCGAGCGTCACGGCCAGCTCGGTCAGGGCGTTGTGGAACCGGGCGCTCGTGCGGCCGATCGGCTCGCCGGACGCACGATCCGAGAGCACGGCGCGCACGAGCGGCTCCCAGTCGGCCACGATGGGCGTGCCGTCCGGCGCGGTCGCCTCCGCCAACGGCAGCGGATAAGCGTCCTGGTCCTGCGGATCGGCCGCGAACTCCAGTTGCATGGCCGCCTGCCCCTCGAAGCTGATCTTGGCCGGAAGCCCACAAAGCGCGGCCACCGCGTCGAACAGCCGGCCCATGCTGCTGGTGCGCGGACTATGGAGCGATCGCTTCATAAGCACCAAGAGCGCGTCCAATTCGGCTTTCGTGAACCACTGCCGGCCGAGCTCGGCGGCCTCTTCGCCGAACATCTCGAACAAGATGCCGAGGGCCGATCGCCGCGGCTCGCGCACCGCCTGATCTCCGCCGGGGAGCGGAAACGTGCGTAGGTGGGCAACGCGACGGAACTCCGCACCATCGCACGCAAGCGCTTCCCCGCCCCAGACGGTCCCGTCCGGGCCGTAGCCCGTCCCGTCCCACGCAAATCCCAGCACGGGGCCCTCGATCCCGTGCTCGGCCACGCACGCCGCCACGTGGGCGTGATGGTGCTGGACGCGGATGAGTGGAACGCCCCACTCCACGGCCAGGCGCTCCGCGTGACGCGTCGACGCATAGTCGGGATGCAGGTCGCAGGCGACCATGTCCGGCACGACCTGGAAGAAGTCGACCAGATCGCGGACCGCCCGCTCGTGGACCTCGACGCCGAGCACGCTCTCCAGGTCGCCCACGTGCGAGCCGAGGATTGCCTGGCGCCCGAGGCTCAACGCGACGGTGTTCTTCAAGTGTCCGCCCACGGCCAGCACCGTCGGCACCTCGCGACCCAAATCGATCGGCAGCGGGGCATACCCTCGGGCGCGGCGGAGCAATTGCAGCCCGGCGGGCCCAACCCGGGCGACCGAGTCGTCGACCGGGCGGACGATCGGCCGATCGTGCACCAGGAGCACGTCGGCGATCGAGCCGAGGCGCTGGACCGCCTCTTCGGTGGTGATCGCCATGGGCTCTTCGCTGAGGTTCCCGCTCGTGCAGACGATCGGCAGGCCGATCGCCGCCATCAGGAGGTGGTGCAAAGGCGTGTAGGGGAGCATAACCCCCAGGTACGGATTGCCGGGCGCGACGCCCTCGGCAACGTCCTGGAGTGCCTCGCCCGCGTGCGACCGGCGGAGGAGCAGGATGGGCGCCTCGTGACGCGACAACGCTCGGGCCTCCTCGTCGGACACTTCACACCACCGGCGGACCTCGTCGAGCGAAGCGAGCATGATCGCCAGCGGCTTGTGGGGCCGCCCTTTGCACTGGCGCAACCGACCCACCGCTTCGGGGCTCGTCGCGTCGACCACAAGCTGAAAGCCGCCCAGCCCTTTCAGGGCGAGGATCTGCCCGGCAAGAACCGCGCCGGCCGCCTGCTCGAGCGCCTCATCGCGCGAGGCCATCTCGAGCCCGCGCGAATCGAGCAATTGCAGCCTCGGCCCACACTCCGGACACGCGATCGGCTGGGCGTGGAATCGACGATCGGTCGGGTCCTCGTATTCGGCCCGGCAAGCAGGACACATCCGGAACGCGGCCATCGAGGTCCGCGGCCGATCGTAGGGCAACGTCTCGATGATCGACCACCGCGGCCCGCAGTTGGTGCAGTTGGTGAACGGGTAGCGATGGCGGCGCTCGCTGGGCGACCGGATCTCTTCCAGACACTCGGCACACGTGGCCAGATCGGCGGGGATGACCGGCCGGGGGGGAGCCTCCCCCACGCTGGCGCGGATCTCGAAGGTCTCGCTTGCCCCGTCGGTGCGGGCCGTTTCGGTCACTTCCAGCGAGTCGATGCGTGCCTGCGTGGGATGGGCGGTTTGGAGCGCGTCGCAGAACGCCTCAAGCGAGCCCGTTTCGCCCTGCACTTCGATACGCACGTTGTCGGCCTGGTTCAGAATCCATCCGACCAACCCCCACTTTCGGGCCGCGTTGTAGACGAACGGCCGGAACCCGACTCCCTGGACCACACCGCGCACCGTGATCGCCAGGCGGCGGATGGTCGACGGCGTTGTGGGGCGGTGATTCATAGCTCTAAGGTGGGGTTAGCCGGGCCGCGGGAGCACCAGTCGATGACCGTCTATCAAAGAAGTGTAGACGGGCCAACTCGACAGGGTAAGCTGTCAGCCCCCCTCCATTTCTTCCACCGCCGACATACTTCCCCATAAAGGGGGGGTCTCAATTTGGGCCGCCGAGCCCATCCGACCGGATTGCCGGAACCGCCAAGTCGGCGGCAAGAAGCTTCGGCCAAACGACTTGCGCCGTGAGACAGTACCTCGCAGTATCGCTCAGCAGGCCGGGAACGTGCCGCTCGGAGGCCGGGGCGGGTGGCTTGAAATCGTCACTTCTCGTGCGGGACTCCGCCTCCCCGAGCGAATGTTCGTCCTAGCTTTGAATAGCTGGCGGGCTTCCGCCACTGCGCCAGTCACACCCGACCACACGTCAGCAGGCAGTTGCATGACGAGAGTTCTCATTGCTGACGACGACCCTGCGGTCCGGAGGCTCATTGCCCATCAGCTCAAGGCCGCGGGGGTAACGGAAGTCGTTGAAGCCGCCGACGGTCGCGAAGCCTTGGATCTCTTGGATCAGGGCGAGCTGAACTTGATCCTCCTCGACTGGCACATGCCCAATGTCAATGGCCTGGAGTTGATCAGCCTTGTCCGAGACCGTGGCTGCCGTGTTCCCATCGTGATGATCACGGGCGAAACACGCAAAGACCAGGTGTTGAAGGCACTGGCAGCGGGCGCGACGGACTATGTGGCCAAGCCGTTCGGCCACGACGTGCTCCGGAAGAAGCTGGGCAAGTTTTGTCCGATGGCAAAGCCCGAGGGAATCACCGCGATTCCTCAGGCCAGAGACGTGACCAACACGGACGTCGTCGCGATTCATCCGGATGCAAGCGTTGAGGAAGCCATTGAGCGTCTACTGAGAAGCGGTGTCAGCGGACTGCCGGTAATCGACGCCGACGAGAACCTGATCGGCATGATTACGGAGTTCCAACTGACCAAAGCGGTTCACCGACCCGATATCCGGCGAGGAGCAGTCCGCGATCTCATGACGAAGGACGTGATCGTCACCGATGAGACGACGGCCCTCCCCGTGGTCATCGCGCAGATGGACAAGCATCAGTTGGCTCTGATTCCGGTTACTCGGAACGGTAAGGTGGTTGGCACGATCGCTCGCCGTGACCTGCTCCGGTTCGCCCGTCGACGCTGAGCGTGGCCCCCGAACGCAGACCACGCGTCTTGGGCGTACGTGAGACGGTGGGGGAGTGACCCGGATATTGGCCCTGCCTTCTCTTTTGCTTCCAGCGAAGCCGGAGCTTGGGATCGCGGAAGAAACAACTCTCGCGATACGGCCGTGGGGCACGTTTCCAACGTGCCAGGCACGATGGAATCGTGCCCCACTTATTGTTTCTGCGATCCTTGACCACGAGGAACAACCGTTACATCCGGCAGATCCCGCTTTTCGTTTGACTAACCGGAAAAAGCAGCCTAAGTTTGCTTGTCGCCGGGTTATGGATTTGTCGGTAGGACGGGAAACGGGTCGGTAGGCCCACTGACCCGACACCCAGGCGCGACTCACTGCGATGTTCGATCTCTTGAAACAACCGGAACTTGATTCTCAGGACGCGGGCGAGCGGGAGACGATTCTCATCGTCGACGACGATGAGGCGATGGCCGACGTGTTGTCGCGGCGTCTCCGGCAGCAGGGCTTCGAGACCGTGACGGCCGACACCGGTGCGTCCGGGGTGGCCGTCGCCCAGTCGCTCGAGCCGGCTCTGATCGTGCTCGACCTGCGACTCCCCGATACCGACGGGTTCACCGTCTGTCAGCGGCTGGTCGACTCGCCCGTGACGTGCCACATCCCGGTGATCATCCTCAGCGGGATGGAGCGCCCGGACATCATCCGCCGATCCCGGGCGGCCGGGTGCAGCTTCTTCGTGCGCAAGCCGTACGACCCCAACGCCTTGCTGGTGCTGATCCGCCAGGCCCTCGATGAGCGTAAGGCCTGGGCCGAGCCCTAACGCACCCGGCGATCGCCTGGAGCACGCGTCTGATCGATCAAGCACTTGCTCCCAGCCCGGTTCCGGCGAGGGCTGGCGAGATGCCTCCCCCGCGACAGACGGGTATCCCGCCCTCTCGTAAGCGGCAGCGTTGTAGGCGCGGGGCGTCCGCTACCCCCCTCTTGCTCGGTCGCCCGTACTTCTGCTATATTGCCACCATCCGGGCTGCAGCCGGCATCTGCGGAGTAGTAGGCACACGCCGTGTGCCGTAACCAGCGGACGGCACACGGCGTGTGCCTGCTACTGAAGCCGGGACGTTATTTTTCGGCTGATCCTTACACCAACTGATACGGAGGATTGCGTGGGAACCAAAAGAACGGGGAAAGGCCGACGTAAGATCGGCCGCAAGAAACGTCGCATGCGGGCCAAGATCCGGCACCGCAAAGACTAGTCACGCCTTCTGCCGGAGCTCTCGGCGCGCGGACCTCCTTCTCCTCGCGTGCCGACCGGTTCTTGATTCTTGTTCCGCTGGAGCTAGTGTGTGCTCGCGGTGCGCGCGATAATCCCGAGATCATCGATCCAGGGTCGCCGACCACTTGGGTGAGTGAACGGGAGGAGCGCGCAAATGACGCTGTCAAGCACCCTCGGCGGCGTGATCGTCGGTCTGGCGTGTTCGCTGTGTGCAGCGGGCGAGGCGATCGACGTCGGCTCGCGGCTCGAGTTGTTCGTCGACGACCATCTGATCGAGCGGATGACCGATGCCCGGCTCGTGCTCCACCATCCCGCGACGCGCCAGGTGGCCATCGACCACAACGAGCCCTGGGAAGGGAACATCTGCTGCGGCCACACGGTGTTCGAGGACGGCGACCTCTACCGCATGTACTACCGCGGCCGCCACTACGACGAACAGGCGGGGCAGGAAACCCACTGGTTCAGTTGCTACGCCGAGAGCAACGACGGCGTTCATTGGACCAAGCCCGAGCTCGGGCTGGTCGAGTTCCGGGGATCGAAGCGGAACAACATCCTGCTGGAAGGCCAAACGCGGTTCAATCTCGCCCCGTTCAAGGACCTCAATCCGAACTGCAAACCGGACGAGCGCTACAAGGCGATGACCAACGGCCGCGGCGGGATGGACGCCTACAAGTCGCCCGACGGGATCCACTGGTCGCCGATGGTCGAGGGCCACGTGATCACCAAGGGGGCGTTCGACTCGTTGAACCTCGCCTTCTGGGACCCGCTCCGCGGCTGCTACCTGGAATACCATCGCGGCTTCCGCGACGGCGTCCGTGACGTCATGACCGGCACCTCGGAGGACTTCCTCCACTGGACCGATCCGGTGTGGATCGAGTATCCGGGCTCGCCGCCGCAGCACCTGTACACCAACGCGATCAAGCCCTACTACCGCGCCCCGCACATCCTCCTGGGCTTTCCCAAGCGGTTCGTTCCGGGCCGGCAGGGCGTGCCGCATCGTCATTCCGGCGTGTCGGACGCCGTGCTCATCACCAGCCGCGACGGCCTGAGCTTCCATCGCTGGGACGAAGCGTTCATCCGGCCCGGCTTGCAGCCGGAGCGCTGGGTGAACCGCAACAACTACCCGGCCTGGGGACTCGTGGTGACCCCGTCCGACCTCCCGGGCGCGCCCGACGAGCTGTCGCTCTACACCACGGAGGGCTACTACACGGGCGAGAGTTGCCAGCTCCGCCGGCACACGATTCGCATCGACGGGTTTGTCTCGGTCCAGGCTCCCTTGGCCGGGGGCGAGATGGCGACCAGGCCTTTGGTCTTCGACGGCAAGGAACTGGTGATGAACTTCTCGACCTCCGCGGCCGGGAGCATCCGAGTGGAGATCGAGGAGGCCGACGGCCAGCCGATCCCGGGCTTCACGCTGGACGATTCGCCGGAGATCTTCGGCGATGCGATCGAGCGCGTGGTGGCCTGGAGGGCCGACTCCGACCTCAGCGCGCTACGGGGCAAGCCCGTCCGCCTTCGCTTCGTCTTGAAGGATGCCGACCTGTACTCCATCCGCTTCCGCTGAGGGAGCACTAAGGAAGGCGGACGATCGACGAGGGCTTCGCAGCCCGGGGTGAGCGCGCCGGCGGCGCGGGCGCGTCAGAGGGCGTCGATGTCGTCGTCTTTGTCGTCCTTGCCGCCCTTGCGGACTCCTTCGAGGATTGCGCGGACCTCGGGCGGCAGATCATCTCTTCCGAGCAGCTCGCCGACGAGGGAGCTTGGGTCGATTCGCCCCGGGTCCTTGCCTTCCTTGAGGGTCCGCTGGAACCGGTAGGACTGCATGTCGATGGCCGGCACGTAGTTGCCCAGCATGCGGTGGAGCTGCTCCTGCGTGAGCGAGGCGTCCATCAGCCAGACGTCGGCGTAGGCCACGACTTCCCCGTCGCCGGCGTCCCAGGCGAACTTCACCAGGCGGGTCTGGTAGTTGGCGTCGGCCATCGCCTTGAGCAGGTCCGTAAGCGCGGGGTGATCCGGGGGGCAAGTCATGTAGTTGACCGTGCGAAACTGGAGGAAGACCCCCTCGTCGTACAGACTGATCACAATCTGGAACTTGCCGCACATCCCGGAAACGCCCACCATCAGCCGTTTCTCTTCCGGATCGACGAAGAACCGCAGCCCTTCCCTGCTCACCAACTCCTTGAGATCGTCGAACGTAATCGCCATGGAGGTCTTCCTTTCCGCGCTAAGGGACTCGGGTTCGGAAATCTGCTGCAAATGGGTCAAGTTCGCGGGGTTCCGTGGGCAGGGTTGAAGGTCGGGGGTTGAGGGTCGGGGGTTGAGGGTTGAGGGTTCTCGTGCATGGGTGGAACTGCAAGTCCTGAACCCTGACCCCGATCCCTGCCTCGCTAGGTTACATGGATGAACAGGGTATCGCCCTTTCGCTCCCGCGAGACGGCCCCGGTGGCGGCCGACAGTTCGGCACTCTCGGAAACCGCCAGCTTGTCGAGGTGAATCTCGGCGACTCCCACCAGCTCTCCCTGCGTCTC
>Ga0307380_10000929_pt1 | contig 44114 bp, 26 predicted proteins | sample UN3MG_FD_202239 | JGI IMG/M metagenome (GOLD analysis project Ga0307380, IMG submission 202239) | Soil microbial communities from Risofladan, Vaasa, Finland - UN-3 | ecosystem: Environmental > Terrestrial > Soil > Coastal area > Acid sulfate soil | place: Finland: Risofladan, Vaasa | collected...
ACCAGCTCGTTGTCGGGGTAGCGGTACGAGAGCTTCACGTACTCCTCGCAGGCCTGGTCAATGAGGCCCATCTTCTCGTAGACGAGGGCCTTCTTGTACTGGGCCTTGGGCGCGTAGGGGCTGTCGGGATACGTGGCCACGATGTCGGTGAAGCGGGTGACGGCCTCCATGTAGTGCTTCTTCTTCGCGTCCTCGTCCTTGGCCTCGTTGGCGAACTCGAGGGCGAGGTCGGCCAGCAGGTAGTCGGCCTGGGCGCGGGCCTCGGTGTCGGGGAAGTCGCGGATGGCCTCCTCGAGGAGCTTCTTGCCCTGGCCGATCTCGGAGCGGGCCAGGTCCTCCTGGCCCAGCTCGCGGTGGCGCTTGGCCAGCTCGAAGTATGCCTCGGCGATGGAGAACTGCGTCTGCACGGCGATCTGCGGGTCGGCGAACCGCTTGGTGAAGGGCACGATGCCGCCGTTGCTGCCCTTGTGGATGGCGACGGAGCGCTCGGTCTTCTCCTTGCCGTCCGCGCGGGTGTAGGTGGCGGCGACCTGATCGCCGTACGTGACGGGGAGGACGCCTGGGGTCTGGGCCTCCGCCTTGTCGCCCTTGAAGGCGACCTTGACGGAGCCCTTGAAGACGCCGGAGTGGGTGAAGGTTTCCGTGAGGTCGAGCTTCTGGGTCGTGCCCGAGGCGGTCCTGAGCTCGATGGCCAGCGCGTCCTTTTCGTCGGTCGTGTCGCGGAGGGGGTCAATCACGCGGAAATGGAGGCCCTCGCCGACGTAGACGCTCTCGACCGTCTCGCGGAAGCGCGGGTCGGTGACATCGAAGAAGGCATCGGCGTGGAGCGCGGCGCGGGCGGTGAGCCACTTGGTTTGCCCGGCCGGGTCCTTGTATTCGAAGCCGACGAAGATTTCGTCGTTGCCCTTGATGGCCAGGATGCGCTCCTCCTTCGATTGCGCGTCGTCGGCCACGAGGGGCCTGTCGGGCAGCTTGGCCAGGTCGGCCGGGATGGTGAACGTGAAGCGGCCGTCCTCCAGGGCGTCGCCGGCGAAGGGGTTGCCCTTCACGAGCACGCTCTTGTAGCCGGGCGGGGCGGGGATGCCGGCCGCGGCATTGCTGGGCCGGGCCTGGAGCGCGAGGGTGCCGGGCGCCTTGATGTCGAACTCGCCCTCCGGGGGCTTTCCGAGGGCCTTGCGGCCCGACGAGGTCTGGACGTAGATCCTGGCCGTGCTCTCGGGCGACTGGGCGATGTAGGGGAAGCTCAGCTCGACGAGGATCGGGCCGCGGATGAACACAGGCGTCGGCTTCGCAGGATCCCGCTGCTCGGGCCAGGAGGCGGTGAGGGCGCGGGTGACGGGCACCTCCTCCTCCGGTGGGGCGCCGCCGGCTTGCCCGGCAGCGGCCGGCGTGGGCCGCGCGGGGCCGGGCGCCGCGGCCGTGGCAAGCTCCTCCTCCGTCAGCGGCCGCGAGGCGACCTCGTAGATGCACATCTGCGGCAGGGCCCAGACGGTCTGCTCGACCACGCACGTGCGGTCCCACGGGATGCCGGGGTCGGTGTTCTCCTTGTCCAGGTAGGCCACGACCACGTCGTCGCCCTGGGCCACCTTGAGCTCGCTGTCGCGCTTCGTGTCGCCTTCGACGGGGAAGACGCCGCCGACGAAGATGCCCGAGTGCTCCGCCGTTTCCAGCGCGGGGAACTCGACCGGCTTGCCGTCGGCTGTCTTCGCCGTGACCTTCACGGTGTCGGGCTTGTCGGTCGTGTCGCAGTCGGGGTCGTTGATGTAGACGTTGATCTTGTCGCCTGCCTTGAAGCGGCGCATGGGGATGTAGCGGGCCTTGCGCTGGGCGCCCTCGCCGCTGTACTCGACGAAGCAGGCGCTGAGCGCGGCGTTGTGGAAGGTGGCGGCGAGGGTCGCCTCGTGGGTCTCGCGGCCCTCGGTGATCACGCGCGGGTCCTCATAGGTCACTGTGATCTTGTCGCCGGGGACGACCTCGAGCACCTGGTTCTTCCGCAGGGCCGAGAAGTCCTCCTTCGTGGGCAGGATGGCGGCGCCGGCGGCGTCGGTGAGGGTGATGCGGTTGATGGCCGGGGCATCGGTCTCGAAGTCGGCCAGGATGAGGCGGATGACGCGGGCGCGGGACTCGGCGGGGAAGGCGATGTCGAAGGCCGAGTTGTCCTGGCTCGCGGCGACCTTGGCGGGCTCGGAGCGGACGCCTTCGCGGATCTGGGGGTTCTTGGCGGCGTCGAACATTTCGGCCGGGGCGGGCCGCAGGAAGGGCGGCTCCTCGGCGTCGGCGAGCAGCTCAAACGTCGGCTCGGCCTTGCGGCTGGCGAAGACGTAGAGGTCCACGCGGTGCGCGCCCTTGCCGAGCGAGCGGTGGACTCGTGTGGGCGATTCGCCGGGCTGGCCGTCCACGGTGAGGACGTAGCGGATGCCGGTCGTCTTCTCCTTGGTGTCGAGCTCGAGGGTGCGCACCTTGCGGAGCGGCTGGTAGAAGGCGCCATAGAGGTGGGCGATGTAGTTGCTGCCCGGGCCGTCGTCGGCGAGGCCCATCGTGTGGGCCTGGCCCTCGACGCTGGCGTCCCACTTCGCGGCGAATGCCTTGGCGGCGACGGCGAGCTTGGGCGTGTTGTTCTTCAGGTAGCCGATCTCGAGGTACTGCCGGAAGTCGGCCAGCGCGGCCGGGCCGCCCGTCACCGGGCCGTACTTCACGAGCTCCAGGCTCAGCGCGCCGTCCCACGGCTTGTGCTCGCCCGGCCACTGGCCGAGCGTCGTGAAGTCCCTGCCGTTCAGCGAGGTCTGGAGGAGGAACTTCTTGAGCTTGCGGCCCGGGACGTTGGCCTGGATGGTCATCTTGCCGAGTGCGACGTTGTCGTTGAGGTCCACGCTGTAGAGCTTGGGCATGGTGAGGTCGGGGAGGCCGACCCAGGCGGGGTAGTCGCCCTTCGAGATGGCGAAGTTGGGGTCCTTGCCGTCGTCGGAGTCGGAGGCGAAGGCGGTGGGCTGCCCCGCGCTGGTCTGCACGGCGCTCTCGAAGACGCCGGTGTGGGTGCCTGTCTCGGTCAAGGGGAAGGCGGAGATGGAGTCGCCGCTGGTGGTGGCGACGCGGACGGTGATCTTGTCCTTGCGCGCAGTCTCGCCGCGGTCGGGGTCAATGACGCGGACGTTGAACCTGTTTCCCGGCTTGATCTGGTTTGCGGCGCGGAGGGTGCTGAGGGCGACCTTCTGCTCGGGCTCCTCGGTCTTGAGTTTCTTGCGGATCAGGTCGTCGAGGGCCTGGGCCTCGCGCTCCTCCTTCGTGAGGAGCTTGCCGGAGGAGGCGGCCAGGTCGGCGTCGGTGGCCACGATGAGGGTCTGCGGCTCGGTCATGAGGATCTTGTGTTCTTTCTTGAACTTCTCGGTGTAGTCGTAGTGTGCGGTGTCCTTGCCGAGGAGCTGGAGCTTGCCGTCGCCCTTGGCCACGGGCGCCAGCTCGGTGGGGATGTGGCCGACGAAGCGGGTCTTGGAGTCGCCGAAGGGGGTGAGGGTGAAATGCTCCTCGTCGCCGGAGTCGGCCCAGGCGCGGATCTCGATGTGTGCGGAGGTGCCCACGACGGCCAGGTTGCGGTCCTCGAGGTTCACCTTGAGCGGCTTGCCGGGCACGATGAAGCGGCGCGCGGTGGCCGTGCCCACCTGGAGCTCGGTCGGCTCCTCGAGCTTGCGGAGGCGGACCTTGGTGCGGCCCTCGAGGATGCGGGCCAGGGAGTGGTCGGGCAGGCGCGTGAGCACCTGGTCAATCTGCTCGAGGGCCTCGCGGTACTCCTCCTGGTCGAACTTCACGAGGGCGAGCTGGTAGTAGCTCTCGGCCTGGACGCCGCGGTCCTTGTTGCGGGCCAACTTGTCGAGGCGCTGGATCGCGTCGTCGAAGCGGCGGGTCAGGCGGTCCACCTCGGCCACCTTGATCTCGGCGTCAATCTGCCCACGGGTGCCCTCGAACTCCTTGGCGGTGGCGATGCGCTCGTAGAGCGCGCGGGCCTTCGGATACTCCTGCCGCCCCAGCGAGATGTTGCCGTAGGCGAGGAGCAGCCGCGCCCGCGTCTCGGGCGCGAAGCCGTCGGTCACCGAATCGAGCCACTGGATCATCTCGCGGGCCAGGGCCTCGGCGGCATCGTGGTCGCCCGCCTCCGTGTTCTTGTCCACCAGCCAGATGCAGAACGTGGGGTCGAGTTCCTTGAACATCGTGAGCAGGACGGGTCGGTGGCCCAGGTAGAGCTCCCAGGCATTCTGCGACCTGCCGGAGAGGTAGGCCACCTGGGCGGCGAAGAGGGGGTAGCGGCGGTCGTCGCGGCGGACGGGGATGACGCCGCCGACCTTGGAGAGGGTCTTCGAGCGCAGGGCGGCGAGGGTGGCGCGGGCCTCGCTCGGCAGCGCGGTGCCGATCAGGTCGAGGCCCACCGAGGCGAAGATGAGGCCGAGGTCGTTGGGCGTCGCCGCGTCGGGCTCCGCCGTGTCCACCAGTTGCGCCGTCCAGCGCGCCAGGTCGTGCTGGAACTGGCCGCTGCGGGTGTCCTTCGCGATCTTCCACAGATGGGGCACGAGCGGGTAGAGATCGCCCGCGCGGCCCTGGCTCGGCAGCCCCTGCATGAGCGTGGTGGCCAGGAGGTCGAAGCCCCAGCGGTCGGGCCAGGAGGCCGGCACGCAGCCGTCGGGGGCCCTCGGGCCATAGCCGGGGAAGATGCCCAGCAACACGTCCAGCTCCTCCTTCGTCACCGTCTTCGGGCCGCCGAGCTTCTCGAGTTGGCCGAGGAAGGGCGGCGAGAGGCGCTCGGGGGTGTTGCGCACGCGGTCGCTGTAGGCGGCGAGGCGTGCGAAGAAGTCCTTGCGGCCCCCAGGGGTCGAGGCGTCGGCCGTCGTGCCGAAGTAGGCGCGGCCCATGGCGTAGGTGTCGAATCGCGTCTTCCCGTAGGCGGCCTCGATCCTGGCGAGCATGGCGTCGCGTGCGGCCGGCTCGGCGCCGAGGGCGCGGGCCTGCCAGTTCCAGAAGTCGCCCCCCGAGTAGGCGACGGCGTCGTAGCCTGGCCCGAGGGGCAGCGTGTCGAAGCCCTGGAGGATCTTCGCCGCGGCGTTCGCCACCTTCTTCTTCTCGTCGAGGCCGTAGTCCCAGTAGCGCCAGTCGAGCAGCTTGGTCCGCGTGGCCTCCTCGACGAACAGGTCGTCGAAGAACCGGGCGGGCGCGAACCGCTGGACGAGGCCCGGGAACTCGTGGCGGATGAGCCACATGTAGCTGCACGTGGCGCTCTGCACGCTCTCGTGCGGGCGGTAGGTCGTCTTGTCCAGCGCGCGCTTCTCGATGAGCGCGGCCATCACGGCCTCGCCCCGCTCCTTGGCGCTCCAATTGTCGCCCGTGCGGGTGCCGCGGAAGCACTCGAAGAGGAAGGGAGAGAACTGCCCCTTGGCCAATTGCGCCAGGACGGCCTTCTCGAACACGCCGTTGAGCGCGAGCGTCCGGTCGCGGAACTGCTTGGGTGCGCGCCCGAGGCCCCGGTCGTTCTGCACGCGCACCACGGTTTCGCAGATCTCCTCGGTCCAGGGGCTGGGCGAGGCGGGGTTGTATTGCTGGAGTTGGTCGGCGAGGACTTCGGCCTGGAACTCGACCTTTTCGATGCCATCCTGGCGGTTGCCCAGGACGAGCAGGAGGGCGGCGCGGCCGAATGGCGTCTTCTTCGCCGCGTAGTCGCGCAGGAGCGGGTACAGGGCGCGGGCGTGCTTGAGAAACTCGCCCTGATTCCGGTCGCGGTCGGCCAGCACTGCGAGCGCGAGGGCCTGGCACAGCGGGTTCGGGGCCTTCTTGGGGTCGGGCTGCGAGTCGGCGCCGCGCCGCAGCGCCTCCTCGACGGGGACGATCTGCTTGGGGATGGCGGGGGAGAGCTTCGAGCCCGCCGCGCGCGCCTCGCGGCGCACCCACTCGGCCCAGCCGCGGAACCGCTGCTGGTGCACCTTGTTGAACAGCTCCTTGCGGTCGCGCTTGTCGAAGGGCACCCACTGGAGCGAGGCCACGTGCTGGATCATCCTGGCCTTGTCGTTCCGGTCGGTGCCGCTGCCGAGCTCCCAGGCGGACTCGAGGAACATCTCGATCGAGCGGCGGTCGAGAGCGGCCGGGGTCGCGGCGATCTCGGCGCCGAAGTGGGCCATCACCTGGTGGCGATAGTCGTCGGGCAGTTTCTTGCCCTCCTGCTCGGCCAGGGCGCCGTAGGCCGGCCACATCTCGCCGTCGAGGGCCTCGAACGCCTCGTTCAGGTCCAGGTGCCAGGACTCGTTGCGGACGAGGTGCTCGACGGCCTTGAGGAGGTCGTCGCTGGCGGCCATGGAGTTGATGACCGCGGCGTCGCGGGAGGGCACGCCGCGGAGGAATTCGGCCTGCTGCTTGTAGAGCTCGCGCTTCGCCGGGCGGGTGACGAAGGGCAGGTAGCGGACCGCTTCGGTGCGGCGGAAGAGGTCGCGGTGCTTCGTGCCCAGCTCGGCCCACTGCTCGCGGCTGGCCAGATACTTGGCGACGGGGCCGCGGTGCGGCAGCCGCCAGTCCAGGATCGCCTGTCGATCCGCGTCGGAGAGCTTGCCGAAGGCGTAGGCGAAGAACTCGCTCTTCTGCTCCTCCTGCTGCTTCCACGCCCCGTCGTCGAAGTTGTTGCCCACGCCCCCGTTGGTGAAGGCGTGGACGATGTCCTGGAGGGTGGCGGCAGTGGGGGCGGCATCGAGGTAGCCGCGGGCGGCGGCGAGGACGCGCTCGAATGCCTTGTCGAGGGTTGCTTTCTCCTTGCCCGCGGCGCCGGCCTTGAACTCCAGGTTGGCCACGTGCACGGCGTAGCGGAGGGGGCGATGCTTGTCGCCGCGGATCAGGGGGAGCAGCTTCCTGCAATGGGGCAGGGCGGCGAAGTGCTCCTGCCGCCCCTTCACCACCTCGCCCATCAGCCAGTCGAGGTACTCCCAGAAGTACAGGCGCTCCTGCTCCAGCGGCAGGGCCGGCTGGGCGAGGACGAGGGTGAGCCAGCGGGCCGCCCCTTCGTAGTCGCGCTTGCGTCGGGCCGTGTCGAGATACCAGGAGTCGAACTTGCGGGCGGCGACGCCGGCGCGGCACTTCGCGCCATAGGCGGTCATGAACTGGTAGAGCTCCTCGTGCCCGTCGAGGAAGTCGGCCAGGACCATGTAGAGCATCGCGGCGGCGGCGGACGCCTCGGCGGCCGGCGGGTTGGCCGCGAGATAGGTCTTGTAGCGCGCCGCGGCGGAGCGGAAGTCGCCCGCCAGCAGCGCACCCTCCGCCGCCAGGCGCAGCAGCGGCGGCGACACGCGGAAGTTCTGCGCGAGGTATGCCTTCACTGCCAGCGACGCCGCATAGCAGCGGCCCAGCCGCCGGCCCGTCGTGAGGAGCTCCGTCACCTGTTCCTCCGTGGCGCCTCCGGGGTTGGCCTGCACCTTCATGAGGTGCTGGTCGAACGCGGCCGCTTCGCCGTCAGCGGCCGGCGCGGCGGGGGCCGGCGCCATCGGCGGCGGCGGGGCGGGCCGTTTCGTCTTCGGGGCCGGCTGGGCGGCGAGCGCCCCAGCGGCAGCCAGCAGCAGGAACAACGTGGCGTGGGCACTCTTGCTCATCAGTGATTCCTTGCGGGAAGGGACGAAAGGGACCAAAAGGACCAAAGGGACAGCGGCCCGTCACGCGTCACGCGTCACGTGTCACGGGACGTCATTCCTCCTCTTTCTTGTCGTCAATCTTCTCGTCGCCGCCCTTGATCTTGGCCTCGATCTTGGGCAGGATTTCCTTGGCCTTCTTGGCGTGCGGGCTCGCGGGGTACTCGAAGAGGAGCTGCGAGCACTTGTTGTAGGACTTCTGGAAGTCGTTCATCCGGTACGCCACGATCACCCACTTGAGCAGCATGCCGTCCAGGAAGTCGCCATCGGGGTAGTCCTGGAACACCTGGGTGAGCAAGTCGTCGGCGCGGGCGTAGTCCTTCGTCTCCACGTAGTAGTCCACAAGCTTGGCGAGGGACTGGCCGGCGAAGGGGCTCTCGGGGAAGCGATCGGAGCAGAGCTTGTACTGCTGGATGGCGGTCTCGGCCTTCTCCGGCCCCTGGGCCTCGATGCACTGGGCGATGCGGAACTGCGCCTCGGCCTTCACCTGCGAGTTGGGCATCGTGAGGATCTGCTGGAAGACCTTGATGGCCTCCGGGTAGTCCTTGTTGTCCAGCTTGACGGTGCCGATGCCCACGAGCGCCTGGTCCACGAACGGGGAGTCGGGGTACAAGCGGTTGAAGAGGCGACACGTCGTCACCGCGCTGGCGAAGTCGTCCTGGGCGATGTAGAGCTCCCACTTGAGCTTGAATGCCTCCTCCTTGAGCGCCGAGGGGATGGGGCTCTCGGTGCGCAGGATCGCGTCCACGCGGTCCAGCCCCTCGCTGCTCTTCTCCTTGGCGCCCTTGGTGAGGCCCATGCTCTTGAAGATCTTGGCCAGCTCGAGGTAGGCTGTGGACTCGACGATCTCCTTCTTGGCCTTCAGCACGGGGTCGGGCACGACGTTCTGGGTGGCGCGCGGGCGGCTGTCAATCTCGCCCGTGACCTTGATGTGCGCGGCGACTTCGCGGGCCACCGCCCCGCCGATGTGCAATTCGTCCACATAGGAGACCACGATCTCGTCGTTCATCGCGCAGGCGAGCACCTGGTCCGTCTTGTCAATGGGCTGGCCCTCGCGGAAGGGCTCGACCTGCACGCTTCCGCCGAAGCGGCCGGTGTGGACCGGGGCGTCTCCCTGCTCGGTGAGCTTGAGGGTCATCTCGTCGCGGACGACGTAGCGCACCTCCTGCTCGCGGAGGTCGAGGGCCGCGCCGAGGCCCTCGGCCGCCGTGGCCTCCTCCACCATCTGCGGATACCGCGAGAGGAGGCGCACCGACACGGTGTCGGCCTGGGCGCTCGTGTCCTGGTCGAGGTCCTGGAGCAGCACGAAGAGGGGCTGGCCGAGGAAGGCCGCGTTCGCCTTCGACTCGAACGTGCCGAGCGTGAAGCGCAGTTGGGCGGTGGAGACGACCCTGACCTTCTTCTCCCGAGCGACGTTGGGCTGTCCCTCCTGCGTGTTTTCGTCGCGGTACGTCGCGGCGATCGTGTCGCCGCCGGCGACCTGGAGCACGCCGTCGCCGGGCTTGGCCGCGGTGAGGTCGGTGGGGATCGAGCAGATGAAGATGCCCTGCTCCGCCGCCAGGGGGATGCAGGCCACGCTCTCCTTATCGCCGCTCTGCGTGGTGAGCGTCACCTGCACCTGCTTGCCCAGGCGATGGAGGACCGGCAGGTCGGCGTCCTCGACCTTCACGAAGAAGCGGCGGCCCGCCTCGGCATACTCCACCGAGGGGCTCTTGGGGTCCACGAACGTGCCCACGAGGCTCAGGGCCTGGATGGCCTTGTTCCAGTTGCCCTGGGCGAAGTGGCACATGCCGATGTAGTAGTACGACTGGTTGGCCCACACCGTGTTCGCATAGTTGTTCGTGATCTTCCGGAGAATGGGGAAGGCGGCGGCGTACTGCCGCATCTGGAAGTATGCGACGCCCGTCAGGTACAGCCCCTCGAGGTACATCTCCTTGGCCTGGCCGGTCGGCCCCTCGCCGGCCTCGGGCGGGGCCGCGGGGTCGCCCTTCTCGAGCTCGTTGAGGTGGCGCAGGTAGTTGACCGCGGTCGCCTGGTCGTGCGCCTCGATGAAGTGCTTGCCGAGGGCGAGATATGCCTCGTAGCGGACCAGGCTCTTGGGGTGTTGCTCGATGACGGACTCGAACATCCTGACGGCGCGCTCGGTCTCGCGGGCGAGGAGCAGGTCCTGGGCGCGTTTGAGCAGGCGCCGCGCGGCGAACTCATCCTCCGCGGCCTTGGCGGCCTTGGTGTCGCCGGGGGCCTTGGCGGCCCGCTCTCCTTTGGGCCACCGCCCCCCCTTGGCCCCCGCCAGGGCCATGCCGCCCAGCGACAGGATGAGGATGAGACACGATACGACGCGGGAGGTGCTGTTCCGCATGCTTGCTCTCCGAGCTTGAGGCCTGCCGTCCGCAGCGTGGGGCCTACTGGGCGTCCACGCCGCCGCCCATCCTGATTCCCAGGCGCTCCAGGTCCTGGTGGGCGGCGCTGGATTGTCCGCTCTCCGGGTATTTCTTGAGCACCGCCCTCAAGGCGGCGATCTGTTGGGGCTTCATGCCCACCTCGCGGTACAGGTGGGCGATGCGCAGCGCGGCCTCGGGCGCGTGCTGCTTGAAGAACGCCTCGATCTCGCGGAGCTGGGCCACGGCCTGCTCGATCTTCCCCAGCTTCGCATAGCAGTCGGCGATGGCCCAGATGTTCTCCGGCGGATTGTCGCACTGCTGGTACGCGGCGATGGCGGCCGGATACTGCTTGTCCCAGTGCAGGAGCTGGGCCTTGAGCCAGAGGGCATCGGCGGCGAAGCGCGGCACCTTCGCCATCTGGTCGGCCAGCGGCACCCCCTGCTTCGCGTCCTTCCGCGAGTGATGGAAGCGCAGGTACTCCATCTGCCCGAGCTCCTTGTCGTCGAAGCTCATGCACAGGTCCTTCACGACCGCCGCGTCGCGCGACCAGAAGTACCTCGCCAGGCCGGCCTTCTCGCCGTCGGGCATGTCGCCGAGCCGGAGCTTGCCGAAGAGGTTCCGCGCCATCTGCGGGTCCTGCACCTTCTCGTAGAAGATCTGCATCAGCTCGCGGATCTCGCGGTTCCCCATCTTCTCGAAGCTCAGCTTGTTGTAGTACTGCATCGCCTTCGCCTTGTGGCCGGCGAAGTAGCCGATCCAGCGGACGGTGCGCGCGGTGTCGCCCGGCTTCTGGTTGCGCTCGAACTGGGCGTCGAGCCGCTGCATCCACTTCGCGGTGTCCTTCTCGTAGGCCAGCTTGAGGGCCGCGAGGCCGAGCTGGAAGTCATCCCAGTCGGGGAACTTCCCGTCCATCACGCCTGCCCAGTAGCGGTAGTAGCGGTCGCGGAGGCCCGCCTGCGAGTCGTCGAAGTGGCCGTTCCTGCGCACCTCGTCGCGCACGGTGCCCCAATAGCGGCGGCTCTTCTCGGGGTCCTCGAGGTTCCTTTCCGGCCCGCCGCCGAAGGCGCCGACCTTCTGGTAGAAGGCGCGGAGCCGCGGCTCGTCGGGCTGGAGGCGGACATGGTGCGCGACGGCCTGCGCGATGGCGTAGTTGGCGGCCCCGGGGTTGGTGCGGCGGAAGCTCACGGCCACCTGCTCGTAGTAGCCGACCGCTTTCTCGGGGCGCCCCTCCCGGACGATGTGGTCGGCCAGGCGGCTGATCGCCGCCGCGGCCAGCGGGTGCTGGCTGTAGCCGGCGTCGTCGGCCATCCTGGCCCACGACTTCATCGCCTCCTCCTCGTCGGCGTTCTCCCAGTGGCACAGGCCGATGTAGTAGAGCGCCGCCGCCGCGTACTTCACGGCGTTGGGAAAGTAGTCGAGGACCTCCTGGTACTCCTTGATCGCCTCGAAGCGCTTCTCGGCGAGATGCAGGCAGCGGGCCTTCCGCAGCAGGGCGTAGACGATGGCCCTCGACTTGGGGAACTCCAGGATGAAGCTGTCGTACTCGGCCGCGGCCCGCTTGTAGTCCTTCCCGGCGAACACCTTGTCGGCCTTCGTCAGCGTGTGACCCTCGAACGTGTCGAGCGCCTTGAACTCCTCGTTGCTGAACTGCACCTCGGGTCCGTGCCCCGGCCCCTTCCCCCGATACTCTCGGGCGGCGATGCAGACGCCCATCGGCGCTGCCAGCCACAGCGCGGCGGCGACGCCCACGCGACCCCGCCATCCCTTGGAGTGCGAACTGCTCACGCCTTCTCCTGCCGTTGGCCCCTCGCCGTCGGCCTGCTCGATACGGTGCGCCAAATGACTCAATGATACCGTTTCCGCACCCGCAGTCAAGCGGCCCTTCCCATTTGCACCACGCCAGGCTACGTGCTAGTCTGGTGCCGTTGGCGATGGCCAGGGGAGCCCGGCGAAAGGAGGCTGCAAACATGGTCGCGAGGCATCGGTGGTGTGCGGCGCTCACGGCGGCGGCGCTGGCGTGCTCGAACGCGCTCGCCGTGGAGGAGATTCCCAAGCACCAGGCGAAGAAGATCTGGGACGCGGTGCCCGAGAAGCCGCGCGTGGCGCCCAGGAAGCCGCGCAAAGTCCTCGTCTTCAGCACCCCCGACCATCTCTACGGCAAGGACCCTCACAAGGGCTACTGCGTGCCCTACGGCGCTGCCGCCCTCAAGGCCCTCGGCGAGAAGTCGAAGGCGTTCGAGCCCGTGATGAGCCAGGAACTGGCCATGTTCCTCCCCGAGAACCTCAAACAATTCGATGCCATCCTGATGAACAACAGTTGCGGCCCCTGGATCACCCCGACCGATGCCGACATGGAGAAGGAGGCGTTCAAGAAGCTCGGCGCCGACAAGAAGGCCGTCGAGGAGGCCCTCCGCAAGACCCTGCTCGACTACATCCGCAACGGCGGAGGCGTCATGGCCATCCACTTCGCCATCGCCGCCAACGCCCATTGGCCCGAGTTCGGCGAGTTGATCGGCGGGAAGTTCACCGGCCACCCCTGGAACGAAGAGATCGGCGTGATGGTGGACGACAAGGACAGCCCCCTCGTCGCCGCCTATGAGGGCAAGGAGTTCCGCGTCGCCGACGAAATCTACCAGTACGGCAAGCCCTTCGACCGCGCGAAGTGCCGCGTCCTCGTCTCCCTCGACCCCGAGCGCACGAACATGGGCGTCCGCTGGATCAGCCAGCCCGACAACGACTGGCCCCTCGCCTGGGTCAAGGCCGTCGGCAAAGGCCGCATCTGGTACGCCTCCTTCGGCCACCGTAGCGACCTCTTCTGGAGCCCCCAGATGCTTCAGTTCTACCTCGACGGCATCCAGTTTGCCACCGGCGACCTCGACGCTCCGACCGAGCCGCGAAAGGAGAAACTCGTGAGACGCGTCCCCGGCCCCACACCCCCCGACGTGAGGGCAGCCAAGATGGAAGCCAGGAAAGCGTCCGAGCCGACAGAGGACCAGCTCAAGAAAATCGAGGCGGCCGCGCCCGACGCGCCGCCCGCCAAGCCGGCCAAGCCCCGCAAAGTGCTCGTCTGGGGCCACGCCTGGACGCATCAGCCGAACGCCATCGCCGAGAAGGCCCTCGAAATCCTCGGCAGGAAGAGCGGCGCCTTTACCGCCGTCGTCAGCGACGACCCCCGACTCCTCCTCATTGACCGCATCGGCCAGTTCGACGCCGTCGTGATGAACAACATCCACGAGCCCGAGCCCTTCCTGCCCGACGACTTCGCAAAGCTCGACGACGAGCGGAAAGCCGCCGCCAAGGCATTCGACGCCGCCGTCAAGAAGAGCATCCTCGACTACGTCGGCGGCAAGGACGCCAACAACCGCGACGTGCCCGGCCGCGGCATCGTCGGCATCCACGCCGCCACCGCCGCCTTCGGCGGCTGGAAGGAATACGGCGAAATGATGGGCGGATTCTACAGCGGCCACATCTTCGAAAAGGTCGCCATCAAGCTCGACGACCCCAAGCATCCCCTCAACGCCGCCTTCGAGGGCAAGCCCTTCCAGATCAACGACGAAATCTACTTCGTCCGCGAGCCCTACTACTCCCGCACAAAGCTCCACATCCTCCTCAGCCTCGACCTCGACCAGATGAAGGACCCCGGCAAGCGCCCCGACAAGGACTACGCCATCAGTTGGCTCCGCGAGTATGGCCAGGGCAAGGGCCGCGTCTTCTACACCACCCTTGGCCACGCCCTCGACACCTACTGGAACCCCCTCTTCCTCCGTCACCTCCTCGCGGGCATCCAGTTCGCCACCGGCGACCTCCCCGCCGACACGGCCCCGAGCGCGAAGTAAGGCGTGCGTTGAGCCATCCCTCCCGAAGGCTCCAATGCCTTCGGGAGGGCAACTCGCTCTTCCTCGTCCCTTTGGTCCCTGTGGTCCTTCTCGTCCCTTCTTCCCTCACATCTTCGCTTCCCACGGCGCGCGGAGCTTCGGCGGGTCGAGCAGGAAGTCGAGGCCCCCGCGGAGCTTGCCCTCGCGGGTGAACCAGGCGTGGAAGCCCTGGCCGTCAATGCCGTTGCCATCTATGCGGTCGCGGCGGGTGGCGATGGCCTTGCCCTCGCGAATGCTCCAACCCATCCAGCCGAAGCCGGCCTCGGCCAGCATCTCGCTGTAATAGCGGGCGGCCTCGGCTCGCTTCGCGTCGTCGAGGCAGCCAGGCACGGTTTCGTTGACGAGGAACGGCTTGCCGTGCTTCTTGCTCATCGCCTGGAAGCTCTCGATGAGCTTGGCCAGGCCGGCGCGGTCGCGGGCGTAGGGGTGGCCGCAAAGCACGTCCATCAGCGGCGCGTGCTTCTCGATGTTGCCGCCCGTCATCGTGCCGATGGTGAGGGGCTGCTTGGCGCCGGCGGCGCGGACGGCTTCGGCCATTGCCTTGAGCCAGTCGTATTCCTTCGGTGGATTGCCCTGCGGCTCGTTGCACAGGTCCCAGATGAGAATGCGCGGGTCGGCGGCGAGGGGGCGGACGATGGCCTGGACGTAGGCCACGCGCGTGTTCCACGGGCGATCAATATCCTCGGTGTACGTGCCGCCGTAATCCCAGTTCTGATCGTGCCAGCGGTTGAACAGGCAGGGCATCGTCTTCATCCCCGCCTCATCAATCGCCTTCACCGCGTCGAGGAAGTTCGCCGTCACCTTCTCGGGGTCCGCCATCCAGGCCGTGAATTCGATCCACAGCCGCACGCAGTTCCCGTGGATGCGGCGCACCAGTGCCACCTCCTCGCGGAAGCGTGCCGGGTCATAGCCCCACCACGCCTCCTCGATTCGCGCGCCCCACGACGGAATGCAGTTCAGCCCGCGCAGCCAGCCGTAGTTCTCGTACACGTGCATGGTCGCTCTTGCCTCGGGTTGGGGGAGGGGCGGGGCGGCCAGGGCATTCTTGGGCAGCCCCGCTGCCGCGAGCGAGCCGGCGGCGAGCCGGATGAAGTCACGGCGGGAAAGGAAAGGGAACAGTGAGGTTTCCTCCGTCCTAGTCTTGGGCCTCAGTGGCTTGGCCGCAAGAAAAGTAGAATGTCCCCTTTTCTGCTGCCCGACGCGGAGCGGAGGCCCAGCTTCGGAGTGGCCTGCGGCTTCGCCCTGTCCTTCGCTACGCATTCTTGGCATGAAGCAACAGTGCGCGAAGCCACATGACATCCTCATTGGTCAGATCGATATCCTTGTTCTGGTGCAGTTGGTTCAACAGCCGAAGGTACTGTTCTCTATGCCTCGGTTGCCCCCTCAACCGGATATGGATGGCTATGAACGGCAGCGTGTACCTGGCTGTTCGCTCGAACATCGGAGCGACCGCCTTCGCGGCCCTCTCAGCCGCTTGGATGCCGCAGGCAGCAGGAAGGGCGACACTGTCAAGAGCCATGAGTGTGCTTTCTATTGCGGTGAGTGGATCGTTCTCGCCGGGGTGTTCATCCCGCAGCACCTGGCCGAAGTTCTGCAGTTTCCCATGATCTGGTTGTAGCTCCATAATCGCGCTCATCTTCGGCGACCCGTTCTCCACGCATTCCTGCCCTAGAGCCTTCTCGATAGCGGCCAGGAACGCGAGCCAGAAGTGGGCGTGCAGTTCTCTGCGCAGCACATAGCCCCTCTCGGTACTCAGTGCGTCGTTGATTGTCGTTATCGCAGTGAAGGTATGAGCATCTTGAGCGCTCTTCGCCTGCTCCTGCGCCACTATCCGCAACCGGCGAGTTTCCCAAGCGTACCAGATGAGGATGTCTGCGCTTATAGCCAGGGCCAGTGAGTTCAGGCCCGCTGCTCCGCTCAAGTGAACGTGCCGAAGCCCAACGGCAGACACGAGAACGCCAACGGTAACGGAGATCAACACGGAAGGCCGACGCACACATTCTCTGAACCATTCCCACAAGCTGCACAGGATCATCTGACCCTCCTTTGTGGAAAGAACGGAAGAATGGACGCGCCCGCCAGATCGCGCGGCAATCTCGGTGACACCTTACTCGATTCGGGACGCCGGCTTTCAGTCTCGGACGCTGGTGGCGATGCTGCCGGAACGCGAGGTGAGACGCCGCGTCTCCTCGGGCATTCGGAGCAGGGAGCGCAGGGCCTCACGGACGGCAGCCGAGGTGCGAAATGCTTTCGCCACGTGCCCACGCGTCGATGCTAGCGTTTCGGCATGGGGTTGTCAAGTCCTCAGAACTCCCCTCCCTCCCAGAGGGGCAGGGGGAGTGGCGGCGGCGACAACCGAACATGAAACTTGAAAGGGCGTGTTGCGCAAATCAGGCGCGCTGTCACGGACCGCTCGGAGTGCGGGCTTTAGCCCGTAGTTTGGGGCACAAGAGGCGCAAGATACGGCCTGAAGGCCGCACTCCAAACTGGGTTCTCGATCTGGGCAACACGCCCCAAAGACCTGCCCCCGCCCCCCCGTCTCAGCGGGCCACGCGGAACCCGATGTAGTCGCTGTCGCCCTTGCCGGTGCCGGAACTGCTGGGCGGGAGGTACCAGTTTCGGTACCCGCAGCGCGTGCTGAACGGGCCGTCGTCCCAGCACCCGCCCCTCACGAAGTGGAAGCGGCCGGTGTGGTCGAACGGCTTGGGATTGCCGGGGTAGGACTTGGCCCAGTCGGCCACCCACTCGTAGGCATTGCCCACCATGTCCATGCAGCCGTAGGGACTGGCGCCCTTGGGGTAGCTGCCGACCGGAGCGCTCTGGTTGGTTCGATAGCCGCCGCCCGCGGGGTTGTGATCGTCCGCGTTGTTGCACTTCTCCGGGTCCCAGGTGTCGCCCCAGGGGAAGACGTTGGGGTGCTGCCGCTTGTCGTCCCACCGCGCGGCCTTTTCCCATTCCGCCTCGGCGGGCAGTCTGCCGCCCGCCCACTTGCAGTACGCTTCGGCTTCGTAGTGGGTCACGCCGACCACGGGATGGTTGTCCGTCTGGGTGAAGCGGGGATGTTCGTATCCGTGGCCGATCCATTCCTGCTCGGCGGCCCAGTGCTCGGGCTCGTTGCGCTCGGGCGCATCGGCGGGCCGGGCGACGCGAGTGACTTTGCCCTGCATTCCCGCGTAGTCGAGGGTGTTGCCCTGTTTCCATTTCCAGCCTTCGGGCGACCAGTATCGCGGGTCCTTGTAGCCGCCCGCCTCGATGAACTTGCGGTACTGGCCGCGCGTGACTTCATACTTGCCGATCTGGTACGCGGGAAGGTCAACCCAGTGCTGCGGGAGTTCGTCCGGGTTGTTGAATCCCTCATTGCCGTTGTTGCCCATCAGGAACTTCCCTGCGGGGATGGTGATCAGTTCCCCAAGGCGATCCTGGGGTTGAGCGGCCTGGGATGGGGCCTGTTCGATTCGCTTGGGCGGGGGCGCGTCCTTCGCCACCGGCTCAGCGGCGTGGATCATCCCGGAAGCGGCCGCCATGAAGAGCAACCCCAGAACAGGGCAGATGGCGAAATCAGTGTTCATGCGAGTGTGCTCCGTGTTACCAGAGCGTGAACGACGGTTGAAATGCGCGGCAGGTGGCGGGCGAGAAGCGCGGCGCCTGTGCCATAGATACCCCGTCCCACGACGGGTGTCAAGTTCTCCTACGTTTCGGTCTCGTTCGCTCGTGCCGCGGGGCGTTGTCTGAGACGGCGCCGCGACTCGCGCAGTCGCTAGCTCTCGCCGTTGGCTTCCAGGATGTGAATGCGGTCCGTGAGGCGGTCGAGCAGGGCTCCCGTGAGCCGCTCGGCGCCCAGGACCTCGGTCCAGCTCTCGAAGGGCAAGTTGGTGGTGACGAGCAGGCTCGTGCGCTCGAAGGCCCGGCTGACGACCTCGAAGAGAAGGTCGGCGCCTGCTCCTGGAAGTACGATTCCTGGAAGGGGCTGATCTGCCCGTCCGATGCAGGCGACCTTCCCAACAGACACCTTGCCGAGTACGCCAAGCTAGTGGGCACGCTCGAGGTGGACCAGTGGTTCTGGAGCCTGTTCCCTTCGGGCGTGAAGCTGCCAGACCCCGCCACGGTCAGGGCATACGCAGAGAGCGTGCCGGACGCCTTCACGCACGCCGTCACCTCATGGCATGCCGCGCGAGCCGCTTGCCACGCGGCACGATGGCGAGTACGATGGGTACATTGAGTTGACACGGCTTCTCCGACCCGCAGGCGAGCGGGTAACCTGATGTCCGATGGCAGGAGGCCCGAATGAGGATCGTGCGCGGCGTGGTGGTTCTCGCAGCCGTGTGCATGCCATGCGGTTGCGCGCTGCGGCCCAGTCTCGACGGGCAATCGCTCTATGAGCGGGTGCGCCGGGCGTCCGTGTTCGTCCTGGCGAATGGTCGGCACATGGGTTCGGGCTTCTTCGCCACCCCCGACGGCCTCGTCGTGACCTCCGCTCACATGGTCAAGGGGAAGAAGGACGGTATCGAAGTGGTGTCCCCTGTTTGTGGACGCCTGAATGCCGAGCGCGTGGCCGTGGACCTCGGCCACGATATTGCCCTGTTGCGCGTGCCCAGCCGCGACGAGCCGTACCCTTGGCTGCCGATTGCCGAAGGCGTGCCCCCGCCAGCCAGCGAGGTTCTCCTGTTCGGCGATCCGGTGTTCCGCCACCGGTTGCTGCTTACGGGTTTCGTATCGCTGGCCGAGCCGACGTACTCCTACAACCCATCCATCGGATGCTACACCCAGGTGTTCTACGTGGCTGGCACGTCGCCCGAGGGCACTTCGGGCGGCTGCTGGGTGGACTGTGGCGGGCGGGTCGTCGGCGTGCAGAGCGGATTCCTCAACAGCCCCAAGGCCCCAGCAGGGATCGCGATGGTCGCGCCCCCAGATGCGATCCGGCAACTCCTGGCTACGAGGGCCTCGCGGGAGGCCGCCACGCTCGGAACCCGACTGGACGAACTGTGGACGCAATCCGAAGGGTTCATCGCCCGCTTCCCCAAGGGTACGACGGGGGTCTTGACGGTCGTACCCGTGAAGGACGGCCCCGTGGCCAAGGCGGGCCTGACCAGGGAATCGCTCATCACGGCCATTGACGGCAAGCCCGTGGTCTATGTGGATGATGTCATGGCCGCAGTTCGCTCGAAGAAGCCGGGCGACCAAGTCACGCTTCAGGTACTGGACCCTGGCGACAAACCCCACCGCATCGTCACGATTCCGCTCGTAAGGCTTGAAGAGTAGCGGCGTGCGGCAGCCCTGCCGGTGCTCTGCGCCGCTGTCATTGTGTGTCAACCCTCTGCCTGCTGCGCCCGTCCGGGTATCAGTCCCAGCGGATGATGATCGAGCACACCACGAGCTTCTTCTCGATCATCACGGGGTGGGCAGAACTGAATATGCGATCACCCATGACGGCACGGTCATCGGCTTCGGACACCTTCTGCGTTGGGTTGAAGTCCAGTTGAAGCTGCTTGGGCAGCCTGCCCTTCCCCCACGAGATGCTCCTCCCCTCGTAGTCCCAGCAGAAGCCGGTCAGCCTGAAGGGGTAGCCGTTGATCTTTCCGAGTTGCTCCGCCGTCGTGCCAATCGTGATCCCTTCACTCGTCCGCCAGGGGGTGCCGGGCGATGAGATGGTCAGGCAGGTCGGATGGCTGAAGGCCCCCTTCCACAGGATCTCGACGGCACTGGGGGTGCCAGGGAACAGGACAGTGCCCTCTTCCGTCTCCCCCTCGCCCAGCTCGATGTTGGCTCGCCGCACGTTTCGAGCGCCGTAGATACGAATCAGGTCCCTCTCGGAGCAGATTGGCGTGATGTGCCCAACGCTCTTGAGAGGGTCAATCAGGAAGGCTCTGTCACCTTCCCGGACTGGTGGGCGTGTCTTGGGGGATTGCCCTGAGAGGGCGAAGGCGGACAAGACGAGGAGGCAGGCAAGGCGTCCCATGGTCAATCCCCTCAAGGCAGACTCCACGATGTTCCCCAGATGGACTGCCCAGCCCTGTAGGGCATGGTTTCCCCTACCTCAACAGCCCCCAGATGAAGCGGAATGGCCATGCGAACAGCCCCCCGAAGGTCAGGGCGAGCGCCACCCAGACAGCGGCCAGGATAGCCGACAGCCACGCGACGCACCGGGCGAGGGTCGTGAACTTGCAGCCACACTGGGGACACGAATCGGCCCAGGCAGAAGCGCCTTGCCCGCAGCTTGGGCACTCGACCAACGGCATGGCCATGCTCCGAGGGGGATTGCGCTATCGCGGGGTCGGGGATGTGTTCTTTGTAGCGCGGAGGGGCTGGGGAGTCAAGCTTGGACGACGCCCGGGAACCCAGTGCCCTCCTGGTGCCCTTTTCGGGGCACTGAGATGCATCTTGGCGTTCTTCCAGCGAATTGCTGCAACTGAGGGAAGGGCGCAGCAGTCGTTCCACAAATGCTTGAAGGGCAAGGACCTAGTTCATAAGTCCTTGCCCCTCTTGCTGGTGGGCCCTGTCCGACTCGAACGGACGACCGACGGATTATGAGTCCGCTGCTCTGACCAACTGAGCTAAGGGCCCATTGCCTCGTAGCACTATCCAGGATACTACGGTGCGCGCGAATGTCAAGTGTGATTCCCCTCTGGCACGAGCGGCTTGCCTCTGGGGTGGCAAGCGACTACAATGCACCCGGGTGGCGACGACCACGCACCGAGGAGAACCCGTCTTGCGAACCATGGCGCTGACTGCAGTGGTTGCCTTGGCACTGGCCGCGCCGGCGCTCGGGCAAGAGCCGGTTTCCCTTGTCAATCCCGACAAGCCGGCAGGGGGATGGACGTTCGGCAACGGACCCGAGTTCCCCGGCGCCAGGGGCGAGCTGAAGCTGGCCACAGAGCCGTTCCGCGGCAAGCCGGTGCTGAGCCTGCACGGGGACTTCACCCAGGGCGGCAACTACGTGCAGGCCTGGGTAGCGTTGCCGAAGACGCGGGTGAAGGCGCTGTCCTTTTGGGTGAACTCCCCGGCCGGCTCCCAGCGGCTGCCAATCCGCTATACGGACGACGCGGACAAGGTGCACCAGGTCAACCTCAAGCTCAACGAGAAGGGCGGCTGGCAGCACATTGTCTTCCCCGTGGAGGAGTTCTTCAAGAAGATGGCCGCCGCCGGGGCGTTGGACATCGTTGCGAACTACGAGACGTGGGGCGGCGCCGAGGACAGCAAGAAGCACAACAAGCCGCACCAGGACGTGCCGAACCTGGCTATCCTGGCCTCGCGGGCGATGGGCACGACGAAGGGCACGATCCTGATCAGCGACGTGCTCTTCCACCCGAGCGCCGAGGCGGCCACGACCGTCCACAGGGCGATCCGGCTGGACGAGATGCTTCAGGAGGGGGAGCTGGACTGGGGCTTCAACCTGGGGCAGGAGTTCGCTGGCGCCAAGGGCGGCCTCGACCTGGTGCGCGACCAGCCGGAGGCGGGCAAGAACGCCATGCGCCTCCACGCCGATTTCACCGGCGGAGGGGCCTACGTGGGCGTGCGGAAGTCCTTCGCGCAACTGGACGTGCAGGCCATGGAGGCCATCCACCTGCGGGTGCGCTCCGAGACCACCGGCTCGTACGGCCTCCGCCTGGTAGATGGCACAGGCCAGTGTCACCAGCAGAAGCGCCTGCCCTTTCAAGCCGACGGCAAGTGGCACGACGTGGAGATCGTGCCCGCCCAGATTGCCGGCGGGGAGCACTGGGGCGGGGCGAACGACGGGAAATGGCACGACTCCGTGCAGCTCATCGAGCTGATGCTGAACGTCGAGTCGCACGAGGGGAAGAAGCCCGATCTGTACATCACCGACATGCGGGCGGACGTGGTTGCAGAGGCGCGCGTCAAGCCGGCGGCCTATGCCGAGCAGTTCGATTCCGACGACGTGCTGAAGAAGGGCTGGCAGGCCGCCGGCGTGGTGGCGGTCGGCGGCCCGGGCCAGGCGGGAAAGGGCAAGGCCCTGCTCCTCCAGCGCACGCTGGAGGCGCTCGAGACCGAGACGTGGGCGACCAGCCCGGCCTTCGACGTGGCGCCGGGCACGTGGTGCGTGCAGTATGCGTGGAAGGCGAAGCTGCACTCGCCCGACAACTCGTACCACGGCGCGGTCGCCCTGGTGGCGCTCGACCGCGCGGGCGGCGTGCTGGCGACGATCCCCGTCGGCATCGGCACCGGCGACAAGGATTGGCGGGCGGCCTCGGCCTCGGTCGCGCTTCCTCAGGGGACATCCAAGGCGAGGGTCCGCGTGCAGCTCAACAAGACATACGGCTCGTTCTGGCTCGACGACCTCTCCGCCTCGCCCGTGAGCACGGAGGCAATCGAGCGGCGAATCGAGAGGGTGCTGCTCGCGACGGAGGCGGTGGGCAACTTGTTCCTGCCCGGCGACAAGACTGTGGTGAAGGTGACGGTCGAGGCCGTGAAGCCGCTGCGGCAGGCGTCCGTCCGCTACTCCCTGCGCGACTACTGGGGCGCCGAGCAGTTGCCCGCGGGCGAGGCGGCCCTCCAGAGGGCCCCCCGCAAGGGCAATCTGTTCATCTACGCCGCCGAGATCGACATCCCGGCGGACCGGCTTGCCGTGGGCAAGTTCTACGAGCTGCACGTGGCCATCCCCCAGGAGGGCGGGGAGCCGGCCCGCGAGTACACCGGGCTGGCCATTCTGCCGCCCGCCGTTGCTCGGGAGCACACCCCTGAAAGTGTGCCCTTCACCATCCGCAACTGGGATAGCCGCATCCCCGTTTACTTCCACCTTGCCGACCGGCTCGGGCTGCGCCTGATGGGCGTGTGGGGCGGGTGGTCGGCGAAGGCTCCCTACGAGCCCCACTGCCCGGGCATTGACCTGTGCGCCAAGCTGGGGGCGAAGTGGGTCACCGGCACGCCGGCCAGCTCGGTCGAGCGGAAGGGCTTCGCCGAGTACAGCGAGGAGGCCCTCCGCAAGGGCATGCGGAACTTCCTCGGGAAGTTTGCCGCCCGCGGCCTGGCGATGATCGCCATGGGCAACGAGCCCCACGGCACCGGCGAGAAGGTGCTCGACAACGTCCGAGCCTACAAGGCCATCTACGAGACCGTCAAGGCATTCGACCCGAAGATCCACGTGATCGGCACGTCGGTAGAGCCGAACGAGGAGTACTTCAAGGCGGGATACCAGAACTGCCTCGACTCCTACGACTTCCACATCTACGAGCACTACACAAACGTCCGCCGCACGATGCGCGAGTACCGCGAGCTGATGAAGAAATACGGCGCGGTCAAGCCGATCCACTCGACCGAGCTGGGCCTGAACAGCCAGGGGCAGACCCGGCTCGCCGTGGCCCGCGAGATGGTCAAGAAGCTCACCGTCTTCTTCGCCGAGGGGGGCGCTACGGTCAGTTGGTTCACCATCCAGTATCCCGACCCGAAGGGCAAGGCCCGCGGCCAGTTCGGCGACGCTCACTGCGTGTTCGACTGCAAGTACGATCTCTACAACCCCCGGCTGGACGCCATCGTCTACTACAACATGGTCAACGGTATTTGCGCCAAGAAGTTCGTCGAGGAGGCGCACTATCCGAACGGCGTCCAGGCCTATCTGTTCCGCGACGAGGAGGGCAACTGCCTCCAGGTGCTGTGGCTCGACGGCAAGCGCGAGGACGTGCTCGTGCCGGTTCCGGGCGAGGCGGACCTTCAGGTCGTGCAGATTGACGGGGCGCGCACCGCTCTGCGGAGCAGCAAGGCGGGCGGAGTCTCGGCCACGGTTTCCGAGGACCCGATCCTGCTGTTCTACGGCGGCAAGGAGGCGGCGCTTGCCAAGGCTCTGGGCGCCCCGGCGGTGTCGCTGGCCGCCGCTCCAGCCGCGGTCGGCCCCGGCGGTGCGGCGTCTTTCTCACTCGCGGGCAAAGCCCTGACGGCCCAATCGCTCCGTGTCGTCTGCCCGCCCCTGTGGCAGGCAACGCCGAAGCAGGCCGGCGAGGGCCGGGTGGACGTGACGGTCCAGGCGCCGCCTTCGACGCCTGCGCGGGAGGCCCGGGTCTGCGTGCAGCTCCTCTCGGACGGCGAGGTGGTCGGCGAGCTGGCCGTGCCTGTCGCCGTGGCGAGGCAGGACTGACCGCTGCTGCGCATTTCCCTGGACTACAGGGGGCTGGGCGGGCTTGTCAGAGGGGCGGGCTGGAGGTGGTATTTGCGGACCTTGGCGACGAGGTTGGCGCGGCTGATGCCGAGGTCGCGGGCGGTGTGGCTCTTGTTCCAGCGGTTCCGCCGCAGGCCGGCGGCGAGGAGGTCGCGTTCGAGGTCCTCGAGGGCCTCGGCGAGCGTGCCGTCAATGCGTCGGCCCCGCAGCGGGGCGCGCTCGGCCGCGGCATCGCGTATCGCTGGCGACACGTGGTCGAGGCCGAGCACGGGCTCGCCGCGTGCGAGGATGAGGGCGCGCTGGACCTCGTTCTCGAGCTCGCGCACGTTTCCCGGCCAGGCGTAGGCGCACAGAGCGCGCAGCGCCTCGGGGGCGAATGCCATGGTCGCGCCCGCGCGCGCGAGGATGTGGCGGGCCAGGAGCGGGATGTCCTCGCGGCGCTCGCGCAGCGGCGGTGTGTCGAGCGTGAAGACGTGGAGGCGGTAGTAGAGGTCCTGGCGGAACCTGCCCCGGCTCACCAGTTCCTCCAGCGGCAGGTTCGTGGCGGCGAGGAGGCGGACGTCCACGCTGTGCGGCCACACGCCGCCGACGGGCACGAAGCGGCTCTCCTGGAGCACGCGCAGCAGCTTCACCTGGAGGGCAGGGCTCATCTCGCTCACCTCGTCGAGAAACAGCGTGCCGCCGTCGGCCAGGTCGAAGAGGCCCGGCTTGTCGTCCGTCGCGTCCGTGAACGAGCCGCGGATGTGGCCGAAGAGCTCCGACTCCAGCAGGTTGTCGTTGAGCGCGGCGCAGTTCTGGGTCACGAGGGGTCTGGAGGAGCGCGGGCTGCAGTGGTGGATCTCGCGGGCGACGAGCTCCTTGCCCGTGCCGCTCTCGCCCGTGATGAGCACGGTGGCGTCGGTGGGCGCCACCTTGGCGATGAGGTCGAAGAGTTGCCGTATCGCCGGGCTGCGGCCGATCATGCACCGGGGCGGGTGCGGGATGCTCTCTGGGTGGGGCCAGGGCTCGGTCGTGGCGTGGGCGCTCAGCGGCTCAATGGACATGGAGTGAGGTCCCCGTGTCTGGGGGCGAGGGGGTGCAGCGTGGCGTGGGCGAGAGTCTGCCTGTGGGCGGGAGCAACTGGCTCGGTGCTCACCCTAAGCGTACCGCGAGAACCGTCCGAAAGCAAGTCAAGGCGCCCGCCTGGGCCGTCTTGTCGCCCTCGTCCTCGTCACCGTAATCGCCTCTAGTCTTGAAGGTCTGCGAGGGGTTAGCCCGGGGGAGAGGGCTGGTCGGCCTCGGTCGCGCGGAGGTGGTCGAGGGCGGCCTGGAAGTCGGCGGGGGGTTGGGCGGTGAACTCTGCCGGCTTGTGGGTGGTGGGGTGGATGACGGCGAGCTTCCAGGCGTGGAGGGCGAGGCGGGGCATGAGGGCCTCGAGGGGGTCGGGGGCCAGGCCGCCGCGGTAGTAGCGCTCGCCGATCAGGGGGTGGCCGATGTGCTCGAAGTGGACGCGTATCTGGTGGGTGCGGCCGGACTTGGGGACGACGCTGACGAGGGTGTGGCCGCGGAAGCGCTCGCGGACCTCGTAGACGGACAGGGCAGGGCGGGGGCGGAGGGCGTCGGGCTTGGCACTCATCAGCCCGTATCGCTCGGGCGCGTAGCCGATGGGCGCGTCGATCTGGCCGAAGCGCCGGGCGATGCGGCCGCGGACAAGGGCGAGGTACTCCTTGCGGACCGTGCGGGCCTCGAACTGGCGGGAGAGGTGGACGTGTGCGGCGGCAGTCTTGGCGGTGGCCATGACGCCGGTGGTGTCGTAGTCGAGGCGGTGGACGATGCCGGGGTTGTGCGGGGCGGGGTGGTCGCCGTGGACGTGGTGGATGATTCCACTCGCGAGCGTGTCGTCGGTGAGCTTTTTCCCGGGGTGGCAGATGACGCCGGCGGGCTTGTTGAGGACGAGGAGGTCGGCGTCCTCGTAGAGGATGTCGAGGTCCATCGGCCGGGCGGGGATGATGCGGGGGGCCTGGACGGGGAGGTCGAACTCGACGACATCGCCGTTGTGCAGGCGGTGGCTGGCGGCGACGGGGTGGCCGTTCACGGTCACTCCGCCCGCCTTGAGCAGCTTCTGGTAGAAGGCTCGGGAGAACGCGCCGTAGCGTTGGCTGAGGAAGTTGTCGGTGCGTTGGACGGCGGGCTGCGCGGTGAGGGTGAGGCGGACGTGTCGGGTGACGTGGGCTTCGGACGCCTTGGCCGCGGCCTTCGGTCGCGGGCCGCTGGGTTTCCTGTGGGCGCGGCGACGTTTCATGGGGCAGCGGGTGCGGCCTCGGGGGTCGTGCCCTGCACCTTCCTGCGAACCGCGGCGACGAGGTCGCCGAGGGTCTTCACGCTGGCCAGTTCCTCGTCGGTGACCTTGATCGCGAACTCCTCTTCGATTGCGTAGCCCAACTCCACCGCGGCGAACGAGTCGAGGCCCAGGTCGTGGCGGAGATCGGCCTCGGGGCGGATCTTCTCCTGCGGGATGTTGAGGCTACCAGTCAGGAGGGCTTCTATCCTCCCGGAGACAGGGTCGGCCATTCAGGGCTCCTCAGAGCGCGAGTCGCGTGAATACCAGGCACGCATTGGCGTTGCCGAAGCCGAACGAGTTGGAAAGGACGACGTTCACCCTCGCCTCCCGGGCGGCCCCTGGCACGTAGTCGAGGTCGCACTCGGGGTCGGGGTTTTCCAGGTTGGTGGTCGGGTGGATGACCTGTTGGTCCAGGGTGAGGCAGCAGGCGACGGCCTCGATGCCGCCCGCGGCGCCGATGGCATGGCCGGTGACGGACTTGGTGGCGGAGATGGGGATTCGGCGGGCGTAGTCGCCGAAGACGTCCTTGATCGCCTTGGTCTCGGCCACGTCGTTGGCGTGGGTCGAGGTGCCGTGCGCGTTGATGTAATCCACGTCGGCCGGCCCGATGCCGGCATCGCGGAGGGCGAGGCTCATGGCCTGGGCGGCGTCGCTGCCCGTGGGGTCGGGGATGACCATGTGGTGGGCGCCCGAGGCGGCGCTGTAGCCCACGAGTTCCGCGTAGACGCGTGCGCCGCGGCGGCGCGCGTGCTCGAGGTCCTCGAGGACCAGCGCCGCGCCGCCCTCGGCCAGCACGAAGCCGTCGCGGTCGCGGTCGAAGGGGCGGCTGGCCTTCTGCGGCGCGTCGTTCCGCTTCGAGAGCACCTTCATCGCCGCGTAGGCCCCGAACGTGAATTGCGTGAGTGGCGCCTCCACCCCGCCGGTCACCATGAGGTCGGCGTCGCCGTACAGGATTTTCCTCATCGCCTCCCCGATGGCGTGTGTGGCCGAGGCGCAGGCGGTCGAGACGACCATGTTCGGCCCCAGCAGCCCGTGCTGGATGGCGATGTGCGAGGCCACGGCGTTCGGCGTGACCCGCGGCACGCACAGCGGGTTGAGCCGGTGCGCGCCCTTCTCGTAGCCCGCGAGGATCTGCTCCTCGTGGAAGAGCATGCCGCCCAGGCCCGAGCCGATGATGCACCCCGCGCGCGTGCGGTCCTCGCGCTCCAGATCGAGGCCGCTGTCCTTCAGCGCCTCGCTGGCCGCGGCCACGCCCAGGTGCACGAAGCGGTCCGACTTCCTCGCCACGTTCGGCGGCAGGAACGCCAACGGGTCCAGCCCCTCCACCGTGCCGGCGATCTTGGAGTCGAACAGCGAGACGTCGAACGTTGTGACCAGGCGGACGCCGGACCTCCCCTCGAGCGTCGCCTTCCAGAACTCGGCGACGCCGGTGCCGTTGGGGGCCACCACCCCGAGCCCCGTGACCACGGCTCTCCGCTTTGCCATCTCACATTGCTCCGAACTTGCCAGCGACTCCCCACACGGGCCGGGGATCGTCCTGGTCAGAGCGCCTGAACGGGGAGCGGGGCCGCAGGCAAGCAGGACCACACGCAGGTCTCACGGCGCCGCGTGGACTTGGCCTTTTCCCAGGTTACCATAACCCCCCCTCGTTTGCAACGTCAACTTGACCCTCCGTGCCGCGAACTCGCTCGCAGGGCCCTGGGGGCGCCCGTGCTGCCGCGGGCGGTCCATGTCACATCTGGCAGGCATCGAACATTAGCAGGTAGGGCAGCGATCCTGGAGTCTCTATCCTGCCCATGCGTGCGGGGCGAACCGAAGGACCCAGCGCTGGGACGCAGAGACCGGCCGGCTCGTCCGGACCTTCGGAGCCGGCGAGCAGAAGGGAGACGGGCAGTGACCCTGAGGTCCCCATGTCCCAGGCGCCTTCGCCACGTGGCTGGGACGGCTGCGGCAGCCTTCTGTGTTTGCGCCCTCCTGGCAGGCATCGTGCGAGCCGACCGCAGCGCCGCCCAAGGGGCGCCAGGCTATGTGCTGGAGAAGGCGGGCAAGCATGCCGAGGCCGCGTTGTACTACCACCGCTCGCTGCGCGGCTTCCAGGAGGTGTGGTTCAAGTTCTGGTACTACGGCGACATGGCCAAGGCGCATCCGATGGCGCAGCAGCTCCTCGACGAATACCAGGCTCGGCTCGCGGCGTGCCTGGAGAAGGCGAAAGCGGACGCGGCGCAACGCGCGCGCATGGAATGGCTGAACGAGCTGTGGATGGGGGAATACGTGGACCAGGAGCTTGGCGGGTACAAGCTGGCGTTCGCCCCTCGCGCGGAGGAGGCGGAGACGCACGGCGACTTCCTGTTTGCCGAGAAGCTCCGCCTGGCCGCGGCCGACTACTGCCGGCTCGTGGCCGCCCCCTATCACGAGCGGCTGGCGGCCAGGCTCGAGGGGCGGCAGCAGCGGGAGGAGGCGGCCCTCCACCGCAAGGCCGCGGAGGACTACCAGCGCCAGGCCGCGGCGCACGAAGCACTGTCGCGCGGCGACAAGCTGCTCGCCCGCATCCCCGGCCTCCAGGGGCCGACGGCGCCGCCCGACCCCCGCCAGCTCGCCGACCACTACTTCAAGTCCTACGTCGCCTACCATCAGCGGGTGCTCTCGGTCAAGGGCGATGCCTGGCTCACCGGCAGGACGCCTCAACACGTGGCCGCGACCCTCACGCAGAGCGGCTTGAAGCATGCCGACGAGAGCGCCCGGCTGGCCTCGGTAGTCGTCCTGGCCAACCTCGGCGCGAAGGAGGCCCTGCTCGCGGCCCTGGCAGACCCCTCGCCATCGGTCCGGCGGGCGGCGGCAAGAGCCTTGGCGCGAATCCGCTGGGCGGATGGCTGGGGCGCCTGCCGCCGCCATGCCGACGCAAGTGTCCGCGAGGCAGTCCAGTCCCTCCTGGAGCCGGCCGGAACGCACGCGCTCGCGCGCACGGCGGCGATTGTCGAGCTGCTCCGAGGCCTGGAGGGCGCATCCGCCGAGACCCGCGCCTTCTGCCAGACCGCGCTGGAGCGCGTCACGGGCGAGAAGAGGGCCTCCGTCGGCGCGTGGCGCGAATGGTGGAAGGGGCTGGGAAACGCCGCGCCGGGCCTCACCCGAACGGGGCCGGCCGGGGCCCCTGTGGCGGATGATACGGTCGACTTCGGCGCCTGGTGGCAGAGCGGCGAGCGCTCGCTCCAGGGCCGCCTGAACCCCTTGATGGCCTATCCCGAGGCGGGCAAGGTTCAGTGGCACGGGAGCCTGGTCGTCACGCGCTCCGGGGACTACCGATTCTACGTGCGCAACCACGGCGAGCAGTCGCCCCAGGCATACAACTGGAAGTTGGGCGGCGACGTCGGGGTCATCCACTTCACCACCCCGAGCGCGAGGCTGCTCGTCGACGGGAACCCCGTGCTGCCGAATCCCGCCGATGCGGTCGAGGACGCAAAGGTCAACATGCGCATTGACTACAGCAGGCCGATCAGGCTCGAGCCGGGGCTGCACACGCTGCTGCTGGAGCTCGACCTGAAATGCGCCCGCGCCGGCATGTGGAAAGGGCCTTCGGCACGCCTCGACTGGAGCAGCGGGCACTTCCTGCGGCAGCTCGTGCCGGCGGAGCACCTCGTCCACGTCCAGCGCGACTCGCCTTGAGGGGTGCGTGTAATCTCCTACGGTCAAGAGGTCTGCGTCTTCAGCCTCCGAAGGAGGCGACGGAATAAGGCCCACGGCGACGCTTTGGGAGCCGTGGGTACAGGCGCACCCGGGATTCAGCCCCCGAAGCGGGGCGGCGGAGCATCCAAGGCACCCCGAAGTTCCGCCACCCCCTTCTGGGGTTGGGCGTTTCTCCGCCACACAAACCCACGGTTCCGCTTCGCTCCACCGTGGGCTTTACTGCGCCACGCCCTGCGGGCGTTCGTGTTCCATCCCTTGACCGTAGGAGATTTCACGCACCCCGCCTTGAGCCGGGCCTTGACAGGCGGGGGCCGCGGGGGCACAATGGGCGGCGACCCACGAGATGCAAAGGGGAAGCCAGCTTGAGCGACGTGGCGAAACAGCTCGACGTGCTCATCCGCGCACGATACCCGATCCTCTACGTCATCACGTGGGAAGAGGACCGGGCGATGTACCTGCTCCTGAAAATCGCGCGGGCGCAGAAGAAGAACCTGGCGGTGTGGACGGCGACCGATGGGATGCTCACGGTCGAGGTGGCCAGCGGCCTGCGCGAGACGACCGACAAGGGGCGCAAGCCCCTCGAGGCCCTCAACGCCATCCTCCAGGACGCCCAGCCCTGCATCTACGTGCTCAAGGACTTTCATCCCTATCTCAAGGACCCCGTGGTCATCCGCCAGCTCCGCGACCTGTGCCACGCGCTCCGCCGCTCCTACAAGACCGTCGTGCTCCTCGCCCCGCTGCTCGAGCTGCCCTTCGAGCTTCAGAAGTCGGTGACCGTGGTGGACCTGCCCGTGCCCGGCCGCCAGGTGATGGAGGGATTGCTCGACGAGCTGATCGGCGAGGTGACCTCGGGCGGCAAGGCCGAGGTCGAGCTCTCCCGCTCCGACAAGGACCGCCTGGTGGATGCCGTGCTGGGCCTGACGCTGGACGAGGCCGAGCGGGTGTTCGCCCAGGCCCTCGTGCGGGACGCGAGGCTCGACGCGAGCGATATTGACGCCGTGGTGTCGGAGAAAAAGCAGATCATCCGCAAGTCCGGCCTCCTCGAATACTACGACCCCGAGGAGGACATGGGCGACGTGGGGGGCATGGACATCCTGAAGGAGTGGCTGCGCAAGCGGGGGCGGGCCTTCAGCGACGAGGCGCGGGCCTACGGCCTGCCGCGGCCCAAGGGCGTGCTGCTCCTCGGCGTGCAGGGCTGCGGCAAGAGCCTCACGGCCAAAGCCGTCGCCAGCCTCTGGCGGCTCCCGCTCCTGCGGTTCGACGTCAGCCGCATCTTCGACCGCTTCATCGGCTCGTCCGAGTGCAACATGCGCCTCGCCCTCCAGACCGCCGAGTCCATCGCCCCCGCCATCCTGTGGGTGGACGAGGTGGAGAAGGCGTTCTCGGGCACCGCCAGCTCGGGCATGAGCGACGCGGGGACCACCGCGCGCGTCTTCGGCACGTTCATCACCTGGCTCCAGGAGACGAACGCGCTGGTGTTCACGATGGCGACGGCGAACAGCATCGAGGCGTTGCCGCCCGAGCTGCTGCGCAAGGGGCGGTTCGACGAGATTTTCTTCGTGGACCTCCCTTCGGCGAGCGAGCGGCGGGAGATTTTCACCATCCATCTGCGCAAGCGGCGGCGGAAGCCGAGGGACTTCGACCTGGACGAGCTTGGGGGGCTCGCGGAGGGCTTCAGCGGGGCCGAGATCGAGCAGGCCATCGTCTCGGGCCTCTACGACGCCTTCGACCTCGGCCGCGAGGTCGAGATGCGCGACATCGTCCGCTGCATCAAGGAGTCTGTGCCCCTCTCCGTCACCATGCGCGAGGGCATTGACGAGCTTCGCTCCTGGGCCGCCGACCGCGCCCGCCCGGCCTCCAGCGCCCAGCGCCACGCCGAGGGGAAGGAAGAGGAGAAGCGGTGTTAGGTGTTGGGTGCTAGTGGATCAATCCCTCCCTCAGAGGTCTTGATCCACTAGTGGACCTTCCGAAGTACCTGGCAACACAGCACTTGCAGCGCCGTTCGCTACCGGATCAAGCGTTTGCCACCCGGGTGGTTGATCCACTAGCTTCCCAGCTCCGGGGGGAGGGAGGCTGGCTCTCTAGCCGCTGGAACAGGGGTCGAGCAGCTTCCAGTTCCTTCTTCCACTCGTCCTCGTCGTAATCCAGGTAGGGAATCTCATGTTGGCCGAGGAATGGAATGAAGTCCCACAGGCTCATGCCTGCGAGTTCCGCGGCTTTGCCCAGGCTGAGGACCTTGCGGGCGAACAACGCCGCGGCGAGTTGGCGCCGCGCCTCCTCGGACAGTCGTTCCGCGGTGTACCCCGCCGCACCCAAGGCCGCGCGAAGGCCGTCCTGGAGATCGAGTTGCACGGTCATGCTCGTTTCGTGTTCACCCCTACATGACTTCCGTTCACTCTGTCTTGCCAGCCCAATGCCGCGCCTTCAACTGGCTTGTGGCGGCTGCTGACGGTGAAGTCGCCTACGGGTAGAACGTGCGGACGGTCTTGGCGTCGAGGCGCTTGACGGCTTCGACGATGAGGCGGACGGCGTTGTCGTAGTCGTCGCTGTGCAGGATGCCGGCGTGGCTGTGGATGTAGCGGGTGGCGATGCCAATGTAGATGGTGGGCACGCCCAGGCCGTGGATGTGGATGGGCCGCCCATCGGTCGCGCCGCCGGTGAGGATGGAGATCTGGTAGGGGATCTTCTTCTCTTCGGCGAGGTCCACCAGGAAGTCACGGAGCTTGAGGTTGGGGATCATTCCGCCATCGAGGAAGCAGATCTGCGGGCCTTTGCCCAGGGTGCCCTTCTCCTTGTCCTCCTTGGGATAGCCGGGCGTGTCGCTGGCGACGCCGACCTCCATCACGAGACACACGTCGGGCTCGACCGCATGCGCCGCGGTCTGCGCCCCGCGAGTGCCCACCTCTTCCTGCACGGTGCCCACGCCGTAGACGGTGTTGGGGTGCCTGGCGCCCGCGAGCTTGCGAAGGGTGTCGAGGAACATGGCGACGCCGACGCGGTCGTCGAACGCCTTGCCCATCAGCAGCTTCTTGTTCTGCATCGTGCCGAAGGGGCAGATGGGCACGATGGGGTCGCCCACGCGGATGCCGAGCTTCTTCGTCGCGTCCTTCTTGTCCTTCGCACCCACGTCCACGAACATGTCCTCGCGCTTGACGAATTTCTGGCGTTCCTCGGGGGTGAGGACGTGGGGGGCCTTGGAGCCGATGATGCCGACGTAGGTGCCCTTGCGGGAGTGGACGGTGACGCGTTGGGCGAGGATCACGTGGTCCCACCAGCCGCCGAGCGCGGTGAAGCGGAGATAGCCGTCGTCGGTGATGGCGTTGACCACGAAGCCAATCTCATCCATGTGGCCTGGGAGCATCACGCGGGGCCCGTCGGCGTCGCCCGTCTTCTTGCAGATGACGTTCCCCATGCGGTCGTGGCTCACCTCGGCGAGTCCCTCGACTCGCTTGGCCACGATCTTGCGGATCTCCTCCTCGCGGCCCGGCAGGCCGGGCGCCTCGGTAAGCTCCTTGAGCAGGTCGAGCGTCTGCTGGTCCATACCGTCCTCCTGCATAGGGTCCATAGTGCGGCCTTCAGGCCGTACCACTGCCGATTATATCCCTTGCGCCATTGACGCGCCAGGGGCCGGGTGCTAGAATCCGAGAGAGACATTGGGAGTGCTGCTGGATTCTCCGATACCCTTTCGAGGGGCGCGACATGATTCGCCGCATCCACGCACTGTTAGTCGTCCTGGCGTTCTGCCGGGGCACGGGGGCTGCCGAGGAGAAGACGGCGGCGCACTACGTGCCGGCCGATGCGTGGCTCGTCATCGCGTACGACGGCGCGCACCCCGGCTTCCGCGACACGCCGCTGCACAGGTTCGTCCAGGAGCCGGAGGTGCAGGATGCCCTGAAGCTGCTCCAGCCCCTCGTTGACGAGGTGCTGGCAGAGGGGAAGGAGGAGATGGGGCTGGACCTGGCCCCCGTGCTCCGCGCCGCGTTGGGCTGTGATATGGCCCTCGCGTTCCTCCCCCCGCCCCCCGGCAAGGATGAGCCGGTCGGCGTCCTGGTGGCGCACGTGGGAGTGGGCGAGGCCCCCGCCCGCCAACAGGCCGAGGCCCTGATGAAAGCCGCGCTCGCCACGTGGGCGAAGCCCGACAGCATCCGCCGCGTGCCTATCGGCCAGCTCCAGGCCACACGCTATGTGGATAACACCCGAAATGAATCCCACACCTACGTCTTCGATGGGGCGTTCTTCGTGCTGACCGTGGACGAGGAGGTCCTGAAGCGGGTTCTTGACCCCGCGACGCCGAAGCTGGCGGAGAAAGCGCCGGGCGAACGGGCGGCGCTCTCCATCCGCTACGACCACCTGGCCATGCTCAAGGCGGTCGGCAACCAGATCGAGCCCGAGGTGCGGAGGGTGCTGGACGCGGTCGGCCTCAATGCCCTGTCGGCGGCGGAGATGGCCTTCGTGCCGCGCGAGAAGCGGCTGGTGACGAGCCTTGTGGTGGAGATGCCCGAGGGCGCCGTGCGGAGAGGGCTGCTGAAGGGCCTCGCCGACGCCGCGCCCTACGACCCCGAGCTGCTCAAGCTCGTGCCGCGCGACGCCTCGTACTTCTGGCTCGCGGCGATTGACTTCGGCTGGGTGTGGGACGAAGTGCTGGCGACGGTGGGCCGCGTGGACGTTGCGGCGGCAAACACGCTGCGCCAGGAGGTGGCCGCCGTCGAACAGAAGGTCGGGCTGAAGGTGCGGGAGGGCCTGCTGGCCCCGCTGGGCCGCGGCACGCTCGCCGTGGGCAAGACGGAGGGCATCATCGGCGGCTGGTCGGCCGTCGTCCAGCGCGTGAGGGACCCCGAGGCCCTCGAGAAAGCGCTGGCGCAAGTGGTCGCCCGCCTCGACATCGTGCTGATGGGGATGGACCTGGGCGCGGTACGCACTGACCTCAAGACCTTCCAGTATCGCGGCCACACGTGCCGCTATCTGTGGATGATGGGCGCGCCCGCCGTGGCCCTGCCCTTCTGGAGCCTCTGCTACACGCGGATGGGCGACACGTTCGTGTTCGCGCCCAACGTGCTTCAGCTCAAGGGCTTCCTGGACAGCGTGGAGGACAAGGGGCCGACGATCCTGGCGAACGAGGAGTTCCGCGGCCTGCTCGCCGCGGTGCCGAAGGGCGCGACCTCGCTCGGCTACGCCAACTGGGGGGACCCCATCCAAGCCGTCTACAATACCATTGCGCCGATCCTCGCCGTGCTCCAGGGTGTCCCGGACTTCGCGGGGAAGCTCGACCTGGCGAACCTGCCCTCGTCGCGCCTCGTCCGCCGCTACACGAAGGGCACAATCGGCTACACCGTCTTCGAGAACGGCCGCTTCCGCCTGGAGGCGCAGGGCGACGGGTTGGACGTGCTCGGCCCGCACCTGGTCACCCTCGGAGGCGTATTCCTGGGCGGGGCCTTCTGGGCCGGCTTCGCGCAGGGCGCGGCGGTGGAGGTGGACGTTGGGCCGGCGGTGCTCGATGAGCCGATCGTGCCTCCGCCCGCTCTTGACCCGGTCCGTGTCGAGGCACTCCGCATCCGCGACCGTAACAACCTCGTCCAGATCGCCAAGGCGTGCGCCGACTATCTCCACGTGTTTGGCGACAACCGCTTCTACCCCAAGAGCCTCGTCGAGCTGCTCGACAAGAAGCTCATCAAGAAGGATGTCCTCGTCTCCCCGCTCGATCCCGACCCGCCGAAGCTGCCCAACGGCGTGCCGTGCAGCTACGTGAGTTGTTTCGACAAGTATCCCAACCGCGTGTTCCGCGATGACTTCCCGCCCAACGTGATGATGGCCTGGTGCAGGAAGGCGTTTGCGCCGGGCAAGCGAAGCTTGCTGTACTTCGACTCCCACGTCGAGGTCAAGGACGATGCGGGGTTCGACCAGGAACTGAAGACGCTGGATGACCTGGTCAAGAAGCGCACGACGGAGCGGCAGCCCGGCAAAGAGGGCGAGCCGAAGCCCGGCCCCGCCAAGGGGGAGTTCTGATGCCCGCTAACCAGGAGCAAGCCATGACGCGACGCATTTCAATTGGGCTCGTCCTCGCCCTTGCCCTGGCCGGGCTGGGGCTGGCCGGGGAGGCGGGCATCGAGCAGTACCTGCCTGCCGACGGCTTCCTGACCCTCTGCTATTACGGGGACAACCCCGACCTGGCGAAGACGGCCGCGGCCCAACTGCTCGCGGAGCCCGAGCTTCAGGAGGCCCTGGTGACGGTGCGGCAGGCGATCACGGGGGCCGCGCGGCTGGCCGGGGGGTTCCTGAAGGTGAACCTTGAGCAGCTTCAGCCGCTGCTGGCGCGCCCCGTGGGGCTGGCTCTGTCGCTGCCCGCGGGCAATGGGCCGCCGCAGGTGGTGCTGGTCGCCAAGGTGGGCAAGGCGGGCGAGCAGGTGCGGGAGCAGGTCGCCGCCATTCTCACCCAGGTCGGCGCGATGGCGGGGGCGCCGGGGAAGCTCCTGGTCGAAGGCATCGAGGTCATGCAGTTCGGCCGCGAGCCCGGCCTCTCGTTTGGGTTTAAGGACGGGTTCCTCGTGCTCTCGACCGCCCGCGCCGGCATCGAGCGGGCGCTGGCCGCGAATACGCCGAAGCTGGCGGGCCACAAGGGCTTCCAGCAGGTGATGGCGTCCAACAGTTCGCCGCTGTTCCTGCTCCTCTACGACCACGCCGTGGTGATGGAGCGCTTCGCCCGCGACATGCCCGCCGAGGTCCGAGGGGTGTTTGATGCTTTGGGCGTGAGCGGCGTGCGGGCCGGCGGCCTGCGGATGGGCGTGAAGGGGCGGGCACTGGTCGGCACCACGTTCCTCCAGACGGCGGGCGAGCGGAAGGGTTTCGTGCGGGCCTTGGCCGCCGCGCCAGTGGACAAGTCGCTCCTGCGGCTGGCGCCGCGCGACGCCGCGTTCGCCTGGCTCCTCAATCTCGATCCCCCTGAGCTGTACGACACGGCCATCGCGGTCCTCGACGCGGCGACGCGGCGGGGCGAGCCGGGCGTCGGCGCGGTCATCGCCGAGTTCGGCAAGCAGGTCGGCGTGAATCTGCGGGACGACCTGTTCGGGTCGCTCGCCCGGGGCACGCTCGTCACCACGTCGTCGGCCAAGTCGCTCCTGCCCGCTTTCGTGGTCTCGCAGGGGGTGAAGGACGCCGATCGCTTCGAGGCGGCGCTGGGCAAGCTAGTGGTGCAGCTCAATGCGGCCATCAAGGCGGACGAAGGCGAGGCAGCCGGGGCCGAGCTGCGCACTGCCCGCTTCGGCAACCACACGATCCGCTACCTGGCGATGCCGGGCGTGCCCATGCCGATCGCCCCCTGCTTCGCGCGACACGGCGACCGTATGGCCTTCGCCCTCACGCCTATCCACATGAAGGACTACCTAGCGTTCCTCGACGCCGGCGAGCCCTCGATCCTCGACGCCCCCGGGTTCAAGGAGCTGGAGCCCCTGGTGCCGAAGGACGCCACGGGCGTGGCCTACTCGGACTTCGGCGAGGGCTTCGTGGCTCTCTACAGCGCCCTCGGGCCGTTCCTCTCGATGGTCCAGGCCATCCCGGGCAACCCCGTGGCGTTCGACCTCATGAACCTGCCGTCGGTGCGGACCATTCGCAAGCACATGTTCGGCGCGATCTCCTACTCCTACGCGACCGACGACATGATCGTGTCCGAGACTCATTCGCCGCTGGGCATTGCCGCGCTCGACCCCGTTTCGGCGACGGCCGTGCTGGGCGTTGGCGCGGGCCTCGCGCTGCCCGCCATCGCAGATGCCCGAGGGCAGGCCCGCCGAGCGGTCTCGGCGAACAACCTGCGGCAGATCACGATGGCCATCATGGCTCACGAGGCCGACCAGGGCGTGGCGCCGAAGAGCCTCGGGGCACTTGCGGACGCCAAGCTGCTCGCAAACGAGCGCGTGCTCGTGGCGCCGACCGACCCCGCGCCGCCGCAGGTCGGCGGCAGACCGTGCAGCTACGTGTACTTCCTGGACGGCCAGCCCAATCTCAAGGTGGGGCGTGGCGACCTCCCCGACCCCAACCAGACGCCTCTGGTGTGGGAGCGAGCCGCCTTCCGGCAGGGGGGGCGCAACGTGGCATTCGCCGACGGCCACGTGGAGTGGGTGGACGAGGGGCGGTTCCAGAAGCTCCAGGAGCGGTTGAAGGCCGCGCTCCAGGAGGCGGCCCGCAAGGGCAAGGGCGGCGAACTCTAGGAGGCCGGCGTGGCCATTCTGGGCACAGGCATTGACATCGTGGAGGTGGACCGCCTGGAGGAGACGATCGTCCGCCGCGGCGAGCGCCTTCTCGACCGCGTGTTCACGGCCGCGGAGCGCGACTATTGCGGGAAGCGCCCGCGTCCGGGGATCCACTACGCCGGCCGCTTCGCCGCCAAGGAGGCCGTGCTCAAGGCCATTCGCACCGGCTGGGTGCAGGGCATCGGGTGGAAGGACATCGAGGTGGAGCTGGGCCCCGGCGGCGAACCCTCGGTGCGCCTCACCGGCGGCGCCCTGGCCCGCGCCAACGAGATGGGCATTGTGGCCATCCACATCTCCATCTCCCACACCGAGCACCACGCGGTCGCCAGCGCGGTGGCGGAAGGAGAGAAGCCGAATCCGTAATCCGTAACCAGAATAACAGGCGTGCCCTTCTCTGGCTTTTCTGGTTACGGATTACGCATTACGCATTACGCAACCTTGGAGGACGCTGTGAGCCTTGATGGGAAAGTAGCCCTTGTGACCGGGGGTTCGCGTGGGATCGGCCGGGCGATTGCCCTGGCGCTCGCCCGCGACGGGGCGAACGTGGCGGTGAACTACCGCGAGCGGGCCGACGCCGCCGAAGAGGTCGCCGCCGCCATCCGACAGCTCGGGCGCCAGGCCGTCGGCGTCCAGGCCGACGTCCGCTCCCTCGACGCCGTCAAGGCGATGTTCGACCGGGCGAAGCAGGAGCTGGGCGGCGTCCACATCCTCGTCAACAACGCCGGGCTCACCCGCGACAACTACCTGGCCTTCATGAGCGAGGCGGAGTGGGACGAGGTGGTGGACACGTCGCTCAAGGGCGCGTTCCTGTGCACCAAGGTGGCCTCGCGGCTGATGACGCGCGCGAAGTGGGGGCGGATCATCAACATCTCGTCGGACGCCGCGCTGCTGGGCGACATGCAGCGGGCCAACTACTGCTCGGCCAAGGCGGGGATGCTCGGCCTCACGCGGGCCACGGCCCGCGAGCTGGCGCCCTACGGCGTCACCGCCAACGCCATCGCCCCAGGCATCATCGAGACGGAGCTGACGAAGGGCCTCCCCGAGGCGAAGCGGACGGCCATGCTCGGCCTCATCCCGCTCCAGCGCTTCGGGCAGGCGGCCGATGTGGCGGCCCTCGCCGCCTTCCTGGCCAGCGAGGCCGCGGGCTACGTCACGGGACAGGTCCTGTGTGTGGATGGGGGGCTGAACCTGTGAGAGGGCCTTCAGCATCAGGCGCGGGCCGCCGGCCGTGGCGGAGGGGAGTGGGACGTATGGGACCCATGGGACCTATGGGACCGCTCGCGCGGCTGGCTCCCGTTCGCCCCATTTGTCCCATGCGTCCCATCGCGCTGCTCTTGCTGGCCATCGCCGCCGCCGCCCACGGCCAGGCGACCCTGATTGACCAACTCTTCGAGCGCCACGTGCGCGTGAAGTCGGCGGTTGGCCCCGGCGTGCTTCACCTGCTCTACGAGCGCAAGGCGGACCCGCAGGCGCCCCCGTCGTCGTGCTACCGGCGGCTCGTGGCCGGGGCGGGATGGCTGACCGAGGAGCAGCTCCACGGGGGGCACCGGTGCGCGGCGTTCCTTGCCGACACCCTCTACGTCTTCCGCCGCGCCGGCTACTCGGTCTACCGGACCACGAACTGGAAGGCGCAGGCGGTGTTCGCCACGGCGGGGCCACCGGCGAAACACGAGAGCGAGTGGGAGACTCGCGCCTGGCCCCTGGGCTGGCCGCCCGCTACCGCCTGTGCGATGGGGGGGGAATTGTGGGTATTCGGCGTGGAGGCATCGGAGGGCGGCGAGCGGATTCGAGCGGCGGCCATTGCGCCCGGGGCGAAGGAGGCGCCGGGCAGCGGGCCCCGCCTCCTCGGCAACCCGTTGACGACCCCTGCCCGGCCCTCGGACCTCTCGGTGCTGGCCGACGGCAAGGCCGCCCTCGTCTTCTGGCACCAGCCCGCCGCCGGGCGCGAGGGGAACGAACTGTGGCATGCGTCGTTCGACGGCGCCGGCTGGGGTCCCGCGCGCTCCGTGCCCTTGCCCTATCCCAACAGCGACTATGCGGTGGCCCGCCACGAGGGCGCCACCTGGCTCGTGTGCAAGGCGCGCGGCCAGCGCATCAAGGAGTCGCGGCCCCTGCTCGTGATGACCCTCGCCGATGGCAAGTGGGGCGAGCCCGCCCCCGTGCCCGGCGCGGTGGATTCGTTGTGGCTGGACTGGACGCTCGACATTGACGCCGCCTCCTTCGATGGTTCGCTCCTCGTGTTCCGCGCGTGCATGGACCGCGTGGTAGCCCACCGCTGGTCGGGCGGGACGTGGCGCGAGCCCGAGGTGCCGCTGGAGCTGTCGCCGTGGCCGACGTATCTGTTCTGGTGGCTGCTGGCGAACATCGCGGCGAGCCTGGTGCTGTTGCCCGTGGTCGGCTGGGCCGCCCTTCGGGTGCGAACGAGGCCCAGGCCGCGTGTCCACGCCTTCGGCACGCAGGTGTGCGCGGCCACCTGGGCACGCCGCGTGGCGGCGCAGCTCGTGGACATCCTGGTGGGTCTGCTCCTGTGCTCGGGCGTGCTGCGCTGGCTCGAGACGAGCGATGCCGAGGCCGCCGCCCCGGGGGCCGAGGGCATCCTGGCCACCGTGGCGCTCTGCTCCTCGGTGCTCTTCGGCTACTTCGTCCTCAGCGAGGGGCTCACGGGGCAGAGCTTCGGCAAGCTCCTCCTGCGCATCGTGGTGGTCGGCCGCGACGGCCGCCGCCCCTCCGTGGGCAGCATCCTGATGCGCAACGCGCTCCGGCCCTGGCCCTTCCTCGTTCCCACCGCCTACCTGGTCGGCTCGCTCATCCTGCTGCTGACGCCGGCCAACCAGCGATTGGGCGACCTGCTGGCGGGCACGCTGGTCGTGGACATGCCGCCGCCCGCCGCGGCCTCGCCGTGGCCGGCGGGCGACGGGTGAGCCTCGACAATCCGGCCGCAAACTGGTATAATGACTGCCTACCCTGCGGCCCCCACAGCCCAAGGACATAGCGGATGCATCGCTTCTATCTCCCCGAACTGGGGACGGAAAACCACGTGTGGCTCGAGGGCGAGGAGGCGCACCACGCCCTGCGCGTGCTGCGGCTCGCCGCGGGCGACGAGGTCGCGCTCTTCGATGGCTCGGGCGTCGAGTGCCTGGCCGTCGTCGAGCGGATCGAGCGTCACCGGCCCAAGCTCGTCGTCCGGCACCGCGAGCGGGTGAACCGCGACCCCGCGCTGGCCGTCACGCTGGCCTGCGCGATCGTCAAGGCCAAGGCGATGGATGAGCTGGTGGAAGCCTGCGCGGAGCTCGGCCTGCGCGAGCTGGTGCCCGTGGAGACCCGCCGCAGCGTGCCGAAGCTCGAGCGGAAGGAGGAGGCGCACGTGGCCCGCTGGCGGCGCACCGCCATCGAGGCATCGAAGCAGTGCCGGCGCACCACGCTGACCCGCATCGCGGCGCCGCGCCCGTTGCCCGCCCTCCTCGAGAAGGCGCCGCAGTGGGACCTGCGGCTCGTCTTCTCGCCCGAGGACGACGCGCTGCCGCTCGTGCGCGTGCTCCGGGCCTGCGAGAGGCCCCGGTCGGTCATCTATCTCATCGGCCCTGAGGGCGGCTTCGAGGAGGGCGAGCTTCGGGCCGCGGCCGGCGCGGGCTTCGAGGCGGTCCGCCTGGGCAGGAGCACGCTTCGCACCGAGACCGCCGCGGCCGCTGCCCTGGCCGCCATTCTCTTCCACTACGAACAAGCCGCCAACCCTCAACTCTGACCCACCATGCCACTCGTCTCCGTCCATAACGTGTCGAAAGCCTATGGCACCCGCATCCTGATCGAGGGCGTCAACGTCACGCTCCACCCCGGCGACCGCGTGGGCGTGGTCGGGGCGAATGGGACGGGGAAGACCACGCTCCTGCGCCTCATCGCGGGCCTGGACGAGCCGACGAAGGGCGACGTGCACACCGCCCGCGGCGTCGCCCCGGGCTACCTGCAGCAGGAACCGCAGTTCGCCGCCCACGGCACGGTGCTCGATGCCGCGCTCTCCGCCTTCACCCGCGTGCACGAGCTGGAGGCGAAGATCACCGCCCTTCGCGACCAGCTCGCCCACCATCCCAGGGACACCAGGGACCTCCTCCACCGCCTCGGCGAGCTGGAGCACGAGTTCGAGCGCCTCGGCGGCTACACGTGCCGCCAGCGGGCCGAGGCCGTGCTGGGCGGCGTGGGCTTCCACGGCGAGGCCGTGCTGGCCTCGACGAAGCGGCTGAGCGGCGGCGAGCGCAGCCGCCTCGCCATCGCCCACCTGCTGCTCCAGGACCCCGACGTGCTGCTCCTGGACGAGCCGACGAATCACCTGGACGTCGAGGCCCTCGAATGGCTCGAGCAGTTCCTCCTCGGCTTTCCCGGCGCCGCCGTCGTCGTGTCGCACGACCGCCGGTTCCTCGACAACTTCGCCCAGCGCATCCTGGACATTGACGGCGCGCGCGTGGAGGCCTACAAGGGCAACTACACGGCCTACGCCCGCCAGAAGGCCGAGCGCGTGGCCCGGCAGAACAAGCTCTACGAGCAGCAGCGGGCCCACGTGGCGAAGGAGCAGGACTTCGTCCAGCGCTACATCGCCGGGCAGCGGAGCAAGCAGGCGAAGGGCCGGCGGAAGCTCCTCGAGCGCGTCGAGCCCATCGAGCGGCGCCCCGAGCGCCTGAAGACCATGCACGTGCGCATCGAGCCCGTGGTGCGCGGCGGCAACGAGGTGCTCAACCTCGAAGGCGTGGGCAAGGAGTTCGCCGGCCGCTGGCTCTTCGACGACCTGACGCTTCAGGTGCTCCGCGGCGACCGCATCGGCATCGTGGGGCCGAACGGCGCCGGCAAGACCACCCTGCTCCGCCTCCTCGTGGGCGAGGAGAAGCCGTCCCGAGGCGTCGCCCGCCTCGGCCACGGCATCCGCATGGCCTACTACCGCCAGGACCGCAACGACCTCACCCCCGACCTCACGGTGCTCGACCAGGTGTGGATGTCGGCCCCCCAGTCCCGCGCCGGCGAAATCCGCAGCCTCCTCGGCATGTTCCTGTTCACCGAGAACGACGTGTTCAAGCGCGTCGCCGACCTCAGCGGCGGCGAGCAGGCCCGCCTCGCCCTGGCCCGGCTTATCCTGTCCGCCCCCAACCTGCTGCTGCTCGACGAGCCGACGAACCACCTCGACATCCCGTCGCGCGAGTGCCTCGAAAACGCCCTCCTCGCCTACGAGGGCACCACGCTCCTCGTCTCCCACGACCGCTACGTCCTCGAGCGCGTGGCCGACAAGATCCTGGACATCCGCGACGGCACGGCGAAGCTGTATCCCGGCCCCTTCTCCCGCTACCAGGAGCTGATGCGCCGCGCCGCGTCGGACGCGGAACAGGCCGCCGCAGTGGGGAAGCGTGTGGCACAGCCGCCCGCGGCTGTGGCGTCGCGGCACAAGGGGGGGGCTGCGGGCCGGAAGCCGCGCTCGGTCGCTCTCCTCGAGAAGCTCATCATCGAGCGCGAGGAGGCCGTCGAAAACCTCCAGCATGCCATGAGCGACCCGCAAATCTTCCGCAGCCCAGAGACGGTTCGCACCCTCACCACCCAGCTTGGCACGGTCCGCCAGGAGTTGGCCGCCCTCTACGGCGAGTGGGAGCGTGCCGCCGAGGCCGGCCGAGACTGAGCCTGTCACCCGCGAAGCGTCGGGAAGGCGGGTGCCTTGTGGTCGGGTCGTGGAAATCCAGTTGTCAACTTGACGGTGGGGATCGAGACTGCTAGCCCGCATTTCTCACCACACCCCTGGGTGCCAGGTCGTCTTTCTGCTATAATCCGTGTGGTCACAACGGCTTATAGACAAGAGAAAGGACGACCTGGCAATGACACAGTGTAGCGCAGAGCAGTT
>Ga0307380_10000930_pt1 | contig 44109 bp, 17 predicted proteins | sample UN3MG_FD_202239 | JGI IMG/M metagenome (GOLD analysis project Ga0307380, IMG submission 202239) | Soil microbial communities from Risofladan, Vaasa, Finland - UN-3 | ecosystem: Environmental > Terrestrial > Soil > Coastal area > Acid sulfate soil | place: Finland: Risofladan, Vaasa | collected...
GGAACAGATGCCGGTAATCAAACAACGCCTTGGCAGGCTTGAGCGCTCGTAGGATCAACCCGTTGTTGAACTGAAGGATGAAGGGGTCAAGCGGGAATCCCGTCCCGAACTCTCCTTCGATGAGTTCGCCATCGGGACCAGTCCACGTCGTCTTGTCTTCGACGTTGATCTCAAACGTGTGTTGGTCGTTGAGTCCCCACGCCGAGTTGGGATCGTACTGGAACGCTACCTTCTCCAACACGGTGATCCGAGCATCCGTCAGAAGCTCAAGACCCTCTTCTTGTGTGGGCAGCGTTCCACCTTGAAGCAACAACTCGATCATGCGCTTCAAAAAGCACCGGAACGTCAGGTCTCCGTCAATAATCGGGAACTGGTTGTTGGACACATCTGGGAACACCAGTGTGCCGACCATCTGCCAGAGGAACTCCGGCCGGGTGAAATCCACATCGCTATCAAGCGAAGCTTCGGTCAGGAGGATCTGGAGATCAGCAAGGGTCTCAGCAGCCGCTTGGAACTGGAGGTAGTAATACGGCCCAGGGATTTGTGCGACGTAGTTGGAAGCAAGTACCCGTCGAAACGTCGTGAGGATCTCATCGACGATGTTCTGCTTGGTTGTCGTCGTCTGTTGCCCCCGCAGGGTAACGGGAGCCGGGTTCTGCGGGATGGCGTTTGGAAGAAACGGCTTCTTAGGGGTTTTGTCCTTCGCCATTATCCATCCTCAGCCACGGTGAGCACCAAATCACCAAGCGTGAAATACTCCAACTCACCGCCGTTGATGTTCCGTGGACCTTGATTCGCCACAGACACGACGTATGTGACGGTGTAGGCATGGATTGAAGGACGGTCGTCGTTGGACAACGAAACCAAGATGCGGTTTTGAGTGATCTCCTGGCGCTTCGTTGCGATCTCCGCCGACGTTGCGGTGGGGAACTGGGCTTCTAGCGTGGCATCGTCTGAGAACCCAGGGATCGAAAGCCCCACGTTCCCGATGATGAACGCTTTGTTTGGAGCAGACTGCAACGAAGCAGGGTCCGCCGTCTGAAGCGTCATCTCCTTCTCATCTTGAAAGACACCTCGGAAATCATTTTCGCGGCCACCACCTGTTGTCGTGGCTGCGCTCAACTCGTCCTCAATGAGCCAGACCTTCACAGTCGAAGAGGAGTACGGCTGGTTGTCGGTCCCCAGAAGCATGGTGTTGTCTCCCTTGCTTGCTGTCGTCAGAGGCTCACGGATAACCACGACGCCTGCATCACGCGCCAGGTTGGTCAGAGGCGTCGTAACGAATGAAACACCATTGGTCGAATCAATGACCGTGATGATGTCCGACTGACGAATGGATGCCCCCATCGGAAGCCCTCGGAGGAAAGATTCCAAATTGGTCTGCACCCCGGACTGGATCGCGTTGGTCGGAAACCCCGTCTGCTTGACCACAGTCGCTGAAATGTCGATAGGGGAGGCCACCGCGTCTTTGACAAGGATGTCGTAAGTGACACCCTTGAGATTGTCGATGGCGTTTTGAGTCGTAACGATGACTTGGTTGGTCGTGTACTGAACGACGAAGTTCTCGTTGTACGAGTAATCCACCAAAAGAACCTGGCCGGACGTGATGTTTCCACCAGGGATGCGACGAATCGCTGTCGAGGTCGATTCGGTTCCGGGGATGATGGTGTAGTCGCTGACCCCCGATGGATCGTTGGGACCACGGTACTGGATCGTTCGGGTGTTGTTGTAAACTTGGATAGTCAAAACACTGACCCCCAAGTTGTTCAAGTTCTCGTTGAACTCACCAATGATGACGTGAGACTCCGACGTGATGGGGATCAAGTTCCCCGACGGGACACCCTCCGTCGGCACAATGCGAATGAACGCTCCTGCTTGGGCACTGCGTCCAAGAACGAGTGGATCAGACACACGCCACAACTGCACGGACGACGCCGGGAGAAGCCCAGACACCTGCCCTGTGACCGACACCACCGAACTGACCGGCTGACGTGGCAACACGAAGTCACGACTGATGACGTAACGGTAATCCCCCAGAACCACATCCCCCAAAGAAACGGAGGGCTGTGTGGGCGCCAACTGAATGGTTCGGAAATCGAGAACCGTGTACCCGTCCAGGTTGAAGTAGCTCCCACTGCTGGCGTTCCGCAACCCAAGCCCAAGGGACTGGAAATCCAACATCTCGGACAGAGGGTTGTCTTCGGTCAACGACGGGTCGAGCGAACGGAAGATCAAACTCAACGGGTTGCCGATGAGGACGAACTGTACGTCGAATGCTTCTTGGAAAATGAAAGCGAACGTGTCGGACACTGTGCCCGTAGCGGAGCCACGAATCCAAACATCCGCCTTCCCACCAACATGCACTGAGTTGGTGGGGTCGAAGTCCCGCTGCATGAGCGCGTTTCCGGCTTCGATGACGTTGGCTTCTTCGACACCGGGTTGATCCGCTGCTGATTGACGGATGCCTTGCTCCGTACCAACATCTACGGATGCCAGGGCGGAGCGAGCCCGAGTAGCCAATTGGATGTTGGTTTCAACCCCCTCGCCTCCGAACGTGCGGTTCTGGTTGGTAACAGCAAGTCCAGGGACGTTGCTGACAATGGAACCGATCTGGCCACGACTGACGTTTCCGGCCGTTCCGGTCTGTTCGGCTTGAACCGGCACATCCACCGAATAGAGCCCGGTCGTTGGATCAAAGAAGGCCGCCGAGTTCTCAACAGGAATCCGTGAATCCTGCGTTGTGGCATACGTGACGCTGCCACTGGAAACCCGAGTTCCCAAAGGAATGACCAACGTCCTGGTGGGCGTAGACCTCGTGAAAAAGGTGACGATGCCACGGGCTTGTTTGCCACTGAGACGTGTCTTCCCGTTCCTCGCAGCTAGTTGATCGAAAGTCTGGTCGATGATGAACTGCGCGTCATCTGGGCGCGAAAGTGCAAACGCAGCTTGAAGGGCTGTCTTGTACGCCGACTGGGTGACGGGGATAGGGTTCCCGGCTGCCGTCAAACCATCAATGGCGAGCAACGTGTCGAACGACTGCGAACGGTGAAGGAAGTCCGTCAGGAATCGAAGCCGGACAGTCTCCCCAGAAAAGGGGTCCACGAACACGTCCCTAATAACCGCTCCTGGTTGCAACGAAACTTCAGGAGTCGTTCGTTGGAGGTCGGTGATTACGTTCTGCTGGATCTGGAGCTGGGAGACCGTGGGGAAAGATCCGACAGTCAATGTCACAATGGTCGGGTTGCCGGCTACCTCAATGGAGTTCGGAGATTCGATTTCAGTGAGTGCCTCTTCGTCGTAAAAAACCGACCGGGCCACATAAAACAACGGCTGATCTGTCGGAAGGCTAGCGAATCCTCCAATGGGAACCGTAGCGGGGGTGTTGGTCGGACCTGCCAGACGGTTGTGGTTGAATGAATAGAAGAAGCTCTCAACCACCGTCTCCAACACGTAGCTGGAACGGATACTCGTCGTGCCTTCAGGGACTTCAAACTGCTGTACGAAGTCCGTCTTGAGCAAATTCTTTTGCTCGTTCTCTGTGATGGCCGCTGCAAGCTCAGGGGTGAGCGTCACATCTTCAAGGCGCTCAATGATGTCGCCGCCTTTAGTCTGAGTCTCTTGGACTTTGACGTACAGGGGGTCCGCAGCCACCGTGCCATCGGCGTTCGTGGCAATCGCATTGTCCGATTGAAACGAAGCCAGAGTTTGGGCTTCAAATTCGGGAGCACCATCCGCTGCAATGTCGATGTTGATGCGCTGGTATCCGGTGGCGCCACCGCCACTGAACTGAGACGCATAGAAGTTGATGCCACGAAACCGGGAGTCGTCTACTCCTTGGATACGAAGGACAACGCTGTCGTTGGTGCGCTCGACAGTGAAGTTGGTCGGCACCGTAGCGATGACGCCAATGTCCGACTGCTGAACCAACGTGGCCCGGATCTCCGCAGAAGCGGACACCGCTCCTGAAAACGAAATGGAGCGGATACGGATGATGTTCTCACCCGAGGCTAGTTCAAGACCATCTGCAAAAGCGGATGGGTTGGGGATCTGAAACTCGGTTCCTTCAAAAACAATGAAGTCCGGGTCGGAAACGAAAGGACCCCCACGGATGGAGATCTCCATGTCCACCGTATCGCTGTCTACGACTCCCTTGTAGAACTGGTTGGGGATAGTCGTCGAGTACACCGTGGTGACACGAAGTACGCCGTCGGGGCCGTAGACTTGTGGTGTGGTGGCCATGTTTAGAACCCTGGAATCCCGAGAGGCGCAAGACCCAGTGACAGACCGTTCGTGCCAACCAATGCAGCAGCGCCGGGAGCTGCGAAGACTGTGGAGATGAACACCGGCTCGCCTGAAGCGTTCTGAGCAATGATGTTGGTCTGGAAGACCGTTGGATCACTGGCAGCCGGGTTGGTCGTCACCGAGACGATGTTGTAGAGCCGCTCCTTGAGCGTAATCTCTTGAAGTTTGGCCTTCTGCGTCTGGAGGCGCTGGAAGAAGGTGACAGCGCGGGTCACATCTTCGTTGATGGACATCCGCACGGCTCCTCCAGCTTTGGACCCAATACGTTCCATCAGCGTCGTGCCAATGCGTGGGTGGAAAGGGTTGGACCCCTTCCGTGTGATGACCATCTTCAGAACTTCTTGATTGAGCAAATCTTCGTTACGAACGATGAGAGGCTCTCCCGTTGCAGCGAACCGGATGTCGTTCTCGATCCCCGTAGCACGACATCGACGACATCGTTGGATGTATGTCACATAACTGACCTTGAAGACGGGGTTGCCCTGGATCGGCTCGTTGAACTTTGGAAACCGAGTCGTGATGACTTTGAGGTCATTGATGTTGGCCAGATTGGTGACTTCCGTGGCTTCCGCCATCCCCCATGAAGGGTAAACCTGACGCCCACGAGCCCTGGTTTGGAAATCAAGACCCAAAGTCTTGGCGGCATCCCCGCTCACCACAACACGCGAAGAGGGACCAAGCTCAGATTGGTCTTGGATCACCAACACGCCGTCCCGACTCGTCACTGTGATTTTGACGCCGGCCGTCATCAGAGCAGCGTTCAACACCGACACGATACGCTCCGTTGGGAGACGGGGCCCAATCGGGAGAACGATGCCGGTTACCGACATCGTGCGGTTCCCGATGGTAAGGGTGTTCGCACATTTGTCGATGCTGTAGGGGCCCGACTTCGCTGCCGTCAAAGTAGCGGCTGAGAAACGACCTTCCGGTGGGATGTTGACGACGTTGTTCGCCGTGATCCTCACCATGTTGGCAGAAGCTACAGGTTGACGCGTAGACAAACTTCGCCTGTCCTCACCGAGAGGGACTACCTCTTCAATGGTTAGGTGGCGGCACTCGTGCCCAAGCTGGAAATCGAAACTCATGTCCTCAATGGGGGTGGGGTATAGGCGTTCTATGCAGTAGAGAAGATGTCGTCGTCCGGGTCGTCCGCCCAGAGCGTGTCGTACATGGACAACCCCGTAGGGTCCTCACCCGTTCCGAGATTGACGGAGTTCATGTCCGGGACGCCCTCTTCGTTTTTCACATAAAACACGGCGTCGATGGCTTCGACGATTTTGCACAAATGAAGCTCTCGATGGAAAAGCTCAGGGCTAGGTAGTTCAGGCATCCGTCCCACCGTCCCACCTACGGATTGAACAAGAATCGCATCTTGTTCCTCCATAAGCTGTTCCCGTAAATCCATGAGTTTGATGATCCTCTGCTCCATCAGATTTCGTTTCTCTTGGATAGCTTGCCGTGTCCACCGTCGCGCATAGTCCATTTTGATGACAATGCTTGCTGCTGCGTCACTGATGTCGATGTCCCGACCGATACGCCGATTGGGATCCCGGCTGAAGGTGGAAAGACCCATCGGGTTGCGGCCTCCGATCCCGTACCCCGTCGTGCTTTCCAAACTGATGATGCCGTAATACGGCTGCAAATCCGTGACGCCAGGTACGTGTGCCACCGTGACTTCAGCGTTGGGATCATCGTTCGGGTTGTCCTCTGGATCGCTACCTCCATCAAAAAACACAGTGTCTGGTTGTAAGAACAACGAAATATCCGTCGGGTTTCCTCCGTTAGCGATATACGCAATCAGGAGTTTTTCCAAACTAGATCCGGCACTAACGATAAGCGCTTTTCGCTGCTCCGTTACTTTAGGCACCGTTTCCAAACTCCCGTCCTCATTTCGAACCACCGTGGAGGAAGTTTGGTATTTGACAGTGATGCTTCCAATTCGTCTGAGTTCTGCTTTGATGACAGCCAGACGTGGATCAACCGCCTGTCGCTCCTTCAAGACGAAAGAGCGAAAGAACTTCCACTGAGTCTGGCGGAAAACACCAAGGTACGAAAAAGACATCTATTCGCTCGATGAGAAAAGAGCCTTGAACAGTTCAAGGGCAATGGTGGGGAGACCACCAGCCAAAAGGACGACACCACCGCCGTAGGTCTCAGGAGGATCGAAAGGTTTGTTGTCAGCGTTGACGAGAGCGCTCAGCACCCCATCTGTGCCATTGGCTACAACAACCAATCCTGAAGTCGGAGGAATGGAGATAAACAGGTTGAGGAGCTGTTGAATGATGGCGTTGATGCGGTTGAGAAACGCCTGCAACTCGATGATGCGGGACTGGAGCATCTCGATGTACTTGTTGATGAGGTCGGCAAGCCCCTGGATGGCTGCTTGGATGGCTTTGAGCAGAGCAAGGAGCTGGTCGAAAAAACGGTCAATGTCTGGCAGCCCTTGGGGGAACAGCCGAATAGCGATCCAGCCCTCTTCTTGAGGACGTTGGATCGGTCCAGCGGCTACCTGAAGGGCAAACTGCGCAGCAGCGAACACATCATCGGGAATCAAATTCCTGACGTATTCAACAAAAACGGGGGCATACGGATCTGAATTCGTGGCGCTCGTTGCTCGTGAGTAGAGAACAGGAGCGAACTCCACCGAACTGTCACTGGAGCTGTCAGGAGCATTTGGATTTATGAAAAAATGACTCCCGGCAAAAAGGCGGTCCTTATTCTCGTAAATGTTCCAGCAGGCTTGGGCTACCTGTTTGTCACCGTCGTACCCCAAAGATGCCTGGTTCAGCGCAAGCCCGTACAGCGTGTTGCTGTCGCTGAGAGCATCGAAGATAGAAAACCCTGTCACTTCACCAGGAGGGGGGTGTACCGGTGGGTTTTCTGCGGAGCCTCCAAATGTGAAGTTCAGGAGCGGTTCACAACGATCCACCACAGCTTTTAACAACGAAGCTGGAGGGTTGTTTGTCGCAATAAGTTCGTTCGCCAGGTTGAGGCAAGCTTTGCGAAGTTTCCGACGCCATCCCGCAGGGTTGACTTTGGTACGGTTGAAGTATTTGGCGGATTTACGGCGCCCCGTCAACCGAGGCATCAGAACCTGGGCCTTGGTTTCCAACTGAGTAGCCCGACGTGCTTTGGGAACAAACCCATTCCAGTTGCTCGGGATAGGGTTCCCATCGGCATCCTTCATCCCCTCTTCTGGTGGGAAAAAGAGTTCGGTGTCGCCCTCACCCAGAAGGACATCAATGTCCGCACGACACAGAACGAGCAAAGCCAAAGCTTCCGTCACACACTGGAGGTACGCTTCGGTGTTGGCGTCGGGGAACGAAATCTCAACCGGGAATGACGGATCTCCGATGTCTCCTTGAGTGACCTCCGGGTTGTCCATCGCAACCGCCGGTTGAGGTTGCCGAAGAATAGTGTTGTCCACCTTCCAGGCCCGATCCTCCACACTATTGATGGCACGCGAAACGGCTCGGACACGGACAAAGTAAGAAGTAGGTTTGGTCTTCGGCCCTCGTTTGACTTTGCCGGTGCTTCCGTCTTGCTCCCAATCCGCATCAAACGGAAGATCTTTGGCCAGGATGGTCGTGCCGTATCCGCGTCCCGGATAGAACAAACTAGCCGAAACCGGGACGTAGAAGGAACGCTGAAGGAAGTAGTCGTTGTCCCTTAGTTGAGCCAGGTCGATGGGGGCCTGGGACGCAATACTTTTGAACGTATAGACCCGAGCACCGTCCGGTTTGATTTTGCTTTTCGCTACCGCCTGATTGAAGTTGATGAGTCCGGTGGTTTCGATTTGATCGTAGCCCCCGGTCAACAAGGCAGGGTCTCCGTTGGGATCCGACATGATGCCACCGTTGATTTTGCCTGGCTGCTGAGTCAACTCCAACGTGGGGAGCCCAACCTGTTGATCGAACCACAAAGGAAGCCCGTCTCGGACGGTCGAGATCTCGATGATGAAACCCTTGGGAGCGAACTGAGCGAAGTTTGTGAGGAAGTTGCCCGGCACCGGGGCCATCGCCCAGGTCAGATTGACTGCATCAAACGGAGACTGCCCTCCACTCTTGACCGCAGAAAACAAACCCTTCCCAAAAGTGAGAACGCTTGCGCCATCTAAACCGTATTTGGCTTGGACTTGAGTGACCTGGCCGACGGTCTTCATCTTGGGCGGCTTGCGATTGAAAAGCTGGAGGATGCCCTGAAGCAATCGGGTGATGCGCTGCACGTTGGAGATATCTGCCCCAACGTAAAGGAACACCGCAATGCAGGCGGAGAAGGGCGAAATGTCCGGGCGGTTGGGGTCGCGCTTGTCCACCAACCGAGTGATCATGCGCTGCTCGTAGGCTTGAAACCCTCCGCGAAGCTCTTTGAAATCCGGGCCCTTGATGATGTAGAAGTCGCCGTGGATGTAAAGGCCCGCGTTGCGTAGATCGTTGAGGATCTGCTGAATCAGCGCAAGGATGGCTTCGATGATCGCAATGATGGGGTCAAGGAACGCCCCGATGAAGACCTTGAGAACCTCCAGAACCGCCAGCAGGATGTTCAGGATGTTGATGAGGATCGAGAAGAAGGTGTTGACCGCATCACGCACCGGCTCCAAGAAATCCGGCGTGACGAACTCAATGGTTCCCCACGATCCCGATACTTGATCGAGTGGTCCTCCTTCGGGGTTTGGCACTTACCGTCCTCCCCCATGTAAAAGACGCTGACGTTTCTCCGCCATCGCGTTGATGGTCTTCTGGTCGTCCGCAATCTGCATTCCCAGAAGCTCACCCAACTTCTGCAATAGGAGCGCTTGCTTCTTGAACGTCGGCAACGTCTTGATGATTGTGTCTTCGTCCTTCTCCGAAGGATTCCAATCCCCCACAGGGAAGCCCATCTCTTTGAGACGACGCTCGATCTCCTCCTTCGTCATCTTGGAGACATCGAAGTTGGCTTTGTCGTACTCGTAGTTGATGTTCATTTGATGCTCTCCACGGACTCGGCGAGTCGCATCTGTTTGAGTTCTTCTCGACGGCGTTTGGGAAGCTCTTTGGCGAATCTCTCGGCCGATTCCAGAGTGCCGGATTCCCGGTTCACCCGGAAATCGAGCCATGCGAGCCGAAGTTCGCGGAATTGGTCGTTGTTGTTGAGCACGTCGTCAATGAGGTCGGGAAGGACTGGTCGACCATCTCCATCAGGAGCAGAGGGGTTGTTGGTGTTGCTCTCCAATGTGGAGTAACTGGGGACGCCGGCCTGAAAAGGTGGGAACTCCCCATCAAGGCGAAAGTCATTGACCCAAAACCGACGATCGAGCACCGAAAGCCCATCTGAGTTGTTCGCGTAAGGCGAAATGTTGACCAAACCAGCCGCCCCTTCCACAAGAGCGTTGGACATCACACCCAATCCTTCGTCGGGGATGGTCGGGTTACCCAGGTCAGAAATGTGCTCATCACGTTGGAAGACGAAGTAGTTGCCGTACTTGTCCCCCCGGAAGAACACCCCGAAGACATCCAAGAAGCTGAAGATACGCTCACGGTGCATCAGGATGAGGTCGATGGCTTCATCGCTGAACAATCCGCTGGGTCGGAAAATCCGATACGTGAAAGGTGCAATCGAAAACAGGTTGTCTTTGAACGAGTTGCTGCCCGACCCGTACTCTCCCGCAAACGCCGTAGGTCGTAAGTCCATCTGACCTTCGACTCCTACGATGGGCGGAGAAGAGAAGGGCGCTCCTGAGTTGGAGATCGTCGGGTACACCGCGTAGATCGCTTCAGAACCCGCCGTGACAAAGCCTGTGGCGATCTCTTGGGAGAACAGAGTGTCCGAAGACACCACAACCGAATCAGCCAGCACCTCGGTGACTCGATACCAACCACGGTTGTCATCAAGCTCAGCCGGACCACCTGCCTCAAAAGGAACTTCCTGTCCGGGTTGAGCTGAAGTGCGCTGTGGAACACTGCGGTCCCCAAAAGGACGGAACCCTCGCTCTTGTCCTGTACTGGGAACCCCACCCGGTCCTTGCACCTCTCCGGCGGGGTCCACAAGGAGGATGTCGCCCACTTGGACACCCAAGGCAGCAAAGTTGATGGACGTGTCAGTGTCTTGAAGACGACGTGCGTCTGTCGGGTTGGACTCAGTAGGCACCCATCCGCCGTCTTGCGTCAGGTAGTCCGCTGAACGGTCAAAGATGACCTCCTGCGTGATCTGAGAACGAAGCTGCTCGTTGCTCTGCTCATGTGGGACCGGGACCGTCCGCATGTACACCTCAAACGCTTTGCCAGCCACATCGGAGGCAGCGACCTTGGTGAAGCCAGGCGACTTGAGGGCCAGAGTCTCACCGTCTTCGATAGCGGCAATCTCCACCTCATCCAACAACGTCCCGTCATCGTCCAAAAGACGGAAGGTGTCTCCGGGGTTGATGTTCACGTCCTCGCTGTCAAAGTTACCCAGTTGGGTGCCTCCCGTTGCCGTGATGACGTAAGGGTAGACATCCCCGTTGGGCGAAACCGGAGCTGACCCAAAAGTCGTCACCGTGCCTCGACGAATCAAGTAAGCGAACTTGAGGGGTTCAAGGATCTCACCAATGCCTGCAAGCTGCTCGTGGTAGCGACGGATTCGACGAACTTGGTAGGTGACAGGAACTGCTCCTGGCGCATCTCCGAAGTTGGAGCGGAACCCTAGATCAGCCGCTGGCAGCGAATGTGACGCATCGACGACTTGGACATCCGGGCCATTGAGATCCTGTGTGGACCTCGGAACGGAAGGCTCAAGGAAGATACCTGCCTGGGCGGAGTACCCGAGCGCGCCCCCTGTGGTGATGGAGTCGCCGGGCATGAGAGCCAGGATGGCTCCTGCTGGCGAAGTCGTGTGGAGAGTGTTCCAGTCTACTGCGGGGAGGGCCAGCTCCATGTGCTCTGGGATGCTGTCGTAGACGTAGGCATTTTCGTCATTGACGAAGGTGCCATTCGGGATGGGCGTTGCCGGAGTGACGTTGATCTCCCCACCAACTTCCAGAATCTCTCCCGCCGCTGCTGTTTTAAGAACGGAAGTTGCGAGTTTGCTGTTTTCCAATTCAAGGGATGTGAACCCAACCGTTACCGTTCCAGGTATTGTTGCCAAGCCAACAAGGTTACGAGGCAAGACCTCTTCAGGAGCCTTGTCGAACTGGATGTCCATGAGGTTGAACCCAGCCACGATCGTGGTTCCCGTAGCCAAGGCATCCAAATCCGCAACCGTAGCCGGAGTCCCTCCGAAGGTCGAAATGGTTGCGGGGTTGATGGTGAACTCCCCCGTGACGGTGTTCACCGCCGTGTAGTCCATGTAATAGTTGTTGGCCAACCAACCCGTTGCAGGAAGTTCTTGGTCAAATACCGTCAACACGTACAAACGACCTGTCGGGGCAAACGCTGAAGTCACTCCGTCGGCCAACAACACGTTGTCTACGGTGATGCGGTTGGTCGCATTTGCGTTGAAAGCTGTGACAACCGGGAAGCGGACTTGGGTGAACCCGACCCCGGTGTTGAAAGGCAACGTCGTTGTCGTCAACTCCAGCTCACGCGCCCCAGGCACGGTCTCTTCAACAGCGTGCTTGACCAAATGCGTTCCGGCCTTTGACGAACCCTTGGGAGTAGCGTCCGCCGAACCCCTGATGGTCAGGATGTCACCAGGCAACACCGTCTCGACCGAGAAGCTGGGAGACAGCAAACGGAAGTTCTGCATCTCGGGGGTAATTCCCGAAATGCCTGCGGTGCCGGTGCCCCCTGAGATCAAACCCGTTTCGTCGCGTGAAGACGAAGGGATGGCCGAAAACGTAATGTCGTCGCCCGTCACGATGGGAGTGTTCCCATGCCCCTCAAAAGCTGGAACCTTGACCGTGCCCCGGCCCGTTCCGCCTGTGCCAACAGAATCAAACGTGCTTCCAGCAAAGGGGTAGAAGTCGCTTTGCCGCAAGAAGGTGAACGGCACACCTCCGTTGACTTCAGCAGGATCGTTGACTGCTAAGACATCCGTAGCTGCTCCAGTTACCCAGAAGACCTCCAGTTCGGAGAAAACATCTGGGCCACCCGCATCTGGTGAAACCTCATCGCGGGGCAGCATCCCTCGTAGATCAAGAGTTTCGTCGAAAGTCAGACGGTCAACAGCAATGAAACCCGTCAAGCTGGCTGCGGGGTCGGCAACCGTCGCCGCCGAAGAGGTATCGACATCAACGGTGAACCACAACGGTACCGACTGTCCGGGACTCAAAGGGTTCTCAGGCAAATCACCGGGAGCCGGGACAGGAGCGATGGTGAAGATCGGAACTGCCGTGTCCACCGTCAAGAAGTTGTCGTCTGCTGTCGGCAAACCCACGATGGGGATGAGAGGGCCAGGTGCCGGAACCTGTGTCTGAGCCGTCCAAACACCACCGGACCCTTTGAGGATGACCGTCTGCAAGTACGGAGAGCCGCCCCCATCATCCGCAGTCCAGACATGGATGGTGATGGCGTTGTCGTTGGCCGGATAAGCGAAAGGAGCGCCGGGGTTGATGATGTTGTTCAACCCTCCCGTCAAACCACCAGCCGAACCGTCGTTGAAAACAACCAACCCGGACGACACCGACGTGATGTTGAAACGCGTGACGGTCAACGGTCGGTCAATGACCATGCCCACGGTTGCCGGGGCCGGGATGACGTTCTGATTCACAAACGACATCGCCGTTCGCAGGCGATAGCGGAACCTGTCCCCCACAACCGAATGAGTCACAAACCGTGGGGGACTAATGACCGAACCGGAGGCTCCACCTACCACGGAGCCGACGGACAACATCCCTTGCGATCCGTTGGGAATCCCTGCTTGTCCTGCTTCGACGAACAAAAAGTCATAGGCTCCGACATTCCCGATGCCCGAGTGAGGCGTGTAGGCTCCAGCCGTGATGACAGGCTGTGCATCCTGAGAAGTCAGCAGCACTGCGGGAAGGTTGCTACCTGAGAAGGTGCCCAAGATGGTTCCGTCAGAACCCAGGATCTCATCAGGGAACACTGCACTGGGGACCGACGTGTCCGGGGTCAGAAGCTGAAGGAAAGCCGAAGCCGCTTGACCCAAACGGTCAATCTCCGTGTTCTGAGCGTACAGGTACGGCAGCGTGTAATCGCCGCTGTCATTGGTGAACCCGCCGACCAGTGCTGGAATCGGTGCCGGAGTGATGCTCCCATTGCGGAACTTCACATCCGCGTCGATGTAGTCCATCGGCTTGGGAGGGTCTTGTCCAAAGATCTCTTTGAGACCAAAGAGGGAAGGATCGTCGTAAGAGGGCCAAGAGTTGTCTTGGAACTCACCGTCTGAGCGATCCACCCGTAGATCAAACTGAATACGAAATCCCGGAAGACCGGTGGCGTATTCTTTTTTCTCGGTCTGAGAAGGTGCCGCGTCCACATCCGAAGCCACTTGAGCATCTGGGGGAGTGACGAACACTGTGTCGCCCTGGAACAGCTCGATGGGTGCGTCGGTCGATGCCGGGTCTTCACTAAGCTCCAAAACCGCACCGGGTCCGAGAGGCCCGGAGTTGTCTTGGTCCGTGAACGTGATGACACAACCCAGTGCGACTTCACCAACAAAGACCTTCTTGGTGACCGTGAAATCAAGGCCACCAAACGAATAGGAGAAGCTGTCCGACGTGGCCACGTCGATGATGCGACCATCCGGGCGACCGAACGAGACCATCGGTTTACGTGATGCGTCCGCAATGGTCTCCCACGGAGGGGTGAACAAAGTGGGATCTCCTGTGGACAAGTCCGGTAAGGAGCCACCATTGGCGATGAGCTGCGACAGGTCTGGCAACCCGTTGTCTGCAAGCGGGAACTCGCTAAACGGAAGAACCGTGGCAATCACTGCCGGACGGGGGTCATCGGTGAACGTGGGGAAGCCCGCAGCCGCCATGTCGTCATCCAACTCCGGGAATCCGATGTTGGAGTAAGCGAAGATGCGCGCACGAGGGTATCGAAGGACAACATCTACGGAAGAGACGTTTTCGATTTGACCAAGTACGGGGTTCTCGATTTGGCCAATCGCCTTCTTGAAGGTGCTGGCTCGCTTGGGCAACGAGATGCCGCCCTTGAACGACAGTCGGCTGATGCGTTTGCGGAACGAGTACACGCCCTTCTTGATGGGCGTCGCGTCCAGGTCCGAATTGATGCCTGGATCAAGTTGCGTGAAAGCTTCGGTGCGTTCGGGGAAAACCCGGGAGAACCGGTTTGGCTCCCCCATTCGACGAAAGCGACCAAACGCTTGGAGTTTGAACGGGAGGAGGCTCTTGATGCGCTTACGGGTTCGCCCAATAAGCACGATGTCGTCCACATCGTTCTGAACCACCAGACGCTGCTCACCGATGAGGTCCCCAAGGAGGTCGGAGTCGGGGAAGTTTCCTTCGATTTGATCTCCCGCCAGCACTGCTGATGCGGGATCGACCACCGGGTCGCGGGTCAGGAACCACAACGCTGCGTTGAAAGCCAAAAAGACTTCCGTGAACGCATTACGTTCGTTGAGATCACCCGTGATGGCGTCTTCGTATCCGGGAGGCGGAATCTCTTTGCCACGCCCAATGAAGAAACGGAACTTCCCATCACGGTCGCCGACGATGTTGCCCGAGATGGTCTCAAGGATTTGCTCAAACGGGACGATGACTTCGTTGTAGAACTCCAAGAAGACTCGACCTGCTCGGTCTTGGTCTTGGAAATCCCGAAGTTGAGCTTTGAGTCCAAGTCGTCCTTGGTTGGCGTTGTTCGCCGGAGGGGGAACTGCCGCTGCCGGTCCCTGTGAAGGAAGCCGAGCAGAGATGTCCCGAGCTACGTTCTCAGCGACTTCACCGATGTACTCAAGGAGAGGCACTGCCCGGTAAAAGAAGGAATCCGGGTTGGAGAAGGTGAACGTCCCTTTGAGGATGCGACCCGCGATGCCATTGTCGTCGGAAGGGACGATGACGTTTGTGTACGAAGCCGTAAACGCCGGGACAATGGTTACGTCGTTGTCGAGAAACGGCGACAGGAGAGCGACCTGAATGTGCCGAAGATAGAGCGTCTCCCCTGGGAGGATTGGGCCCTCTGGAGGGTTGAGGTACGCAACCTCCCCTGTGTCTGCGTCAATCTCGTAGTCGATGGCCGGACGTAGAACCCTGCCGGGAAGGGGCACACCCGCACTGGTTTCTCCAAACAAGACTGCATCGAACGCCGACCCTGGGAACAAACCACCTCGGCCCAAGAACTGCGTGGACCCAATCGCGTAGATCGGACGAACCGAGATACGAACGGGGTCGGTACCGAAGCCAAACCCACGAGGGAAAGGAGCCGACACGTCAATCGTGGTCTTGGTCCCATCATCCGAGAGCGTCGAACCCGTGATGACAAACGGGAGACCTGAGATCTCCAGAATGTGCTCCGTCACAGCAAGCTGCGTGAAGTCCCCTAGGAAGATGATGTTGACGTACCCACGGTTGACGGGCTGGTATGGGGCCGTGACCTCTTGCCAGAAACCATTGGGAGCGTCTGGGTTGTAGTCCTTGGCAATAGGGATGCCTGACAACAAAGCAGGAGCTTCATCTCCTGCGTTCCGCGACCCTGCTTCTTGTGTGGTCTCAGGGATGAACTCAACGGTCGTGACATCCAGAGCAGCGTCGTAGGTCACAGCCGTCAGATAGAAGGGAGCCGCTCCCAACCGAAGAAGCTGCCCAGGGAGGACATCATCAGTCCGGTCTTCCGCCAACTCAAAACTGGTCTTGTTGGCTTCAATGAAGAAAGGCGGACGATAGACGGGCTGTTGCGAACAGGTGTACGTCTCTTCGCCACCGAAAGCTTCAAGCACGGCGTAGTTGATCTTGACAACCTCAGTCTCAGGAACCGGGATCTTGAAGTTGATTCGGCTTGTCTCAAACTCTGTGATGGACTCCGGGCTCGACCCGATGTTGGTCAACGTGCCACCGATCCAAACGAGGGTGTCGATGTCCGCTCGGGTGGTTCGTTCCGTGGGGTTGAAGTCCCAATACTGGACCTCCCCTGTGGTTGTGGGCGTGGCGACCTCTTCCCGAACAAACAACGGAAGGAACTCAATGATCCTGACCGGCTGTGGTGGAGTCTCGGGGTCGTCAGGGTTATCGACGAGCTTCAGGGTGCCACTTCCGCTGTTCGCCAAGAAATAATCGACTTCGACGACTTGGAACTCACGAAGGGGCTTGGAGAAGGCAAACGATCCCTGGATGGCGTTGATGGTCACATCCTGGTTGTTGGTTGTGATCATCTGTTCGACGAAATACGTCGTCGTTCCGCCATACTGCGCCATGTCGGCTGCGGAGAAGTTCAACAGCCCATCCGCAGGGTTGTACTCGGTCGTGCCCTGTGGAAGCTCAACTGGGCTCAGGTCGGGATCGAGGAACGCTTGGGCGTACACCGCATCCGAACCCTCAAACTGCACGAACACGTCAGCACCGAAGTTCAGCAGACCATCGGACTCTTGGACCTCGATAACGTCCCCAGCCAAACTTGGCGTGATGGTGGTTACTTTGATGAGATCACCAGCAGCAAACGTGTACGTCCTGGTGTTGACCCGGATGTCGAAGTTGCCGTTCGCAAACCGTTCGGACGACACATTAGGAACAACCAAAGTGTCATTGGCCAAGGTTCCAAGGACACTTTGCGTCAACCCCACCAAAGAAGAGGTGGGACTCGCATTGGGGAGTCCGAAGCGCATGTTGATGCTGCGGCCAGAGGACAGCGCATCCGCCATGTACGCGGAAAGACGGGTAGCTGTTTGAGCCGCCGCATCCGCAGGAAGGTCTCCTACGCTGGAGAGCTGCCGGATACGGAAAGGTTCTTCAGGGAGATGGTTGAAAGCCGAATAGACAACATCAGCCAGGATGCCTGGATCGAAGCTGTCCTTGTCGATGCCCTCAAACAACTGCCACGGAAGGTTCTCGCCGGAGACCGCAAACGCTGGAGAGACTTCCAGGGAGTTGGTTGCCGTGGCGTCAGCCGTGACGATGTAGACCCCGGCTGCGTCTCCTCGCTCGATTTCAAGCTGGTAGCCAGCTTTGACCCCCAACGCCACGAAGTCGATGTCCGCACTGGGGTCGGTGAAGGTTGTTCCACCAGCCGTGAACGATCCTCGGCCGCCCAGGACCACAGAGGTCCCCACGGAGTTGATGAGGTTAGCAAGCCCTGAAGCTCCCCCATCAAGAAGGTCGAAGTCCACCCCCAGTTGCTTCTCAAGGAACGGTCCCCCTTCAGAGACACGAAGCCCTTTGCCGGGACACTGGAACGAAGTCGGGATGATGCCCGCGTTCCCAAGAGGGAGCGAAGGCGTTGGTTGTTCGATTTGACCAAAAACCCGAGAGGTCGTGGTCCATGAGAACTTGCCCAACCCGAACTCGTAAAAGACCGTCTCGTAGTCTTTCAGGAGACGTTGGTTGAAACCGTCTTGGATCGAAAAAAAGACGTTCTCGTCGTACCCGGCCACATCTTCAAGCGGCACTCGTGGCAACAAGACAATAGGACTTGCTGGGATCTGACTCTGAAGAACGATGTTGTCGAACCGAGCGATGGAGTTGATATCGCTGATGTCGTCTTTGCTGCCGTTCAGGTTGAGCGGACTGCGGAAAACACCAAGGTTCGTACCTGAGTCGGGGAGCCAGTTCAGGTCCGGCGGCGGGTTGACTACCGATGGGGAAGTGACCCGGACAATCCAACCCGGCAAAAAACCCAAAGCCGTGGGGCCAGATAGGTCTTTCTCTCCGTTGGGACCGAAACCGATCTCAATGGTCCCGTAAAACACTCCGTTGGATTGGGAGGCTCCTTGAAGAACAACCCTGTCTCCAATAACCACCGCCGAACCCGCGTTGGTGATGACCGCATCGAGACTGGTGGCGATGTCCGCGGGCGTGAATGTTCCACCAGCAGATGTCGCTACGCCACCTGGATCAGTTGAAGCATCCCAAGTGAAAATGCTGTTGCCGATCCTGAAGACCAACACTTCGGTGCCCACCAGAACAAACTCCTGACGCACCCGAGAAAAGATCTGTGTCTGGTTGGCCCATACGGCGGGTTCGACACCAGATTGCAAAAAGTAAAGAAGCTCTCCGCTGAACCGCGATTGGTCTTCTTTGGACAAATAGACACGAGACCCTCCATTCCCCTCACGTAAATCCACAATGGCAACGCCTCGTGGAATGCGGAAAGCGAACTTGGGGATTTCGTCATCGTCGTCCACCAAACGAATCGTGCGAAACTGCCCCGCCTCACCGAACAGGATCAAGTCCCAAGGACCGCGTACATCCCGCACAAGTCCTGAAGGATTGGGCCGGATGGAGGGGTCTGTTGTGGTGTTGGGGAGGGTGCCCGTGGTGTCAGGAGTGAACTGCACTCCTGAGATACCAGGAGTGACCACAGGGGCCGCGTCAGGGATGTATCGAGGGCTGTCCCCAGCAATCTGTGCGGGGTCGCCGTTCCCGTCCACGAGGGCCACAGGGGCTCTCAGGGTGATGGGTCGCTGGGAGAGGCTCACACCGTCAAAGAAGACTTCAGCGCCCAGGTAGCTTTTGTTGAAAGAAAGCGACTCCGGGTCGGTCTTGGCGATGTCCGCCTCACTGAACTTCATACGCCCAGTGGTCAGGCTGATGGCGACTTGCCCCTCAACGACAACCTGATTCCCCAATGCTGCATCGCTTTCCACCAAAAAGGCTTCCAAAGCATTGCGCGATCCGATTCGGATGAAGGGGTAGTCGGTTGGCCCAGGGATCGGTGCCACAAACAAGGGCTGCAAATCGGCGGTGCTCAAAGCACCCAACGATTCGACTTCATCCTGGTCAACGAAACCACGGTACGAATAGAAAACCGTTTGCCCCGCGAACTCGTCAAGGAACGTCGGGTTCCACTGGATCTTGCCGGTGGTGTTTCCGACAACGCCCGCATCTGTTGGGTTGGTCGAGAAGTCGTACTCTTCATCGGCCTCTTCGTCCGTGACAACAAGCAGACCTCCAAAGCCAGAGCCCGCCACGGGCTGAGCAACAGGGATCGACGAACTGTCGGGACGAGATCCAATGCGGACCATCGAGTAGCTATCGGCTACCGAGCTGTCCCCTGGAAGGTACTCACCCAACGTCACCGTCGGTGCAGGACTCAGGAGATACTCTTCCCCCGAAATCAAGATGCCCAGGTCACGAGGAGGAGTCCCGTTGAGAGGCTCCCATCGTTGGACGGCTCCGTTCCATACGAAACGAAGCTCGTAAAGATCGTTCTTGGTCCACCAGAAGGTCGGAGGCGCTACCGAGTATTCGACGCTTTGAAGACGGTCGCCTCGATCTGAAGAGAACCCACCACCCAGTGCTAGGAGGAGAACGGGGTTGGTCGAAATGTCCAGAACGCCCGTCACCGGGTTGAAAGGAGCAGACGTAACATCGACGGCTACTCCGTTATCTCCACGGGTGACGGTGGCCGAAGTCAGAACCGAGATGGTTCGGTTGGCATCATCAACAAGGACGAGACGTGTGGTTCCGTCAGTGAAAGGCTCGGACGGGTCGTTGGTGTTGGCAACTTCCAGTTCACCTTCAGGGATAGTCCCGGTGCCTTCGTTGGAAATCGTGAAGCTGTCTACGGTTCCGAGATTGGCGGTGTTGGCAGCCCAGATCAGATACTCGGTCGTAGGGTCGGTACGCAACAAGATGGCCGAGCGATACTGGTCGCTCGCCACGTTGACGTACTCCGGTGCCGGGATCGTGTAGACCGGCGGCAAGGACTTGAAGTCCTTGGAAACCCCGTTGGAGGCTTCGTCCGTAGTCGTCGCGTTTGACGGCGCAGTGCGTGGTGCCCGAAGGACATACCCGTTTGTATTAAGGGCCATAGCTCAAAAGACCACCGAGAGGGAGGTTCCTGCGGCGGGGATGGGAGAGGGAGGACCAACTACGCCGCCGAAGCCGTAGCCAGTTGCAACCAGAGTAGCGAGACCGTTTCCGAGCCCGGTTCCAAGTTGAGAAGCAAGCGTCCCGTTGATGCCTGCCGCCTGAAGGTTGCCGATCAATATACCGATGAGCGTTGCGGAGTTGGCGAAACTGATTTTGGACACATCCGCCCCAACTCCCACACCGATGGAGACCCCCGTGTACTGCGCAGACGAATTCAAGATGGCTGCCGTCCCGTTTTCGACCGAAGTGCCGATGCCTTGCGAGTTCACTCCGTTGATCCCAGCAGCCTGAAGAGTTCCGATGGTTGCGCCACTGGGTGTGAAGAACATCTTGCCGTTGACGGAGCCGCCCCCTGCGACACCGATGGTCACGCCTTGGTTCAGCACATTGATGATGAGGGGTAGCCACGACAGCATGGAGCTGCCAACCGCCGAAGCGATCAGAGGCATGTTCTGAGTTCCAGGGAAGTTCGCATTGGCGATGGCCAGAATCGAACCTGTGATTGCTGCGGAAGCTACGGCCATCAGACAGTCTTTACTCCAAGACGATGTGTTTTGGAACCGGCTCCAAAAAAGCTGAAGGACTTGCCAGACGTTGGATCAATGTCCGCCCCGCTCAAAATGCCTGTGCCAGCCGGAGTAATGTTGGGATAGCCAGGGAGTGCTTTGAGCGAAACCATGCTGCCCTTGACCTGCGTCAACCCGTTTGAGGTCAACGTGGCGGACGCGAGACCAGAGATAGTCGTCGACAAAGTAGAGGTCATACGGATGGTCGTAGCGGAAAACGCTGAAATACCCGCAGTCGAGCTGACCTTCATCGAGTTGAGTCCCGCTCTGTTTGTGATGGAACCGATGCCAGCCTGATAGTTCTGGCTACCCAAGAAAGTCAGCGTTTCGTGGTTTCCGATGCCGATCCTCTCCTGCCGGTTGCCGAGGAACATGAAGTATTCATCGGTCTTTCCGCCAATATGTCCCGTCAACGGTGTCCCGATGAACTTGGTGCTGCGCAACGGGATGTTGGTGGGCAGGAAGTTCTTGGGGCCGGAGTACATCGTCTGCTCCTGGCCTGCGACGGTTCGATCCAACGTAGTCACGTTGCAAAGGAACTTCGACGAATAGACGTTGAAGCTCTGCTTGGGAGTGCTCGTGACTTCGTTGGTATCCGTAAGCTGGATGGCGTTGGTTCCAACAATCTTGGCGATACGCCCCGCAATCATGTGGGCGTTCCCACTGGGGGCTTCCATCAACAGGGCCGGGAGCGTGTTTTCTTCAAGAGACTCAGGATTGGTTCGCGCAGCAAAGCTACCTTCGGTGGTGGCTCCTCCGGCAGAGAGCTTGATGGCGCCTGACTCGGCTTTCACCAAGAACGCCACGTTGGTCTGAGGATCCCCTCCTCGGAAGTTCATCCCTATCCCGTTAGCGCCGAAGTCAATCCCACCCGCAGCGTCGATTTTGAGATTCCCTGTCAAAGCGACTTCAACGCTGGCCTCTTGGGGGTCTCCTCCAATGGAAGCTTTGAACTGCCCGCTTTTGGTGAAGCAAGCCCAGGACGGAGAGTCGTTGGTACGAAGCGGAGGCGTGATGCGGAAGAGAGTTGCCGCATGGTCTCCCAATGGTTTGCCGATGGCGCTCTCCAGCCGTGGGTTGATCCCAAGAGCATCGAAGATGATGGGCACAAGCGGTTTGCCGTACATCATCCGTCCTGCTTCGGTCGAAGCGTCGTTGCCAACCACGCTTCCGAGCACCCATTCGATGAAGGAACCACCTGCTGCAAGAGGGTTGTCGGAGTCTCCTGCTTCCGACGGCTGACGGTCTACATCGAAACCGTCGGTCTGCTCAGTGACAGGAAGTGTTCCATCCCAGATGTGCTCAAGCTCGATGCGGTACTCGGTCAGGGTCTCGACATCATCGAGTTCGACGGCGGTGTTTTCGACATCCGGGGACGGCAAAGACACCCGGAACATGGGCTTACCGCCGTACTCCGCATCAGGGATGGTCTGGGTGGAGTCGATGACGGCACCATCAGACCCGATGAACAATCCGTTCTTGAGAAAGTTGTACGGATCAAGACTGGACGGGAAACTGACCTTAGAGTCCGGCGAACCCGAGCCGGGCTCCGCACGAGCGAAAATAGCATGAGGAGTGAGGACGCCTTCAGGACGGGAAGGGTCCACGGCAAGTTCGGAAAAATGAAGAGGGAACCCTGCTTCATCCACCTGCTGGGGAGCGTCCCATTGGATGCCGTCACTAACCATCGCAGGTTGCAACAACGTGGCATCACGCTGAACCATGCCGCCGTAGATACGTGCTCCACCCATCGCATGGAACTGCTGAAGGGAGCGCATGACAATGGCTTGATCCTGGTCCCGAAGGCGGAACTCGTTGCCCCTTCGGTTTGTCAGATACACGCCTTCGTCCAAGATCAGGTCGGAGCCTTGGGCAGACGACGCCATGATGATGCCCGGACGGGCGTGGAGCATCTTGTGACGATGCCGGTTGTAGATGCCCTCAAGCTCCGCCCGAACCTTGGGTGTCATGTTGAGTTCGGTTGGTCCAAACATCTGAGTGGGCAACCACTCCATGCCTCCAAGGGGACCACCAACAAGCCAGCCCACGATAACGGGCTGGCGGGGCGTAGTGGCCAGGTAGCCACAGATGCACATGGCACCGATCTCAGGGACCGCGCCTAGAAAGGCCCGAGGTCCCGCACCAGGATACGCGATGGGGACCGGAGTCCGGTGGTAGATCTGGTCTTCCCCGGACATAACCATGAGCGAAACCTCATGGGTGGCGTAATCAACACGCAACACCTTGCAGATGGAAAAACCCCACGCCATCCCCTTCGAAGGAGACTGTTCATCAATCGAAGCGGTGCCGCGCAGCTCCTGGCGCATCTCCGCTTTGGTGGCCCCTTTGCCTTTGGGTGGTGGTGCTTTACCCATTTTCTACCCTACCCCCCGAAAGCCTCTTTGAAATCCCGCTTAATTTTGCGGAACTGCTCAGGGACCTTTGAAAACTGATCTCCTGTTGAAGTGAAACCGTTACGCACTCCTTCCAAAGTAGTTCCGATCTGACTTTTGAGTTTGTCGAACAACCCTGCGTCGGGGGTCTGGTTCGGGTTGAGGACTTCGCCTCTAAGGGCCTTCTGCTGGTAGAAGTAATCCACAGACTCATTGATGATCTGCTCCGCCACAAACGCTTCAGCAGGTGAGCGTTCCTCGTCAATGCCTTCCACTGATGCGAACTGGATTCGTCCGAAGGCGGCCAAAGCAACGTCCGAAGCACTGCCTTTACATGAGCAAGCCTGCATGTCAGGGTGCTGAAGGTGGTTGGTTAGATCCACCAACCGATAGGCTGCGTTGGTCACGCTCTGTTTGAACGGTCCTGATTTCGTGTAACTCGCCGCGAAGTTAGAGAACTTGATCTCCAACTGCGTAGCGTTGACTCCGCCTTCAACGTCGATGACTTCAACACTGCCATCGGGGGCAGGGTTCAACGACAACAACTCATTCACCGCCTCTTGCCCGGGACCGTTCATCATCATGTTGCTAAGAGCAAGCCGGAGTTCAGCACGAGACCGAATTTCAGCGTCGAGTTGTTTTTGAGCCGCTTGTTGTTGTTCAAAAGGAAGTAAAGCGATGGCTCCCTCTCGGTTGAGAGCATCCTCCTCGGCACGAAGCTCGTCTATTTTCTCAACCAGTTCCCCTTGGGCTCTTTTCTGGGCATCTTTAGCCGCTTTGCCTTTGCCTTTCATCGGAGCCTTAACTCTGGTTAGAGTACGCACCAGATCCTCGGCTGCTTGGGCTGAAAGCCGCCGGAAGGGATCGTCGCTGTTGTGCAACCAAGCAAAAGAGCCGCCTGATTCGATAGTCAAACCACGGCCATAACGGTAAGAACCAAAATGCTCGTACCCTTGGTCATCCGAAATAGGACGAACCGGAGAATGGATAGGGTTCCCCGTTTTGCCGAACTTCTCCACTTTGATGGTACGGCGTCCTTTTTCCGTGGACTTGAAGCCGTCATCGTTCAAAACAGTATTTGCCGCCAGATCGAACGCCCCTGTGAGTTCCGAAAGACGTTGCTCACGATTGGTCGAAGGCTTCATCGCAAGCTCTTGCAAATCATCAAAAGAGTTGGCGAATTCCGTTGCCAAAACCTCTGCGTAAGCATCCGCCAGTTTTTGGATGGTCGCGTTGAACGCTTGGCCTTTTTTGCCTTGCTTGGTTGGCCCCGTAGCTGCGTATTGAGGAGTTTGTCGAAGGTCTTTCAACGAAAACTCAGCAATATGGACTTCTTTGGTTAGCGTTGGCGGGCGAATCCGGGTGGGGATCACGTCATTAGCGACGACTTGACCGAACCTGTCTCTCTGTCGAACACTAGGCAAGAACAAAGGATCTAGCTCCTGCTCCTTAAGCTCACCTGTGGTATCGAGCCCTTGACGCTCCAAATAATCGTTGATGTCTTCAAGACCCGATACCGCGTCGGTGGCTGGCAAAGTGATGGCTGAAACGAGTACGTCTAAAAAATTCGCTGAAAGACCTACCGCAAGGTATTCGTTTTCAAACAAAAGCGCGTCGACCACCGGGTCCGGCGACCTGTTTTCTGGATCGAAACGGGGAACGGGGACGGCCGCATCCTCTCCACCCGGCGGGTCTTCCGACAACTGCGAAACGATGAGGTCCCACAGCTCTTTAAACATATCAAAAGGAGTGGACTCTGCTGTGGGGTTGGACTCTTGCGCGGCATTGAAAAAACGATCAGACATCCGTGTCTTGAACGCTTTGCGCCGAAAACTGTATTCGCCTCCATTGGGAGTGTCCCCCGAAATAGACATATCCGTCACCATGCGGAACTGACTCCAACGCATGGTCTGGATCTTGTCCGTCGAAACGACAATAGGGGTCAGAGAGGGACCTCGTGCGATGATCAACCCTTTTGTGGCCGTGATTTCCCCGATGTCCGCTTCAGGGGGCCGCTGCCTGGGGTCTTCCATCGTTGGGGGAACAAACGCCGCCACTTTGACGGGGGGCTCCAGGTCAATCTCAATAAGTTTGATGGGAGGCCCGTCGATGGGTTCTGGAGGTGGCGGAGGTGGCGGAGGCGGTGGCTCCACTGGTGGTGGAGGGGGCGGTGGGGCTGCCTCTTTTGGCGGGGAACCGTTCGCGGGGAACGGTGTAATGCGGTTCCCTTTCCGGGCGTTGATAGCGTCTTGCCCAGGCCAGTTACTATCCCGAAGGCGCTGCTGCCACCAGCCACAGGGCGATATGCCATTTTCGTCTACAAATCCCGATTTAGGCCCCCGTGCGGTAATCGTCGTCTCTTGTCCCGTGCCGACGGGCAAGGAGCAGGTCACGTCAAACCCTTCATTGGAGCCTTTTGGAACCCACTGCACCCAACGACTAGGGCGTGCTCGCACATCAATATGGATGAAACCGCCTTTGGGGTAAAAACCCACGCCACCAATCAGACCTTCGTTGTACATTATCTGCGCTTCGGCAATCAACGCAGAAAACGCAAGAGAAAAAGCCTCTTTGTTTTTGGTGACAGCCTTGATGTCTACGGCTATGCCGAGCGCATGTTGACTTACGCCCGTCCCGCCTTCTTTTGTACGATCGAAAGGTCGCCAGAAACTCAGAGCGTGTTGACGGACAGGTGCGAGTGCCAACGCTTGAAGCCATTGGGGATTGCCGCCTTGACCCTTCCCACCCGCGTCGGACAGTAATCGCCGGTTGAGTTCTTGCCCTGCTGCTGCCGTGTTGGCGATGTTGTTCTGGAACTCTTCGGTGAGAGGCGCTGCTTTGATCTCTTCCGGGGTCTTCGGGTTGGTGTTATCAGGAATCAGTTGACCGAAAGTCGGGTTGGGGACCTTTATTGTTTTTTTGGGGTTGTCGGGGAAGGCGGGGTCTTGGACTCTGATTGTCTTTTTGCCGTCGATCGTCATCCCGCCGCGCTTCTGGTATTCAAAAATACGGCTTTCCCCAACCCACTCCACTCCCAGAGCCTTTAGCTTGGCTTTGAGTGCTTCGGTGGGAGTCAACCCATCAGTGTTGACTTCTTCGACCGGTGTCGGGACGGGAGCTGGCGGGATCGCGGCCGGCGTGGCTCCGCCTCCCGTGCTGGGGGTCGTTGGTTTTGTCTTCGGCCTCTTCTTGTCAGACATGAAGATGGCCGGCTGCCCTTGCTGATCAGGCTTAGGGTGTGAAGCCGAGTAGTACCGGTAATAGCCCGGGAGACTTGTGGCGGTGTAAGTTGATTTCAGGTTTTCAAGCAGATCCAACCGGGAAGCTAGCTCATCAGAACCAGGGATCCCGTCAACCGTTCGACGATTAGGTTGGCCTCGATGCAACTGGGTCGTTCTCAGAACGATCTGGAACAAGTTACTGTTGGGGACGCCTTCTGAAGCAATGACGCCGCCTTTGGCATCAACACGACGCCCTCCCCCTAACGTACTTTCGGTGGTAGCTAGTTTTTGCTGTGCTTCGGTGAGTTTTTGTTGCAACGCTGTTAACGCAGCGTTCTTCGTCGTTGAAGGGCCTCGCGCTTGCTGAGAATCCAAAAAACGGTCTGCTGCTCTTAGCGCAGACCGTTTGGCTTCAATCGCACTCTGACGCGCATCTACTTCTTTACGGGCGTTTTGAAGATCGTTGTATGCCGATGCCAAATCCTCAATGGAGAAAATGATGAATTCGTTTTCGCTGACCTGCAATCGGTACTGGGTACTCTGGGATGGGGACTGACTAGGGTCTTGTGCTTGAGAAGCAGGTACTTCTTGGAACACTCCCTCCGATTTCATGTCTTCCCGAACGAAGTTGAAAAACAACCTCACATCATCTGTGGAATCCAAATGCGGAAGACCTGCTCCAACGGCAAAAAACTTCGGGTTGAGGCGCGTAGGGTCTAACGCCATGACGACGTTGGGGAACCCAGCAAGGCGAGGGATGCCGTCTTCGTGGATTTGGATGGGGCGCGGAGGTAAGTCCGTGCGATCCAAATGGATGAGGTCGTTGATGTCTTGTCCTGGGGAAGCAGGCTCGGGGGTGCCTGGCGCAAAAAACTTCCTCCGACGACAGATCAACTGAAGCGTCGTCGTACATTGAGCGCCGAAACTCAATCCGTGGGCCAACTGACTGATGTAATAAAAACTGTCTTCGAACGCAACGTAAACCGGGATGCCTGGACGCATCTCTGGTCGAAGCGGGATAGTTAGGGTGGCGGAGTTGATTCCGACGTTGAGAAGGTCCAAACGAGCCATCCCGATCAGGTGACACGCTCGCACATCGGTTGTGTAAGTAACTTCAAGTGTCGCTCCACCGCGCCATCCAAACTGCGCCAGAAGTTTTGGGTCAGCGTGAATGGCCTCTCGGTTAAGCGAGCCTTCGTTGGACAACATCAACAAGCCTTTGTTGTACGAAGGCTTTACCTTGATCCAAGTGGCTTCCGGTTCCGAATGAGTGAAATTGATGCTGATGATGTCGATGTCTTCGATGCGGTAGACCCGATTTGAAGACGTGTCCAAATTGTAAAACGGCGGTTTGAAAACCAAGTCCCCATCGACATCTTGGTAGAACTCATACCCTGTGGCTTCCGTAACCGCTTGTGCGATCTGGAGTTTGGTCTCGTATGTCGACTCCCAATGCTGCATCTGACCTATCTGACTCGACTGCTGGGTGTACGCGTACATGTCCAGCATGTTGAGCGACGCAGGGCTGTTGTCGTCGAGTCCTGTTGTCTTACCCTTTTCGTCGGGATCGGGGTTGTCGATAGGTCCCCAAATGAAATCGAAACCACTTCGCTCAAAACCAAGGGCTTTGGCAACAGCAATGTCCTGAGAGAACGGGTCTTTGACGTTGGAAAGAGTCCCATCCTCAGCAAACTGAACTTGCTTGAGAAGATTTTTTGTATCGCTTTTACCTCGTTGACCCAGGAAAGCTTGTTGTGCAGCGTTGAACAGATTGCCGTTGACCCCGTACATACGAAGGTTCTGGACTCGATTGCGAAACCGTTGCGCCCAGTATTCCGCGATATGTGACCAAACAGTGTAGTTAGGGTCTTTTCGGAGACCATCCATCGGAGCATCGAGATTTGAACCACCGCCAGCGAAATACTTGACCCCGCCTTGTGCCCCTGCCTGAGAGCGATACAAATCGTAGATCATGCCGAAAGGGTGCGTGTTGTTGTAGTTGATCCCCGTTTGACCAACACGTACTTGGGAGTTGTTTCCTCGCGTGGCTTCGGTGGCTCCCTCTGAGTTAAGATTCTGGTACTGCCAAAAATGAAGCAATGACGCGCACGTGACTTGAGAGTGGTACTCGCCTCCCGAGTATTCGTAAGAGACGTTGGTGACAACGCCGTGAAACACCGGGTAGTAGGGATAAGTCGGGACGTTGCCCCACTCGATCTTCCCCCCAAAACCATCCACGGCTCCGTCAGGACCACGCAACCGAATATCTGCCGCTGGTCCGGCTGCACCAAAATACCCAGAAGTCGGGAAGTACCCCCGCATGTAGATGTGGACCTCTAAACCAGGGGTGAGCTTGTTATAACCATCCCGGAAAAGCTGATCCCCCGAAATTCGGGGCACACTCAACGACAGGCTTGCCGACAGAGCGCCTGGCTGCGTACCCGCGTCCACGCTCATCGCGGTCACATACCGCTGGATGTCGATACGTCCACGACACCGTTCACATCCCGGGAGAGCTAGGTCTCCATTGATGAAAACCATTCCGTCCGGCGTATGCCGAACGACCTGGCGCATGTTGTTTTGCCAAGTGCCGGTGTAGGGCCTATCTGAGATATTCGGCATGGCTTAGGTGTTGAAAGGGGAAAAAAGACCCGTCGCGTTGGCCCCATTGGACCCTGCGCTAGTAGAGACGCCTGTGGTTGTTGCGTCTTGGAACCCCGCAACCGTCGCATTCACACGGAAGGCACCTGGACGGGATTGCTGCTGACGCTTTCGTGTCCAAAGAGGGTCACTCGGGCTCGGAGTAGGCGAAGCAATAGGAAGAACCTGGAACTCTTGCTGAGCGTTGTCGTAAATGAAATCGGCGATGAACTCAAAAGAGAACTCGATGCCGCCGCCCTGTTTGCCTTCGTCGTACTGCCACTCAAAGTTCTCAAAGTGACCAATCCAGGTGTTCTGGTCGTAGTCGATGGCGATCGACCCGATGAACAACATGGCTTCGGTCTGCTCCAAGCTGTCGTAGATGTACCCGTTGTTGCGATAGAAGGTCAGCAACGACATCAGGTTTTGCCATGAAGCCGAGTCCCGTTTGGATGCCCACTGGACACCCGAGACCGTTGGGGTCGATGGGATGGCTCCGGCTGCGGGTCCGCCCAGTCCTCCGAAGTTCTGGATTTGGTTCGTGCCTCCAACCAATGATTTCACTCCGGCAATGAACGCGCCTGTCTTGCCACTCACGGACAACCGGACTTGCTGTTCGCCCCATCGCTGGAAGATGTAGCCGTAGCGGTTTCGCTCGGAGTAGTTCTGGATCGTCCCGTAGGAGAAACTGATTTGCTCGGGGTTGATGAGCAACGTCAAAGGCGGCGACTGAAGTGCCCGGTTGAGTTGCAACAGGATGTTGGCTGCTTGGGTGAGATCTGAAATCGCCGGGACATTCGCTTGAGACTGTTGAGCGTTGCTTGGATCAAACAACACGCCGTTGAGCGCGATGAGAGACTCCAACTGTTTTAGGTTCCCGTCGTTCGTCGAAACAAAGTTTGTAGCCCGGAGATTTGCAACACGGTCACGAACATCGCTGAAGTTGTTGGTTTCTCGGAGAGCACTGTTGATGAGCCGAACCTGAGACTCCCCTGGTGTGGTCGTGAGGGCAGATACCAATGCCTCGGGTGGCATGATCCTGAACGTGAACGGCGACCCATACGTGGGATCTCGCAACGCTGCGTTGGACCCGTCGATAGGCACTCCAGGTTGGACCTCGTACTCTCGCTGCCAGTTGGGGCCGGCGCTGAGTTTGGCGTAAATCTGCGCCGAAGGGACTTTTTTGAGAGTGCCCATCAGCTACTCACTCCTTGGAACACGTTGCCTTGGCGTTCCTCTTCAAACAGGTTGAGGAACGCATCAAAAGGCGTGTTGGCACCTGGGATGGTCGCCTGGCCAGGCTCAAACTGCGGGCTGCTGGTTCCCGGTTGGAACAGGTCCGTATCGGTGTTGAGCAAAGTCGTCCGCATGACCATCTCTTCACGGTCAATGTTGAAGTTGGACGAAAGCTCAAACTGGTAAGGCTTCAAAGCGCTCTCGGTGACGGTGAAATCCCCGTCGAACCAGCCGATGTAGACCCCGCCATCGAAAGTGATCTTCATGTAGCCCTGCATGACGATGTTGCCGTTCACATCGTAGATGGAGCCGTTGTTGTGGAACATTGCCAGGAGGTCCAGGTACTTGTCGTAGGCGATGGTCTCTCGACGCCCCTGAACGGCCGTCACGGCTGGCCCAGTGGACTGAAGGTTCCCTTGGAAGGAACTGCCTGTCTTGCTCGACAACCCCGCATAGAGGCGCATGAAGCCTCCTGTCGCCATGTTGAAAGAGATACGTTCGGCGGCATCGCCCCAGTGCTGCTCAACGAACCCACCTTTGGTCTGAATCCGGGTGACGTTCTTTTCGTAGTGCATGGTCATCGTCTTCGGATTGACGTGCAAAACCATACGGAGATCGAGCGGGAGTAAGCTCGTCTCCTGGTCAGACGACAAGATGTCGATGATCACAGGCTTCTTACCCTGACCGGAGAACTCGTCCCGGAAAGAGTTGAAAGCGCTACGAAAAACTGGCAGGCGATCAGGCAAACGGTTTTCCTCTCGCTATGTTGATGCCTTCGATGACGGCACGACGGACGAGGGCTTCGTCCCCGGTCCATTTGATGTTGATGGTCACAGGAGAACCCCCGCCGCCTCCACGGCCCCCGAGAACGCGGTCGATAGCACCGCCGGGTTTCATGGCGAGCACTTGATCGGCAGAGTTCAATGCAACGGGCCGACCGTTCGTAGGAACGAACATGTCATTCATTGAGGGTATGACCGGACCCCAATCCGTTTTTCTCCTGTCCTCCCCACTACGATCGTCGGGGATACTAGCCGCACGCTTACCTTGGTCTTCAAGACCTGCACGGTATTTAGCAATAACGGTATCCATCCCCTCCACCCCACTACCCATAGTGGACATATCCGCTATAAGTGAGGCCCGGCCCCCTGTTGCAGACTCCCAAACACTCTGTGCTACGGCCCCTGGATCGAACAGCATCGCCGCTTCAGGTTGCACCCCAAACATTACAGGATGGTCTTGTTCATACTGTCGGAGGTATTTGTCTTTCCAGTAATCGAGGATGATCTGTTTATCAGAGCCAGACATCCCAGTTTCCTGGGCGAACTCTTCGATCTGGGATTTGAACGCACTATAACTGTCCGACCCGCTTTCCATACCCGCAGCCCAAGTCGCTGCACCAGTCAAACCATCGTCACCCACCGCTTCCCAGAAAGATTTTCCGCGGGTTTCTTTTTCCCGGCGCTCCCGGTTCTTTTTTCCCTTCTCTCCCCCAGCGTTTTGATCAAAGCCCGCTTGGGCGTACACCTGTGCTTTGTAGTTCTCATAGGTGCCGGCCGAAGTAGGGTCTATCGTCCTAGCCTTCTCCCCCAACGCCGCATATTTGTTCACGTCGGCTTGTGCAGCAGAAACTGCGGCTGCGGTGGCTTTGGTGTCCGCGCCGGGAGTATTCTGTGCTGTCGTATGTGCGTCCTGGGCTTTTTTAAGAGCAGTTTTGGCCTTTTCCTCCTCTGCGGCAAACTCCTGAATGAGTTTCTGCCCGGCCCCCCACAATTGGTTCTTTTTCTCGGAACTGCCAAGAAGGAAGTTCAAAATGTCACGCACAACAACGTAGATGTCGTTGAGAATGGACGCAACATTCTCCTCCAGCACCGTGGCGAGTTTTGCGGTCCTATCCGAAGTGTCCTTGGCAACTTTCTGGTCATGCGTAAGGGCCGCTTTGGTCATGTGTTCGACCTCATCATTCGATGCCAAAAGAAGTCCCAGCCAGTCTTTGAACACGTCCCCGGAAACTTCTCCCGTAGTCTGGTCCCTACGTCGATATGCGCCTTTGCCCGTCCGCGTTACCCCTTGCGCGTTCAACTGATCTTCGGACATGGCCGCGAACTTGTTGAAGTTCGCCATCATCTTACTTTGCATCGCGCCGAGTTCTTGGAGTTCTTGGGCACTCATCCCAGTCGCGGCTTCGGCGGCTGCCTGTGCCTCCTCGGATCCCGTCATCATAAGAGCACCAAGAGAACTCTTGACGTTCTTAAACAATATGGGCAATTGCATTTTCATGGCCATTTGTGCAGCAGGACCCAGGAAAGACAGGGCCTCCACCTGCCGTGCCATGTCCCCTTTGCCTGCTGCGGACTTCGCCACGCCCCTGTCAGCAATATCCGAAATCTCAGAGGCGTCGGAGCCAAGACCCGTTTTGTCCGCAAACAAAGCATCCCTGAGTTTCTGCCGCTGGCCGGGTTTAATCTTCATAAACTGTTTGACAAACGCATCCATGCCTCCGCCAACATCGAGTCCAAACAGCTTCAGGAGTTCGGTCCCATCGAAATTCTTATTGTCTTTAAGCGCTTTGTAAAACGCCCCTGCACTTGCTTTTGCGTCGTCCGTGAAAATGCGTTTTGTAGTCGGACTGTCTTTGCCTCCGTCCAGAAGGAGTTTCTGGAGCCGTTCCGTGATGCTCATCTGCTCCATGCCAGTTCCATGCTTTTTGATCATCCCACCGGCTTCGCCTTCGCCTGCGACTTGACCCACCAGACCCAACAAGTTAGCCGCTTCTTCCAACCGGACGTTGTATGCACCCAAACCCGAAGTCAGTTCCAGAACGGTTGAGTAGAACCGTTTGGTCGAGAAGCCACTGAGCATGGCTTCTCGGTGTACAGCATGGAGACCCTCTGAAATGACATCGAGACCCACGCCAAACTCGTTTGCCATTTGGGCCATGTTCTGACCCATCTCTCGACCTTCAACGCCAAGCAGCTTCCCGTAAGCCACGGCTCGGATGGCGTGATCCGCAAAAGAACTCAACCCTTCGATGTTCCCTTCGATGTTCTTCTCCATCCTTTCAAACGAAAAATTCATTTCGTTCATCGCGCCAAGAATGGCGAACAGGTCTCCGCTGGATTGCCCCCAACCTTGCAGATTAGGGCCAAACGGGAGCTTGGATACGTCCAAAACGGATTCCCGAACCTCATCAATTCTGGCAGTGAGTTTATCGGCGTCATGCGCGGCCCCTCCAAAACCAAAATCGGCGGCACCTGCCGTAGACATAAACGAAGCGTTTATGTCCGCCACACGGTCGTGAAGATCAACGAACGCTTTGACGAGGACAGTGAGAATGCCCGTGACGGCCCCTAAACCCATCAACCCGGTGCCGATTGTGGCCATGGTTTTACCCAGGGTGGCCATCTGTTTGTCACGTTTCGTGGCGTCTGGGTCATTGCCTTTGAGGATCGCAGCGTCTCCGCGTCGTTGCCCTGCTTGCCCGGCCCCTTTGATCATCCCTGCGATATTAATGTTCCCGGAGAACAAACCACTGATGCCACGTTCCAGTTTGCCGGAGAACGCGTCGGCCTGCTCGGCCATCGTTCGGCTCTGTGTCCGGGCAAGATCCGCGTAATTCGCTTTACGACGGTCTGCCAGGAGTTGCAGATGCTTCATGTCCTTTTTACGTTGGCCCTCTAAGAATTTGGCGTGTTCATTGTCTCCTTTTTCCCATGCCTCTTGAATGCGAGCCGACATGGCGTTGGCATCCAACACCTTGTCCAAAAACTCCTTACGAGTTTTTGACCCGTCCATCCCGCGGATACCGGCTTCTGCCGCTACTTTGATGTAGTTCGCGTACTCCTTCTGAGCCCGCTTCCCACCCTCGGTGGTCGCTTTCTCTACCCCAGAGGCGAGCGCTGATGTCAGTTTGCCGATACTGTCGCCATCCAGCATCGCCTCAACGGTAAGTTGAACCTTCTCGTCCGCCATCGCTAGCTACCCCCTCCTCGTAGCTTAGCGGCACGAGCCTGGACCTGTTTGTCCAACTCACCTGTCTGGTTCTTTTGGTCATCTGGTTTGACCAAAAGCCCAAGAAGCGCCTCAGCGTTTTTCACCACCTCTTCGGAAGCTTTGATGTTGCCGTGCTCATCCACACCAAGGACACCCACATCAGGGTTGTTCTTGATGTATTTGTCGTAGGCGGAGTTGTGGGTGTCGTCATACACGACGGTTGCAACTCGTTTCCCGACCATACGGCGCTTGACTGCTTCGGCTGCTTCTCCCATGAGCGGTGCGAATGCGGGTTCGTCGATCCCATCCTCCTCTAAAGCAGTTTGTATAGACGCAATACGGGCTTCTTCCGCTTCACGGCGTCCCTCAACTTCTCCCTTGATCTTGGCTTTGACGAAATCAATTGCCCCGTCGTGGAAATCCTTTTTGCCGGATACCCAGTCAGCCATCTCTTGCTCAAGGTCTTGTTTGGTTTCAGCCCGAACCACACCTGTGTGGGTTTTGAGAATCCGGGTCTTCTCCTCATCTCCAATGACGGCGCCCTGGGCTTTCCAATAAGTCAGGTCCATCAACCGTTGCCGGCGACTCTCCTCGTTCCCCTCTTCGGTCTCTTCTGCTTTGTTGAGTTTCTGGATGCCTTTGGGCGCATGAGGCTGAACGATGAATTTGGAAAGGCCCCACCAAAACTTGCGCTCTTGGCGCTTGTCTTCGTACTGGTTGAAGGACACCCAAGACTTCTGGATCGAGTTCAGTTGAAGCGGGACTGCTCCTGCAAACGGGGGCACGTCGAACATCCGCACCCCTTCCGTGCTCCACATGAACCGAGATTCCTTTTCGTAAAGGAACGACTCCAACCGATCCAGCGCCTTATTTACTCGGATCATCAAAGAAGTGAAAATCGAAAACAGATCCTCTCGGAACATTTTAGGGAGACGGGAAACCGTCTCATAGATGGAGTGCTGAACACTGGGGCTTCCCATCACGACTTGGCCATCCAAAAGCCAAACCGAAGACGCAATCACCCAGTTCATCCAGTCTTTTGTCACAAAAGACATCTCGCTGGTACGGTGTCGGAGAAGGAACATGTCCGATTGAGTCAACGTGCGCAATGAAGCACGGACCCCATTCACCGTAACGGCGTGGGTCAAAAACCCAGGGTAGACCAGTGACCGAAGATCCGTGTAGATCTCAGCGCGCTGCTTCTCCGATGTCTGTCTCAGTTCCATTAGTCTTCGTTGGCGGGTTTGAACCTCGGGTTACGGGAAGTGGACCCCGTGTCGATCTGGATCTTGTCCAGTTCCGTCGGAGGCCCTCTTCGCTCCAACGTCGTAGTGGGCTGACGGTACACATCGACGTTCCCCATTTTCCCACTGGGCTTCGGAGTCGTGGGCGTCGGAGCACCTCGCTGGATCTGTTGGTTTGGTGTCGCAACAACAGCGGGCTCCTGATTCAAAGGAGCACGCTGGGCCGGTTGACCCACTGAGACCGCTCCCCCTGGAGGTGCCGCTGACGGACGACGTGCCTGCCCTGAGATAAGCGTTTTACCTTGCTCTGCTGCTTTGGCTTGAGACGCTTCACGCTCCGCCTTCATCGCCGCATCACGTTGAAGCTTCCGACGGTACATCGCTTCTTGCCTGGCGTTTTCCGCAGCGATGGCGTCATCCCCGTCAGCCGGGTCATAGATGGAGTTTCCATCATACGGATCAGGAATCCGATCCGGGTCTTGCTCTGATGCTCGCTGCTGTGGCGCGTGCTGTTGGGGCGTCGGGATCGAGGAGCGTCGAACAGGCGGTTGTGTGGGTGATTGGGATTGCTCAGGAGCCGGCTGAGGTGAGGGGCCCGGAAGATAGGCTTCTTCCTCCTCTTCGTGCCGCGCCTCTTCCTGTTTCTGAACAGTGTGGTCCGCCAAACGGTCCATTTGACCCGCCGTACCTTGGTTAGCCCGTTCGGCATTTTTTTGAGCCGTGGGCGGATCCACTTTTGTACGAAGGGCCGGTTCTGCTGCTTTAGCCTTATGAAGCTCCAAATCCGCGAGACGTACCCGAAGTCGGCGAAGCTCCTCTTCGATATCGGCAGTATCGAACTGAACAAGTTTGGATGCCTTGAGATTGATCTTGTCCATCAGTTCGCTGTAGGTAGCGAACATCTGAGTGAGAACAGGTCGTGTCCAACGAGTGATCAACCCCCTCACCCAATCTCGTTTTAGAACCGAAACGGAGTTGCCGTTGTCGTCAACTTCACCTGTTTCCAGATAATCAACGCCTCGGAGATCCTGGCCGTCAATCTCAACAATGGCACAGCCAAGTGTCGCTTGACGAAGCCGGTCTAACCAAATGCGGTGTCGGATGATGGCGAGCGGATCGCCGTCGTCGTCATCGTCGTCATCCTTATCGACGGGAACTTCAGGAAGATCAATTTCGAACTCACTGAGATCTGCGGTGTACGCTACACGCGCATAAGCATCAATGATCTCCTCTTCCGAAGGAAGGAGGGATCGAAGAACAAGGGCGACTCCGTTCGCTTCGAACGGTAGTTCGTCTTTACCGACCTCCTCAATTTTGGCGAGGGATCGTTCTAGGGCTTGTAGGTTGACCTGCATGACTGTCTCCACTGGTGTGCGGAGCAAGTCGGCGGTTTGATTTCACAGCGCAAAAAGATGCCCATGTATGCGGTTCCATTTCAATTTCAATTTGACCATCCCCGAATCAACGAAACGGGAAGGAGGGGGCACAGCACAAAAGGGTCTATCTGTTTGTTTCGATTTACATCTATTTTGCGTGTGAAACGCACCACCGATTGCTCGGTTGGACAAAAACCTTCCTCCAAAAGAAGAAGGCACGATGGGCTGGTTTCTGGGGGTCCAGAAACCAAACCCAAGCGCAAACTTAAACGAGGGGCGTGCCGCCGGTTGCCTGGCTGCCCGTGAAACGGACGGAACCAAGCTGTCCGATGGTTGGATCGTTGCCTGTTGCCAGGAACTCCCCGTAATCAGAACTGAAATCGTGCTGATCGCTGATGATGACGGCGCCACTCTCCATCAACATACCCGAGTCCTTCGACAACTGGGTGAGCGACCATCCAGTAAACCAGCACGCCTCGTACAACGTGATGATGGCCGTGTGGCCACGAAGGTCTCCTGGGTTGTTGTTGGGGTCGTTTGTGACCGTGGGGTACTTGATCTCCTTGACACCACCGTCGAACGCGCCACCAGCTCCGTTGAAGCCAACGCCGGACTGACCCGACAACTGGACATCAGCCAACGTCGAAAAGACCAACTGCATCTCAACATCGAAGGGCCAGCGGTGATGGCGAATGGAGCGCACTGGACCGCTGACACCACCTGCGTAGCCTGTGGCTTGCCACAAGTTCGCCAGGTAGAGCAGGGCGCGCTCAAAGTCGGCCGTCATCGCGGTCGTGATGCTGGGCACCAACTCCGCGATCTGGTCGCCGAAACCGATACCACGGTTCTCATCGACAGTACGGGACTCAGTGGGGCTGAAGGAACTCAGCACGCCCATCTGAAGCAGTGTCCCTGCGTCGCTGCCGTAAGCCGGGGTCAGGATACGGACCTTCTGGCTCACTGCGGTACGAGTCTGGGGGCTTGTCCCATAGTCGTAGACGTAGCTGGAGCCTTGTAGTCCATTACTAGGATTGAGATCATCATTAGCCATGTGGGCAACTCTCCTAGCGGTTGACCCGGAGGCCGAAAACCGCGCAAAATGGGGATCGAAGGATCCCCTCCTACAATTCGGGAGGCTATAGAGTGACTACCGGGAACGCGCTACCCCCGCAGGTAGATATCCCTCTGATCCTGTGTAAAAGGTACGATGCTGATGTTCACCACAGCCCTCCTGGTCCTCCAGATGCTCACCGCAGTCGCTTCGCCACTGCCTGGTGTCTATGAGCCCTGCGTCGAAGCTCAAGGATGCTCTGAGGGGCTTCTCTGTGAAGACGGCGCCTGTACTCCCAATACCTTCTGCTCACAGCACTCAGACTGTCCTGCGGGTCCTGACGGCCACCCAGCGGTCTGCGACCTCGCACCCTCTGATGACGGCGATTACGGCTTTTGTCAGGTTGCCCCTACCGCTGAAGGCTGTCCTGATGGCTTCCACCCCTCCAAAGGGTTCGACGGCATCAACATCTGCGTCCGCTAAGACCAAACCCGTCGTACCCAGTGGGTTGAAGCCGTTTTCACAAAAAAACACTCTCGCAGGAAAGCTTCGACGGGTTTGTAGTCAAACTCGTTGTGACTAAATATGTCACAAACGAAACGGGACTGACCTCGGAGAACTCGGAAGACCACATGGCCCTCTTGAGCCATTTCCATCCAACGGTATCCCGCGGGTTCTTCTTTGGCGTCTACGAAGCTGCCATCCATCCAAGTGAGCCCCGCTAGTTTGAGTAACTCGGAGTGTGTGCCTTCGTCCCAACAACTCGTGTCCTCCAGCCTGTGCGCTTCGGAGGGATCGATGCACGCATCCATCGTGAACATGAACCCCGAAAATAGGTCTTTTCGTTCTATCAGGGGCACTCGTCACTTTACCCAGCCCCCACAATAAAACAGGCCCCACGTTCCCGAAGGAACTGGGGCCTGTGAGCCGTAGCTCAGATCGAATCGACTAGCCGCCCAAGTTGCTGCGCAAGTTGAACGTCACGATGATGTACAAAAGTGGGAAAACGGGCTGGTAAAAAGCCTCGACTTCAACTGTTGTCGGGTCATTCGTGGTGCTGGCCTGTACGCCAGTGTACGCGGCGATGATTTCCGCGTTCTTCAGTGCCTTCAAGGTGAAAGCAAGCTGACCTTCGATCTCTTGCAGGACACCGGGCAAGAACTTGATACCGATGAATCGGTCCAAGGTTGCTCGGGCTTGTCGCTGCACTTCGTCTGCAATGGTGATGACCGTCGGGGTCTTGGTCAGAACATTGTCGATGTTCGTCGCAAGTCCTTGGCGCACCTGGATGATCGGGTTTCGATCCTCCATGACCGTGACACCTTGTACTGCCACCTGATTCTGCTCGACCGCATCCAAGTTGCGTGCGAGTTGGTCGAATCCGGTGAGCCGTGCTCGGGTCCACGGAGTAGCAACGTCGATGCTCGGCGTTGCTCGGTTTCCTGACATCGCGGAGGCCAAGTAGGTGCCATCCACAAGGAACTGCTTTTCGTTGCCCAACGCATCCGTGATCGTGAGGAACACGATGTCCGGGTACACGAGCCGGATGCGCGTGTTGTTGATGGCGTTGGCGATAGGACCGACATCACTGATCTGCGTGCCCGAAGACACACCGATGATGCCCGTCCGCTCAGCCCGGAACCGGATACTGGACTGGATGTCGCAGTGGCGGCTCAAGGCTTGGAACAGTTCCAAACTGTCTCCCCGAAGCGGGGTGATGGTGTCAAGGAAGACACCGCCCGGCAACGAGCCCCGTAGATCGTTCAGAGCATCCAGGTAAGACTGGACACTGGCCTGGTTCGATCCCGGCACCTTCGGAACCTGCTTGGCTCCGAGAAGTACCGAACCGTTGGAAAAGGCCAAGAAGCCAGCCAACGACAAAGGGAAGTCAGGGTTGATGGGCCCGTACTCGCGCTCCAGCACTCGTTGGCTGGTGAACAACTTGGTCTCAAAGTCCGCTTCGGTCTTGGAGTAGTTGTACGTGACGTAGTAGCTGTCACCCACGGCAGGCTCTTGACCATTCTTCTCAATGGTTTCGACCAAAGCCGTGTCCCCAGTCGGGATGGTGGAGCCTTCGGTGTTGCGCACCGTCAGTTCCAGTCCCGGAATGGAGTTGACCGGGATGTTGGCATCCGTGGTGGTCAGCTTGAGTACGTTGAACGTGAAGTACGCTCCGGCTCCGGTTGGGTAAATCGCTCCACCCTCACGTTGCAGGATCGTAAACACGAGCCCCGTCTTGGTGTCTCGGTACGACTGACCGATGACACCATCTTGACCCAACCCGTTGTTGAGGCATGAGGTGTTGGCCGAACCCGAACCGTCGATGGGATCGGACGACAGGACGTAGAACCCTTGGAACCCAGCTTCGCCAGAGGCCCCATCTCCCGAGACATTGAGAATCCCGGTGCCCGGAAGCAACCAAGAGTCCGATGTCGGCGTCCCCAATGTCACATTGGAGGACGTACCCAGACCAACGAAGTTGTTGGCCTGAGACTGGATGTACAGGAACTCCGACGCGGACGAGTCCAACTCGACGCCAGCAAGGGCCTGGTCAGCGAAGTAGGTGCTGTCCGGGTTGCTGTAGTCCAGGTAGATGTCGCTGATCGCCGCGTTGGCGTGAGCCATGAGCGCCGATGCCACAACTTCCGGCTGAACCGTCGTCCTGGTGGACGTGGCCCCTTCGGAGAACCCGAGTACGTCGTTGGCGTTGCCTGCCTCGATGGTGACAGCCGAGTTGGTGTCATCAAGTTGGCTGACCAAGCGAAGACCCGCACCCTCAATCTGAACGATGCCGGGTGCAAGACCTTGGGCAACCGCTTCAGCTTGAATCTGAGCCAACACGGTGTTGGGCACAGTGATGGGTCCAAGAGGCACGTTGGCCGAGCCCCCGATGGGGATACCAACACCCGTCGCATCGGTGAAGACCACCGTGAACGGGATGCCGTCGATGTTCGCTTTGAACACGTTGTTCTGGTTCTGAACTCCGCCCTGCTGGAAGAACTCAACCTGAATCTGACCATCGCGTGCATCAGCGTAGGTGCCCGTCGGAACCTGACCATCCTTGAATCCGACCTCACCAAAGAGTGTTGCCGAAGTGACGGTGGCTTGAGCACCTGCGAGACCGGTACCTCCTGATTGGAGGCCCGTTTGGCTTGCCGCGTTGGTTCCTTCGATTTGCAACTGAGTCTGGGCGACCTGGGATGCGGGGTGAACCGATCCAGAACCCGGAACCAAGCGGTTTCGGAGGATGAGACGGTCGTAGATCAACCGGCCCGAAGTACCTGCCACGGAGAACCGACGAACAATGTCTCCCGAGATGAGCTTCGTTTGCTCAAACCCAGGCAACACATCCGACGAGATACCCGCCAAGATGCAGAAGTCCGACGCCAGAGCTGCTCCGGTGACGAACTCCAGGTAACCACCTCCAAGGCCGACACCACCCGTGAGGGTCGCAGCGGACACCGGAAGACGACCACCGTTGGAGCTTGCCAGTGTGATGAGGTTCCCGTTGGGTCCGGGCACATCAGCAGTGATGGTGATGGTCGTGGACGTTCCACCCACGTTGTCCGTGGTCACAGCAACCCCAGCAGCAGGATCGTTGAACGCAGTCACCATGTTGTTCGACACGGGGATGGCCGAGAGGCCGCCTGTGAAGAACCCGCCCGCCGTGACCGGAAGTCGAACTCCGGTGGACGAAGCAATGGTGTCCGTGTTGCCCGCAACGCCTGGGACAAGATCCCAAACCGTTACCGTGGTGACAGTTCCCCCTGCATTGGCCGCCGCCACGTCAACGGACAGACCGTTGGCGGGAAGGTTGATGGCCGTAACAAGCGAAGTTGCCACGGTGAGGTTGGTACCGATACCACCCGACATGGTTGCTCCCGAAAGAGCTTCCCGAACCGGATCGCTGCTGCTCAGCGCAATGGCGTTTCCGACATTGCCAGGAGTCACCGCCGTCAAGTTGCAAACATTGGCTGCTTGGACCGACGTGACCGAAGTAAGGGACAAACCAATGGCGGCATCCAAAGAGATAGCTGCCGTCGTGTCTGTTCCTGCTCCGCCTGTGAGAGTGGCGAAACCACCCCACGTCAGTCGAGTAGCACCCGTGTTCTCAACCGTGGAGACACCATCCGCAGCGATTCCGGGGGTGATGGCCGTAACCAACACATCCGCCAAAGTGCCACCAGCGTTGTCCGCGTACAGGTACGTGGCCAAACCGTTGCCGGGATCGTTGAAAGCAGCGACAAGGCTGGAAGCAGCCGAAATGTCGTCACCAACACCACCCGTGAGCGTGACACCCGAAATCGTCAAACGACCCGATGCCGAAGGAGGCGTCACAGACAGGGTGATTGAGTCACCCACGAGCCCAGGAGTCACCGCGGTCAATGTAACCGTGGTGGTGGTCCCGCCACCGTTGCCTGCGCTGACGATCGTGTCGAACGAGTTGGCCAGGAGGACGATGGCAGCTACCATGTTGTCGGCGGCTGTTTGATCCGTTCCCACACCACCAGCCATTGCCGCCAACACGATGTCAACTCCGGTAGTGACGAGGGAGATGGAGTCTCCTGCAATACCGGGGTTCGTCGCGTGGATGGTCACAACTCCGCCCGCTGCGGGATCAGCGAAGATCTGACCAGCGGGGAAGTTGAGGCTATCGTTGATGGCAGCTTCAAGCGAAGTTGCCGCCGTGGTCTCGTCACCAACACCCGCAACAACCGAACCAAAAGCACCGGCTGTGACCAAAGTAGCGTCGCCAACCACAACCGTCGGCCCGTTGCCAATGGCTCCGGGTTGGTTGAAGGTCAGTGTGACCACCGTGCCAGCTACGGAAGCCGTAACTGCTGCCGCCAGGACACCGCCGAAGTTGGTCGCATCGTTGATGGCATCACGGATGTTCGTGGCAATCGCCGAAGGATCAACGCCTGCTGGATCACCACCGTAGGTTCCGGGGGTGTTGCTGGGAGTTGCGTTGGCAGTCAGGACAAACGGCCCACCAGAACCAGCCCAATCAATCGTGATCGAGGCAGTTGCGGGGTCAGTGATGACCGAGATGGTCGTCGTGGCCTGCGTTCCCGCTTCCCACGTCAGGGTTCCTGCACCACCGCCCGTTCCGTTTACTTGGGCGGTAAGAGTCACGCCGTCGATGACAACCGTGTCGTTCTCTTTGGTTCCAACAACCGGGGCACCCAGAGCGTAAACACTCTGAGTGATGGAGCCCGTGGAGCGGGTTCCTGCGTCGTATTCATCCACTGCCGGTGCACCTTCAACAGCCGTCAAAGGGACGCCGTTGATGAGCAGCACATCTGCCGGGTTGGCAAGGTAAGCCGGACGAACTCCCAAAAGAGTCACCGTTCCAGTCGAAGCCGTACCTGCGTTGAAATCCAACCCACCAGGGAGTTGGGAAGTCGAAGCTGTCAGGGTGACAGGACCGCCTCCGATGGCCGTCGTGTTGACCGTGACAGTATCTCCGTACTGAACTGCCGCCAAAGTGGCAGTACCAGCCGAACGAGTACCTGCGTCGAACTCACCAGCAGCGGGAGCGCCCTCAACAGCCGTGAGAGTCACGCCGTCAATGATGATGGTGTCTGCAACCGGAACGACCGACCCCAAGATGGGGAGAGGCCCGTTGAGGGTGATGTCCCCCGTGGCCCGGACTCCGCAATCGAAGAATCCGGGAGGAGCCACACCTTCAGCAGCGGTCAGAACAACGGGTCCTGATCCACCATCAAGGGTGATGGTATCTCCAGGCTGAACCCCACTGGGGATGGCGGTGGAGCGTGCTTGACCCGTATCCCAGGTCAACGACCCAGGAGCTTGGGTGAGAGCACCTGTCCAATCCACGCCTCCGATGGAAACGGTATCGCCAAGGATGCCGCCCGTGGAGTTGATGACCGTGCCCGAAGCGAAGGTACCCAGGTCGCCGTCTGCCGCGCAGAGGGAGAACTGAAGTTGACCGTTCGCGTTGGCCGTGACTTCGACATCCAAACCGTCGAACGCTGCCGGAAGGGCAGAAACTGCGGTGCCTGTTGCAGTGTTGACCGCCGCAGCGAAGGACGCCGGGGAGACATACACGCCAGCAGGAACCACCACAGTGACAGGGCCGGAAGCTCCAGCCGTCACACCCGTGTAGTTCATCACAAAAGTGTCGTACTCACCTGCGGTGATGACCGTGGTTGCGATGAAGCG
>Ga0307380_10000932_pt1 | contig 44071 bp, 38 predicted proteins | sample UN3MG_FD_202239 | JGI IMG/M metagenome (GOLD analysis project Ga0307380, IMG submission 202239) | Soil microbial communities from Risofladan, Vaasa, Finland - UN-3 | ecosystem: Environmental > Terrestrial > Soil > Coastal area > Acid sulfate soil | place: Finland: Risofladan, Vaasa | collected...
CCTTCAACCGATCCCGTTCCTTCCGGCTCATCCGCAGTTCCATCCTCGTCCTCCTCCCGGCCACCCGGCCGGAAAGAGGACAATTCTACTTTGCGGAAACCGGACATTATCACTTTGCGGCGACATGCCCCGCATTCCGCATTGAATTGCCGTCGCCGCGCGGCTACACTGGCACTCGAGCAAGAAAGGGGGACTGAGATGTCCATCCGGCGGTCATGCTGGGCGGCAGGGCTGGTGATTCTCGGCGCCGGGGTGTTTTTCGCCTGCGGCTGCGGGCCCTCCGCCCGCATCTCCAGCGCCGCCGGCGGACGCGACCGCGAGGTGTCCTACGATTCGGCCACGTTTCAACTCGCCCGGGGGCATCTGGTTCAGATCATCCTCTACCGCCGAACGGCTGCTCCCTTCGGCGACCCGGACCCCGATTTCGAGTACGTCTTCTTCCAGGTTCCCGAAGCGAGCCAATTCGGCTGGCTCCGCGAGGACAACCTCCCCATTTACCGTTGGGTCCGCGAGGGCGGGCGAGACCAACTCTGGCAGGGAACCGCCGGCGAAGGACACATCCGCTTCGGCCTGGCCTCCGGCCGCAGCCGCATCCACTTTGACTTCCACATCACAATGGTCCCCCTGCGCGACACGGGCGGCAGCGTGTACGTTTATAGCGGCGACGTGAAGTGCAGCGAAGATCTTGCCCGCACGCAGGGCCTGATGAACCGGTACGGCGAATGGCTCGCCCGCCTCATCGCCACGCCCGAAACACCCGGGGATGAATCCCCGGGAAGATAAAGCCATGACCCGCGAAATCTTCATCTCCGAGCAGGCATTCCTTTCCATCGTCCTGTCGGCCGCCGAGGTCTATCGGCGGGAATCCTACGGCCTGCTGTTCGGCTACTCGCTGCCGGGAAAAACCATCGTCGAGGGTGCCATCGCCTACCAGACGGCCGAACGGCGTTTCTCCGAGGTCAGCCTGTTCGAGCGGCAGAACCGGATCATCCAGCGGGTCATCGCCCGGTTCCCCAAGTACGAGTACCTCGGCGAGTTCCATTCCCACGCCGACTATCGCGGCCGCGAGGCCGAGTCCGGCCTCACCGACGCCGACCTGGAGAGCATGACCGAGGGCGAGATCGCGCTGGTCGTCGCCATCAATCCGCGCCGCCGAACCGTCCCCTGGTCCACCAACCGCGACGGGCGGCTATCGGGGACGCTCGCCGACTTCCGTTTCCGCTTCGGCGGCTACACCCTCCGCCCGCCGGCGGCTGAGCAGCGCGGACCGAAGAGGAAGCAGCGCGGTCGCCGTCGCAAGGTGCGGCCGCGACTCTCCCGCGCCCGCGTCTCCTGCCCCTATGCCGTCGGCCTGCTCCGCTCCGCCTGAACCCGCCGTGCCGTTCACGTGCGCCGACCGCCCGAAATGACCCGCCCCCCCTTGTACGTCGTCCCGCGCCACGTCACCGCCCCGAACCCCAGCGCCCGCACGAGCGCCCCCGCCTCGAACACCAGAACCACCCCCACCGCCAACGGATAGAAAACCAGGTACCACGGGTTCCCGGACCCCGCGATGTACAGCCGACGCATCGTCACAAACAACCCCACAACCGTCGCCAGCGCCATGCCGAACACCGTCCAGAGCCACCATCCGCCCCCCACGCCCGCCAGCCCCGCCGCCGCCGACCCGGCGAGCGACACGAACGGCGCGAGCGCAAACAGGAACGTCAGCCCCGCCACCCCCAGAATCCGCCCCGTGCCCTCGAACGCACCGTAGAAAATCCGCGTCCACCCTTTGGTCATCGCGCGGAGCGAATCGTACATCCGCGTCGTAAAAAGGTCCTGCCCCACCGCGTTCAGTAGCCGGTGCCCCGAGCGCTTCACCCGCCGCGCGAGGGCAATATCCTCCACCACCTTCGTCCGCACCGCCTCGTAGCCGCCCACCGCCTCGTACGTCGCTCGACGAATCAAAATATATTGTCCATTCGCAAACGCCGCACGCTTCTTCGGATCGTTCACCCACCCCGGCCGAAACCACCCCACCAGCACCGACCCCGCCACCGGCTGCACCGCGTTCTCCCAGAACCCGTGCATCTCCAGCACCGGCCACAGGCTCAGCATCTCGCCCCCCTCCGACGCACAGAACTCCACCCCCACACGCACGCTGTGCGCCGCCTGCCGGCAATCCGCGTCCACAAACAGCAGCCACTCCCCGCGCGCCGCCCGCGCCCCCGTGTGCATCGCGTGCGGCTTCCCGAACCATCCTGGCGCGAGCTCCTTCACCTCCAGGAGCCGCACACGCCCGTCACGCGCCGCCGCCCGACGCACCGCCTCCGCCGTCCCGTCGCTCGAGCGGTCGTCCACCACGATCACCTCCAGGTCCGGATAATCCTGCGCAAGGATCGTCTCCAGCGCCGCCCCGATGTTCGCCTCCTCGTCCTTCGCCGGCACAATCACCGACACCAGGCCCTGCGGCCCAGCCTCGAAATGCGACTCCCGGCTCAGCACCGGCCCGCGACCCTTCTCCGAATAGACCGTCGCCACCCGGCTCACCCACACGCCGAGCATCGCCCCCAGCACCACGAGGATCGCCACCTCAAGCGCCAGCATCATCCGCTCCGCCGTTCATTCCGCGTTCCGCGTTGCCTCTCCACGCTTCCATCGCCGCCCCATACACCTCCCGCACCGCCACGCTCCTCTCCGCCGCCGCTCGCCGGCAATCCTCGTACTCCGGCGAGGCCGTCACAATCCGCCCGCCGCGCCGACCCACCTTCACACGCACCCGCCCGAACCGCGTCTCGACCTCCACGTGCTCCCGCGCCAACTTCGACCGCTCCGCCCGCACCCGCCGCACCCCGAACGTCGGCGTCTCCCGGAAAAAAGCCTCCTCCACGGCACCCACCAGACCCTCCGGCGCCAGACACGAGAGCACCATCCCCGGCCGACCCTTCTTCATCATCGCCGCCGTCACCCACACGTCCACCGCTCCCGCCTCAAACAGCGCCTGCGTCGCCGCCCCCACCGTCTCGCCCGTCGCATCGTCCAGATTCGCCTCCAGCAGCCAGACGCTATCAGACTCCGCAGCATCCGGGCCGGCCGCTCGCCCGAGGATGACCCGCAGCACGTTCGGCACATGCTTCCCCTCGCGCGCGCCAGCGCCGTATCCGACCTTCTCCATGACCATCGCCGGCATCGGACCGAACGCATCTGCAAGCGTCACTGCGAGCGCCGCCCCCGTCGGCGTCACGAGTTCCCCTTCCTCTTCACACAGCCGCACCGGGAACCCCCGCATCAGTTCCACCACCGCCGGCACAGGCACCGGCAACCGCCCGTGTGCCGCATCCACGTGCCCCGACCCCATCGGCAGGCCGCTCGACACCACCCGCTCGACGCCCAGAATCTCCAGGCCCGCACACACGCCGAAAATGTCCACAATCGCATCCACCGCCCCGACCTCGTGGAAATGCACCTCTTGCGCCGTCGTCCCATGCACCCGCGCCTCCGCCTCCGCCAACCGCCGAAACACCTCGAGCGCACGCGCGCCGTTCCCCGCGCCGAGAATGGTTTCAATGTCGCTCAAATGCCTATGCGGCTGCTTCGCCTTCGCGTCCAGTTTCACTTCTACCCGCGTCGCCGCCAGGCTTCCCCGCTTCTCCCGCCGCACCTCCAATTCATATCCTTCGATCGGCAAGGTCGCCAGCGCCGCCCGCAGATCCGCCTCCGCCAACCCGGCGTCCACCAGCGCCCCGAGGAACATGTCCCCGCTTATCCCGCTGAACGCATCAATGTAAAGGATGTTCATTTCGTCGCACCTGCCTGAAGGGTTGCGCGGCATTATAGGAAGCGGCCGCTCCCCGGCCAAGCAAATCGCCCGTTTCGCCGTGCCGCTTGCGGCTTAGCGGCCGTCACGTCTTGCCTTCCTCATCCAACACCACCCGCTCGAGATACACAAGGTCCTCCAGCCGCGTATCCAGCGGGCCCTTTTGCCGATCGTGCAACACGAACCGCTCCACCCCGCCCTCGTCGTTAGACCCGGAGGCTCTCGACGGGCGCGCCACGTACAGCGGCTGCCCCACGATGTGCCCCGTGATGACGTGGCCGCCCAGCAGCGTCAACCGATACGCAAACTTGCGGGCGGCGTACTCTCGGCCGGTATAGACCTTCTCCGCGCTCCCCGCCTCCTTGAACCGCCACTCCTTCTCCATCCGCTCCCATTCGACAATCGTCTCGATCTCCCGCACCGCCGGCACGGGCACGTACTCGTAGATTTCCTTCTCCACGTTGAAGATCTTCAGCCGTTTGGCGCGCGTCGTATAGATGCGACCGAATATCTTCGCCCCGCTCGAAAGTTCCACCCATCCCGGCACAGCATCCTTCCGTTGCTCCTCCTCGGTCGCCTCCGCAAACGGACTCGCGGGCGCTCCCTGCCCCGGCGTAGCCGAAGACGAAGCCGGACCCACCAAGCCCCCGAGGAACGCAATCACCATCGCCGCCAGCACCACCGCCGCCATCCGCAGATGTCCCAGATGGGGGCAGACTTTCTTTTTGTCCTTTTCACTCCAATTTGTATCTGCGTTCATCTGCGTCATCTGCGGATACCTGTCGTTGTTATCTCTTTCGCCTTCCGCACTGGCAAGACCTTGAACTTTGAACCCGTTAATCCCATACTTTCCCCATGCCTCCCGAGCGTGTCGGCATTCTCGGCGGAACGTTCGACCCCATCCACCTCGGACACCTCATCCCCGCCATGTACGCCCTCGAGCACCTGCACCTCGACCGCCTCTATCTTATCCCTTCCGCCGCCCCTGTCCACCGTCCGCTCCACACCCCCGCACCCGCGGACGACCGCCTCCGCATGTGCCGGCTCGCCGTCCAGCACCTCCCGCGCTTCGCCGTCTCCGACCTGGAACTCCGCCGACCCGAACCGTCTTACACCGTCCTCACCCTTGAACACTTCCACAGCCGCCTCGGACCGGCCGACTCGCTCTTTCTTCTTGTCGGCGAGGACAACCTTCCGCTTCTTTCCACCTGGCACCGCGCCGCCGACCTCCCTCGCCTCGCCCGCCTCGCCGTCCTGCCTCGTCCGAAAAAGGGGACTGGCTCCTTTTCCGGCCGTTCGGAAAAGGTGCCTGTCCCCTTTTTCTCCGGTCGGGCAGGCCTTGGCGAAGGCGGGCCGAAATCCCCAATACCCATCCCCTCCCCCCTCGTCCCCATCAGCGGCACGGACATCCGCCGCCTCCTCCGCGCCGGCCAGGACGCCGCCGGCCTCCTCCCCGCCTCAGTCGCCGCCTATATCCGCGACCACGGCCTCTACCGCCCGTAACCGCCCACCGCGCACTGTCACCCTGAGCGACCCCGGCGCGCCGGGAGAGTCGAACGGGTCTCGCCTCGAATCCGTTCTGTTTTCCGGTCTTCATTCCGCGTTCTGCTTTCTGCGTTGCCTTCTCTCTCCGGGTTCCGCCCTTCGAGAACCTCAGGGCGGCCCGAGCATGGTCGAGAGGCCGGTTTCCGCATTGATTTGCCTTGCTCCCCCCTCCCCCCCATGATCCAATCCCCCCATGCACCGCCTGGACCTCCAACTCGACCTCCGCCTCGCCGAAGGCTACAAAAGCCCCTCCCAGCGCGCGTGCACGCCTTCGTAGCGCGGGGGCTTGCCCCCCGCGCACCACAACGACGCCCCACGGCCGCGGGGGATAAACCTTGGCCGCCTGTGGCGGCCCCCGCGCTACAGAAAAAATGAGAAAGCGCGGCGGGCATTCCTGCCCGCCGCGCCGGGACGACGCCGGGCCCGCCCCGTGTCACCCTGAGCGACCCCGGCGCGCCGGGGGAGTCGAATGGGTCTCGCCGTGAATCCGCGTCTTTCCCTTTGCTGCCGAATTCATCTTGACGCCACATGCCGCAAAAAACAGCGCGGCGGGTCTCCGTACCCGCCGCGCGATCTGTCACCCCGACCGGAGTGGAGGGGTCTCGCCGTGAATCCGGCCTCTTTCCCTTTGCCGCCGAATCACTTAGGAATTGTTCTGGCGAGACAGTATCGGTCCAGGACTCGAATGGTTGACAGGCGGCACCCAAACCGGCTACTTTCGGTTTGCGGCCATGTCGAGAATCTTCTTCAGATCGCCAGGCCACGCCTCGTGAAACTCCTTACGCACAATTCTTTGGATGCCATTTTTCTCGGATACCTCAGCCAACACGGGAAAGAGTTCCTTGTAAGACGCTTCCTGCCTCTTGCCTTCCTCCGTTTGCTTGCCGTCGGGCTGTATCCCGAAGGGATTGATGGTGAAGATTTCCAGCGGAGGCATGCTCCTGTTGCGAGAAGCCAGCGCGCCTTGGAACATCGCGCGCATAAAACCGTCGCTGGGGGCCATACCGTAACCGATGAAGATCAAGTAGCGGGCGTTCTGAATAGCCCGAAAGGCACAATTCCACATGCGGCGAAGCCAGGGGTATCCCTGGAGTTTGGCGTAGGTGGGTGGGATGATGGCTGGGACCAGGGAAGCCCCGTATCGTTCGCGCAGGCTCCAAATGGCATCAAGGGCGAAGATGGCCGGACGCCGGTCAAGTTGTTCTTCAAGGATGAGCGATTTGTGGCGCGGCTGACAACGGGGGATGCGAGAGTTTCCCACCATTTGGCCGCGTACCGCGACGTCATCGCAAATACCAAACCGTGCTTGTCCGGAAGTAGCCAGCTCAAAAAAGTTTACGCTTCCATGCAACTTGCAGACCTGCAGTACGTCGGACTCATGCCAATGTGTAGACCCAGGAGAATGCGTGTTTACGTAAGGTCCGCGGGTCGCGGGCCCTGCTTGCAGAGTGGCGTAGTCCCATTGGTCTCTTAGGGGGTAGTCGCACGGACGACCGCCAGGAACTGCCCATGAAAAATACTCGAGAAGGAGGTCATAGTTTGTTGTGAGAAGTGTGGTGTGTTTTCGGAATTCGTCTTGATTGAGAAGGCGAAGCAGTTCTTCATAAGCGTCCGGTCTTGTTTCCGGCCCCCGATCGGGATCCAGGGGAGGGCAGTTCACATAGATCTGCCAAAGCCACAACTTGATCTGTTCGATGAGGCCATCGGCATCTACTTCGAGAGGAGGATCGATTTCCGCCTCTCTCATCGCTTCGGCGATGCAGAACACGGTTTCCATATTGTTTGGGTTAATTGTGACAGTTGTAGGGTGCTTTTCGGGAGACTTGCTATTACAGCACTCCTGAAATCTTTTGAAGATCTGTCCGGCCTTATGAAGCATTGGGAAAGCGTTCTTGTCTTGGTTCCCTTCGGGGAGTTTTGTTAATTCCTCTTGGGAGAACCTTCCAAAGTCTGTGATGGTCGGCAAGCCGGCATCGCGGGAGAAACCGGCGCCGAGGAAGAGGACGATGTCGCGATCGCGAGGCGGCGCACTCTTCTTGTCTTTTGCCATTGCGCGTTACCCTGTAGAACTGTCGGCCAGGAAAATGTTTTGGTAATGATACAAGAGGTGGGCGCGCGCCAGACCATGAGGCGCGGCGAGATAGATGCGCAGGGAGGACTCGAAAACGCCAGGGCGGTGATGAACAATGGTCAGGCGCTCCGGTTCCACCGCCGCCGCCCCCTCCAAAGAAAACGACCAACAAATAGAAACTGGCCTCTCCATTAGGGAGTCCGTGGGACTGCCCATTTTCTAATCTGCATCAATCAGTATCACTTTGACCGGCACCGCCGGGAAATGCCGCTTCAGTCGCTCGATGTCGTACACGAGTTGCTCGCCGTACGAAACCCCCGACGACATGGAACTCTGGAGCGCGTGGCAGGGCACAATCTCAACCCCCACATCGGCCTTGCTTTCGTTGAAGAAGTACTGAAACTTCGCCATGTCGTAAAACATGAACGCGTATTTGCCGAACTGCACCTCCACGAGGACCTTGCCCTTGACAAAATCAATCTGCTTGAACGCCCCGTCGATCCTCACGTCGCTGCCGGGAATCGTGATGCTGTAGCGGTCACGGATTTCGTTGTACCCTCGCTTGCGGAACTGCGTGCAGAACTGGCGATTCATCTCCTTCGGCGCAAAGAGTTTTCGCCCTCGCATCGTTTTTTCTTTGCTGACCTTCGTCTTGCGCGCTTTCACCGCCCGGATCACTTGGTAGATCTCTTCAAGGCATTCGGGGGAATGCACCTGCAGTATCTCGGCACCGCCCAGGTGGGAGTATTCGTACACGACTTTCAATGGTGGCCTCCGATGCTGCGCGCGCCTCTGAGCAGAGCCGGTTCATCGTCCAGAAAGCCCAACTGCACCGTCTTCGGAGGAATGCCCGGAAGCCGCGAGTGCGGGTCGTAAACCTCTCGCTCCATCGGCCGAATGCGCAACTTGCCTGCCTCGGCCACCCGGATCCGCTCCTTCGCAATCTCAATGTATTTCCGTTCCGTTTCCGCTCCGGCCACCTTCCTCTTGTGCATCAGGGCCGCGATTGCAGTCGTTCCGACTCCCATGAATGGGTCGAGAACCGCATCACCCTCGTCGGTCAAGGCCAACACCAGGCGCTCGACCAACTCGACCGGAAACTGGCAGGGATGCTCCGTCTTCTCCACGTGATTCGCCTTGACGTTGGGGATGTCCCACACGTCACTCGGATTCTTGCCCAGGGGATGGCCACTGAGTTCCCCGCGCTTCGGGCCCTTAAAGTACTTCTTGCCAGGGTACTTCTGCGGAACGCGCACCTCATCGAGGTTGAAAGTGTAATCGTTGCTCTTGGTAAACCACAGGATCACCTCGTAGCGGCCGGAGAACCGCTTGGAGGCGTGCAGACCGTGCCTGAAGTGCCAGATTATGCGGTTCCGCAGGTGAAGGTCGTGCGAGTGGAACACCGGATACAGCAAGAGGTCAATCGGTGCGATTTCTCCGTTGTCCACGAAGTTGCCCACTTGCCAGCAGAGGCTGCCACGAGGATGGAGCACTCGGACGCATTCTTTGATAACCGTAGCCTGTTCTGCCACGTAGTCTTTGACGCTCAGGTGCTTTTCGTAAGCCTTGCCGAGGTTGTAGGGCGGGGACGTGACGATCAGTTTGAAATAAGCGTCCGGGACGCGGCGGAGGAGGTCCCGGCAATCGCCATGGAAGAGCACGCAATCTGCGTCTTCCGAAAACCGCGATTTGATCTTGAGCCGCCCCATCATCACCATAGTATCCTTAGCCATCTCCTCCTGCAAGCACGCATTTCCGCCTCCGCCCCCTTCGACTTATCCCATTTGCCCTTGTTGACCGAGACCATCTTCCCCGCATGGCACGTGATGCCGTCGTTCGACAGGAAGTACGGCGGGTCGGCGAAAACCAGGTCAAACGATTCGGGCGGCATCCGCGGCAGGAGGTCCAGGCAGTCCCCCTGGTACAGCCGAAAACGGCGGCCGGGGGATTCGAAGTAAGGCTCGGGCAACCCTTGCGTCTCGTGTACGGCATCGTGCGGCACGGGTACACCTCAAAGGTATGGATCGTCTTTGATCTAAGTGCCCAATCTGAGATCACTTACGCTCCATTGTCAACCCCCAATCCTTTGCCGCCGTTGCCACCTCTTATCGTCACCGTTCGTCCCGGCGCGCCGGGCCGGGCTGCCGCAGTGTCATCCCGACCGAGCCTGAGCGAGGTCGCCCAGGCGACCGAATCGAAGGAGAGCGGAGGGATCTCGCATCGAAGCCGTTCTGTTTCCCGTTCTGCCTTCTGCGTTGAAACCACCCTCCCACCAACCCGACCCGAGGCAAAACCGAGGCAAAATCGAGGCAAAACGAGGTTTCTGCGAGGCAAAACGAGGTCGTTTCGGGGCTGTACGGGGCACGGAAGGGCGTCTTTTCGCCGCAAATGCGAATAAATCCGACCAGAAACCGCTCAATCAGATTGGATCAGGATTATGACAAAATGGCCTGACCCAATCAACCTTCTGCCCTTGCGGACCGCCCTCGGACCCGCTTCCATGCCTTCGATCCCGGCGCGCCTGGACGCAGGGCTGCGGCGGGCAAGCTTTGGACTTTGGACATCCGTTCCCCCCCGACATGTTCCACGTGGAACGCTCGATCTCTACTCAAGAAGTGCGAACAACCGTTCCAGGTCCGCGTGGCTATAGAACTCAACGATAATCCGCCCGGAACCGGGTTTACGGCCTTCCTCGACCATCACCTTCGTCCCCAGCGCCTCCCGAAGCCTGGCCTCCAAGTCACGCACGCTGGCCGACTTAGCCTTCGCCTTCTTCGCCCGCCCGGCCGGGCGACCCCCGCTTACCATCCGTTCCACCTGCCGCACCGACAGACCCTCCCTGGCCACACGCTCGGCAATGGCCACCTGTCGCTTCGGCTCTTCAATCGCCAGGATCGCCCTTGCGTGGCCCATTCCCACCATGCCGGCCCGCACCATGGCTTGGACCTCATCGGGCAAGTCCAGCAGCCGAATCATGTTAGCGATCGTGCTGCGGTCCAATCCAAGCCGTGTGGCCGCCTGGTCTTGCGTACGCCTGGTGCTCTCCAGATACGAGCGGAAACTCTCGGCCTTTTCGATCGGGTCCAGGTCCTCCCGCTGGAGGTTCTCGATAAGGGCGAACTCGAGCATCCGCTCATCGGGAACCTCGCGGACGACGGCGGGCACCTCGGCCATTCCGAGTTCTCTGGCAGCCCGCAAACGCCGCTCGCCTGCAACCACTTCGTACCTCGCGCCGGCCGGCCGAACGAGGATCGGCTGCAGGACCCCATGCTCCCGGATGGAGGCCTTAAGCCCCTCTAGGCCCGCTGCGTCCATCCCCTGGCGCGGCTGATAGGGGTTGCCATCCACCAGGTCCACCCGGACGGTGCTTGCCGCGGGTGACGGTTCCTCGCCGCCTGCGGGAACCTGCTCCCCGGCACCCCTGGCCAGTCCCTGAAGCAGACCGTCAAGCCCTCTACCGAGTCGCTTCGTTGCCATCGGCGAGACTCCTAACCGAGGATTCCCCGTGCGGCCATCTCGTTGGCCAGGTGGACGTACGCCCACGCGCCGCGCGACCTGGGGGCGTAGTCAATGACGGACAGGCAATGGCTTGGCGCCTCGGCCACGGCCGGATCCCTTGGCACGACCGTCTCGAAGACCGGCTCATCGAGTTTCGACCGGACTTCGGTCTCGACCTCGCCGCTGAGGCCGTATTCATCGTCGTACATCGTCAGAAGAACGCCTCCGACGCTCAGGCGGGGGTTCTCATCGCGGGCCCTCCGGATGGCCCCGATGAGTTGAACCAGGCCCTCCAGCGAGTAGTATTCGCACTGAATCGGAATAAGAACAGCCTGGCTCGCCGCCAGGGCGTTCTGCGTCAGCGGACCGAGGGAAGGCGGACAATCCACCAGGACAACGTCAAACGGCTGCCGTAAACGCGCCAGCGACTCCAGGAGCCGCCCCCGGGGCAGCGCCCGCTGGGTCGCCAGATGCTCAAGGTCCCTGCCGGCAGGGACGCACCAGACGCCTTCCCATGACGTGGGCACCTCAGGTCCGGCCGAATGCTGGCCAAAGGCCGGGCTAGTATCCACGGCTTCCACGCCCATGCCGCTCGTTGCGTTCCCCTGGGGATCCACATCCACGACGAGGACCCGTCGGCCGGCCAAGGCGATGGCATGGGCCAAGGTCGTAGCAGTGGTCGTTTTTCCGACGCCGCCCTTCTGGTTGGCGACTGCGAGAACGGTGGCCACGGCACCCCCTTTGACCCGGATTTTAGTTGGCGCGGTCCCGACTGCAACAGAAATCTCGTTGCCCCGTGCTTGCGCGAGACTATAATCGGAGAAACCCGACGAGTTCCACGTGGAACGTTCGGTGTCCCGGCGCCTTTGCATGAACACGCGGATGCACATCTATTACAGCGGCCGTGTCCAAGGGGTTGGCTTTCGGTACACGGTCATTCGGCTGGCGGCAGGTCGGCCGGTTACGGGATTCGTAAAGAACCTTCGCGACGGCCGCGTGGAAGTGGTGGCCGAAGGGGAGGAAAAAGCCGTAGAAGGGCTACTGAATGACATTGATCGGGTCATGCAAAAGTACATAGAGGACCGATCTCTTGTCAGAGAGACGCCAACCGGAGAATTCAGGGAGTTTCAGGTGGCAACCGACAACTAATAGGGCTATCTTGCAGATTTACTACTATATGTTGTGGGCTTCCTTGGCAGCGGGTCGCCTCCGGCAGTCGAAGGCGAGATGCCCTTCCGTGCCCCGTAGATGCCCCTTAGAGACCTCGAACTGCCCCGGTTTTACCTCGTTTTGCCTCCATTTCGACCCCGCTTGTGATCCGGTTTTGCCCCGGTCTTGCGGTCGGGGGAGGGGTGGTTCAGCCGCTTGCGCGAACTACGCCGTGGCATGTGGCACACGGGCGGGCCGGCGGCGAAATGTGAAGGACAAACGCCAGCGCCCACCAAGGTGGGCGGCTAAATGTAGGTGGCAGACGGGACACCGTTGCAACCGTGGGGAAGGACGAGTATGTTCAAGGGGAAACAAGGGGACAAAGGGACGTAGGCGGGCGAGGAGGAGTGCGATGCGGGTATGGGGAATCGTGCTGAACACGTACCGCGAGACGGTGCGTCGGCCGTTCTACTTTCTCCTTGTTGCGGCGGCGGCGGCGGCGCTGCTTGTGACGCTGCGGCTGCCGCTCTTCACATTCGGCAATGATACGGATATGTACAAGGATTTAGGTCTTTCGTTTATTCTGCTGTTTGTGCTTCTTATGGCGCTTTTGGCGGCCGCGACGGGGGTCGCGAGCGAGGTCGAGGAGAAGACGGCGCAGACGGTCCTGAGCAAGGCCGTCGGGCGATGGCAGTTCGTGGCGGGCAAATACCTGGGGGTGATGGCCGCGGCCCTGGTGGCCCTGGCGGTGCTCGGGGCGGTGTTTACGGCGGCGGTGTATTACCGGGTGAAGATTGACGCGGGGGTTCTGGAGCGGACCTACGCGCAGGGAGGCGTGGGGGCGCAGGTGGAGGCGTTTCGGGAGCGGCAGTTCGGGCAGGCGCTGACGGTGACGCCCGGCCTGGCGCTGGTGCTTCTGCAGGTGGGGGTTCTGGCGGCGGTGGCGACTGCGGTTTCGACGCGGTTTTCGCCTGCTGCGAGCGTCGGGATAAGCCTGGGGGTGTTTCTGGTTGGGCATCTGACGGTGTTCCTGGCGAGCGGGCTGCGGACGGTGGAGGCCGGGGGCCGGGCGGCGCGGGATGGGGTGCTGGCGGTCTTGCCGTTCCTTGAGATCTTCAACCTGAACCAGAAGTTGAGCCACACGATCCTGATGCCGGGCGGGGACGGCCCGGCGGCTGAGGCGTGGGGAGCGGTTTGGGCGTACGTGGGGTGGGCCGGGCTGTACGCCTTGGGCTACATCGTTTTCGCGTTAGGGGTGGGGGCGGTGCTGTTCCGTCGGCGGTCGCTGGCGTAAAACGGCGAAGTCCAAAGGCGCGCGCCCAGTAAACTGGGCGGCTAACTGTGGATGGCATCCCCCCGCGGTGCGGGGGGCTTGAGGCGCGCGGCGAAACGTAGGCTTTTTTCCTGTTGGAGCCGCCGAGGATAACCGATAATGGAGTATCCCATCCCAGCGTGAGGGCCGTTTGCATCCGAGAGGGTGCAGGCGGCCCGTTTTTTTGCGCCGTTGACGGGGCGTTGGGCGGCCGTATAATCGCCGCGGCACTGGAAAGGTTCGGAGGCAACGGCCATGGGGAAAGCGAGGACGAAGAGCGAGGCTCAGGTCGTGGTGCTTTACAGCAGCCTGGGCGGGAACACGCGGACGATGGCGGAACACGTGGCCGCCGGCGTGGGGCTGGTGCCCGGCGTGCAGGCGGTGGTCATGGACGCGGCCAAGATGGACCTCGCCGTGCTGGAACGTGCGGCCGGGATCGCCGTCGGGTCGCCGAACTACTATTCCTACCCGTCGGGGCTGGTGAAACACTTTTTCGACCTGGCGTTCCGACGGGCGGCGTTCAAGGGGAAGCCGTTCGTGGCCTTTTCGACGCACGGCGGCGGGGGGGGCGTGTCGGGCCAGCTCGAGGGGCTGGCGAATTCGCTTGGGATGATGCGGGCGGCGGAGGGGCTTGATATCGCAGGTGCCCCGGAGGGGGATCAGGCGAAGGCGTGCCGCAAACTCGGCCAGACGCTGGCAATTGCGGCGACCGGCTAAAGGTGCGCAAGACCCGGCGCCTCAAAGGGTTGCCCGGAAAAGGGTTGACGGTCGTCGCGGGGTGTCGGTAAGGTATCGCGCGATTGTCCCAGCCGGGAGGAAGGGAGACGGCATGGCCGGCGACCCTTCGACACACTCAGGATCGCCCCGAGCAGGATCGCGGGGCGAGGGCGAGCGGACGGAGACGGAGGGGGCGCGCGCGAAGCGGTTCCTCGAGGCGCTGGGGGAAGAGGAGATCATGCTGCTGCGGCTTCGGGACGAGTTGTACGAAGGTCGGTGGGACGCGATGCTGGCGGACCTGAATGACCGGCTGCAGGGCAAGCCGTACGTTTTCCAACTGGCGCACCGGATACAGGACGACATCGAGCGGATCGAGCGGTTGAGCCGATTCGAGCGTCAGCACAAGGTGAACCTGGCGGAGTATCTATGAAGCGGTGGGCTGATCGCGGCGGGTGCGGAGACCTGCCGCGCACAAAGCGGAGCGAACCATGAAGCGAACGTTGATGGCGGTGGCCTGGTGTGCGGCGTTGGGGCTGGGGTTGTGCGGGTGCGCGCGTGCTCCGCGCGCGTTGCCGATGCCGGCGGCGCCGGAGGTGTTTGCGGCCAACGGGATGGAGATGGTGTGGGAGACGCCGCTGACGGTGCCGAAGGGCCAGAGCCTGAAGCAACTGTGGCTGACGGGCGGCCTGGTGATGGCGCTGGACGGCGAGAACCGGTTGTATGCGGTGGACGCGAAGACGGGGGTGCGGCGGTGGTCGGTGCGTGCGGCGCCGAAGCACGAGACGGTTCGCCGGCCGGTGGTGGCGGGCGAGCGGGTGTGGGTGGTTTCGACGACGCTGCTGGTGGGTCTGGAGGCGGCGGACGGTCGGGAGGAGGTGCGGGAGCGGCTCTCTTTCGCGGCATCGGGTCCGCCGGCGGCGGCGGAATCGCATGTGTTCATACCGGATGCGCGCGGGTACCTTCAGGCGTTCGCCGTCGAGCCGAAGACGGTGGCTTGGCGTCGGTGGATGAGGGGGTCGGTGACGGCAGGCCCCGCGGTGGACGATTCGCGGGTGTTCTTTGCGAGCGAGAGCGGGGAGATTCTGGCGTCGAGCCAGTCGCGGCAGCAGGCGGTGTGGCAGTACCAGGCGGAAGGCTCGGTGGTGGCGGACCTTCGGGTAGCGAAGGGGGACCTGGTGCTCGTGGCCAGCCTGGATTACAGCGTCTATGCCTTCCGGGGTTCGAGCGGGGAGTTGCGCTGGCGGCACAACGCGGGGGAACCGATCCGCAAGCCTCCCTACACGCAGGGGGACCAGGTGTTCGTGTTTACGGAGGGCAGGGGGCTGGCGGCGGTGGACGTCTCCAGCGGACAGGCGCAGTGGCAGTTGGGGCAAGGGGCAGACTTTGCGGCGGCGGACGCGGAGACGGTGTACGTCGTGGGCCGAGGCGAGGACTTGTTAGCCGTCTCGCGGGCGGACGGGGCGGTGCGTTTCGGCGTGCCGCTGAGGCGAGGCACGCTCGTGGCGGACAACGAGACGGAGAGCGGCATCGTGTACCTGGCGACGCCGGAGGGCCAGGTGATGGCGGCAGCGAAACGGAAAGAACCGTAACCCCCGGCCGAGGGGCGGACGGTGCAACTCGGCATCTCGACGTTCTGTTTCCCGGATACCGATCTGCCTGATGTGCTGCGCTGGGCGGGCACGTCGGGGTTCCAGGCGCTCCAGATAGAGTGCCCGATCCGCGCGCCGTCAGGCCTTGGGCGGGCCGTGCCAGGGCGGGGCGGGGACTGGTTCGCGGGCGGCACGCTCCAGGTGCGGGCGCTGGACGGTCCGGGGCGCGATGCGCTGGGGGCGGCGCTGGAGGAATCGGGCGTGCGGGCGGCGGCCCTGGCGTACTGGGGGAATGTGCTCGAAAGCGACCCGGAGCGTGCGCGGGCGGCGGTGGAGCATCTGGGGCGTGTGGTGGAGACGGCGGCGACGCTCGGCGTGCCGGTGGTGTGTCTGCGGGTGGGGCGCGACCCGTCGGCGTCGTTGGGCGATTCGATTGCGGAGTTTGCGCGGCGCGTCCGGCCGCTGGCCGAGCAGGCCGAAGGGGCGGGGGTGCGCCTGGCGGTCCAGAACGATCCGCGGTGCGGCGCCGGCGCGCCGGGAGTGGAGGACCAGCCGACGAATGCCGCGTTCGCCCCGGAACTGTGGGAGAAACTCTTCACGCACCTTCGGAGCGACGCGGTGGGCCTCGCGCTCAACCCGGCGCCGCTGGTGTGGCTGGGGGTGGATCCGATTGCGGCGGCGACGGACTATGCCGAGAAGATTTTCCACGTCCAGGCAAAGGATGTGGAGGTGTTCGACGCGCGTCGGCAGGATTGCTCCGTTCTGCGGCCGTCGGGTGGATGGTGGCGGTATCGCCTGCCGGGGCTCGGCGAGATTGACTGGCGGCGGATGCTGGACCGCCTTGCGGAAGTCGGATACGACGGGGCGGTCGTGATTGAGCACGACGACCCGGTCTGGCAGGGGAGCGAGGAACGGGTGAAGGCGGGCCTGGGGCTTGCGCGGCGGCACCTGGCGCAGTGGCTGCCGTAACACGTTATGACACAAGGCGTTAAGCGCGGCGACGGGTGGCGTCGGCGCGCTGCGGACGGGATCAAGGCCGTGTGGGGACTACCGTGACGACCGTTGCGGACATTCTGGCGGCGGTGGACAACCTCGCGCCGTTTCGGCTGGCAGAGGAATGGGATACGGTCGGCCTGCTTCTCGGCGACGCGGACGCCAAAGTCCGCCGCGTCCTCGTCAGCCTCGACGTCACCGAAGCCGTCTGCGACGAGGCGGAGCGCACGAAGGCCGACTGTCTGCTCACCCACCATCCGTTCTTCCTTAAGGGCCTGCCGCGCGTCACGGCCGAGACGCGCCCCGGGCGCCTTGCGCTTCGCCTGGCGGCGGGTCGGCGGGCGGTCATCGCCGCCCACACGAACCTCGACGCAGCAACCGGAGGCCTCAACGATCTGCTGGCCGAGCGCGCGGGCCTGACGAACCTTGAGCCACTCTGCGCCGAACCCGGCCCCGCGCGATACAAGGTCGTCGTCTTCGTGCCGGAAGGGGACCTGGAGGCGGTTCGTCGGGCGGCGTTCGAGGCGGGCGCGGGGCGGATTGGGGCGTACGCCGAATGCAGTTTCGCCGCGCCGGGCGAAGGGACTTTCTTCGCCGGCAAAGGGACGAAGCCGACCGTCGGCCGGCGAGGCAAGCGGAGCGCCGTCGCCGAGCATCGCCTCGAAGTGGTGGTGGAGGAGTCGCATCTTGGGGCGGTCGTGGCAGCGATCGGGCGCACCGCATCCTACGAGACGCCGGCTATTGACGTCTATTCGCTCCGGGCGCCACCGGGCGGGTCGGGCCTCGGGCGCATCGGGCAATTAAAGAAACCGAAGACGCTGGCTCGTTTCGCCGATGACATAAAGAGAGCGCTTGGCCTGAAGACAGCGGCGGTCGCAGGCGAGAGCGGGCGGAAAATCCAGCGCGTCGCGGTGTGCACCGGAAGCGGAAACGGCCTGGTCGAAACCGTCCGCGCCGCGCGATGTGATGCATACCTGACGGGGGAACTGAAGTACCACGAGTCGCAGGCGCTGGCGGCCGAAGGGGTCGGCGTGGTCCTGGGCGGCCACTACGAGACGGAGCGCGTGCCGCTTGAGGATTGGACACCGCGGCTGGCCGCGGCGGTGGACGTTGAGGTGGTGCTGTCGAAGGCAGAACGCGGAACGCTGCACTGGAAATGACAAGTGCCGGGCGGGGAGGCTCGCTCCTGCAATGACACCGTTCATCTGTCCTCTGGCGAGCGGCAGTCTGGGCAACGCGCTGCTGGTGGCGTCGGGGCGTGCGCGGATGCTGGTGGATTTCGGGATCGGCCGGCGGCGCGCGACGGCCGCGCTTCACGCCGTCGGCATCGAGCCGGAAACCATCACTGCGATTCTCGTGACGCACACGCACGGGGACCATTTCTCGCAGGCGGCCGTCGGGTGGTGTGTGGCACACAAGGTCCGGGTGCTTTCGACGGAGGCGAACCTCGCGCACCTGGCGGACTCGATGCCCGGTTTCGGGCGTCTTGCGCAGGCGGGGCTTGCCGAAGCGCTCGACGGCGAGCCGGTGGCGGTCGGCGGGGCGGTGGTCGAGACGTTCCGCCTGCCGCACGATTCCCCCGGCGATTGCGTCGGCTTCCGCATCACCCTCGGCACGGGCCGGACGCGCCGCACGGTGGCGGTGGCGACGGACCTGGGGCACGTGCCGAACGGATGCCTCGACTGGTTCGTGGACGCCCACGCGATCGTCCTCGAATCGAACCACGATCCCGTCATGCTGGCGCGGAGCGGCCGGCCGGCCGACCTGATTGGCCGCATCGCCGGGCCGAACGGGCACCTTTCCAACGGCGATTGTGGCGAAACGGTGGGGGAAATCGTTCGGCGGTCCCGCCGCGGGCGCGTGCGGAATGTGATCCTGGCGCACCTGTCGCGGGATTGCAACCGCCCGGCCCTGGCGCTCGAGGCCCAGGCCCATCTGGCGCGCCGTTCACGCGCGCCCTACGTGGTGGCCGCGTCGCAGTTCGAGCCGGGACCGATGGTCGAACTCTAAAAGCGGCTTCAAAACGCGACATCACTGTTTGCAAGCAAACAGTGGCACCCGCCTGTTTGAGCCGCGGGCTCCGTGAGGGGTGCCACGGATTGCTTGCAATCCGTGCGGTTGGCGCAAACAAAATCAAGTCCAGCCCCGGCGCGCCGGGACTGGGCTTGTTGCTTTGAGTTGGGTGGCACTGGTGGCTTGTCCACCAGTGCTTTTTGTTCAGGCGGCGACCTGCACTGGCGGGCAAGCCGCCAGTGCCACCCCGCCCTTTGTGCTCGGCGTCACTTCGTTGGGTCGAGAATGCGGCCGAGGAAGAGGATCGCGCCAGAGCGCGTGTCCCGAATGAGGAAGAGGAACGGGTGGTCGGCGCGGAAAACGGGGGCCGGCTCCGGCATGGCCATCCGTTCCATGACGACAGCCGTGGCCGCAGCCGCCTCCGTCCCTTCCTCGCTAGTGTCCACGAACGCCTTGTGGATGACGGCCGAGATGAAAAGGTCCTTCGTGCCCGTCATGCCGGAAAAGTCGGCGCTCCGGCCGAACGCGTCGGTCATGCCCATCGCAACGAGCGTGTCCCCGAGGCTGAACTCGGCGGTCGTCTTGAAGCGGGGCAGGGCGACCTGGACCTCGCGACGATGCAGTTTGCCGACCCACTCGGCCACCTTGTCACTCGAAAGGGACGCTTCGAGTACCGCCAGGCCGTCCTTCGCCTTCGGCAGGAGGACGACCATCGAAAGCCGGTCGCCTTGGTACGGAAGTTCCAGGGCTTGCAAGTCGTCGGTCTCGAAGTAGCCGAACTCGGCCGTCCGGTGCATCAGGGGCGCGGCCACTTTCGTTTCGGGCGTGAGGAAGAAATCCTCCTCGCGAGTCGCCTTCTTGTCAAACTCTTCCGCCCACTTGCCTTTGAAATAGATGGCGTTCGTGAGGACCAGCCGTACCTCCGGGTTGAGAACGTCGGGCTTCAGGAGTTCCTGGATCTTGTCGCGGGTCTGCTTCTCAATCCACGCGTTGATGGCCTGGCGTGCCGCCTCGGTCGCGCCGGCGAAGTCCACCTGCTCCAGACCCGCACCGTAGTTCACCTTAACAAGGCCGAGGAAGGCGGGAAGGAAGCCATAGCCCTTCTGTCCCCACAGGCGGTTGGCGACGGCCAGCTCGAACGCCCCGCCCGCACCGGCGGCATTGAGATCCTTCTGAAGCGCACCGTACGCCCCGTGAACGGCTTCGCCGGTGGCCGGCAGGCGGAGCACCTGGGCCATCTGCTCGGCCGTCTCGCCGCGGGCGCCGCCGTAAGTCATCGTCAGCGCCGTCGAGATGGAGTACGGCGAGAGGAAAAGGTTCCCCTCCTCGGCCTTGAGTCGGGCATAGAGGTCGAAGGCGAAGCGGTTACATCCCTCGGCCACCGTCAACGGGGGGAGGGCCACGCCGGCCTCCTGGGCGCCGGGCGATCCGGCCGCGGCTGGCTGAGTCGCTGCAATCAGAATCCCTGCCCCCAGAAGAAGCCCCACGATCCGGTGTTTCATGGTCCGTCTCCTTTTCCCCGTGGACTGGCCGCTCCGCCCCTTTAGACGCCGGCGGGCGCCGGCGGTTCCCCCAGTATAGCCGCCCGCAGCCCGCAAAAGCCGCAACTTCTCGCTGTCAACGCCGCCTTGATGCTCGGCGGCCCCGCTGTTCCTTTTCGCCGAAACTCCCGTTACCGCCGGGGGTTCTATTGTGCGGGCTCGAAGTGTGCACTTTTCAGCGGATTTTCCGAACCCGGACGCGCACAATGTGCCTTCCGAGTCCGTCCCGGGGCAGGCGGCGACGCGGATTCCGATCGCCCAAGAGCCCCGGGCGCCTTCGTGAGGAGAGACGCTCATGGACCGGCGACCTGACGTGGGACCCCTGACCGCTGCGGCGCTGGCGCTCGGCGCCGCGTTTCTCTTGATCCTGGTGCCCGCCGCACGCGCCGCCGAGCCCGACAAGGCGACCGACAAGGCCGCCGAGGATTACAACATGGCCGCTTGGCTCTACGGCCAGGGGAAGTACGACCTGTCGGCGGAGGAGTTCCAGGCGTTCCTGGCGAAGTACCCGCAACACGAGAAGGTGCCGGACGCGCGCCTGGGTCTGGCGCGGGCGCTCGTGCACCTGGGGAAGAACGACGAGGCCGTCCTGGCCCTGGAGGAACTGCGGCGGACGGCGCCGCAGTTCGAGGGGATGCCGGAGGCGCTTTTCCATCTGGGCCAGGCCCTCGCCGCCGCCGGTAAGGCGAAGGAGGCCGGCGACGCCTTCGACGAGATTCTCAAAAGCCACGGCGACCATTACCTGGCCTCCTGGGCGCGGGCGCGGCGGGGCGAGATGTTGTTGGTCCTGAAGCAGCCGGACGAGGCCGAAAAGGTCCTCGCGCCGCTGGTCGAGGAGTTCCTGACGGGCAAGGACGCCCCGAAGCGCCTCCAGGAGGAGCGGAAGCGTCTGGGGGAGGCGGCGCCTGCGGCCGCGACGACCTTTGATGCGCTCCTGGAGCGGGCCCACCTGAACCTGGGCCTGGCGCGCCTGGGGGCGGGACGCTTCGGCGAGGCCCGCGAATCGTTCGAGGAGTTTCTGGCGCTGGCGCCTAAGAGCGGCCTGGCGACGACGGCCCGGTTCCACCTGGCGCAGAGCCTGTACCAGGAGAGCCAGTTCGCCCGTGCGGCTGAAGTCTATGCGGAGGTCGCCGGAACCGATTCCCCCTTCGCCGGCGACGCGGCGTTCGAGCGGGCCCTGGCCCTCTACCAGGCCAAGAACTATAAGGACGCCGCCGGCGCGTTCGCGGACGCGGCCAAGCGTCTCGGCGATTCGGAGCGGGGCGCCAAAGCCCGCCTCTACGCGGGCATGTGTCTCTATCTGGCGGGGAACGCCCGCGAGGCCGTCGCATGCCTCCAGGAGCACCTCAACGCGAACGCGGACGACGCCGAGGCACGGTACTGGCTGGCCGCGGCGTATCTGAAGGAGAACAAGCCGGTCGAGGCCCGCGAGGCGTTCGACGAACTTTTGCGGCGCTCGCCGGATGGGCCGCGAGCGGCGGACGCGCGCGTCGGTCGGGCCGACGCCTTGCTAGCCGAGGGGAAGCCGGAGGAGGCGGCCCAGGCCTACCGCGACTTTGCCGGCAAGCACCCCGAGCACGCGGAGGTCGGGCGGGCCCTCTATGCCGCCGCCGCCGCTTTCCACAGGGCCGGACGCTTCGACGAATCGGATGCGGCCTGCAACGAGTTTCTCCAGAAGGCGGCCGGGGGCGACCTCGAAGCGCAGGTCCTGTTCGTGTCCGGCGAGAACCGGTTCCGCGTGAAGCGCTATGCCGACGCCGCCGAGCGGTTCCGCACGCTCCTGGAGAAACACGGCGACGCGGCGCAGGCGCCGGCGGGGCGGCTGCGGCTCGCGTGGATCCGCTATTTCGAGAAGAACATCGACGCGGCCATCGAGGAACTCGCGCGCCTCGACGCGAAAGCCGACCCCGCCGTCGTCGCGGAGGCGGCGTATCTGCGCGGCGTGTGCCTGTACGAGAAGGAATCCTACAAGCCGGCCGCCGAGGCCTTCGCGCGGTATCTGGAGAAGGAGGGCGAGAAGCCCCTGGCCGCCAGCGCGCTGGTGAAGCAGGCCCTCGCCCTTCGCCGGGCCGGCGATCCGCAGGCGGCGGAGCGGCTCAAGCAGTTCCTCGAGCAGTATGGTTCCAGCACCGACTGGCCGCAGGCCGCCTATGAACTGGCGGAACTGGAGCGCGGCGAGAAACGCTTCGACGAGGCGGTCGGCCATTACCGCGCCGTCGCCGACCGCTTCGCGGACCACGCGCTGGCGCCGTACGCCCTGTACAACCTCGGCGTGTGCGAGTTCGAGAAGGGGGCGTTCGGCGAGGCGGCCGAGGCGTTCGGCCTGGCAGCTGAAAAGTATCCCCAGGCCGACCTTGCGCCCCAGGCGATGTACCAGAAGGCCCTCGCGCTTCAGAAGGCGGACCGCGTTGCCGACGCGCGAGCGGCGTACCAGGCGATGGTGGAGAAGCACGGCGGGCACGACCTTGTGCCATCGGCCCTGCTCGGGCTGGGCGTGTGCCTCGAGAAGGAGGAGAAGTTTGCGGAGGCGGCGGAGGCGTTCCGCAGACTTTTGGGCGCGTCGAAGGACGCCGCGGTCCGCGAACAGGCCGCCTACGAACTGGCCTGGTCCTTGCAGAAGGCGGGCAAGGAGAAGGAGGCCGCCGACGCCTACGAGCAACTGGTGCGCGACTTCCCAAAGAGCCGATTCGCCGCCGACGCCCACTTCCAGATGGCCGAGGCCAGATACCGGGATAAGAAGTATGCCGATGCGTCGCGTCTGTATGAAAAGGCCCTCGACGCAGCGGGCGACCGCCTGAAGGACAAGGTCCTCTATCGTCTCGGCTGGTGCCGATGGGCCGAAGAGAAGTTCGACCAGTCGGCGGCGCTGTTCGACCGCCTCGTCGCGGAAGCGCCGGGGAGCGATCTGGCGGCCGAGGCGCTGCTGCAGGCGGGCGAGGCGTACGCGCGCCTGGGCAAGATGCCCGAGGCGATTGAGCGCCTGGTGAAACTGGCGGACCCGAAGTACAAGGATTTCCCGCGTCTGGCGGACGCGCGGTTCCGCCTGGGCGAAGCGCAACTGGCGCTCGGGCGGGCCGAGGACGCCCTCGCCACCTTCACCGCCCTGGAGCAGGCGTCGCCCGACTATCCGGCGATGGCCGAGGTCCAGTTCGACCTCGGCAAGGCGCTCTACGACCTCAGGCGCCTCGACCAGGCGCGCGAGCGGTTCGAGCGGGCCGTCGCCGGGACCGATACCGAGACGGGCGCGAAGGCCCAGTTCTACGTCGGCGAGACTCTTCTGGCGGCCGGCGACGCGCGGCAGGCCCTGCGGGCGTACCTGCGGGTCGTCTCGCCCCTCTGGAGCGCCTACAAGGATTGGGCCGCCGCCGCGCAGTTCGAGATCGGCAAATGCTACCTCTCCCTCAACCAGCCGGCTGAGGCCCGTGGGGCGTTCCAGACGGTGCTTGAGAAGTACGGTGACACGAAGTGGGCCCAGCCCGCGCGCGAGCAACTGGCAAAAATGCCGGGCTGAGACCCCAACGGAAGGAGACCGGAACGATGACGTGGCGACTCTTGGCAGCACTCGGGTTGGGCTTGGCGTTCGTCGTGGCGGGCGCGGCAATGGTCCCGCAGATGGGCGCAGCGGAGGCGCCGCCCGATGCGGCGCCCGCACCGGAGGCGGTGCCGCCGGCCGGCGGACCTGCCGCCCAGGAGAAAGAAGAGAAGCCCCCGACGCTTTTTGAACTCCTGGAGCGCGGCGGGCCGGTCATGTATCCCATCTACCTCTGCTCGTTCCTGATGGTCGCTTTCGCCATCGAGCGGGCCCTCAGCCTGCGGCGGCGCAAGGTCCTCCCGCCCGCATTCGTTCTCGGCCTGCGGAGCCTGGTCGGCGTCCGGCCGCTCGACACCGACAAGATTCTCACGTACTGCCAGGCCCACCCGAGCCCCATCGCCCGCATTTTTCAGGCTGCCGTCCGGCGCCTCCATCGGCCGCTGCCGGAGATCGAAAAGACCATCGAGGACGCCGGCGCCAAGGAGGTGCGGCTGCTGAGGCGCAACACGCGGGTTCTGTCGAGCGTCGCGAGCGTCGCCCCCCTGCTGGGGCTCCTGGGGACGGTCTTAGGGATGATTAGCGCGTTTAAAGATATCAGCATGGGCGAGGCGCTCGGCAAGGCGGACATCCTGGCCTCCGGCATCTACGAGGCTCTGGTCACCACGGCCGCGGGCCTCTCCGTCGCCATCCCCAGCCTGGTCTTTTACCTTTTCTTCACCGCCCGCATCGACAAACTCGTCGGCGAGATGGACGACCTCACGATGGAATTCGTGGAGACCGTGGCCGACGACGGCCGAGAAGCCGGAGCCTGAACCATGCGACTCGATCGCACCGCCGAGCAGCACGAGCGCGTCGAACTGAACCTGACGCCGATGATTGACGTCGTCTTCAACCTCATCATCTTCTTCATGGTCGCCACCAAGTTCGCCGAAATCGAACGCGACATGCTCGTCAATCCGCCCGCGGCCCAGCACGCCCAGCCCGTCACCGCCGTGCCGAGGGAACTTATCGTCAACGTCACCGACGACGGCCGGTTCGTCATTGCCGGCGTCGAATACACGCCCGAGGACCTCGATCGCCTCATCGCCCGCGCCGTTGCCGAGAACCCCGACCAGTCGGTCGTCGTCCGCGGCGACAAGCGCGTCGTCCTCCAACTGCCCGTCAACGTCCTGAGCCTGTGCGAGAAGTACGGCGTCAAACGCAAGTTCCTGACCACCGTCCAGCCCGGACCCTAGGAACACACGATGCCGCCGTCTGCGCCAATTCGCCTCTGGCTCCGCCGCGGCCTGTGGCTCCTGGCAGCCCTGACGCTTGGGGGCGGACTGGTCGCCTTCGTCCTCTGGCCCCGGCAGGAGGTGTTCTATACGGACGGCTCGCAGACCTGGCCGGCCGACGCCGACCTCGCCCTCCGCTCCGTACTCTGGGACAAGGGCGAGTCGGTCCCTCTCGGCCCGGTGCCGGGCGAACCCGCCGTGCCCGAACAAGACTACGACCCCTGCCTCTCGGCCGACGGCCAGGAACTTTACTTCACCCGCGGCCGGGCCGGCCGGAACGCCGACATCCTCGTCGCCTGCCGCACCCCCGACGGTTGGTCCGACCCCGAGCCCATCGGCGAGATCAACACCGACGCCGACGAGATCGGACCCGCCCTCGCCCCCGACTCCGCCACCCTCTACTTCTTCTCGAACCGCGAGGGAGGCGAAGGCGGCTACGACCTCTACGTCTCGCGCCACGACGGCACGCGATGGTCCAGGCCCGAGAACCTCGGGCCACGCGTCAACTCTCCGTTCAACGAGTACGACCCCTGCGTGACGCCGGACGGCCTGGCACTCGTTTTCGCCTCGAACCGCCCGACAGCCGAGGACGAGCGGCCGCCCGAAGGCGCCTGGCCCGCCACGCTGCGCGAACAGACGCGCCTGTATGACTACGACCTCTACGCCCTCGACCTGGAGGAACCCGCCGCCGAGCCCCGGCGCCTCGACGCCGTCAGCGGGCCCTCGAACGACGGCCAGCCCGCCGTCAGCCCGGACGGCCGGTGGCTCTACTTCGCCTCCGACCGCACCGGCGGCCGGGGCGGATTCGACCTCTGGCGCGCCCGCATCACTCCCGGCGCGCCGGGACCGCCCCTCGGCGCCCTCCTCCCGCCCGAAAACGTCGGCGCCCCTGTCAACACCCGCGCCAACGAACTCGACCCCGCCGTCGCCCTCGAAGGCTTCGGCCTGTACTTTTCCTCCGACCGCGCCGAGCCCAACGTCTATCACGTTTACTACACCCGCAGCCACGAGGTGTACCCGATCGTGCGGACGCGCAGACTCGCGCTCGGGCCCATCATCGCGCGCCTCTCCTGGCCGCTGCTTGGGCTGCTACTGGCCCTCGCGGGGCTGGCCCTCGCGATCCTCGCGCTGGCGAAACTCCGCAAGCGGCCCGGCCTGCTGGCGAGCGCCATGATCGCCTCGCTGCTGCTGCATCTGGTGGCCTTGAGCCTTTTTACGCTCTGGAGACTTTCGGTAGGCGTTTATGAACTCGCGCACCACCAGGAGCGGTTTGAGGTCGCCGTCAGCATCCCCGGCCTGGCGGAAAGCGAACTGTCGGCCGAACTGCGGGCGGCGCTGACGGACCTGGCGCGCGTGGACACGGCGCGCTTTGCCCTCGAAAAGCGCGAGACCCTTGCCGTCCCCGCCAAGCCGACCGTCCGCGAACCCGAAATCGCCGTCGCCACGCCCGCTCCGGCGCCGCCCGACCTGGCGGTCGCCCTTCCCAAAGAGCGGCCGGAGGAAATCACGGAGCCCCTCCGACCCGAGACCGCGCCTGCGCCGGTCCCGGACCTTGAGCCTCCGGAACCGGTTGAAATCATGCAGATGCGCGAGGCCCGCCCCGCTCCGGCGCCCGAGCCCGTGCCGATGACGCCCGTGGCGCTTGTCCCGCGCGAGGAACCGGCTCCTGTGCCGGAAGCGCCCGCCCCGCCGCCGACCGCTGCCCCCGCGCCGCTCGAGCCTGCCCTATCCACCTCCGTCAAGCCGACCATCGAGGCCCGGACGCCCGCGCCGCCGACGCCGACTTTTCCGCCGGAGGCCCCGTCGCCCGTCGCCTTGGAATCGCCCGCGGTCCTGGACGTGGCGCCCGCGCCGAGCGACCTTCTGGTCCGTTCCGTCCGTCCGTCCGAGGCGCCCGCCGAGGCGGTCAGCGTCCGTCCGCTGGCGGCCTCGCGTCCGGAGGCGCCTGCGCAGCATCCTGCGGAGGCGCTCGAACCGGTCGCGACCGTCGGCGCCCCCGCGCCGGCTGCGCCGGCCGTCGGGCCCGCCGTCGAAACGCCCTCGGCCGCCCTCGCGCCCGCGGCGTCACCGGCCGCACCCGAGGCCGCCATCGCCGAAACCCCCGCTCTGGCCGCGGCTCCCGTCGCCGAGGCTGAGGTCCTCGACGTTCTGCCGGCCCCTTCGTCGGCGGTCGCCCCGCGCGAGGGTCCCGGCGCGCCGGGATCGCCCGCGCCCGCCGCCGAGGTCGAGCCGCCCCAGCGGGCGCTCGTGGGCGTGGGTCGCCCCGAGGAAAGCGTCGCCCTCACCGCCGCGCCCGCCGTCGAGGGACCGCGAGCGGCCGAAGAGACGCGCCTACCGGAATCCGCCGTCGGCTCCAAGGTCGTCGAAGCGCCGCTCGTTGCGGCCGCGCCTCCCGCCGCGAGAATCCTCGACGTGCCGATGGCAGCGCTCGTCGCCCGCACCGCGGTTGCGCCTCCCGCGGCCGAAATCAGCCCTCCGGACGCGGGCAAGCCCGCGGGCGCTCCCGAAGCGCGCGAGCCCCGCGCTGCCGCCGCCCCGGCCGAGGTCGTTCCGCTCGCCGCCCTCGCCCCCGTCCGGGCGCCCGCCGCCGAGACGCCCGCGCCGCTGGCGGCCCTGGCGGTCCCAGCGGTGGGGCCGGCAGCCGTGCCGCCCGAGCCGGCGCCCGAGACGCCGCTCCCGAGCGCCGCCGCCCCGGGGCCGGCTGTCGCGGCGCCGGTGCTCGGCAAGTCGGTCCGCGTGGCGGCGCTCCCGCCGCCCGCGCCCCTCCAGGCCGACGTCTCGCCGCCGCCCGAGCCGCTCCCCCTGAAGGAAATCTATACGTTGCGCACACAACCCGAGCGCGAGAGGAGAATCGAGAAATTGGGCGGCACGCCGGAAACCGAGGAGGCCGTCCGGCTGGCCCTCGTCTGGTTCGTCCGCCACCAGAGCCCCGACGGCCGATGGGCCGTCCGCGACTTCATGCAGAACTATGAAGAGAAGGGCTTGCGGTCGGACGGCGGTGGCGAACGCGAACGCCAGAATGTCGGCGTCACGGGACTGGCGGCCCTGGCGTTCCTCGGCGCGGGGCACACCCACATTGCGCCACGCGGAAGCGACCGCACGAGCGAACACGCCGGCACCGTCGCCAAGGCTCTCGACTGGCTCCTGGCCGGACAGCAAGAGGACGGCGACCTGCGCCAGGGCGGACAGATGTACGACCACGCCCTCGCCACCATGGTCCTCGCCGAATCCTACACCATGACGGGCGACCCTCGCCTTGTCGAGCCCGTCCGCAAGGCCGTCCAGTTCATCCTGGACGCCCAGAATCCCGACCTGGGGTGGCGCTACGAGCCGCGAGCCTCCAACGACACGAGCGTCGTGGGGTGGCAGATCATGGCCCTGAAGAGCGCCGAGATCGCCGGCTTCGAGGTGCCGATGAAAGCGTACCGCGGCGCGGCCAACTGGCTCGACCAGGTCCGCAAGGGCAATCGCGGCGGTCTGTATGAGTACCAGCCCGGAAGCGGGCCGAGTCCCGCCATGACCGCCGAGGGACTCTTCATCGAACAGTACATCCAGTTCGAGCCCGGCTCGCCCCGCACTGCCGAGTCCGTCGAGTATATGCTCCAGCACACCCCCGCCTGGGTCCCCCAGAATCAGGAGCAGACGAATCTCTATTACTGGTACTATGCGACGCTCGCGCTGCATAACCTCGGCGGGAAGGAGTGGGACGAGTGGAACCGGCAGATTCGCGAGTGCCTCGTCCAGGCCCAGCGCAAGGACGGCCCGTTCGCCGGAAGTTGGGACCCCCGGACGCGGTGGGGGAGTTACGGCGGGCGGGTCTATTCCACCGCCATGGCCGCACTCACCCTTGAGGTCTATTACCGCTACCTGCCCTTCTACAACCTCTCGCTCGGCGAGTCCGGTGAGCGCGCAGCGAAGTAAGGAACCCGCCGAAACCGGTCGTGGCGACAGGGTCCGAAGCCGCGCCGGCCGTCGCTCCGTTTTTCTCTGCCCTGCCGCGGGCGTGGCCGATAGAATCCTCCGGGAGACTCCTTGAGGCGCCGACCCGATGCGTCCGGCCACGCCGATGCAATATGCCGCCTGCCTCGCCGCCGCGGCGGCGCTCGCCTTTCCCTGCCTCGCCGTCGGCGGCGAGACGCCCGCCGAGGCCGGTGGCGAGCGCCTCTTCAGCCAGTGGCTCAGCCTCTACGTCGCCGGCCAAAAGGTCGGCTACGAGACCCTCAGCGTCTATCGCCTGCCGCCCGCCTCGGCGGCCTCGCCCGGCGAGGCCGACGGGCCCGCCGCCGGCGGATCACCCGGATACCGATTCACGGCCAACACGTTCCTGAAGACCCGCGCCGACGCCCCGGACGCCCGCTACGTTAAGACCATCGAGGCGGTGGTGGACGCGGACGGCCGGCCGAGGTCCCTCGATTGCCGCGTCGCTCTGGAGCGGCGTTCGTGGCACGTGACGGGCGAGCGCCGCGGCGAGCGGTTCGCCCTCCGCCGCTCTGTCGGCGCGGAGACCGCCACGGCCGACGTCGCGCTCCAGGAGGGCCTGACGTTCCGCACCTGGACCGTCCCCGCGACGTTCCTTGGCAAAGCGGAACGGGGGGGCACGGCCCGATGGATGGTCCTCGACGAGAGTCTTGGGGCCGTCCTCCCCGAGCCAGCCCTCGTCCGCATCCTCGGCCCGCAAACCGTCCCGACGAGCCTGCGCGAATCGCTGAGCGGCACGGCAATGGTTGAAGTCCAGGGCGCCGAGGTCATCGCGCACCTGGTGGACGGCCGGGGGCGCCGGCTGCGGAGCGTCTGGCAATCGGCGCCCCTCGTCGCCGAGGGCGCCAGTTTCTCGGAGGCCCGGCGCCTCGATGCACCCGACGGGCCCCGCGGGCCCGACATCCCCGGTCTGGAAGCCGGACGCTACGCCAACTCGCGCATGGGCTATTCCCTCTACGTGCCGCCTTATCCTTTCGTCGCCGCCGTCCTGGCCGACGCAGGGACCGTCTCCGTGGCCGACCTGACGGACGGCTCGTCGGTCACGCTCCAGCCGGCGATGGACCCGCGCCTGGCCAGCATGCACGCGGCGGCGGAGGACCTGCTGGGCCTGGCCGACCTCGTCCACCAGCAATGGGCCGCTCGCTTCGACGCCTGCGACGCCGGGCCCCCGCAGGCAACGCAACTCGGCGGCCGGCCGGCACGCGCCGTCGAGGGCACGGCCCGGCTCGGCTGCACCACGCTCCACTTCCGCAACGTGTTCGTCGTCGGCGAGGGATTCGCCTATCTCGTCAGCGCCGTCTCGCCCGACCGGCCGCTCCAGGAGAAACGCATCCTGACGGACGGCATCGTCAAATCGCTCCGCCTCGAACCGCCCGCCGGACGCCTCCCCATCCGGACGAGCGGAAACCGGCTCGCCATCCCGTACTACGGCATCGAACTGGAGCGGCCAAGCGATGCCTGGAAGATCCCTCGGCACCTGGGCGGACCGGAGACGCTCCTGGAACTGGTGCGCGAGGACCGGGCGGGGGCGGCGGTGCTCCGCGTGCTGGCGCCGAGGGCGGGTGAGTCGTTCGCCGACTTCGCCGCCGACCGCGCCGGGCGCGCCGCCGAGACCTTCGGCATCGCGAAACCCGAGCCCCAGCCCGCGCTCCTCGCCGGGCGCGACGCCCTCCAGTTCTCCTACGAGGGCAACCTCCTGGCCGGCCGGGCCGCCGAGGGACGCGCCGTCTATGTGCCGCTCGCTTCGCAGGTGCTGGAACTGGTGCTCATCGGGCAGAAAGGCGACGCCGGCGCCCGGGCGGACCTGGACCACATCCGCGAGAGCCTGCGCATCGCCGCAGCCCCCGAACCGAAAGACCAGACCCCGCCGCCCCCGCCGCGCGGAGAGGACGCGCCGTGAAGGTTGCGCGGCTCCATCCGTGGGACCTCTCTACCGCCGAGGCGGCGGCGGTGCAGACCCGCCTCGCGGCCGAAGTCCGACAGGGGCCGGCCCTCGGGCGGGTGGACGTTGTGGCCGGGGCGGATGTCTCGGGCGGGCGGCGCGGCGAAACAATCGCCGCCGCCGTCGTCGTCATGCGCATGGGCACGTTCGAGGTCCTCGAGGTCTCCCGTACCGCGATGCGAGCCACGTGGCCTTACGTCCCTGGGTTCTTAAGTTTCCGCGAGGCCCCGGTCGTTCTGGAGGCGTTCCGCTGCCTGAAGGTCCGGCCGGACCTGGTGATTTGCGACGGCCAGGGTCGGGCGCATCCGCGGAGGCTGGGCCTGGCGTCCCACGTGGGTCTCGCCCTCGCTGTGCCGACGGTCGGCTGCGCGAAGAGCAGGCTCATCGGCGAGGTGCGGCGTGAGCCTCCGCGCCGTCGCGGCGGGCGGGCGCCCCTCGTGGACGGGCGCGAGCGGATCGGGACGATCCTGCGGACGCGGACGGGGGTGAAACCGGTGTTCGTAAGCGTCGGCCACGCGATAGATTTGGCGAGCGCGGAGCGATGGGTTCTGGCCGCCTCGCCGCGGTTCCGCCTGGCGGAACCGATCCGCGAGGCCCACCGCCTGGTTTCTGCGTCGGGGCGGATTGACGGCGGGGGCGAAAATCGCTATATTTGAGGGGTAAACCCGGAATCCAGGGGCAAGCGACATGGCCAAAGGCAAGTCCAAAGTCCAAAGTCCAAGGTCCAAAAAGGCCAAAAAAGCGGCCGCGAAGCCGCGGAAAGCGGCGCCTGAGCCGAAGCCGAAAAAGCAGGCGGCCGAGGGGGCGCCCGGCGGCGGGGTCACGGCGTTGCCCGCTTCCGCCGCCGCCCTGCGGGCTATGGCGGACAGGTCCGCGGCCGACTCACAAGGGACGGCGGGCGAGTATCGGGCGGACTCCATCAAGGTGATGAAGGGCCTGGAGGCGGTGCGCAAAAGGCCGGACATGTACATCGGCGACCGGCACCAGAGGGGCCTGCATCACCTGGTGAACGAGGTGGTGGACAACTCGATTGACGAGGCGATGGCGGGGTACTGCGACCGGATCGTGGTGACGGTGCATGCGGACGGGTCGGTGTCGGTGGCGGACAACGGGCGCGGGATTCCGGTGGACGTGCACAAGGACGAGAAGAAACCGGGCGTCGAGGTCGCATTGACGATTCTCCATGCGGGCGGCAAGTTTGACCATGCGAGTTACAAGGTGTCGGGAGGGCTGCACGGGGTGGGGGTGTCGGTGGTGAATGCGCTGTCGGAGTGGCTGCGGGCGGAGGTGCGGCGCGACGGGGCGGTCTGGCGGATGGGCTTTGCGCGGGGCAAGACGACCGAGCCCCTCAAAAAGGTCGGAAAGGCGGCGAAGAGCGGAACGACGATCACCTTCAAGCCCGACCGCGAGATCTTCGAGGACCCGACGTTCAAGTTCGAGATTCTGGAGGGCCGGCTGAGGGAGTTGGCGTTTCTCAACGAGGGCGTGACGATGCGCCTGGTGGACGAGCGCGACGCTCGCGAGGCGGAGTTCCGCTACAAAGACGGCATCCGGGCGTTCATCAAGCACCTGAACGCCGACAAGGGCACGGTGCACCGCGACGTGGTTTATTACCGGCAGAGCGACGAGGCGACGGGCGGCGAGGTGGAGGTGGCGATCCAGTATAACGACGGGTACGCCGAGAACATCCTCTCGTTTGCGAATAACATCTGCACCATCGAGGGGGGAACGCATCTGTCGGCGTTCAAGTCGGCCGTGACGCGCACGCTGAACTTTTACGCGAAGAAGCAGGGCCTCCTGAAGGGCGAGACGCCGCCGTCGGGCGACGACCTGCGGGAGGGGATGACGGCGGTGCTGTCGGTGCGCGTGCGCGACCCGCAGTTTGAGGGGCAGACGAAGACGAAACTCTCGAACAGCGAGGTGGGGACCTTCGTCGAGACAGTGACGAACGAGATGCTGGGGCAGTACCTGGAGGAGAATCCGCCGACGGCCAAGAAGATCATCCTGAAGGCCGTGCAGGCGATGACGGCGCGGGAGGCGGCCCGCAAGGCGCGGGACCTGGTGCGGCGGAAGGGGGCGCTGGCGTCGGGCAACCTGCCGGGCAAACTGGCCGACTGTGCGGAGCGCGACCCGGCGCTGTCGGAGGTGTTCCTGGTGGAGGGGGATTCGGCCGGAGGGAGCGCCAAACAGGGGCGCGACCGGCGGACGCAGGCGATCCTGCCGCTGCGGGGCAAAATCCTGAACGTCGAGAAGGCGCGGATTGACAAGATGCTGGCCCACGAGGAGATCGCGACCATCATCTCCGCCCTGGGGACGGGCATCGGAACGGACGAGTTCCAGATAGGCAACGCGCGGTACCACAAGGTCATCATCATGACGGACGCGGACGTGGACGGGAGCCACATCCGGACGCTGCTGTTGACGTTTTTCTACCGGCACATGAAGCCGCTGGTTGACCAGGGGTATCTGTACGTGGCGCAGCCGCCGCTCTATCGCGTGCGGCGTAAGGGGCGGGAGCAGTACGTCAAGAGCGATCGGGAGATGAAGATGACGCTCTTGCGGATCGGGGTGGACGGGACGACGTTGGTCCTTCAGCCGCCGCCGAAGAGCCGAAAGCGGCCCGAGGAAATCACCGGGGCGAAACTGCAGGAACTGGTGCTGGTGCTGTCGGAGGTGGAGGACCTGGTGCGGTCGCTGAAGCGCCGGGGGATCGGGTGGGAGGAATTCCTGTCGCGCCGGGTGAAGAGCGGGGAGTTCCCGACGTGGGCGGTCCGGCTGCCGGAGGGGCTCCAACTGTTCCATTCGGAGGTGGAAGCGGCAAAGGCGATTGCCAAAGCAACGTCCAAAGTCCAAGGCTTGCCCGCCGTAGTCCCACAAGGGACGAAGGCGGGTCCAAAGTCCAAAAAAGCAATGCCAAAAGACGCGAAGGGCAAGGCGGAGGCCGAGGCGGCGGAGGCCGTCCCCGAAGAGCCTGAGCCGGAAGAACTGTTCGGCGTGAAGGAACTGAACAAACTGGCGCGGAAACTTTCGGCGCGCGGGCTCGACATCGCCGACTGGCACGTGGAGGTGGACCAGCCGCTCGGCGGCGAAAAACCGTACACGAAGTTCGCCATCACCAGCGACGCCGAGGTGCTCGACGTGCCGGGCGTCTCCGATATTCTGTCGGCCATTCGTCGCCTGGGACAGAAAGGCATGGACATCCAACGCTTCAAGGGCCTGGGCGAGATGAACGCCGAACAGTTGTGGGAAACGACGATGGACCCCGGTCGGCGGACGTTGAAGCAGGTGCTGGTGGAGGACGCCGCCGAGGCCGAACACATCTTCAGCGTCCTGATGGGCGAGGCGGTTGAGCCCAGGCGCCAGTTCATCGAGGCGCACGCGCTGGAAGTGCGAAACCTTGACGTCTAGGACGTCGAGGTTTCGCATCCTGAGCGAGTCCCGACGAGTCGGGATGAGTCGAAGGATCTGGAATCTCGACGTCTGAGGCCCTCCGGATTCCTCCTCCTGAGCGAGTCTCGAGCGGGGCGCGGCCCCCAGGGCGAAGAAGCGGCGTTTTGCTGCGGCGCCCCCGGCGCCGGCCCCGGCAAGTGGGGGTGGACAGGCGGCGGGATTTGGACTATGATATGGGACCGACCTTGGCGAGGGAGGCGCAAGGGAAGATGAGCCAGGCCGTGGCCGTCGCCGTTCAGCCCGAGAGCCACCGGGCGCTGGACTCCAGCGTCCTGGTGCTGAACCGCCTGTTCATGGCGGTGCGGGTGATCCGCGCGCGCCATGCCTTCGTCCTCTTGTGGAAAGAGGCGGCCGAGGTCGTCTCCGTGGAGGACGAGTCGTACGACTGCTACGACTTTCCGACGTGGGCCCAGGTATCCGAGTACCGTCGGCGGTTCCAGCCCGCGCTGCATCAGGAATGGATTCGGACGGTGCGGTTCGACCTGGCGGTGCCGCGCGTCATCCGCCTGCTGCGCTACGACCGTGTGCCGAAAACGCGCGTGCGATTGAACCGGCGGAACCTCTTTGCGCGCGACTCCAATCGGTGCCAGTACTGCGGCCGGCGGTTCCGCACGTCGGAACTCTCGATTGACCATGTCATCCCGCGGAGCCGGGGCGGCCACACCGTCTGGCCGAACGTCGTCTGTGCGTGCCTGGAGTGCAACGTCCGCAAGGGCGGCCGGACGCCCGAGGAGGCCGGACTGCACCTGGTGCGCGAGCCGAAGGCCCCGCGATTCAGCCCCGTCATCACCCTGCACGCGCGCGACCCGAAATACCGGTCGTGGCAGCAGTTCCTCGATGCGGCATACTGGCATGTCGAACTGAAAGACTGACCGCGCCGGTTCCGGCGGCGGCCCCCCGAGGCAGGTTATCGGACGTTCCGGACCGCCTCCCCAAGCGGACCGCGCGGTCGACAAGGCCGGTCCCAACCCGGCGAAACGGCGGTTTTCGGGCCTGTAACGGCCGTGAGGCCGACCGCAGGCGGAAAAACCCCCTCCCCGATTTGCATTTCGGCGATTCCGGTGTATAATGGTACGGCTTCGGGGCAAGGGCCCCACAGCCAATATGCACCCGGGGAAAGCGGGCTACGACACGCCCTCATACGTTCCAGGACCGTGCGCCGTGGGTGGTTTGGAGTGCCGCCCAAGGGCAACCGTTCGTAGTTCCCCGCGACCCCCCTAAGATGTGGGGTACGGGTATGATGCGAAAGTGGCTTGGGTCGAGCGGTCTGGCGGTCCTTGTGGTTCTTTCGGCAAGCGGCCTATGCGCGGGCGCGGCTCTTTATGTCCCGGAGCAGCCGGACGCCGGCCTGTCGGTCCTCGTGACCGATGCGGCCGGCATGCAGACGGGCTCCGAGGAGTTGCTGGAGCAGTTTCTCGGATCGCCCGCTGCGTCTCGCCGGTCGGTCTGGACCGCCGTGGCCGGCGACGTGCTCCCGTCCGCGGCCGCGCCCGGCGGCGGGCCTGCCCCTCGACTGGTGATCCTGGGGGCCCCGGCCGACTTCGCCGCACCCCCGACGCTGGCGACCCTGGTTTATCCTGAGGTGACGGGCCTGGCCGGTTCGGGGTCCGACGAACGGTCGGTGCCTTTCAAGGGCGCTTCCCTGCTGGCTCTCGGTCCGGGCGGGTTCGGGTGCACGATGCTCGGCAAGCCGGATGGAGCGACCGAGAACTGGGTGCTGGCGAGCGAGACGGCCATCAGTTACATCCGCCCTCACGTCAACGTCCAGATGATGCTCTCGATGGAATTGCCGATCGGCGCCGTCGCGGGTGAATTCGAAGGGCCGGGCCTCGGCACACAAGCCTGCCTGAATGTGGACCACCGCACACGGGTGAACTCCGACGACGTCGGGTCGGCGTCGGACCGCTTCGGGCGGCGCCCGGCGCCGGACGGGGCCGACCAGGAGCCGCAGATCGCCTTGGCCGCCGGCCTGGACCTTGGCTTGCTCCCGACCTTCCTCGCCCAGATGGGGATGAACGTTTCCGTCGTGGCCTCGCGGGGACAGGAAACCGGCAACGTGAGGCTCGCGCTGGTCGGGACGGCTGAGTTGCCCGTGGATTGGGTCCCGCGTGAGCGGCCGGTGGACCATCCGCGCGGTCTGGGCGTCCGCCCGTGGATTCTCAGCAGCAGTCCGTACGGCTTCGGGGGCGGCGGCATCGCCGACCAGGAGTTCCCCGGTGTCGAGGGCGGCGGTGGAGGCGGCGGAGGCGGCGGGGGCGGCGGAGGCGGGGGTCCCATCCCCATCGTCCCGGTGGTCCCGGAACCCGCGACGGTCGTCCTCGTGGGCGCGGGCGCCTTGGTGTCGCTCCTGGCCCGGCGCCGGCGCTAGAGCCTTCGGTCCGGCCTTTCCTATCCCCAGCGGTTCTGCAGGGAATCTGCGCAGCGAAATCTTCCACCCGGCCGGGACACATGCTAGAATAAGAAAGGCGCCCGGCGCATAGAATCGGGCCCCGCCCGAATCCCGGCTGAGCCGGGACCGAGCGAGGCCCTTGCGCTGGGATGGGCCTATGTTGGAATCGGGGTCATGCTAACCTGGGCGCCGGCGCGGTCAAGCAAATTTTTCGGTGGATTTTCCGTCGGCGAACCGTTGAATCAGATGCGGCCGGACCGATACAGCCCTGAAGAAGGAGACGCGGCATGACCCGCATTCCGGAAGGGAAAACCCTCGGGAAGGAACTGCCCCGCCCCGTCGCCGTGACGCGGATCCTCTGGCTCTTTGCCGTCGCCGCCTGGGCCGGGGGGCTGGTGGCGCTCGGCACGGCGGTCATCGAGGGGGCCGGCGGTCGGCTGGCGCTGCGGGAACTGCTGATAGCGACCGGCGTCTTCGTCGGCTGCGCCGTCCTCGGCGTCCTGCCCATGAGCCTGGCGCTCCTGCTGAAGTACGCCTTCAGCGCCTCGGTCAGCGCCAAACTGATGGAGCGGGCGCTTCGCAACGTCCAGCAGAAGGGCGAAGGCCCCCAGGCGCCGGCCGAACTCCAGACCGCCAGCCACGAGGAAGTCGTCAGCCTCCTGTCGGAAATCATGGAGAACACGCTCCTCGATGAGCCGGACAAGGCGGCGAAGCGGCAACTGGCGAAGAGACATCGCCGGCAGGCCCTCCGCCGCGAGATCGAGGCCCTCATCAACGCCGCTAAGTACCGCGAGGCCAAGGAACGCCTGGAAGAGTTCCGCGTCCGCTACGCCGACAGCGATCAGACCGCCGCACTCGAAGCGCGCTTCTCCGAGGCCCTCCGCCAGCACGAACAGTCCGAAATCGCCGCCGTCACCGACCAGATCCACCGCTTCACCGGCCTCGGGTTGTGGGAACGGGCCATGGAACTGGCGCGCGGCCTGGCCGAACAGTATCCCGAAAACCCCGACGCCACGCGCCTCCCTGAAACGGTCTGTCTCGAACAGGAAGGCAACCAGCGCCAGGAACAGCAGCGCCTGTATCGGGAGATCGAGCACCTGGCCGCCCGGCACCACTGGCGCCAGGCGCTGCGCGTAGCCGAATCGCTCCTCCAGAAACATCCCGACAGTCCGGAGGCCCACGCTCTCGCTTCGCAGGTGGAGGAGTTGCGGCGGAACGCTGCCGTCATGGAACGCCGAGAGTGGGAAACCCGCATCGCCGAGCACGTCCAGACCGGACGCCATCGCGAGGCCTACAATCTGGCCGTCGAGTTGATGGAGAAGTACCCCGATTCGCCCCAGGCCCAGACGATCCGCGATTGCCTGGACCAACTGAAGGCCCGGGCGGGCGTCACAGACTAGCGGCGGCCGTCACGAGGCGCCGGCGTCTCGGCCGGCGGCACGGGGTCGTAGCCGCCGCGCGCCAGCGGCTGGCACCGCAGCACCCGCCACGCCGCTCCCTTCACCTCGCTGCTCCTTCCGTTCCGGATTCGCCGCCCGCGCGCTCGAGCGCCCGGCGGATGGCCTCCGGCACGAGGGCCCCGATCCTCCGGCGGACCTCGTCCAGCGTGTAGTCGCGACCGACGGCCACAAGGACCACGTCGTAGCCGGCGGGCCAATCAGCCCGGGCCCGGCGGAACGCCTCGCGCAAAAGACGCTTCGTGCGGTTGCGCGCGACCGCTTTGCCGCACCGCTTCCCCACCGACACGCCGAGCCGCGTCACGTCGCCCCCGTTCGGCCGGGCATAGGCCACGATCCGTCCGTCGCCGGCGCGGGCGCGTGCGGCATAGACGGCACGGAACTGGCCGGTAGCCAGAAGCCGCTCGCGGCGCCTTAGCGTCGCTCGGCCTGTCGGCGAGGCGCTCATTCGGCATCCCCGTCTTCGGAGTCCTTGTCGGCAGGCTTCAAGGGAATCCGCCGACCGGCCTCCGTCCAGGCGTCGCTGGTGTCGCTCGGTTCGTGGGTCATGGGGTGAAGCAGGCGCCGCCTCAAGACCGCCACCAGCAACCCTACAAGGACCAGCACAGTCACCAGCGAGAGCCACCACACCCAGCCCTCGCCGCGAGGCGAGATCGCCAGGAAAGTCTCGGCGGCGCTTTTCACGATTCGGTCTCCTCTCCGCCCGGCCGGCGCGTCTCGGCGGCGCCGCCCTCGGCGTCGCCTCGCTCGGAAATGTCCTCGATGTTGATATCGGCGGCCGGCCTGGGACGGTCCTGCGGCCAGAGACGGTCCCAGACGTCCGGCCCGAGTTCCCGTTCGACGATTTCGACGAGGGTGGACAGGTCGCGCCGCATCTGCTCGAACTGTTCCCGCAGTTGGAGGACGGCGGCGACGCCCGGAAGGTTGACGCCCAGGTCCCGGTGCAGCGTGACGATGGTCCAGAGCCGGCGCATCTGGGCCCGGCTGAAGGTCATCGTGTCCCCCGTGCCGCCCTCCGACGCCACCAGGCCTTCCTCCACATACGTCTCGATGTCGGCCGCGCCGACGCCCAGGGTCTCGGCCGCCTGCTGGACCGTGTAGGTTTTCGGCTCGCTCTGCGGGCTCATGAGTCGCTCCCCGTCATTCGCCGGGTTTCTCGCCGGCCGACTCTTCGGCGTCGGCCCAGGCCAGTCCGCGGCGCGGACCCGGTCCCTCGGCCTTGCGCAGTTCCTCGAACAGGCGCTTCTGGCGCTCGTCGAGTTGCCTGGGCGGCACGACGCGGATGACGCAGTACTGGTCCCCCGGGGTGCCGCCCTTCGGACCGGCGAGGCCCTGGCCCCTCAGCCTCAGCCGCGCACCCCCCGACGTCCCGGGCGGGATGCGGACCCGAGTCCGGCCGTGGACGGTCGGCACCTCGACGGTCGCTCCGAGTGCGGCCTCGGCCACCGAGATGGGAACGTCCATGATGATGTCGCGGTCCTCGCGGCGGAAGTACGCGTGAGGCTTGACGCGAACCTTCAGGTACAGGTCGCCCGCCGGCGCCCCGCCCGCGCCCGGCGCCCCTTTGCCTCGAAGCCGGATCCGCTGGCCGTCACGCACGCCGGGCGGAACCTTGACCTCCAGGCGCTCGCGCCGGGCCCGGCCGTCGCCCGTCGGACGCTCCAGCATCACCGTCGTCCGCACGCCATGCACCGCCTGCTCAAAGGGCAGTTCGATTTCGCTCTCCAGGTCGGGACCGTGAACGGCGGCCCGGCGGGCGCCCGTCCCCCCGCGCCGCCCGCCGAGGCGGCTGAAGAGTTCCTGGAAGAGGCTCTCGGCCTGGCCGCCGGACCCCGCGAACGCCTCGAACGCCACATCGTCGAACCCCGGCTCGCCGGGGCCCCCCGTCCACGTGTGGCGGAATCCTGAAGGGCCGGCGCCGGTGGCGGCCCCCATGCGGACGCCCTCCCGGCCGAACCGGTCGTAGGCTTTGCGCTTCTCGGCGTCCGAAAGGACCTCGTACGCCTCGCCCAGTCCCTTAAACTTGCGCTCCGCCTCCGGGTCGCCCGGGTTCAGGTCCGGATGGTATTTGCGCGCGAGCCTCCGATAGGCCTTGCGGATGTCTTCCTGGCTGGCGCCGCGCCCGACGCCGAGCACCTCATAATAGTCGTGTTCGGCCATGACCTCACCGCCCGGAAGAAAGGCTTATGCGTACGATTATAGGTCTGCCAGCCGCGCCTGGCAACGCTGCGCGCCGCCTCCCCGCCCCGTTTCATCCGGCGCTCGGTGCCGAAACGTGCGTGCGCCACAGGTCCACGACGCGCCCGACCAGTTCCTCGGCCGGGGTTCCCGGGCCGGCATCGAGCCAGACGAGCCCCTCGAACCGCTTGAGCCATTTCATCTGGGCCCGCGCAAACTGACGCGTGTGGAGGATGGTCGCCTCGACCGCTTCCTCCCAGGTCAATCGGCCGGCCAGGTGGTCGAGCATCTCCGCGTAGCCGAGCGCCTGCCTTGCGCTGAGCGCAAGGCCCCCCGGCCTGGCGGCCAGTCGGCGGACCTCCTCCAGGAACCCCGCCTCCACCATCCGGCGGACGCGCGCCTCGATCCGCCGGTCCAGGTCCTGAGGCGACCGCCGGACGGCCACGAGGAGGGGGCGGTAACGTTCGCGCCGGCTGCCCCACTGCGTCTGAAGGGCCGAGATGGGCGACCCGGTCAGTTCCCGGACCTCCAGCGCCCGGATGATGCGCCGCAAATCGTTCGGATGGATTCGCGCGGCCGCTTCGGGGTCCAGGCGGGCGAGACGCGCGTGGAGGGCGGGTGCGCCTTGCGCCTCGGCCTCGGCCGTAAGATGCGCGCGGACCGCTGCGTCGGCCGCGGGACCCTCAAAGAGGCCCTCCAGGAGGGCCTTTAGATACAGTGCTGTGCCGCCGGAGACAATCGGGACGCGCCCGCGCGCCGCGATGTCGGCGATGGCCGCATCGGCCAGTTCGACCCAGCGGGCTGTCGAAAATCCCGGCGCGCCGGGACCGAGGTCGGCCACGTCCACCAGATGGTGGGCGACGGCGCGGCGCTCGGCGCTCGAAGGCTTGGCGGTCCCGATGTCCATGCCGCGGTAAACCTTCATCGAGTCGGCGGAGACGATTTCGCCGCCAACGCGTTCGGCGACCGCCAGGGCGAGGCGCTCCTTGCCCGTGGCCGTCTGACCCGTGAGGATCAGGATGGGAGTGGCGGCGGTCATGCGGAGGAGTCTGCACCCTGCCGCGAGGCAAGTCAAGAACTTGGCCCTTGTACTGGATCGCCGCCGCGGCTATCCTATGGACCTGGGAGAGCGAGGAGGGGCAGGGAGAGGGTGTCGCATGGCCCATCGAATGTTGTGGGTGGTGGCGATTTTGGAGGCGTTCCTCATTCTGGTCGCCGGCTGCTTCGCCCCCAGCAAACCGCTGGTGGTGATCGGTGACTCCGGCTACGAATCGGCGCCCGCTCCGAAGGACCGCGAGCAGGTCGAAAAGATGGACAAGACCGCACTCCAGGATGAGGTGCTGCGCCTGACGGCCGAGAACGACGCGCTCGGGCAAGAGACCGAGAAGCAGAAGCGCGAGATCAAGACGCTGAAGAAGCGGGTCGAGACGCTCGAAGACCAGGTCAAGGACCTCCAGGATCGGTGACGCATCAGGCGCAAAACCATGCTTTCGCAAGCGAAAGCATGGCACCCGGCGCAAAAGAACGGGCGGCCGGTCAAACCGGCCGTCCGTTTCATTTTCGTGCCAAGCGGCTCTCGAAGCCTGGTGGCTGCGGGTGGAATTGAACCACCGACACGGGGCTTATGAGTCCCCTGCTCTACCCCTGAGCTACGCAGCCCGAGGGGATAGTCTATGCGCCAGGGCGAACTTGTCAAGCCGCCGGCGTCAGACCTCGATGCCGAGGAGTTGCCGGGCGTTGGCCGCGTAGAGTTTGGCGAGCACGTCGTCGGGCAGCGCCAGGCCGTGGACCCGCGGGCCGTCCGGCCAAGGGGCCGAGGGGTCCGGGATCGGCGACGGCCGGACGCCCTCGCCCTCCCACAACCACCGGTGGACCCAGTAGCGCGAGGCGTAGTCGCCGGCCGTTGCCTCGGCAAACACCACGAGGTCGGTCCCGAACAGGATGCGGTCGGCGCGGGCGAGGACTAGCGCGCGTGCTTCCGCCGGCCGGCGCGAAAGTTCCCGTGCCACCCATTTGGTGGCGCTTGTGTCCACGTGGTAGTTCGGATACCGGTCGAGCAGGCGTCCCAGCCGCCCCAAGTCCTCCGGCGTGCCGCCGAAGTGTGCCCCGAGGACCTTCAGCCCCGGGAACCTCTCCAGCGTCGCCTCCAGATGCGCCAGGTGCTCTTCCTTCGTGCCGTACCGCGCCCGGTCGGCGTATTGCGCGGCGAACCAGGTGTCGGGGTCGGCCACGTGGACGAGGGCCGGCATGCCGACTTCGGCCAACGTCTCCAGGATGGGATGGAGGGAGGGATGATCGAACGCGACGCCGGTCTCGGCGACGAAACGCGGGGAGTACCAGAACTTGGCGGCGACGGCGCCGAGGGCCCGCGCGGCCAGTATCCGCCGAACGTTCTCGCTCGCGAATCGCTCCGGCCGGCCGACCTCGCCGTGCTCAATCTGCAGGATCGGCCGAAAACGATCCCCGAGCGCCTCCCGGAGCGCCTCCATCGCCTCCAGCGCCGTCACGCCGCACACCACCCCCACGCCGAACGACTCCGCCACGTCCAGCAGCAGCCGCGCCTCCTCGGGCGCGTGAACGTGGGTGTGGCAATCCACGATGGGCCCGGCGTATCGGCGGACGGGCGGGCGGGAAAGGTCCTGGTCGGTTCGCGGGGTTTCTCGCGGCATAGGACTAGAATGAGACAAGCGGGCGGAAAGTCAAGGGAAGTTCGCGCCGGCCGGGTGCGCGCCGGACTCACCGATTGCCGTACCACTCGTCGTAGAACCGCTGGTACGAGCCGTCCTTCACGCGGCGCCACCAGTCGGCATGGTCGCGGTACCAGCGGATGGTGTCGGCGAGGCCCTGCTCGAAGGAAACACCAGGCCGCCAGCCGAGTTCCGCCTCGATTCGCGAGGGGTCCATGGCGTAGCGGCGGTCGTGGCCGGGACGGTCCTTGACGAAGCGGATGAGGGACTCGGGTTTGGCGACCTGGCGGAGGATTTCGCGGACGACGTCCAGGTTGCAGCGTTCGCTGCGGGCGCCGATGTTATAGACGGCGCCCGGCCGGCCGCGTTCGACAACCGCCAGGATCGCCCGCGAGTGGTCGTCCGTGTAGATCCAGTCCCGCACCTGCCGGCCGTCGCCATAGACCGGCAGCGGCTTATCCTCCAGGGCGTTGGAGAGCACGAGGGGAATGAGTTTCTCGGGGAACTGGTACGGGCCGTAGTTGTTGGAGCACCGCGTGATGACCACGTCCTGGCCATAGGTATGGCGGGCGGCCAGGACCAGCAGGTCGGCGGCGGCCTTGCTGGCCGCGTACGGGCTGGAGGGGACGAGCGGCGAGTCTTCGGTGAAGGCCGGGTCCTTCGGCCCGAGCGAGCCGTACACCTCGTCGGTCGAGACCTGGAGGAAGCGTTTGACGCCCTTTTCCCGGGCCGCGTCCAGAAGCACCTGGGTCCCCAGGACGTTGGTCCGGACAAAGGCCAGGGGGTCCAGGATGGAGCGGTCCACGTGGGTTTCGGCGGCGAAGTTCAGCAGGGCGTCGGCCCGGTCGGGGATAGCGGTGCGCATCGCGTCCGGGTCGCAGATGTCGGCCCGGCAAAAAGAGTGGCGGTCCTCGGGGACGCCCTTGAGGTTTTCGAGGTTTCCGGCGTAGGTGAGGA
>Ga0307380_10000933_pt1 | contig 44058 bp, 35 predicted proteins | sample UN3MG_FD_202239 | JGI IMG/M metagenome (GOLD analysis project Ga0307380, IMG submission 202239) | Soil microbial communities from Risofladan, Vaasa, Finland - UN-3 | ecosystem: Environmental > Terrestrial > Soil > Coastal area > Acid sulfate soil | place: Finland: Risofladan, Vaasa | collected...
TAAGGCATGCGGCATAGAATGGGCCGTGCGTGGGGACAATACCATGGAGAGACGAATGGCAGCCAAGCGCAAGCGAGTCACGGAAGCCGTTGTCCAGGGAGCGATCAGATTGAGTGGGGTCGCGACGATACTTTTCGTCATCCTCATCTTTGCGCTGCTGCTGAGTGACGGACTCCCGGTTTTCAGGTATACAAGCTTGAGGGCGTTCCTCTTTGGCAAGGACTGGCTGCCGCTTTCGGGGATATTCGGTACTCTGCCGCTGAGCCTGGCCTCGCTCATGGTAACTGCCGCGGCGGGTCTGATAGCGATCCCATTGGGAGCGGCGGTTGCAATCTACATCGCCGAAGTCGCGCCATCACGGGCGAAGGAGTTCCTTAAGCCGGCAGTCGAGACCCTGGCGGCGATCCCATCGGTGGTGATCGGGTTCATCGGACTGCTGATCCTCGCGCCTTTCGTGCAGCGACTATTCGACCTGCCAACTGGATTGAGTGCGTTCACCGGGGCGGTGATCCTGGCGTTCATGGCGCTTCCGACGGTCGTCTCGATCGCGGAAGACGCGATCACCGCCGTCCCGAATGAGTACCGGGCGGCCTCGCTTGCCCTTGGGGCCACGAGGTGGCAGACGATCAGGCAAGTGGTCGTCCCGGCCGCCAAGAGCGGGATCTTCGCGGGGGCGATGCTCGGCATCGGTCGAGTGATCGGCGAGACGATGGCAGTGCTGATGGTTACCGGCAATGCGGCCGTCATCCCGCATAGCCTGTTCCAGCCGGTTCGGACGATGACCGCCACCATCGCCGCCGAAATGGGCGAGACGGTACAGCACTCGCCGCACTACTTTTCGCTGTTTGCGATTGGGTTGCTGCTGTTCGTGATCACCTTCGCAATAAATCTCGCGGCGGATGTCGCATTGCATAGGACCAAGACATGAATGCCAAAACTCGTGAACAAATCGCTTTCTGGGTACTGCGGATTCTGGCGCTGATGGTAGTTGCGCCGACGCTCCTGATCGTCCTGCTGCTGATCATCCGAGGCGCACCGGCATTGACGCCGAAGTTCCTGTTCACCTATCCGACCGACGGCATGAGGGCAGGGGGGATCTTCCCGGCGATTGTCGGCACTATCTACCTGGTCATCGGCTTGGTAATCTTCGCCGTGCCGCTCGGAGTTCTAGGGGCGATCTACCTCTCCGAATACGCCAGGCCGAGTACGATCACGCGGCTGGTGAGGCTCTCAATCGTCAATCTTGCCGGCGTGCCCTCGATAGTCTACGGCCTCTTCGGCTTCGGAGTATTCGTGCTGCTGCTTCACTTCGGCGCATCCATATTGGCAGGGTCGCTTACCCTTGCGCTGCTCGTGCTGCCGGTGGTGATCGTCGCCGCCGAGGAAGCGATCACATCCGTGCCTCAGACATTCCGCGAGGCGAGCCTCGCACTAGGAGCAACCAAATGGCAAACAGTCCGCCGAGTAGTCCTCCCGAACTCGATCTCGGGAATCTTGACCGGGATCGTCCTGGCGATCGGCCGGGGAGCAGGGGAGACCGCCCCGATCCTGTTCACTGTGGCCGCCTTCTTTCAGCCGCACCTGCCCACGTCGGTATACGATCAGGTGATGGCGCTGCCGTATCACCTATACGTCATGACTACACAGGTCCCCAATGCGCCCGCGACGATCAAATGGGGCACGGCCCTCACCCTCCTGATTATCGTCCTTGGAATGAACCTGATCGCGTCGGTCATACGCAGCAGGTTCAGGAGGCGGCGACCTTGGTAGAGCAGGCATGCGTTTCGACAAAGGACCTGAATGTCTACTATGACACCTTCCATGCCATAAAGCATATCAACCTTGACATTCCGCCGAGGGACATCACGGCATTGATCGGCCCCTCGGGGAGCGGGAAATCAACCGTGCTTCGAGCCTTTGATCGTATGAACGAGCTTATTCCCGGCTGCCACACAACCGGCGAGGTGGTCATTGACGGGCAGAATGTCTATGACATGAGCGTGGACGTAGTCGAACTCCGAAAGCGCGTGGGCATGGTCTTCCAGCGCGCGAACCCTTTCCCCATGACCATCTTCGACAATGTCGCTTACGGGCCAAGAATCCATGGGACGGCTTCAGGTAAGGAGTTGGAAACGGTGGTCGAGCAAAGTCTTCGATCTGCGGCATTGTGGGACGAGGTCAAAGATAAGCTCAAGAAATCGGCGTTCGCGCTATCCGGCGGCCAGCAGCAGCGGCTCTGCATTGCGCGGGTGCTGGCGGTCGAGCCTGAGATCGTCCTCATGGACGAGCCGGCATCCGCCCTCGATCCGATCTCGACCTTGAGAATCGAGGATTTGATGCGCGACCTGGCGAAGAATTACACGATCATCATCGTCACGCACAACATGCAGCAGGCCGCGCGGGTCTCGACGTTCACCGGATTCTTCCTGAGCGGCGAGTTGATCGAGTTCGGCAAATCCGATAAGCTGTTCACAAATCCTGAGGACAAGCGAACGGAAGACTATATTACCGGAAGGTTTGGGTAGAGGACATACATGACACCGTCTGAGGCAAGGAAAGCTTTCGACGAGGAACTCGTTCAACTCCAGGAAGACCTGCGCAAGATGGGCATCGTGGTCGAGGATATGCTCGGCAAGGCGATCCAGGCGCTGGAGACTCAGGACGTCGAGCTTGCGGAGGAAACCATTAGGATGGATGACATTGTGGATCGCTATAACCTCGACATCGAGAGCCGGGCGCTGAGGCTGCTCGCGCTCCAGCAGCCGATGGCCCGCGATCTGAGGACTATCGCTGCGGCGATGAAGATTATAACCGACGTCGAGCGATGCGGCGACTATGCAACTGACATCGCGCTGATGGCCAAAAAGCTCGCCGATCAGCCGTTGTTCAAGCCGCTTGAGGACATACCGGCGATGGCGAAGATGGTTCAGGAGATGCTCCGCGAGACTCTCAAGGCATTTGCCACCCGCGACCTCAAGCTGGTGCAGCACATGATCTCTCTGGATGACGACGTTGATCACCTCTACCACAGCCTCTATGACGAACTGACCGGATTCATCAAGAAGGATCCCAAGCTCACGGACCAGGCGGTCCCTCTGCTGCTCGTGGCGCGGTATCTGGAGAGAATTGCCGACCACATCACGAACATCGGCGAGCGGATTTATTACATGGAAACCGGCGAGCTCAAGGAACTCCACAAGTGACCGTCAAACCAGCCCGCCCACCTCTTCTTCCGCTATTCGGGCCCATGTGTCAAAGCGGTCGGGATGACTGTCAACGGTGTGCGTGTCCTTCAGCACAATCTCTACGACGCAGTCCTTGGTAACATCGAGCGCCTCGCGAATGTTCTTGCGAACCCTCTCAGGATCGAAGTCGCCGCACATCTGAGCGGGATTCGGCTTCCAGGAGAAGACGTACTTATCCTGCAATTCCTCGGCGGCGATTCGGAGGTCGGCCCACGGACTGATCGAAATCCGCCTGAGTCGCGGAATCTTGAATACATACTTCAGCCGGTCTGTCACAGGCTCGCAGCATCCATAGCAGTTCAGGCCAAACCGATCGAGCAGCCGACGCTGGTATTGTAGGACGAACTCCTCATGCATTGACGGCGAGACCCCGACAAGCTCCTGCGCCTCCCCGAATCCCCAGAGGTCCCGGAGGCGCACTCGGCCCTTGAAACCCGGCCCAGGGAGCTCATCGGTGTATGCGAGTCCTCCCGAGGCGATGTACTCATCAGTGTTGACCAGATCGAGCTTGTCATATGCTTCCGCCTGATCCAGAATCAGTGCCATGCCCTCGGCTAGGAAAGACATCGCCTTGTGAACCCACTCGGGGCGCTCGGCCATGTCCCACATCATCTGATCCAGCCCCCGGAGGTACATAAAGACATTCGCCATCCCGGTGAATGACCATGCGAAGATATGCCTGTGCATCTTGACTTCAAGGATGTCGCCGATTGCATCGTGGATTGTCTGAAAGTTGCGCTGAGTGGCCTCCTCGTCGATTACCAATTCCGGGAATTTGAGCTTCTCCAGGTCCTCAAGTTCCTTCATCGGTGGGTCGAGGTGCCATGCGCCCCGGGGCATCTCACTGCGGATGTAGCCCGGATCCAGCCCCCAGCCGGTCGTCCACCAGACAAGCCCGACCTTGATATGCGGCTCGATCACCCAGTCGTCGCGGAAATGCTCCGAGCGGTAGATGAGGCTGCGGAGATGCCATTCGTAATGGCGGGCGAAATCGTTCGTGCACTGAAGTATGCAGCGCGGCAGGATTTCTTCCCATGCTCCTTCCGGCGAGATGAGCACCAGCGGCCTGACCCGTTCCAGGCGATTATGCCGCCTCCATAACTCCCGAAGCTCGGCTTGCCTGGGATGCGCACCGATCTCAGCGACCTGCTCGGCAAGCTCTCTCAGCACCGATTTGTCTTTCGCTTCCACTCCGTGTCCTCCGTGTCTCCGTGTTTACACCCTGATAAGCTCTGCGCCGCCGAGGAGACCGTAATCAAATAGGCTGAACTCCTCGCGGATCATGCCCTCGGCCTCGAAGTTACCTGGGCCGCACCCGATATAGTCGTCGCCTTCCCGCTCGTGAAGCGGGCCGAACGTGTTCTGCCGGCTGGAAATCACCTCTATCTCCAGTTCATTCCGGCCCGCCTGCAAGCATGGCGTGAGCTCCAACTCGAACGGCCGCCATAGTATCTTGCCAGCGTCCTTGCCATTCACCCGGATCGCATACAGGATTCCCGACGGACGGTTCAGCCTCAGAAACGTCCGCTTGCCGTCGCCGGGTATGTCAACCGATGTCATATATGTCATATTGCCCGAGTAGAACGGATACCCCTGCTCCAGCCACGAGCCGTTCGACAGCTCGGCGGGCTCATTAATGATCTCTCCCTCATACGGATTCGACAGGCGCACACCAAAATCGCCGACGATGTACGCCTGCTCCACGTCACTGAGGAAGTCGTACGGAAATCGGAAGTCAACCGTATTCTGCCCTTTACATACCAGGTCGGTGATCTCTACCTTGCCGAAAGCATGGTCCCACTGCCAGGCCTGGCCTGCCCTGACATCCTTGCCATTCACTATGACATGGCCTTTGTCAAGGTTCTCAATGACCAGATAGGCACTCTTTGGGTGATCAATCGCGCTTCTGAAGGTATAGCGCAGTATGACATCCCCGCCCTTGCCGTTGAAGATACCTTTTCGGATTGCGACCCAGGGCTGCCACTGGAGGGCGGCGGTGGTGCCGAAATGCTCGGCCAGTCTGCGGCGAACCCGGAACTCAAGATCTTGGCCCAGCCAGGACTTCCCGCCGTCAACCGACGCATCCAGCCGGTCCATGACCAGGACGTTCTCCTCAGACCGCTTGAAGCGCCATCCCTCGGGAAGGCGGATGACATCTCCTTTGTCAAGGTTGACATGGTGGACGGCAGGCGGGGCATCATTGTCCATGACAATGAGCTTGGAACCCCCGGGGGGAAGAGTGAACGCATACCGCATATGATCGCCCACCTTTTCGGTCGCCAGTCCATGCCTTGAGCCATCAAGAGGATTCCATTCGGCCAGGGGAATATCGCTGCCAAAGACGGTAAGCACATAGTCATGCGAGCGATCTCGATCCGAGTTGACGATGAAAAACGTCTCCTGATCGCCATCAACCCGATGCTGGAGGTAGGTCTTAGGCACGGCATGGCCATCCGGCCCTCGAAGGGAGAATGTCCGATGAGCGATCTTGTCCAGGGCCTCCTGAATGTGCCTCGCCCCGCAAGGAATGGTCTGAACCCCCGGCGACTCCTCCAGCTCCTTCCACTGATCCGCCGCATCCTCGCAATCCATCTCATTCGGCAGCCGCCCGAGGATCAGGAGCTTGCCGCCGTTTGCCACAAACTCCTTGAGCATGCTGAACGTCCTCGGCCGCCAGGTTTGCGACGGCGGCACGATCACAACCGGGTAGGCCATCTCACCGATGCGGAACAAACTCCCGTCTACTGAGCCCATATCCTCCAGGTAAGTCTCATCTCCAAGATCGGCGTCATAGCCGGCGTTCAGGACGGCGTCTAGCGTGCGTTTCAGCATCTGATCGAAATGTCGAGCCGGGCCGTAATCCTCGCCCGGGAGATCAACCGGCATCTCGACTTGCCGGTCAACGCCCGCGACACTTCTCGGCGGATTGAGTCCCAGCCGATGGCCCGCCGTCCCACTCTCAATCGAGTGAAGGATGAGCACATCGGGCTTCGCCTTCCCACTTGTCAACGCATACCCCACCCTCGCGAAGTAGTCGTTGAGCGGGCGCAGTTCATGCCAGTACGTCTGCTGGTAATTCCAGTTTGGCGGGTAGTCACGCTTCCTGCGGCCGCGAGTGGAGTAAAGGGTCAGGTGTGGGCAGAAGAATGTCGTGCCCAGCACGAGGTCGAAGTTGCCGATCCACTTGAAATCCTCGAATGTATTGGTATGCCGTGAACAGCCGAATATCTCCGTGAGAATCCTCTTTCTCCCAAGCTGTCTGGCTGCCGAACCGACCTGCTTCGCCGTGAGAAGCATGGGGTCAACACACCTGCAAAGGTGGTCAATCCCGGGTGCTTGATGGTAGCGGTAGAGTGCCATGACACCTCCACCTTGACATGAAATCTGACCTTCGAAAGTGTCCTCCATCAAGTAGTGACCGGTGTGCTCCAGGCCATTCGCCTCGCACCACTTGAACAGCGGCTCGCTGTACGCCTCGGCGAACTGCTTCAGAATCGTGCGGTGGACAAGCAGGCGGATCTTACGCGACTCCGGGCCGTCCAGGAACATGTACGGGAGGTCGGACCAGAAGTCGCGTCCATGACATTTGTCATAGACATCCGGCAGGCCTTCCCACCACGCGAGGGCATTGTGAGACTGGCGGACATGGGGCTCGTCTGTGAAGATCCCGGGAATTCGTTTTCCGAACTCGTCGCCCAGGTGACGCTTGTAGTTCTCATGGGTGAGTCGGATGAACTCCTGCATGGCCTCGGGATTCAGCAGATTTGCGTAGGATTCTCCACCCCACCAAGGGGTCTTTTCCGAATGGTGCCGGCGGAAAAGCAGCCGCTCGGCATCGCTACGATTTCGCGCCTCCTGGACATCAATGCGCTCGAATCCGTCAACCTTGACACCTTGACGTCCGATGACAAGGTATGCAGCTTTCGGCTCGTCCTCGCCATCGGGAAGGGCTTCCTCGCCCGCAGGCACGAACTCCGCCTGAAGGCCCGCCGCCCGATACTCGTCCTTCATCCCAGCGACCTGACCACCTGCATTCCCGCTCGGCCAGAGATCCTCATCGTAGAGCCACAGGTAGCCGTCCTTCTCCTTCGCCACTTCGAGTGCGGCGTTCATGGAATCGAACCACTCCTCGCCAAGGTAGTCGGTCGTCAGCCCGGCCCGAGAGTGGAAAAACCCTCCCGACAAACCGACCTCGATCATGTCGGCCATCTGACGAGCCGTCTCCTCAGGCGTGATCCGGTCGTTGATCGCCCAAAACGGCGCAGGCCGCAGTATGCTTTCGGGGCGTTGGAACTCATCAAAGCGCATGGTCATCCTCCAAATGAATGACCCATTGTAGGAACGGAGACCTCGGAGTGTCAAGGATGGCTAGGACTCAATCTTCCGGAGAACCTCCTGCCAGCGCTTCTCGTGGAGGTCGTCGAAGACATGGGGCTCGAATCCGATTCGCAGGTACGACTTGATCGCCGGGATTCGGAAGTCGTCGGTCGAGAGCCAGGCTTCTCCAAATCCGTGGTCACGGAAATAATGCAGAACCGCCAGGTTGAGGACATAACCTAGTCGCTTGCTTCGATGCTCCGGGAGCACGCATATCATGTGCAAGATGCCGACTTTCCACTCGTCAAGGGATTTCCTCCAGGCGCACGCCGAACCAACCGGCTTCCCCTGAAAGGTCACGAAGAACAGGCCGTAAGGCAGGAATTGGGGCTGGGTGATCAGGCGCTCGCGGCATTTCTCGGCGGTCCACTCCCCAATTCCCGTATTCATGATATCCGCCCACGCCTGCTCGTCACCCGGCAGATAGGTCCTGAGAGCATAGCCTTCGGGGACCTCGAAATCCGGCAGGTTCGCCAAGTCGCGGATCACCATATGCAATTGTCTGGGCGATTCCATCATTTCGGTTCACGATGTCTACGTTAGAGAATTGGCGATAATGCCGCCCCATCCCTTCCGTGCGGCGCATGACGATTGACAAAATGGCCTGATTCTGGTACATTAGCCGTACTCGGAAGCTTTGAAAAAAGTCGGAATCGGCCCTGAAGAAACTCTGTCTGCCTGCCGATAATGACATTAAGGAATAGAATAACAAGCGCGATAAGGGCAAACTCTTCGAAAGATGAGGACGCAAAGCCGAGGGTCTAACCCCGAGCCGCATGGGCATACGGGAATGACAGCCTGGCCGCCGACCTTGAACTTCGGGAGCTTGCCTTTTTGTGTGTCAGGCTCCCGGGAAAGAGGGACTTGGATGCAGATTTCGGCGTTGGAAGTGGCAAGGTTGCTCGATAATCGGCCGACGGGGAAGAAGGCCGATCTCGAGTTCAAGGAAATCGCTCCCGAATCGCTGCCCAAGACGATCGAGCCTGATGCGGATGAAGTCGCAAAGGTAGTCGAGATGGTGAAGGCTGCTCCGGATGTTCGAGAGGACATCGTCATGCAGTTGAAAGAGCGGATCGAGAAGGGCGAGTACAAGGTCTCTGGGGAGGAGATCGCAGACATGATGATCCGCAGGATGAAGGCGGACAAGACGCGATAACTATCAGTTTACAGCACTCACTATGAAAAGGCTGCTATTTCTGGCAGCCTTTTTGTTTTTTCGCCGGCAATAGAAGGATTATTCATGCGCCTGGTTGAAATGGTGTCCAGTAAGACGTCAATGACAACCAGGGAGGGAAAATGAGCTACGAGTTGGACAGCCTCGACGATACCCCTCAGCCGGTCGAGATCCTCTCTGTCATAGACATTAGCAAGATACGCCTCAACTCGAATCAGCCCCGTAAGCACTTCGACGAAGACTCGCTGGACGAGCTGGCGCATTCCATCCGCGAGTATGGGGTCCTCGAGCCGCTCATTGTTCGGCCGGTGGATGAGGATACCTATGAGCTTGTTGCCGGCGAGCGCAGATTTCGGGCAGGTATCCAGGCCGGCCTCCACAGCATTCCTGCGGTTGTCCGAGTACTCGATGATCTCCAGTCGCTGGAAGTGGCGCTGATCGAGAATCTTCAGCGCGAGGACATCAGGCCGTTGGAGTGCGCTCAGGCATATCGGCGGCTGATCGATGACTTCGGTATGACCCAGGAGGAGGTAGCCGATCGCGTAGGTAAGAAGCGGCCCACGATCACAAACACACTCCGGCTGCTGAATCTCCCGCCCCAGGTCCTGGAGAGCCTCGACAAGGATGAGATCACTGAAGGACATGCGAGGGCACTGCTCTCGGTTTCCGACGCGGATGTCCAGGTCCAAGTCTGGGAAAAAGTCGTGGCACACCGACTCAGTGTTCGTGCCACCGAACGATTGTGTCGCAATGACACCAAGCCGTCTAAGACATCAGTTGCACGTGAAACCCGTCATAGACATGACGACCCTAACCTGATTGACGTCGAAGACAAACTACGCCGTTTTCTGGGCACAAAGGTGTCCATAAACCGGCTCTCGAATAGCAGGGGCAGGATCGAGATCGAGTTCTACGATGATGAAGACCTCATGCGTATACTCGATCTCATGTCTCAGTCCTAACTCATAAACGTGAGGTGGAAGATGAATGACACTGTCTACGACATGCCGATCAGCCAGGTAGCCAAAGCTCTAGGGAAAAGCGACCGCCAGGTCCGCCGTTATGTCAAAGAGCGAAGGTTGAAGGCCAAGCCGACACCGGTTGATGGGCGTATCAAGCTCATGTTCCGCACGGACGAGGTGCTTGCTTTCAGCGAGCAGCCAACCAAATCGGCAGGCCCGCAGATCCTGGTGGACGGCCAATTGCTCGAAGGGCGTGACGGCGGCGAGCCGGGAATCGCCGGAATCACAGGCATAGATGATGGCGAGTCGGTCAGTATCAAGTATGTAATGGATACTTTCCGGGAGCAGATTCGAGACCTCCGAAAGGAAACCAAGGACCTGCACTACCAGTTGGAGCAGCGATCCGGGCAAGTCGGGTTTCTTCAGGGCAAAGTCGAAGCGCTGGAAGAAGAGATGAAGGCGCTGATGCCGGCCAAGGCCATGCAGGATGAAATCATAGAGAAGAAGCCCTGGTACCGGCGAATGTTCGGCCGCTGATACCCCGAAGGGAATTGCATAAGCCTCGCCTAACCTACAAGTAACTCTACTGTGAAGGAGCGCCCGTGTTCCACAACGCCTATGGCATCTTCGCCACAATACTAGCAGTCTTTTGCATGTCAAGCTTGACAATCCCCAGTTGCGCGGAAGACAAGTTGGTCACAGAGTATGTCGTGACAGACTTCCAAGGCGCCTCCGGCTGGCGCATCACCAGCCTGCAGGGAAACACAGGCAATACCCGCTTTAAGGATCGCATCCTCACCTGCGATTTCACCGGCATGCCGGGATACGTAGGCCTGCGCACCGACCTGACGATTCCCGGCAAACCTCAGGAGGTTAGCCTGACATATGAGTCAAACCGCTCAGGTCATCCGATTGTCCTCAGGTTCGCGGACTCTCAGGGGCAGTGCTTCCAGAAGGAGATTGCCCGCCTGGATTCGGACGGCGTGAACACTGTCAACGTTGACGTCAGCGACATGTCGCAATGGTTCCATTTCCAGGGGCCGAATGACGGAGTAGTCCGACTGCCTATCAAACTCATTGAAATAATCGTTGACCACAATGGCGAGAACACCAGCCTTCGGCTTCTGAATCTAAAGGCGAAAACGGAGATCCCTCTGGATCAGGGGATTTCCTTCGAGCTGACCCCTCGAGAGCAAGGTAGTTCGGCGGACACTTTGACTATGACATGCAGGAGCATTCTGCCCTGGGATGTCAAGGCAAGATATTCCTGGCGCGTAACTGATTTCTTCGGCAAGGAGTTGGATTCGGGGGATGAGCAGATCGGCATTCCAGCAGGCGGGAGCTTAGACCGCAGACTGAAGGTCTCCAAAAATGGAATCAAGCTCTGTGACATCCGCCTTGACGCCGATGTTCCGGTTGACAATGTCCAGGGCGAACCGTCCAAGCCTCTCAAGGTGCGACCGGGCACACAGGCTGTCTCAGATCCCACTACCATTCGGGTGACGAAGACGATTCCAACAAGCATCGTCGAGTTGAAGCCGGGTGGGACGTCCGAGCTGCTGCCCGATTCGCCGTTTGGGATGGGGATCTACCTGGGCCAGCGGTGGGCGGTCGATGACATGGACAAGCCGGCGCAGATCACCCAATCCATTGGAGTGAAATGGATGCGCGATGAGTTCAATTGGGGGCATGTCGAGCCTCAAAAGGGCGAATGGCATTTCGAGCGCTTTGACAAATCGGTAGACACGGCGACAGCACACGGGATAAGCATCTTCGGCCTGCTCTGCTATTGGTCACCCTGGGCGAAGCCGCACACTCCTGAAGGCATTCAAGACTATTGCAACTATGTGAAGACGGTCGTCAATCGCTACAAGGACCGCATTCACTACTGGGAGATATGGAACGAGCCGAACATTGGCTTCTGGACAGGAACGGTAGAGCAATACGCCGAGCTCATGAAAGCCGCCTATGATTCCATAAAAGAGGCGGACCCCAATGCGAAGGTGATCGGGTGCTGCACCGCCGGCACTGATCTGGGATTCATCGAGAGAGTCTTCCAGCTTGGCGGCTTTGACGAGATGGACATCCTCTCCATCCACCCTTACCGCTATCCGCCGACTCCCGAGGAAACCGACCTGATGGCCGAACTTCAGAAAGCAGACGCACTGATCCGCAAGTATGGCAAGCCCAAGGAGATCTGGATGACGGAGATCGGCTGGCCTACCAATGTCGGCGGCAATGGATCGAGCGAAGCCAAGCAGGCGGCGATGATCGTTCGCACGTATGTCCTGGGCATTGCCTCGGGCGTCGTGCAGAAGACTTTCTGGTACAACTTCCGGAATGATGGCCTGGATGCCAACTACAACGAGCACAATTTCGGCATTATTCGCCGGGATCACAGCCCCAAGCCGGCCTGCATCGCGCTCCGAACCATGACCCAGGCTCTGGAGGGCAAGAAGCTTATTCGGCCGCTGGCCGAGGGCAAGGATGTCTATGCCTATCTCTTCGAGGGGAAGAGCGGTCGGACCATCGTGGCATGGTGCACATCCGGGACTGCCAAACTCTCTTTGCCGAATGCCCGACGGTCTACAGTCACGAATTTAATCGGCGGGAAGGTAGCAATAGGATCGGGGATTCGGCTTTCCCAGAATCCGATTTTCATAGACAAAGTCCCACAGGATGTCAACGTTGCCATCAGCGATGTCAAGGCTGTCAAAGCGGAGGCTGGGGAACCGCCGATCCAGATTACCGTGTTGCCAGTCAACGAATCCCGTTTCGCCGTCCAGTTCGATTCCCGGCGGTCGCTGGGTAAAGCTCGGGTTACCGTCCGCATACCCGGCTACGCCGATGAATTCCAACTGCCGAAGGGGAAGAACAGCCATCGGGAAGAGTACGAGCTTCCGGCCGGATTGACACTCGGATCCGAAAAGGGCCTGCCTGTATCTGTCATAGTTGACACAGATTTGGGCAGCCTGTCAAAGCGCCCGAGGGTATACTACGTCCCATGCAGACGCGCAGCAGTAGTCACAGTTGACGGCTCACTCGAGGAATGGAATCTCGATTCGCCGATCATTTTGGGGAAGGCCGGGCATTTCCAGGAACTCGAGCCGGGAAAATGGAGCGGACCGGACGATCTGTCGGGGGAGATCTGGACCGCCTGGGATGACTCCAACTTCTACCTGGCGGCTCGGGTCAGGGATAACGCATTCTGCCAGAACGAATCAGGCGCGGACATATGGAAGGGCGACAGCGTTCAGTTTGCGCTCGATCCTCTCCATCTCGAGTCGCCCGATTCCATCTATGAAATCGGCCTCGCTCTGACCCCGACAGGACCGCAGGTTTACTGCTGGTATTCGCCGCAGGGCGAGCGCACAGGATTGATGAAGGAAGCGGCTTTGGCTGTCGTGCGGACGGGCAATCTCACCACATACGAGGTCTCGATCCCACTCTCGTCCCTCAAGCCGTTGAAGCCGACGTCCGGCAACACAATAGGTTTCTCCCTGCTTCTGAATGACGATGACGGTTCGGGACGTGAAGGCTGGTTGGAGTGGACGAGCGGAATTGGGCAGGAGAAGTCGCCAAATCTGTATGGAGATTTGACGTTTGTCGAATAAAATGAGCCGGCAACCCCGGATTCTGCGACCTGATCACATTCAAGCCGTCCGCGCTTACCGCGAAACCAATCGGGGAAAGCCGACTCGATATCTTATTCCACGGCATTCGGACTTTCAAAACCTGGAGGGAGAAGGTTTTTCGTGTGTATGACGTCTAAGACAACGCGGTGTCCAGGTCGACATATAGCCGCTATATTCGCTCTTTTACTAATCTGCATTGCAGGACATGCCAGTCAGGGTCAACTCACGCCGAATGAGGCGATCCAGCAGCTCACGAGCATAGCGTGGAACGTTCCAATGCGCGATTGGAGGTCCCAATCGGCAGACGCTGCCCGGGCGGAGAAACCGGAATTCGACGACTCCACCTGGCAGACAGCCAGCCCGGAGTTCGACTACGGCCAGGTGCCGACTGCCTGGATCAGGAAGACGATCGTCATTCCTGATGCAGTCGGCGGATTCCCCGTCAAGGGGTCGAAGGTTACATTCCGGGCCGGCATCGATGACGACGGCGAGTGCTACGTCAATGGCGAGCTGACGCAGAAGTTTCATTGGGATGGCTGCCGAGTGACGTTTACGGAGAACGCTCAGCCGGGTGACAAGTTTGTCATAGCCCTCAAAGCCATGAACGGCTCCGGGTCAGGCAGGCTACTCTTCGCCGAGCTGGAATTCGGCATGTTTGACGATATGCGCTCACAGGTCGCCGATCTCGTCAACAGCCTGAACGCCGTCAAGCGACTGGCTGACCGCGAGCAAGACGAGAAGCTAAGAGAATCATATCGAAGCGCCCTGGACAAGTCGGTTGTCAACCTTGACATGACGGCGCTCGAAAAGGGAGACGAGCAGGCGTTCGTGTCTTCGATCTCTGCGGCCCAGAGAGAATTGAAGCCGGTCGGGCATGTGCTGAAGGATTACACCATCCATCTAATCGGCCATGCCCACATTGACATGAACTGGCTGTGGCTGTGGCCAGAGACGGTGGATGTCTGCAAGAATACCTTCCGCACGGTGACAAAGCTTCTCGCCGAGTACCCGGAATTCCGCTTCTCTCAGAGTCAGGCAGCCGCGTATCTCGCCGTCGAAGAGGCCGACCCCGAGCTATTCGCCGACATACAAAAGTGGGTGAAGACAGGGCGTTGGGAGGTCACCGGCGGCACCTGGGTCGAAGGCGATATGAACATGGCTTCCGGCGAGTCCATCGTTCGCCAAATCCTCTATGCCAAGCGCTATTTCAAGGAGAAGTTCGGTGTGGAGCCGGTTACGTGCTGGGAGCCTGATACGTTCGGTCACGCATGGACTATCCCCCAGATACTGATAAAGAGCGGGCTGAAATACTATTTTTTCATGCGCTGTGGTAAGAACGAGCCCATCTTCTGGTGGGAGGGACCTGACGGGTCGAGAGTGCTGGCCTACAACCGCCCGAAGTACAATGAGCCGGTCACTGATGGGATAATGGACTCCCCGCTCGACATCGGCAAGAGGTATGACGTTAGGGACGGGATGGTCGTCTACGGAGTCGGCGATCATGGTGGAGGGCCGACCAGAAAGGACCTGGACAAGGCAGTAGCTCTCCAGAAATCAGACGTCTATGTCAATGTCCAGCTTGACACGACCAAGGGCCTCTATGACAGATTGCTCGACGAGAAGAAGGATTGGCCGGTGATCCGAGACGAACTGAACTTCGAGTTTCGTGGATGCTACACCGCCCACTCCGATATCAAGAAGATGAACCGCGAATTGGAGAACCTGCTCCCGACCGCTGAGGCGTTTTCGGCGCTGGCAGGTCCATACGGCTTTCCATGTCCGGCGAAGGGCTTCGAGGACGCATGGCGGAACACTTGCTTCAATCAGTTCCATGACATATTCGACGGCACGGCAATTCACGGTTCGTACGATTATTCCAGGCAACTCTTCAACAAGGCCTATGGCGTCGGAAGCAGTGCGCTTCAACGCTCCCTAGACATGTTGGCTGGCAACGTTGACACGACCGGCAAGGGCACACCGATTGTTGTCTTCAACCCACTGTCATGGCAGCGGACAGACGTCGTGCGAACGGACGCGCCGCAAGGTCCAGATAATGTGAGCGTCACGGATGCGGCCGGTCACGAGATGCCGGCTCAGATCGTGGAAGGCAAGCTTGTTTTCACTGCGCAAGACGTGCCCTCGATGGGGTACAAGGTTTTCTATATCTCCAAGGGTGAGCCAAGCGATTCCTCAAGTGATCCTAGTATCCTGGAGAACGAGTTCCTGCGTGTCGAGGTTGACATCCAAACCGGAACAATCGCTCGTGTCTATGACAAAAAGGCCGGCCGCGAGGTACTTGCAGAGGGAGAGAAAGGCGACCAGCTTCAGATTCTCCTCGAAGGCCAGGGGCTATCCGCATGGAGCATCGGCCCGATCACCGGGTCGCAAAACCTCGACTCGCCGGTTTCTGTCGAGAAGATCTCCGACGGCCCGGTCTCCATCATGAGAATCAAACACAAGTTCGGAAGCTCGACTTTCTCCCAGGACATCGTCTTGTATGCGGGCGTGCCACGGATTGATTTCAAGCTCACCGCCAACTGGTATGAGCGGAGTGGCCCGATGCTGAAGGTCGCATTCCCCCTGAACGTCCAGGATGGCAAGGCGAGGTTCGAGATTCCTTTCGGCAGCATCGAACGCCCGGCGGACGGCAGAGAAGTCCCCGCTCAGAAGTGGGTTGACCTCTCAGGCAAGGATTACGGCGTCAGCCTCCTCAATGACTGCAAGTATGGACATGATGTCAAGGACAATGTCATACACTTGACACTTCTTCGCTCGTCGAATCATCCGGATCCTGTCCCCGATGACGGCAGGCATATCATTACCTATTCGCTCTATCCGCACTCGGGCGATTGGCAGGCAGATTCGGTGAGGCGCGGGTATGAGTTAAACAATCCGCTGATCCCGGTCACCGCGAAGAAGCACAACGGCCGGCTGCCGAAGGAGTACTCGTTCCTGGAGGTCGAGCCGGCGAACATGATCGTAACCGCCCTCAAGAAGGCCGAGGACTCTAATGATCTTATTCTGCGGTTCTATGATTGCACCGGAGGAGGCGGAAAGGCTATTATCGAGCCTGGATTTGAGGCAGCCGGTTTTCGGGAGACCGATCTCATGGAACGGCCCATCAGGCCTCTCGTTCCCCTGAACGGTCGGACCGAGGTGCCGGTCGGCAAGTGGGAGATCAAGACATTGCGGATTGAGGGAGTTGGCAGATGACGGTGGCAGACAAAAGCAAATCGGTCCCTACCCGGGTTACCTATGACAAGCATAACCGGCTTCTGAAGAACGGAAAGCCCTGGTTTCCGATCGTATTCACGCCTGCTCCGCCTCCACTGGGAGCGAAAGATGCTGAAGGCAGGGACGCCGTCGAGGTGCTGGCGGCGGGGGGAGTTGACGGCTTCAGGATCAATCACTTGGATGAGCCTCGGGGGGTAGAGGATTGCGCCCGGTATCTCGATTGGTTCGCCAAGTATGGCGCCTACGGCTTCCCTTATCTTGCCAAGTTGAGCGTCTTCGATCCCAATGCGCCCGGCCGGCCTGAGAGTCTTCGCAAGGTGGTCGAGCGCTTCAAGTATCATCCTGCGATGGCCGTCTGGAAGACCGAGGATGAGCCGGCATGGGGCAAAGTGCCCGTCAGTGGGCTGATGGACGCATACAAGTACCTCAAGCGGATTGACCCGGATCATCCCGCATGGATGGTTCACGCGCCCAGGGACACCGTCGAGATTCTTCATGAGTACTGCAAGGCGTGTGACATCACGGGGCTGGACATCTATCCGGTTTCAGTCCCGATGGGGAAGCATGGCCATTTCCCGAACAAGGACATCAGCGTCGTGGGCGATTACGCCGAATGGCTCAATCAGGCGGTGGATGGAAAGAAGCCCTTCTTCATGATCCTGCAGGTGGCATTCAGCGGAGTGACTCCGCCGGATAATATCCTGGTCTTCCCAACCTTCCATCAACTGCGGTATATGGCCTGCCAGGCGATCATCAAGGGCGCTCGCGGGCTGGTCTTCTTCGGAATGCCGGTGGCGCTTCAGGGGCGGGATAGGGATCTGGGGTATGATTGGACGTTCTGGAACGAGGTTCTCGGGCCGCTGCTAAAGGAGATCAAGGGAAGTGAGCTTAATGAAGCGCTGCTTGCCCCGGGTTCGGCGCTCCCTCTCAAAGTCACCGGGGCGCCGGACATCGAGTTCACCGTGCGGGAGGTCGGGCCCTATGCCTACATCCTCGCCGCCAAGAGGGAAGGTTCACCGGCAACCATCAAGTTCGCGGGCGATTTCCTCAAGGGCGAGGCCCAGGTCATGTTCGAGGGCCGGAAGATCCCGATCACGGGCGGCGTTTTCACAGATCGCTTCGGAAGGAACGATGTGCATGTCTACAAGATCCGCTTGTAAGTGCTTGCTGCTCGTGCTCCTGTGCCAAGGAATGAGCCACGCCGGAACCAAGGTGACCATCGACAAGCACAACCGGCTGATGCTCAACAGGAAGCTGTGGTTCCCGCTTGGACTCTCGCCCGGGCCGCCGTTGGGGTCGAAGGATCCGCTCGGTCGGGACCCGATGGATGTCATCAAGGCCGCCGGGATGAACAGCTTCCGAGTCGGGGCGAATATGTCCGATCCGGCGGAGATCGAGGCGAACGCGAAGTACCTCGACTGGGTCGCAGAGCATGGGATGTACGCTTTCCCGAACCTCCGCGAGCTGACCGTCTTCGACCCGAAGTTCCCCGAGCGGAAGGACCAGCTTCGGGCGATCATCGAGCGGTTCAAGGGCAATCCCGCCATCGCAATGTGGAAGATCAAGGACGAGCCGATCCCCGCCTCTGAACCACCTGATTCACTGATTGCATCCTACCGCTTCATCAAAGAAATCGACCCCGATCATCCCATATGGCTTAATCACCGGACGCTGGGTCTGCGCTGGTGGAAGCAGTACCGGGATGCGTGCGATATCTCCGGGCTGGATGTCTATCCGATCGCAGTCCCTATGGGCCTGGGCTCACACATGGGAAACAAGGAGATTAGCTGCGTGGGGGATTATACTCAGTTGATCTCCGAGGCGATGGAAGGCAAGAAGCCGATTCTAATGGTGCTGCAGGTCGGCTGGAGCGGCGCAAGTCCCCCGAAGCACGTGCGAGTGTTCCCCACCTTCCATCAGGAGCGGTATATGGCCTACCAGGCGATCATCAAAGGCGCGAACGGCCTGCTCTTTTTCGGCTCGCACGATGCCCTGGAGGGTCGGGATGCCGAGTTGGGCTTCAACTGGACGTTCTGGAATGAGGTGCTGAGGCCGCTGATGACGGAGATCGGCGACGGGACCGAGCTTCATAAGGCCATCCTGGCAGTCCCTTCGAAGTTGCCATTGAAGGTGACGGGCGCGCCGGACATCGAGTTCACCTGCCGGGAGGTCGGCCCTTATCTCTACCTCCTCGCCGCCAAGCGCGAAGATTCACCGGCGCTCATTAGGTTTTCGGGCGATTTCCTTAAGGGGGAAGCGGAGGTCATGTTCGAGGGACGGAAGCTCCAGATCACGAACGGGACGTTCACCGACCGCTTCGGTCGGAATGATGTGCATGTCTACAGGTTGAGGCTATAGGCTTTCCTTGCTGACCACCCTCAAGTGAACTGGCAGCGCGCTGGCATTGAGAAACCCGGCGAGCACCTGGGCGTCCTTGACGGAGAAGCTGCCCCTGATAACCGCTCTGCCATCGAGAATGGGCTCAGTAATACTCGGAGAGCTCAGGATTCTGCCGTCGAGGACTATGGCCAGAATCTCGCCGACATTGCGCCTGGTGAAATCCGCAAACGTCTGCTTGCCATGAGGCGTGAATTCCAGCGCGACCGCAGTCTTATGGCTTACTGGATCCTTTTGCGCCATGGAGACGGGTTTGAGATCACTCCATGACAAGATCAGGGGAGATTCGGCGAGCACCTGGGACTCAGGGACGATTCTCCCATTGGCATCGGTGAAGGCATAATGATCGCCTTTTTCGTCTGTAGAGATATCCAGCGCATACCGGGCAGCCGTGGGCCGATATTGCCGACCGTTGGCATAGTGCACATCGCGCAGATGCCGGACCTCAATCCGTGCGGTCGAGCAGATGCTCTCCGCAATATCCGCTTCGCTTCCCTTGACTCCCGGCAGCTCGACGACAACTCGGGGGCTATAGGCGTTGGCGTTTTGGACCACGACCTTCGCTCTCCAGACGCCTAAGCTCTTTGCCCTCTTGAGCAGAATCTCACGGATTGATTCCATCTTGGCCGCACGCCCGGCGGCGCCTGCGGGCCAATCGTCGTCAGGACGGGGATCAACCTGCAGGGTCACCCTGATGCCGCCCTGCCCTATCATCCTCCCCAGGGGAATCGTCTTCAGGGAATGCGAAATCGTGAAGATGAATATGATAACCAGAGTGGCCAGGCCAAAGCCGGCGATCAACCATGGGGTCTTGCTCTTCCCGCGAGATCGTCCGATCTTCGCTCCGCAGTGCATGCAATATAACGCCTCGTCATGATTCTCCTGACCGCATTTTGCGCAGTACATTTCCGTTCCTTGCTCAGGGCTGCCTGAGGGTCTCCTCATGCTTGCCGACCTTTCGCATGACATAGCAGTCCTCTCTTATTTCAAAGGTCATTCTATGCTGGCGATCCACCCTTGCCTCCCACACCCCGGGAAAGCGATGCATTTTCTTGACTCGAAGGGACGAATGCCTAGGGTCGACAAGCAGCATGCCGAGCGCCGAATCTACCTTAGCCCTGATCTCGTCTCGAAGAGAGTCATAGTCTTTGGTGAAACGGTCTGTGAATTGCAGCTTCACCTGTCTCTCTCTCCGTGGAGATACCCGAGAGCGTCCTCTATGTTATCGAATTCCTTCACCCTACCGGCTGCGATATCTGCGTCAGCCTCTCGTTCCCCCTTCTGCCATTCCTCGGTCCAGTACCATGCCTGGCTCTTGTCTATCAGCTTCTTCGGCTTCAGGACGATCTCGTCGCCCCTGACCTCAGCCTCCAGAATGTCGCCTTCCTCGATGTGGGCTTTCTTGCGGATGCCCGCCGGAAGGGTAATCTGAGCGTTTTTTCTGACAGTGAGTAACATACTAATCTCCGAAATTCGTAAATTGCTAATTTAATATACCATAAATCTGGGACATTGTCTACAATCCTATTCCCTCAGCATCCTCACGAGCCAAGGGATGCCTTCTTTGCCGTTCCACTCGTGCTCGCCGGGGAAGATGGCGCTGCCCGTGCGCTCAGGAACGCCGAAGACCTTGTAGATGCGTTGAGCCTTTTCGACCGCAAACCTGAAGGTTTCTACTGGAAAGATCGGATCTTTATCCCCTTGCTCGAAGAAGGCGGCTCTTGGGGCAATGAGGCCGACGAGGTCCGGCATCTCGAACCATCGAATGATGCCGGGGATGAAGTTGTCCGTGCAGTGATAGATGGAGTAGACCGAGCCCCGATAGGTGTTGAAGTAGCCGCTCACCAGGATGGCCTTAATCCGAGGATCGAGCGCCGCCGTGTGGAAAGTCACCTGCCCGCCGCCCGATATGCCGGTCATGGCGAGCCTCTTCGGATCCACCTCGGGCCGAGCGGAAAGCCAGTCGAGTGCCCGGCGAGTCTCGACGATCCGGTAGCCCATCAACGTTCGACCGAGCATCAGCGCCGCTCCGGCAGGCACGATGCATGCCGTTCCGCCCTCGGGATTTTCCCGAATCGCCTGAGCATGCCGACGCTCCCCGAAGGCAATCTGCTCGAGAGCGAGAGTCGGAATTCCCGCCTTCGCACACTGGAGGGCGTAGTCCAGCGGATCGCCCTTCCCATCCGGTCCGCCAATCAGATCCTCGACCGACTTCCCATGCCCCGGAACCGCAAGGATTGCCGGGCCTTTCTTCGGGCGATTCTTCGGCAACAGGTAGTAAGCAATCGCCGTCAGGCCGGGGTATAGCTCCAACGACAGCTTAGTCCTATGGTAATCGGAAAAACCCCTCTCTTCGAGGACTCGCGAGCCAACCGGTCCGGTGACTCTCGGGAAATCGCCCAGAAGCCGCCGAAGTTGCGGACGAGCCTTCTTCTGCCATGCGACCGCCTCCTCGATGGTCTTTGCGACGAACGGCAGGGCAGGTGCGATCTTATCATACTCCCGCTGGAAGAAAACAAGCGGATCCATGGTTGGTCTCAAGCTGGTCACCCCTGCGCATTATATCATAAGTGATGCGTGAAAAACCCTTGTTAGGAGAGAGTAGATATGGTAGAATGCGCTTGGTATAAAGGGAATTCATGAAGAAAAGCGCACTCATGATTCCGGTGGCCGCCAGTGCTGCCGCCCTACTTCTCATTTCGGCGACGGCGAGGCAGAACGAAGCCATACGTCAGCCCGACCCATACTCGGCGATCTCATGGCTTACGGCCGTGATGGCACTTGCCGTGTTTGCCGTAATGCTGGCGGAGTATGTCACCCACGGCCGCAAGCTCAATCTATGCCTCGCGGGCACATTCCTGGCGCTCGGGTTTATGGGAATTTGGGATGCGCTCTCGTTCCCTTACAACTATGTTTTCCGCTCCGCCTTCTTCGTCTCACGCTGGCCCTACCTCATGCTTTGGGAGGCGCAATGGGTCACCCTGGCGGGAATGCTCGTCTGCGGTACCATCGTCAGCCGCAGAATGCACTCCAAGGAAGCGATCATGGGGCAGACGTTCACTGTGATGTCATTCAGCATCCTGTTTGCTGCCATTGTCATATGCATCACGACCTGGAGTTCCTCGCGGATCTCCAATAGCGACCTGGCCCCGAAAATCTGGATGATCATAAGCGCTTTGTGCGCCGCAACTTTTGCAGGGGCCTGTGTCATCTACAGCCGGGCCGCAGTGATGAAGAGCAGCGCAGTATTCTCTTGGATGGCGTACGGGCTGATCTTTGCCTTCTTCGCCCAGATGGCGATCGCCCTCAAGCCCCAGCCGTCGCAAACCGTATTCTGGTTCGCCAGCCTGATGAAGGTGTTCGTATTCATATCACCGCTCGCCGGAATGCTGGCCGAGCACACCAGGCTTCAGATGAAGGTGCGCGATCAAGCATCCGAACTAAGCAATCTCGTCCAGACCCAGCACGCCGTCGTTTCGAGCGGTGATCCGTCCGAGCAATACCGCCGGATAATCGAGCTTGCAAACAGCTCTCTCGCGGCAAGGGCGGCCTGCCTTTTGACCTTCGAGAAAGAGCGCGGACTACTCAAGGTGGGCGCTCAAATCGGCTTCGACGACGAAACGGCCAGGCGGCTGGTATTCCGGCCGAGTGAGGGACCTCTCGGCGATGCTTTCTCGACCGGTAAGACCGTCTTCACGAAAAATGCGCTGGACTATCCCATACTCGCCCAGAGGCTGGAGGGAATCAGCGAGATCCGCTCGGCGGTCTTCAACCCTCTCATCGTCCGGGACGACTGCCTGGGTGTGCTGGCATTGTTCTTTGCAGGCCGGCCGATTCAGAAGCTATCGAAGGAGCAGGAGCGGCTGCTCGACGTTCTCTCCAACCAGGCCGCCCTCGCAGTTGAGGATTTCCAGCTTCGAAATCGCATTTCCGACTCGGTGAAGGTTTCGGACGGTTATGCTCAGGAGCTTGAACTCGTGTGGGAGATCGGTCAGGCAGTGGCATCGAAGCTCGACCTCCATGCGCTGGTGGATACGCTCTCTGACAAGCTGAGGGATGCCGTGAATGCGGCGACCTGCTCCGTGCTGATTCTGGATTCAGATCAGGACCGACTAAAGATCCTCGGCACGCGGACGCTGACCAGGCACCAAACAGTAGCCGATCATGTGGATCAGTGTGATTCGATTGCATTGGCGGTCTCTCAACAAAACGAAGTGCTCGTCGCCAATGATGTCCCGAACAGCTGCCACTGCAAGTACCCCGAGCTGGTGAAAGACGATTCGGGTACTCACCATCTGCTATGCGTGCCCATGTCGCTTCGAGGGTTCGCGGGGGCGATCAGCGTGTTCCGGCAGAATGCCCCGGCGTTCGGCGAGAAGGAAAAGCGGCTTCTGATGAGGTTGGCGCCCGTTGTGGCAACCGGCGTCAGAAATGCAGTTCTGTATGAGCGCGAGAAGGCGATCGTGGACAGCCTCCAGCGAAGCCTCTTGCCAGACCTGGATCAAGAGTTCGAGGAGATTCGGATCAGCCATCGCTATCACGCTGCGCTCGATGAATCCACGGTCGGCGGCGATTTCTATGACGTCATTGACTTCGGCGATGGGCGATACGGCATCGCTATCGGCGATGTTTCAGGCAAGGGCCTCGAGGCCGCAGTCTATACGGCGATGGCCCGCTATATGATCCAGGCCTATTCGTCCGAAGACCCTGATCCGGTGTATGTGGCATCGCGGCTGAACAGCGCCCTGTGCAAATACACGCCGGTTGGGAAGTTTGTTACACTTGTCTATGGCCTGCTTGATGCAAAGAACGGGACGTTCACCTACGTCAATGCCGGCCATGAGCTCCCCTTCATTCATCGAGGGATGGAAGATCGCCTGGAAAACCTTGCCTCGACGGGCCCTGCGGCGGGAGCATTGGCGGACGGCGAGTATCATTCGGAGACGATCGCTTTTGGACCGAGTGACACCCTCATCTTCTACACTGACGGCGCGACTGAGGCTCGATTCGAGGGGAAGTTCCTCGGCACGGAAGGTCTTCAGAAAATCGTTTCCGAGCTGGTTCACAAGCACACCGACGATCTGCCGGATGCGATGCTGGCCGGCATTCGGTCCTTCGCAAATGGCCATCTCCGCGACGACATCGCCATCCTCGCGATCAAGGCACGAGTACCGCGGCAGCTTTTCTAGCTCTCAGCCAGGCTTTGCCGGCGGTAGCCCAGGACCAGGCCATAAAGCGAGATCAGAAGCAGCGGCAGGTGCAGGATGCCGTTCCACCAATTGTGGCTTACATTGAACGCGAAGTTCGCCGGCATGTTATACCACCCTATGACGAATCCCACCAGACTCGTGACCCTCAGGGTGACCAGATTGACCCGCGGCCAGCTTAGTATGAGAAGGGAAAGAAACACCGGCGTAATGAGGCAAAACGCAATCCCGGCGACCGACGTGAAAATGTAAACGGGGTTGAAATCCGGCGCGCCCGTCTTCCAGTTTAGCGGATACCAGAATGCAAGGAATGCCGCAGGCAGCACCCACAGCCGCAAAGTGCTCAGGGTCCAGCGCTCATAGTCCGTTTTTCCGACAAACGCTTCCAATCCCCAGGCAAGCGCTACAATGAAGAACATGAGCAGGTTGTTTATTACTATGCCCAGGCCGAACCTCTCGGTCTGGCTCACGCTCTGCACCACCGCGAGAACGCAGTAAAGAAGCGCGGCGTATATCGAGAAAGCTCTCGACCAGCGGTTCCTGCCAATGAGAAGGCCGATCAGCATGAAGATCGCCAGCAGTTTGAATGCCGGATAAGCCGATATTACCCATTTCACTTGGGATACCCATGCACTACCCAGGATCGTATAAACGACCTCCTGCATCTTGGAATAGTCATAGGGGCTGGAGGTATACGGCGGTATGAACTGAATGAATACGATGATGATGAAGAACCACCACTTCCTGGTAGCATTCTCCAATCTTGTCTGAAGTGCTTGTGAGCTACTCATTTGTTAATCTCCTCCTATTATGGCCTTGAGCGCCTTCACATGGGATTGGAAAGCTGCCCGGCCCTTATCCGTCGTAGTGATCATTGTCCGAGGCTTGCGGGCGACGAATGTCTTTTCCACGTCAATGTATCCAGCCTCTTCAAGCTTTACCAGGTGCGAGCCCAGGTTACCATCGGTCACGCCCAGTACGTCCCGCAGCCAAACGAAGTCCAGCTTCTCCCCATGGCGAATCGCCGTCAGCGCAGACAGTATTCGCAGCCTCACCGGCTGGTGGATTACGGGGTCAAGTTCGTTCACTCCGCCCTCCACTTCCGCCGGATGAACAGGCCGGTCCCCACAAGCCCGCCTTCGCATACGATTGCCATCCAGATCCAGAAGTAGTTGCCGGAAACCAGAAGCCCCAGAACAATCAACGCCGTGATGCCGAGTCTTACCCAGATCAGGAACGAATCCAGCCACAGACCCATGATGACGTAGATGAGCATGGGGATTATTCCGGCTGCCGTGCCCAGGTGCTTGTAGAGCTTCATGCTCTTTTCCATACCACTCGCCTGGATCAACTGTCCCAGGAGAGGCAATGAGCACCAGGTCTGTTCCCGCATATTCGGCGACTCGTCTTGTTCGGCGAGCGACCGAGTCAATATCCTTGAGGCTTTCCTTTGCATCTTTCTCGAACGCTTCCATATCCTTAACCTCCGCTTGCAGTATCGGTGCAGAGTACTCTGTGCTACAGAGTAACATGTGCTGTTTTTCCTGTCAAGAGTTTTTTTCGTTTTTTTCTAAGTGTTCTTAAGCCAGGCGTGGCGCGGGTCGTCGAAGGATGCGCCCGGCTTCCGGATCTCACCGGCCATCGCCCAGGTGTAGTTTAGGGAGTACCCCGGAGCAGCTCCCACTGGATGATACCCTCTCGGGATGACGACCGTATCCCCTTGCTCGACGATGTACACCTCGTCCATCGGGCCGGGATCGTTCGGGCCGGTATATACCCGGATCACCCCGAACCCCTGCAGCGGGTTGACCTGGAAGTAGTAGACCTCCTCCAGGGGAACTTCATCCGGCAGGTTGAATGCGTCGTGCTTGTGGGGAGGGGCGCTGGACCAGTTGCCCGGAGGATTGGTGGTTTCGCCGAAGATCAGCTTGGCGATGTTGACGTTATTGCCCAGGGCGGTCTTCACGTCTCGCTGCCAGTTGTCCTTGCCGGGGGTCGTGATGATGACGTCTTCCGGCCCGATGACCATCGGCTCGCCGACGAAACCAGGGGCGGTCGCCGAGAAAACCCCTATCTCCACCGGCCCTTCCAATGCCTTGATCTTATAGGCGGTCCCCGGCGGGAGGTAGATCACCGTGGGGAGGCCATCGAAGACGCTCTTCCGGCCGCCGAGCGGACCGAACACCTGGCCGCCGATAATCTCCGCGCTGATGATGCCCGAGTATAGATCCAGCGCCTGCTCGCAGTCGCCCGTCTCGCCGCTCCACTCGCCGGAGGCACCGCGAGAGCGAGTGTCCCGATCTGTCGGGAAGAGCCGGAGCAGACCGAAATCCATGTGCTTCAGGCCCATCTCCCCACGCTTAACAACCTCCGAATACCCATCGACCGGCGTCTTCGCCTTAATCAGCAAGTTGCCTTTGCATTCCTTGATTCCGCTCATACTTTTCTCCACCCCTATCGTTCGGGAGGGAGTTGTACTCCCTCCCGGAAAGGGGCAGGAGTTCAACTCCTGACCCAACATAAAGCTCTAGAGCCGTGCCCATGCCTCATTGAGCACTCGCTTCGCGCCTGCAACCACCACATCCGAGTCCTCGCCCGCGAGCGGCTTGACCTCGAAGCTCACGACCGGCATAGTGGTCGGCAGCGACTTATTGAAGAAACCGATATTCCCGAGAGCCCTTAGGAACTCGACGACCTCCTCCACATCATTCTCGCCGCAGGAGCAGCCAAACGCCGGATGCTGGTCGCCGTAGGACGGCAGGGAGTTGTCGCTCATGACGCAGTTGCCGATATGGGCATGAAGCAGGTACTCGCTCGCCGTCGAGACCATGTGTTTGATCGTCTCATTCAGCAGCGGCTGATGGCTGAGATCAACGGTCAGCCCGAAATTGGGGGACTCGGCGCGAACTCTCTTCGCCATCTCGACTGCCTCGACGGTCGGGCCGACCAGGCACTTCTTGTCTATGTCATAGTCGAACGTCTCGATGCAGACGGTCAGGCACTTGCCGTTCGCCGACGATTGGGCGTACTTGCAGATCTGAGTCAGCGAATCCACGAGCCGGTCGGTGGCGGCATTCTTGTCGCCATCAGCAGGATTCGGGCCGCTGAGGAGCGCCAGAATGCTCGCCCCGAGCTCATATGCCTGGTCCACCGAGTTCTTGCACTGCTCGATGGCCTGCTTGCGGGCAGCGTCATCGGCGGCATTGATGTCAAGCTTCTGGGTCAGCAGCGGCGGCTGGCCGGCGAAGATGACGTCTACATGCGCGCAGCTAAGCATCTTAGCCGCTTCCTTGCGAACGGCGTCATCCTTAATCCAGGTGACCTCGACCGCCCCGAAATAGTCATCCCTCAGGATCTTGCCCAGGGTTTCGAGGATCGGCCCTTTCCCCTTGATGACTTCCGGGTAGGCCATGGGATGTATCAGTCCGACGTGGAAATACTTGGCGATGGGTTCTTGCATGATTGTCTCCTCCTCGCAATGTGGCTAGGTAGAATTATAACCCTGCGCCGATGGGGGTGTCAACGGACTTTCGAATAAACCCTGGTATTCCCCAGTGAGTTATCCAGTTTCCGGCGCTCGTTTCGGAGGAGCGCCTCGCGTTCGAAGCCACATCGCTCGGCCACCCGCCAACTGAGCACGTTGTCATCGTCCATCCGAATCTCGACCCTCTTGGCCTGGAAGACGCGGAAGGCGAAATCGGTGATGGCATTCACCGTCTCGGTTACGTACCCCTGGCCCGCGAACTGCTTCCGGACCCAGTAGCCGATCTCGACCTTGGGCACGTTGAAGTCCACCCTATGCAGTCCGCTGCCCAGGACGAAAGTGTAGGTCCCCTTAAGAAAGGCATTCAAGCGAAAGTCCTCATGGGCGAGATACTTCTCGCGTGCCTTTTCTTGGTTTTCCTTGGTCTCTTCGAGGGTCGGTGCACGGTTCGCCCATGGCATCCAGGGCGCGAGCATATCAAGCGACTCCCGCACGGCCGCGTTGACCTCCTTCGCGTCATGAACCTTCGGCGCACGGATGGCCAGCCGCTCGGACTCCAATTGCTCGGGGATCTGCACATCCGGCGGGGAAACCGCGAGGGGCGCGGGCATTCTATCGCCGTGCCGGAGACCGACGGGACCATCATCGGAGAAGACCCTCGAATAGAACCGCGTGTTCTCCAGCGACCCATCCTCCGCTCGCACAAAGGCCCGAAGCGTGCCCTCGAGATCATATCCGCACCGATCTGCAACCCGTATGCTGCGCTCATTTCGGTCGTCTATATGCAGCTCGACTCGCCTGGCGCCAAGGCATTCCGCGCAATAGTCGGTCACGGCGTTCAGAGCCTCGGTGATATAGCCCTGTCCCTCAAAGCGCTTCCTCACCCAGTAGCCGATCTCTACTCTCGGGACGCTCCAGTCAATTCGAAAAAGCCCCATCCAGCCGACTAACGTGCTGGTGTCCTTAAGAAACACCGGCAAGCCGAATTCAGTCCCTGATCCCCAATCACGGCATGAGGACCTCAGGAAATCCCTGGTCCCTTTGAGCGTCTGAGGCCTGTTCGCCCAGCGCATCCAGGGTCGGAGATTGTCCAGGGACTCCAGAACGGCATCGTGCATCTCCCCGGCGTCACCAATCTTCGGCGCGCGAATAATCAATCGCTCGGATTCGAATTGCCTGGGGATGCGGGCGATCAATGCCCTCCTCCCACGCGAATCCGGTGGAGGTAGGTGTTCGTCGTCCAATCGGACGCGTCCGTGCGCCTGGCGAACCAGCGAGGCATGCAGAAGACGACCTCGTGGGTCACCCGGTCCTCGAAGGCATGGAAGTTGGAGAGGCTGAGACGCGAGTTCTCGCCGGGCTGGAGGTCATCTATCACCAGGAGCGTCTCCTTCTTGAGGAGGAGGCTCGTCTGATCCACTTCGGCGATCACGAAGGGGCGGCGCGGGAGATTGCCGTCCGGGTTCTCGGCGCAGATATTGCCAAGCCAAAAGAGTCGCCCGCTGCTGTGCATGATGAGCTGAGAGCAGGAGCTTGGCGAGAAGAAGTGCTCGCCATTTGTGAAGGTCCAGGGACGAACCTGGCTCCACGTGCGGCCGTTGTCGGTCGAGACGGAGTACCATCGGTATCCCGGCAGCTCCGTTTTCCTCATGTTGCTCCCGCGGAGAACCATGAGAATGCGCCCGTCCGGGACTCTTGCGAGCGTCGGCTCGAACGCCCCCCGAGTCGTTTCGTCTGGTGAGAGTCGTGCCGCACCTGAAATCTCCCAGGAGATCGTCTTGGAATTTCGCCACTTGCCGATCAATACTCTTGACTGGTAGAAGGGCGTGTTGTGCGGCTGGAAAAGGCCGCCGTTCGGGTCGAGTTCGGCGATCTGGATGGGAACCAGGATCGTTCCGTCCGGCAGGAATATGGGCACGCAGGTCTGGTCGCCGAGCATGTAGCCGTTCTTCCCCGTGAAGATCGGCTCGAACGGGTGGTCGGGAGTGAAGCCCTCGCCGACGATCTGCTTGGCCGGCGTGTAAGTCTTGCCGCCGTCGAGCGAAACCTCATACCACATCGTCCATCGTGAGGCCGCTTCGCTAATCTTGTCGGTGGGGAGGCAGACTCGGTTGCTGAGCCGGAACGAGCGGCCAGTCTTGGGATCAACTCGCGGGGGGTGCGAGCCTGTGCGATGAGTCCCCTCGGGGGTCTTGCGGATGAAATCTATCTCCTCGGACTTGCCCCAGGTCTTGCCGTTGTCACTCGATCGCCGGCGCCACTTGCGGTCGTTCTTGTCACTCTGGGTCTGAGTGGCGAACACCGCCTCCATCTCGACGCCGGTCGGCCGCACATACCAGCAACAGCCAAGTCCCGCGACGCCTTTCGCGGGCGACTTGGCGAAAAGCTTCTTGCCCACCAGTTTCATGGGCACAGGCGCAGGCTGCTCGGGATCTACCAGGTTATCTTTCACGATGTGTCCGTCCTTGTTGCCACCCTCAGCCTCACTCGGAACCATGGCCAGGGATAGCACGGCGATCAGCAGCAGTTGGCTCCAGTTCACGTATCCTCCTACAGCTTCGACAGCGGATTCTGGCGGTGCGCTTCCTCGATGACTGCGATCTGCCGGCGGACCTCCTCCGGCTTGATCATGAGGGGAGCGCCGGTCGTCAGGGCATCATAGAGGTTTTTGTAGAAACTCCTGGACATGTAGCCGAACAAGTTCTTCTGGCTGTCCGGCACATCCCAGCTCTTCTCATGCCACTTGAGGTTCTCCCGGCAGTACGCCCGGCCGGGGAGCGGCTTGCGGATAAGGTGCTGCTCGGGCGCTTCCTCGGGCTTGAAGTACTTCCAGTCGAGGTGGGTGGTGTTCCCCTTGAGGCCCCCGAGAGTGCCGTCAACATGGTACGTATGCGTCGGGTAGGCACAGCACGATGATATCTCCAGGTCAATCACCGGCCTGCCTTCGCCTCGAAGGATCAGCTTCACAAAGTCCTCTGCGTCCCCGAAAGTGTTCGCCCGGTCCATGACGCACGTCACCTTGGGCATGACGTCCGTGCCGAAGAGTTGAAGCGCCTGATCGAGCGGATGCGGCCCGGTGTTGAGGAGGTTTCCGGCGCTGTAGTCCTGGATCGTCTGCCAGTCCCATCGGCGGCCGAACCCATTGAAGGCGACCCGCGCCATGACGACTCGCCCCAGCACGCCAGAGTTGATTACCTTCCGCACCTGCTGGAAGTATGGGGCGAACCGCGATTGCTGGTAGATGGCGAAGAGCTTGCCGGTCTTCTTGGCTTTGGCAATGATCTTGTCCACGTCGGCGGCGTGCCTGGCGAGGGGCTTCTCGGTTAGCACGTTGAAGCCCGCGTCCAGGATCTCCAGCGTCACCGGTACATGGAGGTGGCTCGGGGTGGCGTTAACCACCAGGTCGAGGTCACCCCGTTCAAGCATCTCTCGATAGTCCGTGTATGCGTCACAGCCCAAGGCACTCACTGCGTCGTCGCATCTGCCCTCTAGAGGATCGGCGACCGCGACTACCTTGAACCTGCCGGGCATGAGCTTGAATGCCGCCACATGTATGTCATGCCCGCTCCTTCCCTGACCGATGACTCCGACCCTGATTCGCTTCATTCCTACTTCCTTTCTTGTCTCTGCCCGTAGAGTATGAAATAGGGGGCAATCCGGATTCCTTGCGACATCATGCTCGTGATGCAGAGGTTAGCCAACCTCTTGGCCAGCGACTTCGTTGGATTTCCGGACCTCCCATAATGGCCACACAATATCCTGGTCTTGAATCCCGATTTCGAAAGCGAGTCCAGCAAAGTGGATTGGTCCATCAGGTTTTCAAGCCAGTTGCCGGTCAAGGGATCGCAGGTATTGGTAGGATGGCTTGGCGGCTGAGGAAGATTGCCGGTCTCTAAATACTCATCCACGCCCTTGATAATATCGCATCTCATCATCCCGCGAGTTTTGCAGGCTAACTGCTCCAGCTCATCCGCGGATACAGTCTTACTAAGCCCTGCCAGGTGCTCCCTGATGATCTCCCGCCTGATTGTCATGTATGACCTGAGAGAATCTCTTTCCTTATGTCCCCATTCTTCCTTGCGATCCTGCAGCTCGGCCAGCACATGCTGCCTGCTCAATTGCCTGGCGATCATAGGATTGCGTATATTCGCCCCGGAAGCCATCACGAAGATCATGCCGCCGTTGGATAACCGGGGTACTTTGCCGAGGAACGATTCGATATCGTATATGTGCTCGATTACATCGTGAGAAGCAGCACCGTCGCAGCTCAGGCCGTGATCCGCCAGGTATGCGAGCAGATCATCTATATCACCCTGAACGTAGTGCTCCGCTTTGATTCCCAGTACCTCGCCAAGTATTTCGGCATCCCGGCAGGACACGTCGTAGATGTCATTGTATATGACCGTTCCAACGCCGAATTCCTTTGCCAGCAGTGACAGTATTCCGCACCCTCCCCCATAGTCGAGCAGGGCAAACTTGTCGGCAGGAATGTGCGACGGAGAAAGCGTGTGCGCCAGGATCTGAGTGTACATCTGCAGACTGGATTGAAGGCTGGCAAGGTACTCGCCAAAGTACTTCTTATTGTAATCGGAGATCGCCAGCTTCTTGACGTCCATCCCCCGCAGCTTGTCAAAAAGCCTTCCAGCCGCGAAATTGAGGTCTTCCAGCAACTGCCGATCTTTCGGCAGGCGAGCAAAATCATATAGGAACTGCAATTATCCCTCCGGTAGGCATGCGGTCAGACCCCCACATTATACCTGATTCCGGGGATCATGACAGCAAGAAGGCGGCTTACTTAGCCTTCTTGAACTCAGCCGAGAGTTCGGGTGAAAGCGTCTTGATGGATGCCACCTCGCCATCCGCACCGAGGGTGAACTGCACCTTGATCGGCTCCCAGAACTGGGGCTTGTCGTGCTTGCCGGTGAACACATTGAAATGAAAGTGTTTCAGGTTGAACTTCGCCTCGCCGTACTCCATGCGAAGTGCGCCATCCTTGATCGAGACCGTCAGCTTGCCGTATGCCGGGTCTTCATAGTCGCCAACGTAAGCCTCGAGCGCATGGGATGGCTTCGTCCGCTTGTGGCGGGCCTCCTTGGCCTTCAACTCCTGCGCCTCTTTCTTGATCGCCGCATTCTGCCGCTTGTAGTCCGCCGGCCAGTTCCTCTTCGGCAGGCCAAGCAGCAAGTCAAGGAGCAAGTTCCTGATTGATATTGATTCGCCCCCCACCGCCAGGTTCGTCAGCACAGTGATCCCCGCCTTGAGCCTGGGAATGAACACCGTGTTGCTGGTGAATCCCCTCAGCCAGCCGCCGTGTCCGATGATGATCTCGCCCCGATACTCGTCCTTGCCCCAGCCCATGCAGTAGGTTGACAGGTGAACGCCCGAGTCGAAGCCGTACTTGTCGGGGCACTCGACCGGTATGACCATATGCGGCTTCTTGGTCTCATCGAGGTTCTTCTTGGAGATGATCTGCTTGTCCCGCTCCAAGCGGGATCCCGTTGCGGGACCCTCGAACTCGCCGTCGTTCAAGTGAAGACGGATCCACTTGCTCATATCGGTGGCGCTGGCATTGATCGCACCGGCGGCGGTCGAATTGTCATGCTTTGGGGTCGGGACGAGGACGATCTTGCCCTTGTGGGGTACATGCCCATGCGAGTGATCCGGCGACTTCTCGGCCTCCGAGACCTTGCAGACCGCCTTCATCCCGAGAGGCTTGAAGATGCGCTCCTTGAGGAACTCCTGCCACGTGCTGCCGGCGACTTCTCCAACCGCCAACCCCGCCGCCGAGAACGGCACATTCGCATACTCGTAGGTCGAGCGGAAGGACGTCGAATGAGGCGCGAGTCCGTATCGCCGGACGATCTCCTCCGCGTCGCGCTCCTCCACGCACCAGAGATTATCGTGGCGCGGCATGCCGGTCCGATGGCTCACGAGATCGCGCATGGTGACGAGGCTGTCGGCGTGCGGGTCGGAGAGCTTGAAGTAAGGCAGGTACTTCCGGGGATGATCGTCCCAACTCATCTTGCCCTCGTCCACCAGGATCGCCATAGCGGCGGTCGTGAACGCCTTCGTCATCGAGGCGAGGGCGAATAGCGAGTTCGGGGTGATTGGGTCCTCAGTCCCGACCTCCTTCACGCCATAGCCCCGGATGTATTCCTCATCCCCGAGGACCACCGCCACCGCCACCCCCGGTGTCTTCCAGGCCCTCATGCCTGATTCCACTGCTCTGTCTATCAATGATCTGTTAATGCTCATATCGAAAACTCACCTAACCAACGATTGAGTATGGACGTGTGGGAGTATGGGTGTGTGGGCGTAACAGGACTCCCATACCCCCAAACTGCCAAACTCCCATACCATTTTCACGCTTTGACCCCGCAATCCCTCGTTTGCCCTGCGGACCCAGGTATTATTACCGGTTTCCTACCATTCCGGCGCTTGTCTCCAAATCTACCTATTGACATTTTTCAACGCCGGGAGTACAACTGAGGAAAGCCCGCAGCATTATCGCGAGTTGTCCGCCTCAGGCGGATTTCACGCTGTGCCAGCGGGCGTTTTGTTCACATCAGCCCCGCAGAGGGCTGGGAGGGAAGGAGAACAAAGATGAACAAGGCTTCTGCGGTAACTGCAATTCTCGCACTGCTGTGCCTAGGCAGCACGGCTCAGGGAGCGGCCATGTACGCGATCATCGACCTTGGGGACTTGGGCGGCGGTACAAGCCAAGCCTACGGTATAAACAGCGCTGGCCAGGTGGTAGGCCGATCCATGACCTCTCTTGGCGAGACCCGTGCGTTTGTATGGGACAGGCAGACTGGCATGCAGGATTTGGGCGTCCTTGGGGGATACGGCGGGGAAGCCTATGGGATTAACGACGAGGGACAAGTAGTTGGCATAGCATATACCGCCGGACACGCAGGTCCGAACGACGGGCAGTACCACGCATTCGTTTGGTCCAGTTCGAGCGGGACGCGAGAGCTTGATGCTCTGTACTCGGGAGCGGGCAGTTGCGCATGGGCGATCAATTCCTGGGGGCAAGTGGCAGGGGCCTCACTCACCGTAGACGGAGATATCAGAGGTGTGGTTTGGGATGGTATCGGCGGAATTCAAGAGGTTGGCACATTAGGTGGTGATTACAGCGAGGCCTTTGCCATCAATGATGACGGCCATGTGGTCGGCAGGGCGGGCTTCTTTGGCGTGGAAGCTCCCTCCCAAGCATTCATCTGGGACAGCACATCTGGAATTCGTCCAATGGGTCCCCTGTACGGACCTTCAGGGAGCACAGCCTATGGCATCAATGGTGCGGGCTGCTCAGCTGGCGCATTCCGGACTGGCGGCGGAATCCATGCATTCCGATGGACGGAGACTGCCGGCATGGAGGATCTCGGTGGCCCGGCTGGCCAATTTGGTGATTGGGGCGAAGCGACGGATATCAATGACTCAGGCCTAGTGGTTGGCTGGTCCAAGCTCTCGGATGTTGATTTCCGAGCTCTCCTGTGGGATGGAGACGGGCAGATGTCGGACCTCAATGATCTGCTTGATGAATCCGGCGCAGGATGGGCCCTGACCTCCGCTCAAGCGATCAACAATCTGGGTCAGATCGCTGGCACGGGGTTCTACGACGGTCAGACGCGAGCATTCATGCTCAACCCCGTCCCCGAGCCGTCGTCTCTTCTGGCGCTAGGCGCCGGACTCCTGGGGCTGGCGGGGATCATCCGGCGCAGGTGCTGAGTCGCTGCACATGGTCAACGGTCAATGATCAATGGTTGATGAGGGCGAACGGCGTCCCGAAGAATCGGGATTTCGTTTGCCCTTACCGTTTGTATGGTTTGTCTGCGTTCATCAGCCGGTATCCGCTGAAGCTTGACCAGAAGCGAAAACAGGGGTAAGATGTAGTCACACATGAAAGTGCGTGACTTGGTGAAGCTGCTTGAGCAAGATGGCTGGTATCGCGCTCGCACGCGAGGAGATCACCGGCAGTACAAGCACAAGACAAAACCAGGGGTGGTTACTATTCATGGCCACCCTTCGGAAGATGTGCCGCCAGGAACGCTGAACATATCTACAAGCAAGCGCAGTGGAGATAGCCATGAAAGAATACACTGTCATCTACGAGCATACGGAGAACAACTGGGCGGCGTATTCGCCGGACGTCCCTGGGTGCATGGCGACAGGCAAGACCAAGGAAGAAGCCGAGCGTAACTTCCGGGACGCCCTGACCTTCCATATTGAAGGGCTGAAGGAAGAAGGCCTTCCTATCCCCGAACCGACCTCCGAGGCAGGGCGAATCCGAGTCGCGGCCTAGCCGGCAGAATGGCAAATGGTCCATGGTTAATGGTCAATGGGGCAGGGGTTTTAACCCCTGTTCCAACATACATATATGGGTGTTTATCCTACCATCACCGACGCTATCCCATACGCCGTCACCTTAACCGAGAGCACATCGCCGGTCATTTTGGCGGAGGACTTTGCGAGCGGCTGCTCGATGAGGTCAACTTCCTTGGCAGGGCTGCCGGGCTTGACGAGGTCCGTGATCCGAATCTTCGCCTCGGTATCCTTGCCCTCAAGCTCATAGACCCGGACGATCAACGCGTCCGTGCCGCCGGAGCGAGCATCCCGATCTGTCGGGAAATCCTCGGCCTTCTTGACGGCGGCGAGCATCACGTTCGGCGTGAGTACCTCGACGAACGACTTGCTCGGCGGCAGACTCCCCTCATGGATGTCGGTGCTCGCAACGTTCATCGGCAGGTTGAATGCCGCGCCCTGCCTCGCCGCCACCGACGGCGAAACCATGCCGTCATGCGGGATGATCGCCAGCCGGATGACGTGATCGCCCATCTCAGGGAGCGGATCGGGGTCGAAGGACGATCGAAGCAGCGTCAGGCGAAGGGTGTTGTCCTCCGCATTGTGGCCATACTTGTCGGCGTTGATCATGGTGATACCGCACGAGCCCTTGCCGCCGATGGCCTTGCCGGAGAGGTCGGCCCACTTCAGCGCGGGAACTTCCTGCCCGTTTACTGGCCGCTCGATGCTACCGAACGCGACCTCGTAGGTTGCCCTGGGCTCGGCGATCTTCGTGGGGAAGGCGATCCTGAGCTGCGGAATGCCCGCCTCGGGGGTGCCGATCTCGATCCAGTGAGCGCTCACGGTAAAGTCAACCATCGGGCTGCCGGCATTGAGGCCTATCTCGACGCTGACCGTCGAATTCCCGACCTTCCGGTTCGTCCGAACCGTCGCCCGATGAGGCCCTTGCTGCCCGACGTGGAAGTCGCCGTCCTGAGAAAGAACGTCCACCCGATTGATCTTCCCAATGACCCAGGAAGTCATCCCTTTAGAGACCTCATGGACGTGCTCCAGCACGCCGAATAACTGCCCCTCGGGGACGAAGTCGTAGCCCGATTCCTTGTCAATGAGGTGCTTGATCGCGCCCGAAGGCGGATCAATCTCCACGCTCACAAACTCGTTCTCCATCACGCCGGGCGAGACTCCCGACGATCCGGGATGTTCGCCTTGGCGGCACATCTTCACGCCTTCGGCACTGACAGGAGCCGCCGAGCGGTCAACGGTATAGACCCGGTAGCCGGTCGCGGGGACGTCCTTCGCGGGGAAGGCGACGGTCGTGAAGTTATGACCCCAGTAGCCTCCCGTGCCCACGACCTGGCCGGCGGTCGTGTTGCCGGCGTCGTCGCGGACGCTAATGTGACCCGCGGGCATCTCCTTGTTCCACACCTTGGCGTAGACCACTTCGCTTCGCGGAAATGCGAGCGGGTTGAAGATGAGAAACGGCTCGGCCGAGACCGCCCCAAGCTGGTGTGCGGAGACTCCGCCGGGGATACCGGGGTCGCCCGCGCCAGCGCCCGCGCTGTCGCCAATAGTCTCCCCCTTGCTTCCCTTAGGAGGCTTGATGCCCGATGCCTTGCTCGTATTGACCCTGGATGCCAACTGCCTCAGCCCGCGAGTACGAATCGCCAATGCGATCGCCTGAATCTCCTGGAAAAGGCCCTGGGCATACTCGTACGTGGCATGAACGCCCGAGCCTGGGAGGATGTCGTGGAACTGGTTGAACATCGCCAGCCGCCAGCCCTTGCGAATGTCATCCATCGGGTACGCGAATCCTGCCTTCCCGGCCACCAATGCAATCGCCTCGATCTCCGGGAGGATGTTTTCGCTCACGCGGTTCGCCCGCTTGATGTTGCTTTGGGAGGTGTAGCAGCCCTCGAACGTGTAGTTCAGCTCATGGTCAACGACGGGGATGTTCGGCGATTTTTCCACCGCGGAGTAATAGGCATCGGTGGTCGAGAGCTTCACATTCGGGTAGATCGGCCACGAATCGAGGTCGGCCGCGCGCATGAGGTCCGCGCGGGTCGGGCCGCCTCCATGATCGCCGACGCCATAGAGGAACATCCAATCCTTCAGGCCGGTTTCGCGGACGTAATCCACGAACCAGTGGCTGATCTCCGGCACGATCTCGCCGTTGTACCCCAGCTTGTCGCGGAAGCCCAGCACCTTCGAGCCGTCGGGTGACTTCCACCAGTAGAGCCACTTCTCCGGCCCGGTGCGATGGAAGTAATACCGTGTCACCCCGCCTCGATTCAGGATCGAGGGGAGCGTCCAGCAGTGGCCGAAGGTATCGCATTCCCAATCAATCTTGATGGCGTCATACGGCAGGCCGAACTTCTCCTTGAAGTATCGGCGGGTGTAGAGCATGTGCCGGCAGAGGATCTCGCCCGAGGCCATGTTCTTATCGCCCTCGACCCACATGCTGGCCGTCGGATCCCATCTGCCTTCCTTGATCCGCTTCTTGATCGCCTTGAAGATCTCCGGCGCGAACTCCTCCATGGCGATGTACGTGCTCGCCTGGCTCTGGGAGAACTTGAACTCCGGGAACTCGTCCATCAGGCGGTCAACGGTCCGGAAGGTGTCAATGCTCACGCTGACCGTCTCCTGCCACGGCCACATCCAGTTCATGTCAATGTGCGCATGCCCGCAGCAGTGGATGGTGTATTTTTTGGCCTCCTTGCCGATCGGCGCGATGATCTTCTCTGCCTCACCGACAAGGGCTTTCAGGTCAATCGCCCCTCCGGCGCTGAGCTTGTCCTGCACGAGCTTGGCCGCCTTTAGAACCAGCTTCTGCCATTGATCCTTCTTGTCCGGGAAGAGATCCGCAAACTTGTGTGCGAAGTCTATCTCCTGGCGAAATCGGTGGATAAGCGCCGTGCCGCCCGCCTCCGACCCGGCGATGCCTCTAAGATTGCTGTCCAATTTCGTGATGAATTCCATACCTCGATCCCCTTATTGGATTGATTACCGGATAACTATTGCCTAGCCCGTCTTGATATTCCTGCGGGAAAGTGTGGGAGTATGGGAGTATGGGAGTTGGGGCAGGACATCTCGTCCGCCTATCGAATATGACCTTATTGAGCAATTAAGGGGTGGCTGAGAATGAGAACGAAAGCTTTGCTGTGCTTGATGCTCTTTGCACTGCTTATGGTCACGAGATCCTGTTTCTGCGCGGAGTCCGCCAAGCCTTCGGAGGAGCAGATCAACAAGTTCCTTCGGGCGATCAAGGCCGGGGACATGGCGTTCGTGAAGGATGTGCTCGAACGTGACCCCGCTTCAGCGAATAGAGAGAATTCCCACGGCATTACGCCTCTGATGTGTGCCATTTTCGACGACCAGGAGGAGATCGTCAAGCTTCTGGTATCCAAGGGAGCTGACGTCAATGCGAAGGACGGTCCGCTGGGCTCGGCGGCGTACGGCGGATGCATCGGCATGATGGAGTGCCTGATCTCCAATGGCGCTGAGATCAATGGAACGAATTACTGGGGCGGCACGGCCTTGTCCAGCGCTGCTGAAGGTGGCCGGCTCGAGGCAGCCAAGATGCTGATCGCACTTGGGGCGAAGGTCAATGCGCAGGGCGATTTCGGCGCCACCCCTCTGTCTATAGCCGTATCAAACGGTCATGCTAGTGTCGTCAAGCTCGTGATTGATAATGGGGCGGATGTGAATCTGGCGGACAAATACGGAGCAACTCCCCTGCATAAGGCAACCAGCGCCTACACTGCGACTGTCTTGATCGCCAGGGGTGCTGACGTGAACGCAGCGAACGAGAAGGGCCTGACTCCGCTCCACATGGCGGCATTTTATGGATACGCGACCGTAGCCAAAGTGCTCATCCAGAAAGGCGCGAATATTACCGCAAGAACCACAGCGACCGCATACCTCCAGCCTGATAAGACGTACGCCGACGTCGTCCTTCCGCCGGGGCTGACTCCCCGTGAGTTCGCTGAGAAAGCAGGACAAACGGAAGTCGCAAAGCTGCTGGAAAAGGCGGAGGCTGCGCAGGCAATGCCGCCAGAGACTCCCCAAACGCCATAGACTGCGGGAATCCCGGTATTCTTACCAGTTTTTCCGCCAAGCTGAGCAATAGACGGTTAACCCCTGATATAATAGGCATAGCCCCCGTATCTTTTCGGGCTACCGAAACGTTATTCATTTAGACAGCATCGGCTGCATTCATACTATACTAGCCGGCCGCAGAGAGCCGGCAGAAGGAGAGCGAAGATGAAAGTGTTCCCAGCCATCTTGTTCGTCGTTTCAGTCCTATTCATCCCGTCGTCATTATCTGCCGACGTACTCCATCTCGGCCCAGGACTCACAAACCTGGAGACGGTTACGGTCGGTGATCCTGGGAATGCCGGCGAGATGTCGGGCGTTGGACCAGGCCAATATGGCCCCGACCGAGTCTGCGGAGCCGTTGGCTACGTCTACAACATCGGGAAGTACGAAGTTACTGCCGCCCAGTACTGCGACTTCCTAAACAAAGTCGCGAAAACCGATACCTACGGGCTGTACAACACCGCTATGGGGAGCAACGCCTATGGCTGCAATATACAGCAGAGCGGCTCTTCCGGCAGCTATAGCTACAGCGTAGCCGCTGACTGGGCAAACAGGCCTGTCAATTACATCAGCTTCTGGGATTCATGCCGATTCGCGAACTGGCTTCACAACGGCCAGCCAACCGGATCGCAAGACCTCTCTACCACCGAAGATGGGGCATACTACTTGAACGGCTATAACGGCTCGGACGGTCGAACCATCCAGCGCAGAGCCGGCTGGCAATGGGCTGTTACCAGTGAAGATGAATGGTACAAGGCTGCCTATTACAAAGGCGGCACTTCTAATGCATACTGGGACTACCCCATGCAGAGCAATCCCCCTGTGACGCCAATCAACGACATTACCAATCCCGACGCCGGGAATAATGCCAACTTCTATCAGGCCGGCGAAACTATCGGCAGTCCCTATCACCGGACGGAAGTCGGTGAGTTCGAGAACTCAGAGAGCCATTATGGTACCTTTGACCAAGCAGGTAACGTCTGGGAATGGAATGAGGCCATTGTAGACCCGAGTTATGCCTATCGTGGCGTGCGAGGCGGTGATTTCGGCAGCCCCGACCTCGCCTATCTCCAAGGAGCATACCGCGCCGTCATGTACTCCCCGGCCAACGACTACTTCGACGTCGGATTCCGCGTCTCCGCAGTCCCCGAGCCCTCGAGTCTCATGGCGCTGGGAATGGGATTGGCCGGGCTGGCAGGCTTTGGGATTCGTAGAATCAGAACTGCCCGGTAGACAGCATCACAAGCGTGCAGGCGCGAAGGACTTGGATGCCTGCTTGGGCGGCAGCCGATGCAAGCTCCTCGTTCTCCGTGCCGGGGTTCATTATGACCCGCCGGGGATTGGCCGCCAGGATATCATCAACCAGCTTCGAGGAAATCGCCGGCCGGACGTAGAGCGTCATGGTGTCAATTGGCTCTGGGATTTCGCGCAAGGAAGAATAGGCCCTCAGACCCTCGATGGCATCCACGTTCGGATTCACAGGGATCAGGCCGATGCCCGTGCGCCTGAAGCATCTTCAATGCCTTGTGGGCATACTTATCGGGATCATCGGTTGCGCCGACTATGGCAACGATCATATCCTTAGGTTTTGGGGGAGGGCGATGAAAACCCTCCCCCACACTACTACGGGGTGAGAATCAGACCCACCGCATACGGCCGCATCATCTCATTATCTTCATGATCAACGATATGGCAGTGCCAGACATACAAGCCCGGCATATCGAAGGTGGCCGTGAGACGTGTTATCTCTCCCGGATAGGCGATAACCGTGTCCTTTCGACCGGTTTCCCATGCCTCGGCGCCGAAGATCGTCCCTATTGGTGCGAGGCCCGCATCAAACCTGGGCGACTCCATGCTGAAGATCTCCCTATTCACCACCTCGAACTCGACCAGGTGAAGATGGATCGGATGAGCATCCATCGTGAAGTTGTAGATCTCCCAGGTTTCCGTGGCATTCACCGCAGGATTCTCCGTTATGTCGTCCATCCATAGCAGCGGAATGCCCGATGGGTTCATGGGATCGGTGAGGTCTACCAAGCCGAGCAGCGCCGCTGTCGGCCCGAACGGTTCGCCATTCATGCAATCCAGCACGACATTGCCGTTCATATCCACAGAAATGAATACCGTCTTGGATTCTTCTTCATTCAGCGACACCTGCCTGGTGACGCTCGATGGCCCGAGCGGTGTGATCTTCGGCAGCTTCAATCGGGCCGGCGGTTTGCTGTTGTCTTTGGAAGCCAGCGGCACTACGGTGAATTGCATCACTTGCCCTGTCGTGAACGGGTCTGCCGGCACAAACGGCCCGCCGTTAAATGGCTCATCGGGACCTTCGTTGATCATATAGAGCTGGGTACCCGGAGTGAGGCCTGTGAAGTCAACGATTACATCGGCGCGTTCCGCCAAACCGATGAGCAGTGTGTCGAGCTGGACCGATGCAGGCAGGAACCCGCCTTCCGCCCCAATCTGCCAGAAAGGCAGCGCCGAAGCAGCAGGGCGGGTTGTCGGATCGCTTGTTATCCTCAGGATGATGAACCGCGAGTTGCATCCGTTCAGGAAGCGGAAGCGGTATCGGCGCGGCTCCACATCCAAGTTCGGCCAGGTCTTGCCGTTTGCGACCATGGTATTTCCAAAGAACTCCGGGTTGGCAATCGGTGAGACATCACTCGGACCGGTACACCCGTCTTCTCCGATGAACGGTATGTTCAGATATGGCTCGTCCGGGAACTGGTTGAGCCCTTCGAAGTATGCCCTGTTGTCGGGGAAGAAGAGCGAGCCGTCCGACTTGAAAGATCTGTCCTGCACGACGATAGGGATCTCGTAGTATTTCGTCCCAGGCTTATCGCCCAGTGAGGGAGCGGGTCCCGGAACTTGATTGCCGCTTAAGTCGTCCTTGCCGCCGCGAATAAGGTAGAAACCCGCCGGGCCGGCATAGACGTTTAGCCGTGTCATGCCCAATGAATGGTCATGGTACCAGAGTGTGGTCGCCCGCTGGTCGTTGGAATACTGGAAAATCGAGAATCCAGGTCCCCAAGATACGCCAGTCTTGGCGGCAAACTGATTCATGAAGTGATTGTACCAGGTGCCTTCTGTGGCATAGCCCATTGGGATGTCATTGGCTGCGGGCAGATACCAGGCCTCCGTATAACCATCACTGTCATCCGCTACGTGAGCGCCATGAACGTGGGTAACCAGCGGCACTGGTCCGGTGTACGGACCAGGCGTGCTGGTGAACGTCGGCCGCTTGTCCCGACCGGCAATACCGCCCGGAGGGTTGGCCCAGTGCAAAGTGGGATCAACCGGCAGAATGTGAGGCAGGTAATTGCCGTTGTTATCCACCAGCCCGTTGATCCACTTGACCCTGACCGGCGTGTCCACCTTCGCTTCTATGGTGAACGCCGGGTAATTTAGCGTACCGGCGATGTTTCCGGCAGACGCATAGCTCCACACCGTCGTAAGAGGGAACGGATCCGTGCCCATGGCCCCGTAGCCTGTTGACGGCAGTATCTGCTGCTGAAATTGCTTGACGATGATCTCGTAGTAATCTGCGTTCTTGCCCATAGTCTGTTTTACATCGCCCATTGTGGGCATCGCAGGCGGAATCACCAGTTGGTCAACATACTTTGGAATCGTCGTAGGTATAGATGGGTCACCTTGGGCGGCTGCAATGCAACTCGCCGCCAGTAGTAGAATCATCACTGTTCCAAGTACTCTAAGCTCCTTCAATGAAATGCCTCCTTACTCCATATGTTGGGAGTACTGGCAAGCCGGACAAGGGGATTGCTGGTTCACCTCTTTTCTTGGAAGATTGTCACTCGGAAACTACCCAGACCGGCCCGCCTATGAAACCACGCCGGTTGCGGAGGGCATGGGGATTCATTTGGCGAAAAGGTGATATGTGGCTGTTAATCGTGAGAGATGCATCCGAGCCTTGACCGAGATCAGCGCAT
>Ga0307380_10000935_pt1 | contig 44021 bp, 37 predicted proteins | sample UN3MG_FD_202239 | JGI IMG/M metagenome (GOLD analysis project Ga0307380, IMG submission 202239) | Soil microbial communities from Risofladan, Vaasa, Finland - UN-3 | ecosystem: Environmental > Terrestrial > Soil > Coastal area > Acid sulfate soil | place: Finland: Risofladan, Vaasa | collected...
GCTGGATCCGGGACAACGCCGCCGGCAGCCAGGGCATCTTCGTCGACCGGTCGCGACCGACGACGGTCAAGACCAGGATCATCGCTCACCATCAGCAGGTCGTCCGGGTGGACCTCGAAAAAAAGGGGATCCTGTCGGCCGGGATGGAGAAAAAAATCCTGGATCATCTCCGTCTCGAGGAGTACGACGGCCTGCTCATTTCCGATTACAACAAGGGCATCGTCAACCCCTCCCTGATGGCCAAGACGCTGTCCCTGGCCGAGGAGCGACGCATCCCGGTCTTTGTCGACCCCAAGGTCCCTCATTTCCTGCTCTTTTCGCCCGTGACCCTAATCACGCCCAACCATTTCGAGGCCGAAAAGATCGTCGGTCATGACTGCCGCACCGAGGCCGAAGTCGAAAAGGCCGGTGCGGAAATCCTTTCCCTGATCTCGAGTCGCTACCTCATCATCAAGCGAGGAGAAGAGGGCATGGCGGTCTTCGAGCAGGACCGGAAACCCATCCACATCCCGACGGTGGCGCGGGAGGTCTTCGATGTCACCGGCGCCGGAGACACCGTCATCGGGGCCGCCGGCCTGGCGCTTCTCTGCGGGGCGACCATCCGGGAAGCCGCCCTGATCGCCAACGCCGCGGCCGGGATCGTGGTGGGAAAGATCGGCACGGCCACGGCGACGCCCCGAGAGCTTCTCTCCGCCCTGGCTGCCGATTGAGAATAAAACACATAAATATTATAATAATAATCAGAAATGTGCGGCGTCATCGGTCTATACGGCAACGCGGACGCGTTCCGTGACCTCTACCAGGGCTTGCTGGCCATCCAGCATCGCGGCCAGGATTCCGCCGGCATCATCACCTACGACGGCCGCTTTCACACGAAAAAGGGGAACGGCCTCGTCCAAGACATCTTCACCCCCGAAAACGTCCTGCGTCTGAAGGGAAATATCGGAATTGGACACACCCGCTATCCGACCATCGGCGGCGGCCAGGGCGACGACGCTCAGCCGTTCATGGTCAACTCGCCTTACGGTATCATCATGGCCCACAACGGCAACGTCATCAACTACAAACAGCTCAAGAAGGACCTATTCGAAAAATACCACCGCATCCTCACGTCCGACAATGACGTCGAAGTCATCCTCAATGTCTTCGCCCAGGAACTGGCCGCCCAGCGCACCAAAAGGCTGACCCCCAACACTGTCTTCAAGGCTGTCGAAGGGGTCTTCGGTCAGGTCAAGGGCAGCTACTCGGTCGTCGCCTACATCGCCGAGCAGGGCATGGTCGCTTTCCGCGATCCCTTCGGGATAAAACCCCTGGTCTATGGCGTCCGCAACGACGGTCTCGTCCCCTCGAGCGCGTTCGCCTCCGAGAGCGTCTCCCTGAACATCATGGGCTTCACCCAGATCCGGGACGTCGAGGCGGGCGGCGCCCTGTTCCTCGACCATGACCGGACTCTCCACAGCCGCCGGATCGCCGACTGTCCGCATTCGCCCTGCCTCTTCGAGTGGGTTTATTTCGCCCGGCCCGATTCTTTCATCGACAACGTCAACGTCTATCTCTGCCGGGTCGAACTCGGCCGCCTCCTGGCCGAGGAGATCAAAAAATACAACCTCAAGATCGACGTCGTCGTGCCGGTGCCGGATTCCGCCCGCGACGCCGCCATCGAGATCGCCCGCGCCCTCAACCTCAAGTACCGGGAAGCGCTGGTCAAGAATCGCTACATCGGCCGCACTTTCATCATGCCGACCGATAAAAAGCGCCGGAGCTCGGTGCGCATGAAGCTCAATCCCATCGCCTCCGAGTTCAAGGAAAAGAACATCCTGCTCGTCGATGACAGCATCGTCCGCGGCCACACCTCGCGGGCCATCATCGACCTGGCCCGGGAATGCGGCGCCAAGAAGGTTTACTTCGCCGTCTATTCCCCCCCGCTCCGCTATCCCTGCGTCTACGGAATCGACATGCAAACCCGGACGGAGTTCATCGCCCGCGACGCCTCCGCCGACCAGATCGCCCGCAAGATCGGAGCCGACAAGGTCATCTATCAGCCTCTGGAAAACCTGAAAAGGGCCGTTCGAAAGGGGAACCCCAAGCTGACCCACTTCTGCGCGGCCTGTTTCGATGGCCTCTATCCGACGGGCGACGTCACCCCCGAAGTCCTTCGGGAGATCGAGAAGGAAAGGCGGGACAAGCAGCTGGAGCTCGGTATTTAAGGCCGGACACGCCAGTAATCCAGGATATCGGCCAGAGTCCGCTCGAGGGGAATGCCCGGCTCCCAGCCCGTTTCCGCCCGGATTTTCCGGTTGTCGCCGACGAGATGGGGAATATCCACCTTCCTGAGCCTCTCCGGATCCTGCTCGACGCGCACATCCCTGGTCGCGGAGGAAAGAAGGATCTCGAGGATCTCGCGCAGGGCGGTGGCCCGGCCGGAACAGACGTTATAGACATCTCCCGCTTTCCCCTTTTCCAGCAGCAAGATATAGGCGCGGACGGTATCGCGGACGTCGGTGAAATCCCTGAGCACGTCGGAGTTACCCACCCGGATGACCGGCTCCTGGCTGCCGCGTTCGATCCTGATAATCTGCCGCGCCCAATCCGAACAGACGAAATCGGGGCTCTGCCCCGGACCCGTGTGGGGAAAGGGCCGGGCGATGACTACATCCAGACCTTCGCAGCGGCGGTAAAATCCGGCCATGAGCTCGCCGCCGAACTTGCTCAAGGCGTAAGGGCTGACCAGTTGGAACGGGTCGTCCTCGGAAAAGGGCCGGGCCGCCGCGCCTTCGGGTCCGGGAATGAAGCCGTAGATATCGGAAGAGGAGATGAAGAGAATCCGGGCTTCGGGCGCGAATTTCTTAACGGCTTCAAACAGAAAGAACGTCCCCATGACGTTCGTCTCCATGGTTTCTTTCTTCCTCTCCCAGGATTGCCGGACGTTGGAGACCGCCGCCAGGTGGAAGACCCATTCCGGCCGGGCGGACTTGACGGCTTCGAAGACGTCCCTTTCGGAGCGGAAGTCGAGGTGGCGGATGTTTTTCTCGTTCGGGTGGGGAGGCTGGGGATAAGCGGTGCCATAGATGATGTTCTCCAAGGGGGGCAGTGAGGCCATCAGGTGCCGTCCGGCGAACCCGGTGGCACCGGTGATGAAAACCCGCCGCTTGATCATCTCCTCAAACGCGCTCCCGCCAGTAGTCGAGCAGGTCGCGGAGCGTCTGCTCGAAAGGAATGCGCGGTTTCCAGCCGGTCAGGCTGATGAACTTCGAGGAATCCGCCAGGAGGATGGGGACATCGGACGGCCGGAGCCTTTTCGGGTCCACCTCGATCCGCACGTCGACCCTGCTCAGCGAGAGAAGGATATCCAGGACCTCGCGAATGGTCCGGGCGAAACCCGAGCCGATGTTATAAACCTCGCCGGGCTCTCCCTTTTCCAGGCTCAGCCAATAGGCCTCGACGATGTCGCGGACGTCGCTGAAATCGCGCTGGGCATCGAGGTTCCCGACCCGGATGGCAGGCTCTTTCTTCTTTTTTTCGATCTCGGCGATCTGTTTGGCGAAGGATGAGGTGACGAAGACCTCGCCGCGCCGCGGGCCGGTATGGTTGAAACCGCGCGTCCGGACCACGGGCAGGCCGTAGCTCTTGAAGTATTGAAATCCCAGGAGGTCCTGGGCCACTTTGCTGACCGCATAAGGACTCAGCGGACGCAGAGGGTTGGTCTCCTTCATCGGAATCTCGTCGGGAAAGACCTGGCCGTACTCCTCGCTCGAGCCGGCGATCTGGATACGAGGGGACTGCTTGAGGCCGAGAAGCGCCTGGAAGAGGTTGATCTGGCCGGTGGCGTTGATGGCGAAGGTTTCGCTTGGACACGTCCAGGAGGTCGGGACAAAGCTCTGGGCGGCCAGGTGGAAGATCCGGTCCGGTTTGATGTGGGCCAGGCAGCCCTGGAGCGAGACCATGTCCTTGAGGTCGGCTTCACAGAGCTCGATCTTGTCCCGGATGTGCGAAATATTTTCCATCCGGCTCCGCCAGCGGACGATGCCGAAGACCTCGACATCGGGGTGCCGGTCCAGGATGTATTCGGCCAGGTGGCTCCCGGCGAAACCCGTGATCCCGGTGATCAGTACTCTCATTCGTCCTCCAGTCATTGAATAGATGGAAACGCTTCTATCCGGGGAGACATCCCCCACACTCTTGTATTGAATCTAAACCCCGGACTCACGTCCGGGGAATCCTCCCGTGCATGCTTCGCATGTCCGACTCCGTCGGAACCCACTCCATCCACGGACTTACGTCCGGGGATTTGCGGCGGTACTTTAAACTCAATAGAACGTCCTCTCCACACTTTGTCATTCTTCTCCATACCTTGTCATCCCTCTCCACACTTTGTCATTGCGAGCGCAGCGAAGCAATCTCAAAGTTTATCATAAAGATCATCCCAAGAGGGATTCATTCTGGTAATCAAATCAGTCTTTTTCTGACGCGATCCTCCTTTTATCGTTTTCTCTCTTGCGATGGCGGCAGACACGTCTTCATACACCTCGTAGTATACGAGCTTATTGATATTATATCTTTTCGTGAAGCCTTCAATCATTTTTTCTTTGTGTTCATAAGTCCTTCTTTTTAAATTACTGGTGATGCCGGTATATAAGACCCTGTTGGCTTTATTCGTCATTATATAAACGCAATATTCGCACTTCATTTCTGTTCATGAATAACGACTCCTAGAACGCTCGTTTATTCTCACTTCATCTTCGCTCTTTGACCTGCTGAGATTGCTTCGGCATCCAAGATGCCTCGCAATGACAGGGGGGAGATGGCCTCGCTCCACTCGTAAGGACATCTTTGCATCGTTCGCACTCAATGACAGTCCGGACTATGATCACGGCAAGTAAAATCGCCTACTTTTTATCTTTATAGTAGGTATCATAAAAAGTCTGGAAGTCGCGGCTGCGGTCCTTGATCCTTCGCCACCACTCCTCATTCTCTCTGTACCAGCGGACCGTCGCGGCCAGCCCCTCTTCGAACGGCGTCTCCGGCTGCCAGCCGAGCGCCCGAATTTTGCGGCAGTCGAGGGCATAGCGCCGGTCATGGCCGAGCCGGTCGGTCACGAAGGTGATCAGGCTGTGCGGCTTGCCGAGAAGGTCGCAGATCCGCTCGGCCAGATGGATATTCCGAACCTCGTTCCCCGCACCGACGTTGTAGACTTCGCCGGCCCGGCCGCGGCGCATGAGGAGATCGATGGCCCGGCAGTTGTCCGCGACGTACAGCCAGTCACGGACGTTCGTTCCCTTTCCGTATAGGGGGAGCGCCTGGTCTTCCATCGCCCGGGTCACGAACAGCGGGATGAACTTTTCCGGGTATTGATGGGAACCGAAATTGTTGCTCGGGCGGGCGATGATGACGGGAAGTTCATGGGTGACGTGGTAGGCGTAGGCGAGGCGGTCGGCCCCCGTCTTGCTGGCGGCATAGGGAGAGGAGGGATGAAGCGGGTCATCCTCCTTGAAGAATCCCTGATCGCGGCTGCCGTAAACCTCGTCGGTGGATATATGAACGAAAAACTCGATTTGCGGCGCCGCCTTCAAAGAATCGAGGAGGACGAAGGTCCCGAAGACATCGGTCAGGACGAACTCGCCGGCGTCCAGGATGGAGCGGTCCACATGGGTCTCGGCGGCGAAATGGACGACTCCCTGGACCCTTTCATAGAGGCCGCGCACGACCTCCCTATCCCGGATATCACCACGGATAAACTCGTAGCGAGGATCTTTCTCCACGTCCCTGAGGTTGTCAAGGTTCCCCGCATAGGTGAGTTTGTCGAGGTTGACCACGCGGACGCCCGGGTAAGTCCGGAGAAGATGACGGATAAAGTTGCTGCCGATGAACCCGGCCCCACCGGTGATGAGGAGCGCCTTGCCGCCGATCTGTCTTTCGTCAGACCCGGTTTTTCCCATGAGATTGCCTCGCTTTGCTCTATCTATTATGAACGCACTAAATTTTATATCATTGCGAAACGAAGTGACAACGCATCACAAATTAATGCGTTTCTAAACCTGATCTATTCACAAATAATGCGAAAAATAACCCCCTCCCCTGGTGGGAGGGGATAGAGGGGAGGGGGGTGTCTTTTTACAATCACCCTCTCCCCGACCCTCTCCCGTCCAGGGAGAGGGAATTTTTTATTCTTCATTTCATGAATAATCCAGGCTAACAGTCTGCCGGACTGACCTACCCGTCTTTTCTCTTCCAGGCGTAAGGGATATCGTTGTCATGCGGATCGAGCCGCTGCTCGTCGGGATGCTCGCGGTCATATGGCTTCGTGGGGATGTTGATGATGACCGCTTCCTCCTGGCTCACGCCCATCCAGCCGTGATAGACCCCCGCCGGCACCTGGAGGAGCACAGGGTTGTGGATGCCGAGGTAGAACTCGTTGGTCTCCCCATTGGTCGGCGAGCTGGTCCGGCCGTCATAGAGGGACATTTTGATCGTCCCGCACACACAGGCGATGTTGTCCGTCTGCTTCTCGTGCCTGTGCCAGGCTTTCACCACACCCGGAAAGGTGGTCGTCACGTACACCTGGCCGAACTCCACAAAGAGCTCGTCGTCGCGCCGCAGGATTTCCATCAGCCGCCCCCTCTCATCGGGGATGACTTTCAGCCTCTTTATTTTGACCCCCTCGATCATTAATCACTCCTTCCCAGGCCGGTAAGATTAGCTCTTATGAGTGTCATTGGCCATTATTATTATGAACGCAGTTATTGTGTTGCCTTGTCACTTTAGCCCTATTTCACTTTTGTCCCCGACCATGAAACGGTAGGCCAGGGGCTTGGGCGGGCATTTATAGATGCGGACCTCCCGGCCGATCAGGCTTTCGTCGATCCGACTCCCGACATCAACGATCTCGCTGCCCTCGAGGACGATGCTGTGTTCGATCTCGGTTCTGGTGATCCGGCAGTTCTTCTGGATGGAGGTGAACGGGCCGATGTAGGAATCGACGATCTCGGTCCCGGCGCCGATGATGGCCGGGCCCCGGATGGTGCTCGACTGCACCGCGGCGCCCTTTTCGATTATCACTTCGCCGCTGACCCGAGTGGCTTCGTCCACCGCTCCCTCGACCGACCCGCTGATGGTCTCGAGGATGAGCCGGTTGGCCTCGAGGATATCCTCGATCTTCCCCGTATCCTTCCACCAGCCTGAGACCAGGTGAGGCTGGACCTCATAACCGCAGTCGACGAGAAACTGGATGGCGTCCGTGATCTCGAGCTCGTTCCGCCAGGAGGGCTTGATCGCCCTGACCGCTTCGAAGATGTGGGAATCGAACATGTAGACGCCGACCAGAGCCAGATTGCTCTTTGGCTCCTTGGGCTTCTCCACCAGCCGGACGACCTTGCCGTTCTCGAGCTCGGCCACGCCGAATATCGTGGGATCGGACACGGGTGTCAAGAGAATCAAGGCGTTGGGCTTCCGTTGCCTGAACTCCTCGACCAGGGAGACGATGCCGCTCTTGAGGATGTTGTCGCCGAGGTACATGACGAACGGCTCCAGGCCCAGGAAATCCTCTGCGATCAGCACGGCATGGGCCAGGCCAAGGGGTTCCGGTTGTTCGATGTAGGTAATCCGGACATCATCCCCCCATCGTTTTCCCTCGCCGACCGCCTCCCGGATCTCGTTCTTGGTGTCGCCGACAATGATCCCGATCTCCCGGATCCCCGCTCCGATGAGCGCCTCGATCCCGTAGAAGAGCACCGGCTTGTTGGCCACCGGGACCAACTGCTTGGCTTGGGTGAAGGTCAGAGGGCGGAGCCGTGTTCCTTTGCCGCCGCTGAGGATCAGACCCTTCATCTTAAAAGCCCAGCCCTCCCATGAAATCGGTCGTCTTGCCGATGTTGCCCAGCCCGATCGAGAAGCGATACTGGGCCTCCGGCGTCTCCCGATAGTAGAAGACGCGCACATCCGCCTTGAAGTCAAGGCACTGGTAATGATAGACCAGGGAGACCCCGGAGTAAAGCAATTTCCGTTCCTGGATATTGTAGTCGAATTCGCCCAAGGCTTCGAGCTGGAGCCGCGGGATCTCAAACCGGCTGACGATACTGACCTGCTGCCGGTCGCCCAGGACATCCTTGTACCAAGGATTCATGCTCCGATACCAACTCACCGAAAGAAAGAAAGGGTCGGCGTAGGAATTGATGCTGGCCCCGAGCCGCAGGTAAGAAAAAGCCCGGGAATAGGTGCTGTATCCCGTCGAGACGTCGAGGCTGTACTTGCGGCCAGGATAGAACCGCATATAGCTTGAGATATCGGAACGATCGGGGACCTCACCCTCCCATTTATATATACTCTGAGGGCTGTCTTCGGGCGAGATATAATAGGTCTGGCTCACCCCCCAGGTGAAGACATCCCGCGGCATGTCCGTCTTCACCAGGACACGGTTCGTCAGGCCGTAGGTCAACTGGTGATAACGGAAGAAGCCGTAAGCCGTGATGATCCTATCCGACTCACTGACCGGGCTGTCGTAGCGATAGTTGATGAACGGCTCGATGAGGTGCTTGACCTTCGTCGTCCCGCCGGCGCTCTGGAAAATCCTGTAGAAAACGGGTCCCGTGCATTCGACATTGAGAACATAGTTGGAGTTGAAGATCGGCTCGGAGACGATCTCTCTGGTATTCGGCGCGTAGGATTGGGCGTAATAGACGAAGTTCGAAGTCAGCGACGAATTGACGGTCAGCCAGGGGATCTTGGAGAACGGCAGGCTGAGCTCAGGGCTGAAACTCACACTGTCGTAGTGATTTTCCTTGCCGCTGTCGAATTGATTCTGCCAGCCGTACTTCCAGCTCGTCAGGGACGAGCCAAAAGAAAAATAGAGGAGCGGGAAAAGCTTGATTTTGAAGGAGTTAAGGGAGACCTGGGGCAAGTAATAGGTCATGATGGAATTGCCGACTCTCTGGAAATAGGTCTCGAAGCGAGAGGCCCGCAGGCTGAAATTGTAGTAGGACCAGGCCCGCGAAATGTACACCTCCGAGCGGTAGTTGGAGATCGACGCCCGCTTGAAGTTGTTGTCGAACTCCCGGAGGAAGTCGAAGGAGGTCTGGTAGTCGACGTTGGCCACCAGGCGGAACCCGGCGGCCAGCGGCTGGTTGTGGTTGAGCCGCAGGGCGTAGGCGTTCGGGGATTTCGTCCCGTCGGGGTCGGGCTTAAAGAAGAAATAGTAAAGCCGGGCCTCTCCGCCCGTCCCTCCGCTTAACAGGTAGCGGAATTCCAATCCGCCGCCGATTCCCTTTTGGGAATAGTAATCGACATTGAAGGTGGCATCCATGTTCCGGGCCATCGCCCAGTAGAAGCTCTCGCTGAAGGAGAACCCCTTGATCCCGGTATAGCCGATCTGCGGCATCAGGAACCCGGTCGAGCGCTCCCGATTCAGGGGATAACGGAAATAGGGCATGTAAAACACCGGGATCTTCTTGATCCGGAAGACCGAGTTCCACATCTCGACATAATCATTCCGTTTGAGGTTGGCCCGGGAGCAGGAAAAATTCCAGCGCGGCGTCGGCTGGGTGCAGGACGTCAGGCGGGCTTTGGTCAGGTTGAAAGTGTCCCGACCTTGCCCCTGGATCGTCTCCGCCCGGTAGAAAATATCGGGCTGGATCATTCCGTAGGCATGCTCGAGCGTGTGCTCACGGCTGTCCAGGTTGTAGAAGGCCTTGTCGGCGCTGATCACCTGGTCGGGAGACTGGATGACGACGTTTCCACTGGCGAAGACATCCTTGGTTTCCGTATTGACTTCGACCTGGTCGGCGAACAGCTTAAGATCCTTATAGTGGACCTCGACATCGCCCTGGGCGAAGATCCTGTCTTTGGTCTTTTCCCAGGTGCGGGCCAGCACGGTGATCGGAGCCTCGGGGCCGGTTGCCGTTTCTTGGGAGGAGGCGGAAGAGTGAGCGGCTAGAGTTAATAAAAGTAGAACATATAAGGGGAGCACAATGATAGCACGGCGCAGAGTCTTTCCCCTCTTATCTTCCGGCATTGAGGGAAATGTAGCACAAGCCCCCCGAGATAATCAAGGCTGTCTATCTTGACATCTTCGGCGAGAAAAAATAAGATCTTATAACATGAAAGCTGGAACCATAGAGAGTGGAAGCTGGAGGATAGGTTTCTGATATCAGGAGAAATTCCCGTTTGCCTTTTTTCCCCCTCTTGGTCCACTGCAATAAAAATTGAGTTATTCCCTGTGCAGAAAACGTTGGCGCTGACAATATAAGGCCGGACAGTTGTTTAGAGCACGGCTTGTATTTGAAGGGCGGTAGCTTGCTTGGTTCTCGCCCTGGATTTTTCTGATCATTTAGGCTAAGAAAGTGGGAATGACCATGGAACACGCAATGGGGTGGATTCCGGATTATCCTGATTTCAGAGACTATACCGAAGAGACAGAAGAAGTCAGGGAGATCCTGAAGCCTACAGGACTGCCTCCGGGAATTTCCATAAAAAAGCCGCGACATGCCAATTCTCTTCCCGCTTCGTTAGACTTGCGGGAATGGTGCTCTCCTATCGAGGACCAGGGCCAGCTCGGCTCCTGCACCGCCCAGGCTGGGGCCGGGATCATCGAGTACTACGAGCGAAAATCCTTCAGCCGCCACATCGACACCTCACGGCTCTTTCTCTACAAGGTGACTCGCAACCTGATGAAGATGAAGGGAGACACCGGGGCCTACCTCCGGAGTACGATCGGCGCAATGGTGCTCTTCGGCGTGCCCCCGGAGGAATACTGGCCTTATACCGATGAATTGAACCGTTTCGATGATGAACCCCCTGCTTTTTGCTATTCCTTCGCCCAGAACTACAAAACACTTAAATACTTCAGGCATGACCCGCCCTCCGCGACGCCCGGGGAGATCCTGACCAGGGTTAAAACATATCTCTCGGCCGGGCACCCGGCCATGTTCGGGTTCACCGTCTACAGCTCGATCGAACAGGCGTTTGCAACGGGTCAAATTCCCTTCCCTTCTCTCCGCGATAAAATCGAAGGAGGACACGCCGTCGTAGCCGCCGGCTACGATGACACGATCAAGATCAAGAACAAGTTCGGCGGTGAAGCCACCAGCGGGGCTCTGCTCATCCGGAATTCCTGGGGAAAAGATTGGGGAGAAGAGGGATACGGCTGGCTGCCGTATGAATATTTGAGGCGCGGGTTGGCCGAAGACTTCTGGTCCGTGCTTAAGAAAGAGTGGATTGATACGAGGCAATTCCAGGTTTAGCCCAAAATTTCCGAGCGGAGATTTTCCTGCGTCACTTTTTCTAGAAGCATGTCATCGCGAGCGAAGTGTGGCGATCTCAACATATTTTTTTCTTCTATCGCGAAATCCAGCACATCGCCCCATTTTTGAAAAGATTTTGGTGTGAAGTATAATAATCTTCAAATTAAGGTGGAGAGGCGCTTATGGACACATACGAAAATGAAATCCAATTGATAGACATACTCAATGTCATCTGGAAAAGAAAATGGCTGATCATTATTCCCACCTTCTTCTGCGTCGTCATAGCTGCGGCGGTTAGCTTTCTTCTGCCCAAAGTCTGGGAAGTCGACGCCATCATGCTCCCCAGCAAATTCTTTGTTCAAACCGAGCAGGGCGAATTTGCAGAGGTTGTCGTTACCGACCCGAAACAGATCGCCGGGCAGATCAATCAAAAATCCTATAATAGCCTGATTGCCTCAGAACTTAACCTTGACATAAATAAATTTCCCAGGCTTAGTGCCGAAAACCTCCGCGACACGAAACTAGTCCGGATCGTCATTAGAGATGAAGACATTGCCAGGGCCAAATCTATTCTTCAGTCACTCTTCAACCATCTTAAAATAGAGTTGGACAGAAAAATCGAGGTCGAGACCAAAGACCTGGATACGCAAATAACCCTAAAAGAGAATTCCATAAGGGATATGGAGAATGGAATAAAAACCAAAGAGAACGAAATCAAGAAAAAAAATAATGAGATAAAGCTAAAGGACCTTGCCATCCAGTCCAAAGAAATCGAAAAAGACAGAATAAAACAGGAGATCGAATCGGACCAAAACAAGCTCAAAATCTCGGAGCAGCGGGTTGAAAGCATTATGGAGGAGATGAAATCCGTCAAAGGGAGAATCGACGAACTGGACAAGCAGCTTAATAAAGTCATCTCTGAAAAGAGAGAAGGAAGTGAGGCCGTCAGTCTTCTTCTTTACTCGAACGAGATCCAGCAGAACCTGCGTTACTACAACACTCTCGATGAGAAATTGAGCATTGAAAAAGTGACTCAGGAAAATCTTCGCCTCAGCACCAAGGAAAACCTGGAAAAAATCAGGCAGACCGACAATCAGATCAGTCAAACAAATACAGAAAAGCAGATCATAATGACCGAGATCAGCACGATCATGAACGAGATTGAGAACATCAAAAACAAAATCAATACCACGCAGAGCGAGATCAGGCTTTTGGGAGACAAAAAGTTGAGGATAGATTATGCCCAGCTCGTCAAGGAGCCGACATCTTCTCTCTATCCTGTTTCGCCAAGAAAAAAAATGAATGTTCTGATCGCAGGTTTTTTGGGAGTATTCATATTCACGATGCTGGCTTTTTTCCTCGAGTACGTTGAAAAACAAAGGATCACAAATAATAAAACTCTGGAGGGAAAATGAAAACAATAAAGATAGGGAAAAACATCATTTCAGAAAATGGACCCTGTTTCATTATTGCCGAGATTGGACATAATCATCAGGGAAATGTCGGAACGGCGATGAAAATGATTCAGGTAGCTGCTGGTTGTGGTGTACAAGCTGTAAAATTTCAAAAAAGGGATAACAAAACCCTTTATACTAGGGCAATGTATAACAAGCCCTATGATAATGAAAACAGCTATGGGGCTACCTATGGAGAACACAGAGAATTCCTCGAATTTGGCATGCAAGAATACAGAGCCCTCAAAAGATGTGCCAAGATCAATGGGGTCGAGCTCATGGCGACAGCTTTTGATCTGAACAGTGTGGCCTTTCTTGAAAAGCTTGGAGTCACCGGCTATAAGTTGGCTTCTGGAGACATCACCAATACTGTCCTCATTGAATGCATTGCCAAACTAAAAAAGCCGATGTTTATGTCCACCGGCGGCGCAACAATGGAAGAGATCAGAATCGGCTATGAGGCCGCAAGAAAATTCAATGATAACATTTGTCTCATGCATTGCGTTTCTGGTTATCCCACGGATTATCCATTTCTTAATCTGAGAATGGTCGAGACTCTAAAAAAAGAATTTCCTGAGGTTATCATAGGATACTCAGGGCATGATAACGGTATTCTGGCCCCTGTGATTGCCTACATGTTGGGTGCCAGAGTCATTGAGAAGCACTTTACTCTCAATCATTCGTGGAAGGGCACTGACCACAGATTTTCTCTCGAACCCGAAGGATTAAGGAAGCAGGTTCGGGATTTGCGGAGAGTTGATGTTTCCATGGGTGACGGGAAAAAAATCATCTTGGATTTTGAGATGGATGCTCGCGCCAAGATGGGAAAAGGCATATATTCCGCAAAAAAATTAAAGGCGGGGACAATCATTTCAATGGGCGATCTTTGCTTTAAGTCTCCCGCCAATGGCGTTCCACCCTACCTGATTGAAAAGATCATAGGCAAGAAATTGACCATCGATCTTGAAGCCGAACAACCCATTCTATCTGATAAATTGGTATGAAAAAGAAAGTCATTGATAAAAAGACGGCCTTTCATAACGAAGAGACCGCCAAAAAAATAAGGCTGGTCGTTTTCGACTTTGACGGAGTATTCACTGATAACAGAGTTTTCGTTTTCGAAAACGGGACCGAGGGCGTATTATGTTCACGGGCAGACGGTTTCGGCATCGAGGCCTTGAGAAAAACAGGGGTTAAAGTGCTTGTGATTTCAACTGAAAAAAATCCCGTCGTAAAAGCGCGATGTCAAAAATTGAACATTTTGTGCATTCAAGGCGCAGATAATAAAGCCAGGATATTAAAAGAAGAAGCGAGTAAACTTAAAATGCCTTTAGCAGAAACTGCTTATTTGGCAAACGACATCAACGACTTGGAGTGTTTAGCTATCGTCGGGCTTCCCGCATGCGTTGAAGATTCAAATCCAGAAGTAATAAATATTTCTAAGTATAAAACTAGGGCAAAAGGAGGATATGGCGCAGTTCGTGAATTCTGTGATTATCTTGTAAAATTGAAAACCTTGTAATGTATTTTCTCCATTCGATGAGGACTTAGATAAATGACAAAGGGTGAGAAAGCATTTGATTTCTCAAGGAAGGTGGCAATTATAACAGGTGCTGCTGGACAACTCGGTGGGGAATATGTGAGGACCCTTCTTGATGTGGGTTCATCCGTTGCCGCTTTCGATATTGAACTTGATAATCCAAAAAGCGGGTTGTTGGAAATTAGTTCCAATAAGTTGCTTTTATGCAAGGTGGACGTTACCGATCGCGGCTCTGTAGAAAAAGGGCTGAAACGTGTAATAAGTAGCTTGGGAAAGCCAAATATCTTGATGAATAATGCTGCCATCGATGTGCCACCCGACGCCCCTGAACACGAGACAGGCCCCTTTGAAACTTATCCAGAATCGTCTTGGGCTAGAATGATGGAAGTTAATCTTAAAGGTATATTCATATGTTGTCAGGTAATAGGAGGATATATGGCAGAGAGTGGGGGTGGCTCTATAATAAATATTTCCTCAATCTATGGGATTCTATCACCTGATCAAAGAATATATGAATATAAAGAAAAACCATTCTTCAAGCCGATAACTTATGCTGTATCCAAGGGCGGAATACTGAGCCTAACGAGATACCTGGCAACATATTGGGCAAAGAAAAATGTTCGAGTAAACACTCTTACTTTGGGAGGAGTATTTAATAATCAAGATGAAGAGTTTTTAAAGAATTACGCTAACAAAGTCCCTTTAGGCCGCCTGGCCAGGCAAGATGAATATAATGGCGCAATTCTTTTTCTGGCATCTGATGCTTCGTCCTACATGACAGGATCAAATTTAATTATAGATGGCGGATATTCTGCCTGGTGAAAGTCTACTCGAGGAAAATTAGATGGAAAAATATAAAAATCTGATCGGCGGAAAATTGGTCCCTCCAATCTCGGGAGAATATTTTGAAAACCTTAATCCTGCGGATAATACTGATATAGTTGGCTTATTCCCCAAATCTGACGAAAGAGACATTGAAACGGCTGTTCAAGCCGCTAAAGACGCATCCCCTACATGGGGTGAAACACCTCCCCCCAAAAGAGGAGAATTCATTTATAAAGTCGGCGAACTATTGCTAAGGAATCAAGAAGAGTTGGCTCAGGTCATTGTCCGAGAAATGGGGAAGACCATGCCGGAATCCATGGGGGACATCAAGTCGAGTGCCGATGTCGCTTATTTTATGGCCGGCGAAGGTCGAAGAATGTATGGTCAGACAACTTTTTCTTCGCTTGAAAAACGCTGGGCCCTCACCAAGAGGTTCCCGGTAGGGGTTTGCGGCCTCATTACGGCCTGGAATGCACCTATGGCCATTATCACCTGGAAGCTATTTCCTGCGGTCATCTGCGGAAACGCTGTCGTCCTGAAGCCTTCTGAGGATACTCCTTTATCAGCCCATTTCCTCGGAGAGATCCTTAGAGAAGCTGGATTTCCAGACGGGGTGGTCAACATCGTCTACGGGATAGGCCCCGAGACAGGGAAAGCCCTTGTTAAGAACAGGGATATCGATTTGATTTCATTCACGGGGTCTACAGCTATCGGGAGGTCAATTGCTGAAGAATGTGGCCGACGACTGAAGAAGTGCTCTCTTGAGTTGGGGGGCAAGAATGGGTTGATTGTGATGAGTGATGCCGATCTCGATGCGGCGGCAAAAGCCGCAGCCTCGGGGGCATTTTCCACGGCTGGCCAGAGATGCGCCTCCACGAGCCGCGTGTTCGTGCATGCCGCTGTGTATGAAACGTTCCTCAAGAAACTCCTCGAAGAAACCAAGAAAATGAAGGTGGGGCCCGGCACAGATCCCAGCACCCGAGTCTGTCCGATTATTAACAAAAGGCAGTTCGAAAGTATCCTCTCTTATATTGAAGCGGCAAAAAAAGACGGGGCCAGACTCCTGGTTGGCGGCCAAGCTCTCCGGGGGGGCAAATATGCCAAGGGGCATTTCATCGAACCAACTATCTTCGCCAATGTGGATATCCGATCTAAGCTCGCCCAGGAGGAAATTTTCGGGCCTGTCCTGGCGGTGTTTCGCATCTCCAGTCTGGAAGAGGGCATCGAGCTGATCAATGCTGTGGACTATGGCCTGACTGGGTCCATTTTCACATCCAGCATCGAACTAGCGATGCACGCGCTCGAGAAAATCCAGGTCGGTTGTTGTTACGTTAACGCGCCGACCTTCGGATCTGAGCCTCATCTGCCTTTTGGGGGACTTAAGAATTCCGGCAACGGAGCCCGCGAGCCCGGAACCCAAGCTCTGGACGTTTTTTCCAACTGGAAAACAATCTATATGGATTACAGCGGCCTGGCCCAGAACTCCCAATTCAAAACAACCTGAGAGATACCCGGGTGAACGACGCCACGAAAATTGAGCTCGAAATTCTCGCGGCTAAGGCCCGTCAGCATATGGTCGATTCCCTAATTTCTGCCGGATGCGGGCATCCCGGAGGTGCTTTCTCTAGCGTGGACGTAATGATCGCCCTCTTTTTCGAAATTCTCAAGATAGACCCCGCTCGCCCCCGTTGGGAAGAGAGAGACCGGTTCATACTGAGCAAAGGCCATTCCTCGGTCGGTCTCTATGCGGTGCTGGCTCTAAGAGGCTTCCTTCCTCTCGATACACTCAAGACATTCCGACAGGACGGGAGCATTCTGAGCGGCCATCCCGACATGCACAAGGTTCCCGGCGTCGAGGCGTCCACGGGCTCTCTGGGTCACGGTCTTTCCATCGGTGTGGGCATGGCTCTGGCCGCCAAGATGGACGGGCGGCTTCATCGAGTCTTTGTGCTCATGGGCGACGGCGAGACGCAGGAAGGCTCGATCTGGGAGGCGGCCATGGCGGCCGGACACTACCGGCTCGATAACCTAATCGGCATTGTCGACCGGAACCGGCTTCAGATCGACGGGGCAACGGAAGGCATCATTTCCCTGGAGCCTTACCGGGATAAATGGGCAGCATTCGGCTGGCAGGCCAGAGAGATCGATGGTCATAATATGTCGGAAATCGTGGTCACACTCAAAAGCGCACCTTTCCATCCGGGCAGGCCGTCTCTGGTCATCTCTCATACGACGAAGGGAAAAGGTATTTCATTCATGGAGAACAATCCGGAATGGCACGGAGGAGCTCCCAAGGGGGAACAGGCCGAGATCGCCAGGCGCGAGGTCCGCGAAAAACTGGAGCAACTGATTTGGCAAAAAGATCACTCCGAATAGAATACGGCAAGTATCTGGCTGAGATCGGCTCGAAGAACAAAGACATCATCGTTCTGGAGGGAGACCTCAAAGCCTCGACGCAATCGGTCCAGTTTCAGCAGGTCTTCCCCGACCGCTATTATGACATGGGCGTAGCTGAGCAAAATATGGTGGGGGTCGCCGCTGGCTTATCGCTGAGCGGCAAGATTCCCATCGTTCATTCCTTCGCCTGCTTCATTTCGATGCGAGCCCTAGAACAGGTCAGAACGACAGTCGCCTACCCGCGCCTGAACGTGAAATTCGTCGTCAGTCACGGAGGCGTCAGTTCCGGATCGGCGGGGACGACCCACCATGCGACCGAAGATATCGCCATAATGCGCTCCATCGCCAACATGACCGTGCTTATCCCCGGAGATGTGACGGAGATGCGCCAGGCGATGGAGGCAGCGCTGGCTCACGACGGTCCGGTTTATATCCGGCTGAGCGCCGCCGAGGCGGAAGATGTTTATGGGCCCGATAACAAATTCACCATCGGGAAAGCCACAGAATTGAGAAAGGGAGGGGACGCGACCATCATCACAACCGGGACTCTCGCCTATGAAGGCCTTTGCGCAGCTGAGCACTTGGGGAGAGAAGAAGGTTTGAGTATCCGGGTTCTGCAAATGGCATCCGTAAAACCCTTGGACGAGGACGCGGTCCTAGCTGCCGCTGAGCAGACGCGTCGGATCGTGACCGTGGAGGAGCACAATATCCTGGGCGGGCTGGGCGGGGCTGTCAGTGAAATTACCGCAGAGACCGGAAAGGCTACAGTCCGGAGAATCGGCATTCGGGACTGTTTCTGCGGAGTGGGGACAGCTTCTTATTTGATGAGGGAAAATAAAATGACGGCCAAGGATATCGTCGAAACCGTGAAAGATCTTATAGAAAAAACTGCATAATCTCGTCCCCGAACTCGGAAAATTTGCGGATTTTTTTATCCATCGGATTGGCAGATACCTACGATTTCATGAGATCAAAGGTTCCGGAACCATATCCTAGGGATTTTTCGCCCTCCCAGAATTAATCTCCCCGTATCTATGAATAATCCGGAACAAGTGCTTTTCTGGAAATCATTATGATTGATTATCGAAAAAGACTCTACGCAAACTATTTCTCAACACACGTTCTGCATCGAAAGGGTAGAGCTACTATTGAAGAATTTAGATCTAGATCATTTGGATATCAAAAACGATTCGGCAGATTTCTTCCGGAAGAGAAAAGTTCAATGGTGATTGATGTGGGATGTGGAAACGGAAGTGTTGCCTGGTGGCTCCAACAGTTTGGATTCAGAAACGCCGAGGGTATAGATATAAGTCCTGAACAAATTGAAGAAGGGCAAAGATTGGGGGTAAAGAATATCAAGAAGGGCGATGCAGTTGAGTATCTAAGGGATAGAAAGGGATTTTATGATGTCATATTTTTAAGAGACATTCTCGAACATTTCAAAAAGGATGAGATCATGGAAATATTAGATGTTTGTTTTCAATCATTAAAAGATAAAGGCCGCATTATAATTCAAACTCCTAATGCTGAGTCTCCGTTTTTTGGTCGCATTAGGTATGGTGATTTTACTCACGAAATTGCTTTTTCTGTTTCGAGTTTGCTGCAACTGCTCAAGAATGCAGGTTACAATGAAGTCCAATTCTGTTCCTACGGGCCGATAGTTGTAGGAATCAAGTCGATGATTCGATACACACTATGGAAAATAATCGAAGCATGTTATAAGGCTTGTATTTCAATTGAGGTCGGGAGGGGAAAAAGAATCGTTACCCAGAACATAATTGCCACCGGAACAAAATAGCAGATACTGAGTCATACTTCTCCACAGGAACCTCAGTCCACATTGAGCTTTGGCTGATTTGAAGAGTCACGCAAAGGAAAGGGCATGAATAAAAAGAGTATCCTAATTCTAGGAAACTATCCGCCTCCTTTTGGTGGGGTTCCCCGCCACATTGAATATCTTGCACCTTATCTTGTGGAGAAAGGATGGGATGTCCATATATTGTCCGCGGGTAGCAGCGGTGCTGAAAGAAAAAATGGCTTTACGGTTTATAAATACCCGAGATCCAAGAGAACGCTCGCACTTTCGAAATATTTTCTTAGCCTAAAAATAAAAAGCTGTTTCAGACTAAGAAGCCTTTTGATAAGTTCGCCCTCGTGGTGGCTTACCTACACGGTAACGGCTGCTATAGGAAGAAAAATAATAGAAAGAAACAATTTGAACATCATAAGCGCCTACAACCTTCTTAGTAATGGACAAGCAGGGGCCTTATTGAGCGAAGAATTTGACATACCCTTTGTTCTCACGAATTTTGGGGAAATTTATAGTCATAGAAATTTCTTAGAAAGAAATATTGGGTTGGTAAAGTATGTTTTATGTCGATCGAAAAAAAACCTGTCGTGTAGCCAGCACTGTGCTGAGACCTATCGGCTTTTGGGATTGAACCCTCATGTAGAAGTCATTCCATACGGAGTTGATCTAAACAAGTTCTCTCCGCGTATCGATGGAGCCGCGGTCAGGCAAAGCTTTGGGATGAACAAAGAAGACAAGGTTGTTTTGTTTGTGGGAAGAATGATTAGAGATATGGGACTTCACGTTGTGCTGCAGATCATTCCCCAACTGCTGGAAAAAAGCAGCAGGCTAAAGTTCTTAATTGTCGGCGCAAAAGGCGAGCTTGCTGAGTCTGTGTATGAACTAAGTTCCAGATATAACAAAAGTGTGTTTGCAGTTCCCGACGTGTCATTTAACGAACTCGCTACTTATTATGCAGCATCAACAATAGTCTTAGCTCCCACCAGCGGACAGAGGGCCTGCAGTAGCCTGGCAGCCTTGGAGGCGATGGCCTCTGGCAAGCCCGTTATCGCGGCGAATGTTGGTGGTATTCCAGAAGCAGTTGTTAATGAAAAAACAGGAATACTTGTTCCTCCTGAAAATCCACTTGCCCTGGCTACTGCTATTCTTAATTTGCTGGGCAATGAACAACTAATCAAGAAAATGGGAATACAAGGCAGAGAGAGAGTAGAAAGCATGTTTGATAAAAACATGGCCAATCAGAGGATCGAACGTATCTTTTCCGACGTTGTAGGACTGTAAGCTATGATTTGGTCAATTGTTCAAGTGATAGGCAAGCAAGGGACAACTCTATTAACCATTACAATATTAGCTTTGTTTCTAAATCCTACAGATTTTGGAATCTTGGGAATGGCGATGGCCTGGATTGCCTTTATCCAAATATTTTCTGAATTGGGTTTTGGTGCTGCTTTAATACAGAGACAAGATCTGAACTCAAGATACTTTAGTACCATATTTTTCATTAATGTGGCGGCAGGTATATTCTTAACGCTGATTGGAGTAAGCCTATCCGGGCCTTGTGCCATCTTTTTTAAGACTCCGCGTGTTAAACCAATCATGGCCGTTTTATCTCTGGGTTTTGCGATTAATTCTTTTTCATTAACACAGGTAACGCTCGCCCAAAAGGAATTGAGGTTTCGTGATTTAGCAATAAGGGACATCTCTGCAGCTCTGATTGGCGGTATCGCCGGAATTATCAGTGTAATATTAGGATTTGGCGTTTGGAGTTTAGTAATTCAATTATTAACAGCCTATCTTATTGGCTCTATCTTACTTTGGTGTATGGTCAAATGGAGACCTATATTCAGAGAATTTTCATTACAGTGTGCTAAAGAATTGTGGCCTTATAGTTCTAAGATATTTGCATTTCAGATTTTTAAGTACTTTGCTCAGAATATCGATAAGCTTATTATTGGCTATTTTCTTGGTCCCGTAGCGTTAGGTCTATATACTTTTGCTTTTCGACTTGTGGCTTATCCAGTTTCTACAGTAGTTGGAGCAATAGGAAATTATCTATTCCCAAAGTTTTCTATCATGCAAAACAGTCTGAAGGAAATTAATAAATCGTATCTCTTTATAGTTAAGGCAATTAATGCGATTGTATTTCCATTCCTGGTCATGGTAGGATTTTTATCACCAGTTTTCATACCAGCAATTTGGGGGCAGAAATGGATTCAAGCAATCCCTTTAATTCAAATATTTGCTGTTCTTGCTATAGCAGGATCATTTATTTCTCCCGTAGGTCAACTAATGAAGGCATTAGATCGTCCTGGATGGCTATTTATTTGGTCAATATATATTACTGTTACTATTGCCATTTTTGTGTGGCTAGGTGTTTCATTTAGAGGTATTTTAGGAGGGGCTTTTGGAATTACTATGGCCTATATTTCAGGTATTCCAATAATTGCTTATATTGTTAATAAATTGCTCAATGTATCTTACCTTGATATTTTGAAGTCACTTTTTCCCTCTATATTATCAGGTCTAATTATGGGATTATTAGTATTCGGCATATTGAACTTTAAGATATTCATGGATCCTATGAATGTTTTGGTAGGGACATTTTCTGGTGCTTTATTATACTTAATTTGCCTGATATTGTTTGATAAAACATTTATGGTTACTATTTATAGGAGGCTGGCAAAAGCATGAAATACTTGCCTGATAACCATGCTTGGAAAGATGCAAATGTAACTGCGGGGGATCCAGCAATTCAAAGCAGATATCAGGTTTGCAGAAAAGAAAAAATGCGCAAAATGCTATTGGCTATATACAAATATGCTGTAAAAATCCTCTCTGGACATCGAATTGGAAAATTTTATCATGTTAGGACTGCCCATAACTTCATAATTTCTCATTTAAAAACAACTTTCGCTGAGGTTGATGGACACAAAATGTTCTTAGATTCGAAAGATTCTCTTAACCTTTCAGTCAAGGGTATTTATGAGCCGCTACAAACCGAACTTGTCAAAAAAGAAATTAAAAAAGGTGATGTTGTTTTAAATATTGGAGCTAACATCGGCTACTACACACTGATTTTCGCAAAACTAGTAGGCGACGATGGGAAAATATTTGCTTTCGAACCGGCGCCAACTAATTTCTCTCTCCTTAAGAAGAACGTAGAAATAAACAGTTATAAAAATGTAGTATTAGTGCAAAAAGCCGTTTCTAATAAAACCGGGAAACTTAAATTGTATTTAAGTGAAGACAATATGGGTGATCATAGGATATACAATTCATACGATAATCGCGAAAGCATCGAAATTGAAGCTGTACGATTAGACGATTATTTTAAGAATTATCGCGCGGGGATAAACTTTATTAAGATGGATATCCAGGGAGCAGAATATGGAGCGATCCAAGGGATGCTTAACCTTTTAAAGGAAAATAATCTAAAAATTATCATGGAATTTTGGCCCAGCGGGCTTAAAAGATTTGGCATAGCCCCTGCAGAGTGTCTAGAACTACTTGTAGAGTTCGGTTTTAGACTGTTTGAGGTAAATGAACGAGAAAAGAAAATAAGACCAGTTAATGTTCCTAGATTGCTCGAGATATATACCCCTGAAAAAGAGAATTATACAAAGCTCCTTTGCATAAGAGAAAAATGATTTGGTGACCTCTTCGGCAGACTATTTATGGCTTCGCTCCTCATCCCTATCGGGAGCGCATAACATAGGAGATTATTAAAAGTATGAAATACTTGCCTGATAACTCCTAATGGAAAGATGTGCAGATTCATCTAAGGAATAAAAACCTCGTGGTCCTTTATGAGGATTCCATCCTTATCCAGAAAATATTCAACCGCTTATCCAATATTATTTCAAAGTGCTTTGTAAAAATCGGAAAGCCTAGGTTAATTGTTGCCGAACAGATAATAGAGAATCCACTTATATTGAGAAACTTACGAGAGAAGGATAAAACCATTCTTGATTTTGGAGGATTTGAAAGTATTTTACCGTTACAGCTATCAGCTCTTGGATATGAAGTTACAGTCTTAGATCAAATGCCGTATCCTTTTTGTCATCCTAATTTGACTATTTTATGTGCTGAGATATTTAGTAATCCGCTAATACTAACTCAGAAGTATGATGTTGTTGTTTCAATTTCAACAATTGAACATTTGGGGTTAGGTCATTATGGCGATGCTGTAATAGAAGATGGAGATAGGAAAGGTGTAGAAATATTATGGAACTTTTTGAAAAAAGGTGGAAGGCTTATGGCAAGTGTACCTGCGGGTAAGCCGACAATTCAAAGGGGGTACCGAGTTTATAATAAACAAAGATTAACCGAATTTTTCCCAAATATAAGTTCAACATATTGGTTCACTAAAAATGGCAGAGAAGGCGTTTGGCAAAAAGTTTAGGCGGATAAAATAAAAAATTTTATCTTTAGCAAACCCCATGGCCAAACGCCTTGTGAGGCTTTAGTCTTCGTAGTCTGTGATAAGGTGTGACTAACAGAGGTTTGATGAATGAAAATACTGGGTTTTATACCTGCACGAGGTGGCTCAAAAAGAGTTCCAAACAAAAACATTAAGTTATTAGGAGGGAAACCTCTTATAGCCTATACGAGTGAATCTGCTGAGAAATCCAAATATATAAACCGCATAGTTGCGTCAACAGATTCTGAAAAAATTGCAGAAGTAGCTAAAGAGCATGGTGTTGAAGTTCCGTTCATGAGGCCAAAAAACATTTCGCAGGAAGATTCCACCGAGATGCAGTTTTTTGAACATGCACTGGATTGGTTTGAAAAAAATGAAAAATATGAGCCAGATTTAATAGTATTGCTTTACCCAACTTCACCATTTAGAAAACCAGAATCTATTGACAGGGCTATTGAAGAAATGCTCAGCCATCCTGAGGCGGATTCCCTCAGGTCAGTAAAATTATGCTCTGAACATCCATACAAAATGTGGGTTATAGAAGATGGTTATCTCAAACCATTTGTAAAAGAAATGGACTCCAATGTCCACACCCTCTCATATCAGTTGTTGCCTACTATTTATATCCAGAATGCCAGCATCTATATTACTAAACCATCGACGATAAAAAACAAAAAATCGCCAACGGGTGATATTATTATTCCTTATATTATGGATGAAATGGAATCTATGGACATAAATAATCCAATTGATTTTGAATTTGCAGAGATGATAATCAAAAAATATGAATCGTTTTCGAGATCTAGCCAAAGCTAATTGTATCAAAGATGAAGAACAGGAATAAGCGAAATTTTAATTATATGAAGACAAGCATTAAACCCCCTCAGGTATCCGACGTGCGGGACACCAGCACAGGCGCCCAAGCTTCACGGTTGGGAAGGCGAGTCTTTGACCGTGAATATTTTGGGAGAGTCTGATACTGCACGAGCCGCTGTCAGCTATCACAAGGTTTTGGGTGAATTCGAAAACCTGTCAGCTGGAACGATAATAGGAGCAAAATTATAATAATGATCAAAACGCAAGTCAAAAAGATTCTGAGATACGCTTTTGGTTACGGTTTGCATCCAGACTGGAAAAAGATCCTTAGGAAAGATGCTTCGCAGTGGGAATCTGCCCACGTTAGAGCCAAGAATGGTTCAAAAATATTGATTGCCACAAGCATAGGTGGATATGCACCCGGGACTGTTGTTGAAAGCATGCTAGCGGTAGCCTTGACGCTGCGGGGCTCCCGAGTACATATTCTGTTGTGCGATAAACTACTGCCAGCATGTATGCGGGCAGATATCTGTCGATTTCCTAATACGATAAAATATTCTCTCCATGGCCCGTCGCGGCTTTGCAGGACTTGCTTTGCGCCCGCTGATAAAATGTACCGGTCTCTAGGTGTGCGAGTACATCGCTATAGTGATCTAGTTACACCTGAAGAAATGCAGATAGCCCAGAGTTTATCTTCGACTCTGCCCTACGCTGAAATTGGCAGTTATCAATTGGATGCTCTTGCCGTGGGTGAACACGCCATGGCTGGTGCGCTTCGTTTTTATGCGCAAGGCAATCTTGAGGGTGCACCACACGCCGAGACCATACTGCGACGTTATTTCCACGCCTCCCTGTTGACAATCTACGCGACTCGCCGGCTTTTTAATACCTATGAATTTGCGAGCGCGTGCTTCCATCATGGAATTTACGTGCCCCAAGGAATCATCGGTGAAGTAGCACGTCACAAAGGTGAACATGTTGTGAATTGGAATCCGGCCTACAAGAAGCATTGCTTCATTTTCACTCACGGCGATACATATCATCATAAACTTTTAGCTGAGCCCACGACGAACTGGGAGAACCTTGTGTGGACGCCAGAAATGGAATCAGACACATTGACCTATCTGAAGACCCGTTGGCAAGGGACACAAGACTGGATCTGGTTCCACAAGAATCCATGCGAAGAACTTTCGGCAATTGCTGCCGAATTGGGTGTGGATTTCTCTCGTCCCTGTATTGGGATGTTAACCAATGTCATTTGGGACGCTCAGTTGCATTATCGAGCCAATGCGTTCTCAAATATGATTGACTGGACTATGCGCACAATTCAGTATTTTTCCGAACGCCCTGATCTGCAATTGATCATCAGGATACACCCCGCGGAAATCCGAGGCACTATTCCTTCCCGCCAACCTTTGTTGCTTGAAATTCGCAAGGCTTTTCCCAAGCTGCCTGGGAATGTCTTTGTGATCTCCCCAGAGAGTAAGATCAGCACCTATGCTGTGATGCTTCAGTGCAACGCGGTCATTATCTATGGCACCAAGACTGGCGTTGAACTTTCCAGCCGCGGTATTCCGGTTATCGTGGCAGGCGAGGCATGGATCCGTGGCAAGGGGCTTACGATGGATGCCAGTTCTCCGAAGCAATACTTTGAATTATTGGATCAGCTGCCCCTCTCTGATGGGTTGAGCGCTGAGGACACTCAACGTGCGCGCAAGTATGCTTACCATTTCTTCTTCCGACGCATGATTCCCTTGCCTTTCATGATTCATCAGCCTGGGGATTGGCCGCCGTATCGTCTGGCGCTGACGAACCTGGATGATTTGCTGCCAGGTAAGAGTCTGGGTTTGGATGTTATTTGTAATGGCATCTTGACCAGAAGTGAATTTATCTATCCTGCTGAAAAGGTTTTAAGGAAGAATCAAAACAAACTTCAAGGCAAGCCCAGGTTGTGATTCTGTAGCACGCTTGATCGGCTTACCTGACGCAGACCACGTTATGACGTTAAGTATCAAATACAGTAGCTCCAATCAAACACAAACTGAAACCATCCAGCGACCCGAGTCATTGACCAGACGTATTGACTTGCTGCTCTTGAGTCTCCTACTGTCGTTTATTCTATTGTACCGATTGCAGTTAGTGGCTGGTTGGATAACTGGTTTTCGGGTGCGGGAATTGCTCTATGCCATTCTCTATATACGTGTATTTCTCTTTTACAGGGCGCGGATGACGAAAATTTTATTTCTAGTTTACTTGTATCTCGGCTATTGTTTGTTTGTAGGGATTCATACTTTTTTTATATACGGGTTCGAGATGGCAAGCAACGGTTTCATGCGTTTTGTCAATGTGGCTCTTTTGGCTCCTCTGGTCGCCATCATGATTACACGTAAGCAACAACTGAAAATATTCATAAACATTTGGCTGACAGTTGCTTGCCTGGGCGCGCTCTCCGGAATCTACCAATTCATGGGCGGAGATCTATCGGCGCTTACTGGGGGGTACCTAGCTTCGCGGGGCGAAACCATGCGTTTTATGACCCTCTTAGGTGAACCCAACGTCGGTGGAATGGCCTCTTCGATCATTTTGCTGGCCGCGGTCTATATCGTGCAAAATCCCATTTGGAAGATCGTTACGGCTTTTGTAGCGATTGTGCTCTTGGTGCTAAGTGTTTCGAAAGCTGGGTTGGCGGGTTTTGCCCTGGCGCTTTTGTTGATTGTCTTTTTGCAGTTCATACGGGGCAATCGTCTTATTAGAATAAAGTCGAAGCGAATCGCAATATTTTCAGTTTGTTTATGTGGATTTGTAGCAGTTTTTTTGCTTGTATTAACATTTTCAAGTTCCGTGGTGATGAATAAAGTGCGAGTGTACGCTCAAACTGCTGTGACGGCAATATTAGGTGAAGGTGATCCTATTGATGTTTCCCCAAGTTTAGTCGATGATTTATCAAACAGATTATTCGCGATGACATCGGCTGGCATAGAGCTCGCCAAAAGGGAAAGTAGTTTCTATCTTTTTAATGTAATGTTTGGAAGTTCATTTGGAATCGCGGGCACTGCTGCAGAAGAAGTTAGGGGACCGGGGATCACAATAACGGCGCACAATGGCTATTCTGAAACCTATTTTGTTGGTGGAGTATTGATGCTGCTCTTGTTCCTGGTAATGCTCTTTTTTGTGTTCAGGCGTCTTTGGTGGTTATCGAAGAGTGATGACGTATTCGCTTTACTGTTGGCTTCATTTATCCTCTGTACCGCATTTATGATGGGGTATCCAATCATGTCCACCATTTTCGTGGGATCGATGTTCTGGCTGGCGATCGGAGTTGCAGCAAATCGCTCAATTGCCCATAAAGAGAGCCTTTCGTAAGGCTGTGTTTCGGCCCTGGCCACGCTTTAGATCATTTGAGCACATTATATGCTGTTTAGACTCTTCCTGGTTTTCTGATTCACTGGACTGATTATATACGCATCGCTTTCATTACTGATGGCCGTTCTGAACATACTCGTCACTGGACAAGTTACTTTGCCAAAACAGGTGCATAACTAACTAATGATCAACGCTAGCCACCATAAAAAAGTTGCTTGTGTGACCGGTGCTTCGGGTATTATTGGCAAAAATATTGTTGACCAATTATTATCAAGGGGATATGAGGTAAAGGCGTTGACAAGAAAAGGGGATTATCAAAAACGTGGAATTAAAATAGTACATGGAAGCATTGATGATGAAGTTATACTAGCTGATTATTTAGATAATGCTAGTTTGCTTTTCCACTGTGCCGGTGAATTGCATGATAAATCAAAAATGTGGGAGATAAATGTTAATGGCACGCGGCGGCTAGTTCGACAAATCGCTAAATCCAGAATAGAATTCTGCTGCTACATTAGTAGCGCTGGAGTAGTTGGGAAAACGGATCTTTCATTAGTGGATGAGGAAGCGCAATGCCGTCCAATTAATGTCTACGAAAAAAGTAAATATGCAGCTGAGCGAATAATATCACAATTTGACAATCAATGCAGAGTGGTGATTCTTAGACCTACGAACGTTATAGATGATGAGCACCCAGGGCCAATTTCGTTGCCGATACGTGGGTCCTTAGTAGATCGTATGAAGGTATTATTAAAGGGTGAGGAATGTGCTCACATTATTCATGCAGAAGATGTCGCAGCAGCGTGTTTATACATGGCAACAAAAGCAATTTCTGGCCTTCAATGCTATATTGTCTCCTGCGATGAAGAACCCTTGAATACATATGCAGGTGTTTGGTCGCTTTACAAGGCTTATGAAAAAAATAAGAAAATCGGAACAGTGCAGCCGGTATTTCGCCTGCCCCTAATCGTTCCTTACTTGATGCGTACGTTATACCGAGGTAAAAGCAACAAGGGTAATGTGCGGTATTCATCGCGAAAATTGGCGGCTACAGGCTTTGTTTTTCCCCTAGGGGTAATTGGAGCAATAAAAAGGATATACTCTTGTAGAAGTTAAGAAACAATATTGAACGTATTAAATGTAAACATGTCTCTCGATCCTGTCTCTGGAGGTGGGACTGTCGAAAGAACCGTTCAAATGAGCAGATACCTAATTCGGCATGGTGTTAATTGTACGGTACTTACCACTGATATAGGCTTAACACGGAAGCGTGTTAATGATTTAGCGGGAATTAATATTATACGTCTTAAGACTTTAAATAGAAGATATTATCTTCCAATATTATCGCCAGGAAAAATCAGGAACTATGTTAGATCGGCTGATATTATTCATCTTATGAATCATTGGACTTTTCTTAACGCAGTAGTATATTTATTTGCCTGGGGGCTTAGAAAACCTTATGTTGTGTGCCCTGCCGGTACATTATCAATTTATGGAAGATCTAAAAAGTCCAAAAAACTATATAATTTGTTGATAGGAAAGAAGATAATAAGAAATGCTTGGGGCCTTATTGCAATTTCAACTAAGGAAATTAATCAATTTTGTACATATGGGGTGGAAAGGAAAAAAATAGTCCTTATTCCGAATGGCATTGATCCTACATCTTTTCAATATGCTGATGCCAATGCTTTTAGAGAAAAATATGGAATAGGAAAGAGCCCTTTTATTATTTTCGTGGGTCGATTAAATTCAATAAAAGGGCCAGATCTGCTCTTAAAAGCATTTCATAAAGTTGTTTATCATAATTATCCTCAATATTATTTAATACTTGCTGGACCCGATGGAGGTATGCTTTCTGAGCTAAAAAAATATGTATTTGAGAATTATATCGATGACAGAGTGCATTTTATTGGTTATTTAGGCGATAGAGATAAAGCCGCCGCATATTGTGCAGCTGATTTACTGGTAATCCCTTCCAGGCAAGAAGCTATGTCTATAGTAGTACTAGAGGCTGGAATTGCCGGTACCCCTGTATTAATAACAGACCAGTGCGGTTTTGATATCGTTGACGAGATAAAAGGAGGAAAAGTAGTGCCGGCAACAATTGATGGGCTGCAATTAGGATTAATTGAACTATTAAGGCGTCCAGAAAATCTACAAACAATGGGGAAACGACTTTATAATTATATATTAGAAAACTATGCTTGGGATAAGATTATTGTCGAGTATATCGAAATGTATAATCAGATACTGAGGAAAAGGGCCTAATAGAAGGATGCTACTTGATCCGGGCGTTAAGAGCTCCGTATGATTTATGTGTTTTAAGAAAATCTATGACAGGGATATTCCTAGAAATGGCAGGATGGGGACTAATATTTCGGGCTACTGAGCCGTTTGCGCTTGGCATTCCTCAACTGGTCACTAGCGAAGTAAGCTTTTAGCGGATTTCCGTAAGGACATCGCAAACTGATTTAGTATCGCCTAGATCCGAGTTTGACAGAAATTATATGAATTTTGAGATTGGAAAAAGGTTATCGTGTTGATAAATCAGGAGATTACGAAAGTCGAATGATGAACGCCAACTATTATTCCCGTTCCCATTGCCTCAAGCCTAAATGTTACCGAAGAATCGGCGTTTTGTCGAGGCCTATTGGAGTAACCTCACCAGATAAATCGGGCGCGTTTAGGCCGGCGTATACAAGACCTCTTGCCATCACGTGACGCCAAGCCTGGACTCTTCGCTGTAACGTTCGTAGTTGCACATCAGGAAAGCGTCCCGGTTGCTCTTCCTGGAGACGCTCGAAAAGTTCCTTGGCTGTGGCGTCCGGTTTGTCATGGAGCCAAAGGAGGATACCCGGCCAGACCGACTCAAACGGGTCCTTACGAGTGCGCCAATAGTGGGCCTTCTTAGGGGAAGCGCGATGGGTAGCACGGACTTCCCCCTGTCGCCACAGCTCTCCTAGCTGCCTCATGAACTGCTCAAGACTCTCTCGGCCCGGCCCTGCAGCCGAGGTATCACGGCACGCTAACGCCGCCAGCACCGCCTGTTGTTGCCGAATCCGATGAAGCAGATCCAACGGGTCAACGGACTTGCCCTGTAATTCCAGCGACTTCTTTATGTCACTGGGCACGGCCGGATGGCTCAAAAGACGGTCGCAGGGTGTCATTGGCTTATCATAATATCTTCTTACTTTTGCGGCTATCTTTTCCTTTTCCCGCAACTTGAAGGACGGCTGGAAATGGTTTACATAAAGCCGGGCGGCCTGATAAAGGGTCGCCAGGGCTTGGCCGGCGACGATTCCCGCGTAACGATCGTGGCCAACGAACCGACGGATAACGGCCCCATTCTTCTGTTCAATCCAAGCTTGATCGTTCTTTCGATAAGCTCGAGATCTTGTGAACTCGATGTGTTTTCCCTGGCAGTAGTCCAGCAAAGTGTCGTTGATGAACGCACCATCGTTATCGGAGTCGATTCCCAGGACAGGGAAGGGAAGCTGTCGGATGATCACCTCGAGAGCTTCCACCACCAGTTCCTGGCTTCTGGCAAGGAGAGGAACTTTCTCTATCCACCCCGAGCAGACATCGACCGCAACCAGACTATGGATATAGGCCCCAGCCGTCGAGCCGCCGTTATGCTCAACAAAATCAATCTCCAGATATCCAGGTGGCGGGTCATTCCAGTCGGCGAAGGTTCGGACTCGGACACTTCCGCTCGGCTTTTTAGGCCTTGGCCGTTTCCTCTTGCCGGGCTCAGCTTCTTTTCGTATCGGCTGCAAGAGCCTGTCCAGGGTTGAAGCGCTTGCCACTAAAAGACATCTCAGCACTTCCGGATCGAGCTGCAGATGGCCATGTCGCTCCATAGCATCCACCAGAGCAGGCAAGACAGCTTTCAGCCTTTTCCCGCAAATCCGATCTCCCGCTTCCCATGTGACAACCAGAGCTTCTCTGACAGCTTCATCGTAAATGCGGCGGCCATAACACCGTTTGAATTCATGTTTAACAGAGTGCGATTTGAGTAGTCGAATGGCATGCTTTCGATGGAATCCCGTCAAGGCTTTGAACTCATCCAATATCTTGGTCTTTCCCATCTTCGATGAAACTCGATAACGTTCACGGAGAGCTCCGATGAGCTCTCCCTTTGTGCCTTTATTGATCCGAGTAGACATCGTTGCTCTCCTTTTTCGGTAACATTTTGTTGAGGCAACGACATAATCTCAGTAACAAAAACATTGAGTCAATGCGCCAACATGTTTGAAGGCTGGAAGCGCCAGTAATGATTTATGTGAGAAGGGTTTAAAGTGCCAAACACAGTCAGTCATAGGGTGGCTCTGATAAAAATCGAACAAGACTTGACTTGTGCTATCCGATCGGCGATGCAGGGGGCAAGATTGTTCGAGCGCGTGACAAGCTCGACGCGTGTGGCTCTCAAGCCCAACTTTACTTATCCTTATTATAAGCCCGGGGTGACAACATCACCGCGTATCATACGGGAGCTGGTCAAGATTCTGCGCGAATACACGGCGCATATCGCCGTTGTCGAGACCGATGGGGGTTATGGCGCGTGGCCAGCCATTGCGGCGTATGCCGGGCATGGTCTATACGAAATACGGGATGAGTTTGGCATTGAGATCGTCAACTTGAATGACGAACCGCGCGAGCCGATTTCTTTTCGTTCAGGTCGACAGACCCATCAACTACCGTTGCCTACTCGGCTGTTGCATGAGACGGATTTGTTCATCACGATGCCGGTGCCCAAAATTCACTGCATGACGGGTTTGACCTTGAGCTACAAGAATCAGTGGGGATGCGTGCCGGATATCATGCGTTTGCGGCGCCATTATATCTTTGACGACGCGATTGTCGCGATCAATCGGGCGTTGAAACCGGCCGTACTGGCGGACGGGACGAATTTCCTTGATCGTAATGGACCGATGGATGGCCATCCGATCCGGATGGACTTGATTATCGCCGCCACTGATGCAGGAGCATTTGACCGCTATGTAGCGGAGTTGATGGGTATCTCATGGCGATGTGTTCCTCACCTTCGACGGGCGGTCGAATTGGGGGATATGGCTTCTGATTTAAAAGATATCGAATACAACGTGCCGCCCGAGGAAGCACGGACGCACATATTTCGCCTTCAGCGGACATTGCGTAATTATATCGCGTTGGTTGGCTTTAAAAGCCGTCTCGTGACGTGGATTGGATATGAATCATGGTTTGGAAAAGTGGTGTTGCATGGCATTCTATACGCGATTGCCGGCAAACCGGTCAAACCTCGGATTAATAGAGAAACTTAATCGATGCCGGATATGAAAAAACACAAGATATTGACAATCATCGGCACCCGCCCCGAAGCAATTAAGCTCGCCCCGGTTGTTTTGGAGCTTGGAGTGAAACCGAATTTGTTCATTTCCAGGATCTGTGTGACTGCCCAGCACCGCGAAATGCTTGACCAGCCCCTTGCCATCTTCGGTATTAAACCGGACTATGATTTGAATATCATGTCTCCGGGGCAGACTTTGGCGCAAATAACGGCGCGAGCAGTAAAGGGGCTGGGTGATGTCATGGCCAAGGAAAAGACCGATGTGGTTCTTGTGCAGGGCGATACTACCACCGCTTTCTGCGGAGCTTTAGCCGGGTATTATCATCAAATAACAGTCGGCCATGTTGAGGCCGGCCTGAGGACAGGTAATAAGTATGCTCCTTATCCGGAAGAAATCAACCGTCGTCTGGTGGGCCAGATTGCCGATTTACACTTTGCCCCGACCGAATATGCCAAACAGGCTTTATTGCGAGAGGGAATTCCAGCGACTAATGTATTTGTGACCGGCAATACGGTAATTGATGCGTTGCTGTGGATGAGAGCACAAGTGCGGGCAACCCGACCGGATCTGCCCAAGGGCTTGGTCTCTGCTCTTGAGGGGCGGAGGGCTATTCTCGTCACCGGCCATCGGCGCGAAAGCTTTGGCGAGGGCTTTGAAAACATTTGTCGTGCAATCCGTGAAGTTGCTGATACCTTTACTGATATCGTTTTCGTCTATCCCGTGCATCTCAATCCCCGGGTGTGTAAGCCGGTCAACCGTATTTTAGGCGCTCATCCGCGCATTCAACTGATTAAGCCTCTTTCTTATGCGCCGTTTGTATGGTTGATGGACCGAGCCGAAATTGTCTTGACCGATTCGGGCGGCGTGCAGGAAGAGGCACCTTCGCTGGGCAAGCCGGTGCTGGTGATGCGAGAGACAACCGAACGGCCGGAAGGCATCACTGCCGGCAATGCGTTACTGGTCGGCGTGTGGCAAGATCGGATTGTGGAGGGGCTGACACAATTGTTGCGCGACCCGGAAAAGCGCACAGCCATGGGAACGGTGAACAACCCATACGGGGATGGTCATGCTGCGCGGAGAATTGTGGATATATTGGAGGGGAGGATACCCGAGAAATGACTAGCGAACGGATCCAAGTTAAGCAACAGAATCTTGAAATAGAGAAAGAGTGGCACGGAAAAGGATTCTATGTTGATTCAGGCCATTGGACTTCGAATCCGTTATTTGCATCCAGAGAGAGACATTGGCTGCATAATGCGATTCAAACAATTAGGTTCTATAATGAACTGATTCGGTACATAAAGACAAAATCGTATAGAAACGAGGCGCAGATTCTTTTAGCTCCCGTGGGCAACGGACGAGACATGTTCTACTTGGAGGGAGCATTTCAGCAAATTCATGGCATTGATATTTCCAATATCTGTCTATCTGATTGTCCAAGGCCCATTATTACTAAAGAGGCAGACATTTTATATTCCGGGTACGAGGATCAGTCATTTGACGTTATTGTTTGTTCCCAGTTTCTTCATCATGTTCAGGCTGTTGGCTTCGAGCCATTTATCAAGGAATTCTTTAGAATGTTGCGGCGGGGGGGGGTACTGGCAGTTCTTGAGCCCAGTAATCTATTTCCGTTCGGCTGGGTGACAGCCTTAGCCCGAAAAGCCCTTGGGAATGTAACCGGATTGGTGGAAGAAGAAAGGCCCATTCCTCCGGTATTGCTAAGAAAATCGCTTATGAAGGTAGGGTTTGAGAAGATTCGGGTTCGAGGAATGCTATTCACCCATGTGCGATATCCGTGTCCTGTGCAGCACGTGATTAATGCTATGGATTCCCCCCTGAGGTTTCTTCCTCCGTTTAGGTTATTTGCAAACTCTGTGGGATGGTATTGCACAAAGCCATGACTCTTTACCTTCCATGAATTGTGAGTTTATTTTTTTGCGCGGAAAACATTAGATGGATAGGAGAGTGCCAAGATGGCCACGATTCTACTGACAGGCGGAAGAGGATTTATCGGCACGAATCTCACGAACGAACTGCGCTCGCGAGGGCATGAGGTCTGGACGTGTGATATTTTGCAGGGTGAAGATCCGCAACATCTAAAAGCAGACACGGGCGTCTATCAGCAGGTGGACACTTTATTTCGCCAGCATAAATTTGATTATGTGTATCATCTTGCAGCCGAGTATGGGCGTTGGAATGGGGAAGATCATTACGAAAATCTGTGGCGGACCAACGTGATCGGGACCAAGAATATGTTGCGCTTGCAGGAACAGCATCGTTTCAAAATGATCTTCTTTTCGAGCGCAGAGGTCTATGGCGACTATGACCAACTGATGTCGGAAGACGTGATGGAACTCGTTCCAATAAAACAAATGAATGATTACGCCATCTCAAAATGGGCCGGCGAATTGCAATGTCTGAATCACGCGGCCATGTTTGGAACAGAAAACGTGCGGGTGCGACCGGTCGGTTGTTACGGTCCGCATGAATATTACAGCCCCTATAGGGGCGTAATCCCAATTTTCGTTTATCATGCGCTGAAAAACAAAGAATTCACGGTCTATCGCGGCCATAAGAGAATATTTGATTACGTTGAGGACACTTGCCGGACTTTTGCGAATATTGCCGACAACTTCCGGGCGGGAGAAGTTTATAATATCGGCGGACGGGAGGAATGGCTTATAGGTATTGAGGAACTGGCAGATATAATTCTGCAAACCACGGGGGCCAGTCCGCGCCTGGCGGCCTACAACGGCGAAGAAGGATTTACCACGCGCGTCAAAGTGGTGGATTTTTCCAAGTCGCGCCGCGATTTGAAACACGATCCAAAAATTGACATTCACGAAGGCATCCGTCGCTATGTCACTTGGGCGCGCAAAGTGTACGAAATATAGTTGAAATAGACAATTATCAAAGGAGTGCAAAGTGGGAAAATATAAAGCATTTTATGAAGGAAAGACGGTGCTAATCACCGGCGGCGCCGGGGCCATCGGATCGAATCTGACACGCGCTATCGCCGAACTGAAGGCACGCACTGTTATTGTCTATGACGATCTATCGGCGGCTTACGAGTGGAATATTCCTTCTCTCCCGAATGTTCTTTTTGTCAAAGGGTCGGTTACCGACGAGGCGGCGCTGAAACGGGTATTTGCCGTAAAACCGGAAATCGTTTTTCACTTGGCGGCTTTTTTTGCGAATCAGAATTCGGTGGATTACCCACAACGTGATCTTATGATCAATGGACTCGGCACATTGCTGGTTTATCAATATGCGCAAATGTGTAGAACTGGTCGCATCGTGTATGCGTCGTCCGGTTGTTCCATTTATGGCTCGCAGGCACCCTTGCCTCTCAAAGAAGATTTTATGTCCATGCACCTGACGACGCCGTATCAAATTACAAAAATGCTGGGCGAGCTTTACGCCAACTTTTTCAATCATCATTATGGGCTGCCGATCGTCAAGACGCGTTTTTTCAATTCTTACGGGCCGGGCGAGGTGCCGGGGCAGTATCGCAATGTCATTCCGAATTTCATTTACAGAGCAATTTTGGGCCTCCCTTTGCCTTTCACCGGCAGCGGGGATGAGACTCGCGACTTTACCTTTGTTCTGGACATTGTTGATGCGTTACTAAGGGCGGGCTATTATGAGCAGGCTATCGGTAAGGAAATGAATGTTGCCTCAGGACGAGAGATAAATATTATGAGATTAGCCGAGCGGATTAATGAATTGACCGGAAATAAGGCGGGAATCCTTAAAACGGAGAGCCGTATTTGGGACACAAAAAAGCGTTTGTTAGCTTGCGTCGATCGGGCGAGAGAACTCTTGGGTTATGAACCAAAAACTGAATTCGAAAAGGGCCTTAACTTTACTATTCAGTGGTTCCGCGATAACTGGGAAAACATTCGGCGCGACGCTGAATTTCCCCCAGGTATGTCTTCGGCAGCTCGAGGAGTTATAGCGAAGTAATGAGAAGGAATAAATCGGGGAAATAATAAATGAGCCGCATTTTGCTGCATTCGATTGTGTTTTTTCCCGACAGTGTATCGACGGCGTACATAATGACGGACTTAGCGCTTCAACTTAAACAGTTGGGGCATAACGTTACAGTCTTAACTACGACTCCTCATTATAATGTTGAAACGATTGCCGTAAAAAACCAGCCAATGAAAAAACTCTGGGGTGGCTTGTTATATTATAACGACCATGAAGGAATCCCCATTTGGCATGTGACAATATCCAAAAAAGATAAGCGTGTTTGGAAACGCGGGATTGATTTCATCCGTTTTCATTTGTTGTCAGTAGCGATTGGCTTTTTCGTAATTGTCCGTCAAGATGTGGTTATTGCGACATCACCACCATTAACTATTGGTTTGATCTCATGGCTGCTTGCTCTCCGTTGGAAGGCCGCATCCGTTTATAAAGTCGCCGAAGTGTACCCTGATTTGGCGATTCGGCAGGGAGCATTACGGAATCCGGCTTTGATTATGTTCCTGAAATGGATCGAAAGCTTCGTTTATAAACACAATACCAGGATCGTAACAATCGCTGAACAATTCAAGCGGCTGTTGCTTCGACGAGGAGTTCCGGAAAAAAAATTAATCCAGATTAGAGACAGTGCGGATGTTGAGTTGTATCGTCCATTGCCTCGAGACAATTCATTCGCCAGAGAATATGGATTACTCGATACTTTTGTAATTTTATATGCAGGGAATATCGGTCTTGTTCAAGACTGGGAATCCGTTTTCTTTGCCGTAGAGTCGCTCTCAAGTTATCCTCTTCAGTTTGTAATCATCGGAGACGGAGTTCGGCGTGAGTGGCTAGTAGATCAAATCCGGCTCAGGGGCTTAAAAAATGTTAAATGGATCGGCTATCAGCCCAAGGAAAGAATGCCGGAGATCCATGCGAGTTGTGATATAGCCATAATCCCAATGACCCGAACGGGAGCAATAGATGGATTGCCATCAAAAATATACACAATTATGGCTTGTGGCAAATCTGTAATCGCCACCGCAGACCAAGAGTCGGATATGGCTTGGCTAATCCAGGAAGCAAAATGTGGCCAGGTTGTGTCTCCTGATAATCCCCCGGCTTTAGCTCAAGCCATAGAAGCTGCCTATATAAATCGCGATTCACTCTCCGCCGAGGGCGAAAATGGGCGGTTATTCGTTCAAGCTTTCTCAAAAGAATCTATAGCTCAGAAATACGATACCCTTATTCAGAGTCTAATAAGAAATAAATAATCGTCAGGCGAGGGAATCTTTTAGTGATTTACTCAGGTAATAGCCGCGTAATAGTCCTGGTGACGGGTGCCACGGGTGCTTTGGGGCCACGCGTCGTTGAAGCATTGCAGCAATCTGGTTGCCCGGTACGTGTACTAGCTCTGGATCCTCCAGAACCCAAAATGTTTTCTCAAACGACGGACTTCCAGCCGGGGGATATCAACGATGAAAGGGCGGTCAGAACAGCTGTCGCCGGAGTTTCGGTAATTATCCACATGGCTGCCATGCTTCATATCAATACGCCATCACCTGAGCAGGTTTCTCGCTATCGGCTTATCAATGTTGATGGGACGGCGTTAGTTGCCCGAGCCGCCATTGAAGCGGGCGTAAAACATGTCGTATTCTTCAGCACAATCGCTGTCTATGGCCGCGGGGACTGCAGAATATTCTATGAAAACTCCCCGGCACATCCGGATACGGCTTATGCCGAAACCAAGCTATATGCTGAACGCATAATACTAGAAACACGAAAACCCGATGGCAAGCCTCTGGGCACGGTTCTGCGCTTGGCGGCCGTTTACGGATCTCGTGTCAAAGGAAATTATCGCCGTCTGCTTCTGGCTTTGGCACAAAAACGGTTCGTCCCTATCGGGCCCGGCACCAATAGGAGGACACTCATCTATGACAAGGACGCCGCCAGCGCTGTATTGTCCGTTCTGAATAATCCAAGTGCGGCAGGAAAAATATTCAATGTAACAGACGGCAAAATTCATTCATTAAACGAAATCATCCAATCGATTTGCGAAGCGTTGGGGAGGAGGCCTCCCCGAGTGCATCTTCCTATAGCCCCCTTACGCGCGGCTGCGAATATCGTAGATAAAGGAACGAGATTGCTCGGCCTCAGTTTTTCGGGCTTTAAGAACGCTTTAGACAAATATGTCGAAGACTTGGCTGTCGATGGGCATAGGATACAAGACAAGATCGGCTTCAAGCCAAAATTTGATCTTCTGTCCGGCTGGAAAGAAGCCATAGAAGAAATGCGCGCACGAGGAGAGTTATAAGATTGCTGATCATGAGTCTTGCCGTTGCCGCAGGCGCGCTTGTCTTATCATACCTGTGCGTCGCGGGATTTCGCCGCTGGGCGGGCGAACGGGTGCTTGATATCCCGGACGCCCGCAGTTCGCATACCCGGCCAACTCCCCGAGGAGGAGGACTAGGTATCGTTATCTGCGTTCTTATCGGAGCCTGGAGCCTATTTATTTACCGAATTCTAAGCATGCCGTTTAAGGAGATTGCGGCGCTCACCCTCGGTGGGAGTATCGTGGCGTTGGTTGGATGGCTTGATGACATCCATCGGTTGCCATATCGAATACGGCTGGTCGTCCAAGCGATAAGTTCGACGATCATCTTAATCATGATCGGCTATTTTCGAACTGTAACAGTCCCCTTCGTTGGTGATATTCATCTGTATTCAATAGGTATCCCATTCGCGCTCTTATGGATTATGGGTTTGACCAATGCTTACAATTTCATGGATGGGATAGATGGGATCGCGGGTGGGCAAGCGCTGATCGCAGGATCGGGTTGGGCAATCATCGGCTATTTGAGCGGCGAAACGTTCGTTGGACTAATTGGAGTGCTCCTGGCAGCAACTAGCCTGGGATTCTTATTCCATAATTGGCCTCCTGCTCGAATATTCATGGGGGACGTGGGAAGCGCATTTATCGGGTTCATTCTGGCTGTTCTCCCCATCATCGCAGGCCATAAGAATCCGCGCTTCATGATCGCTGGGTTACTGATGGTCTGGCCATTTATTTTCGATACTTCTTTCACGTTGGTACGCCGCATGATCAAAAAAGAGAATATTTTCGAAGCTCATCGGTCCCACATATATCAGCGGCTGGTTATTGCAAGATACAGCCATCGTTTTGTCACACTTGTCTATATGGGGTTGGCTTTAACAGGAGCAATTCTCGCTTTTTTATGGGTTAAGGATTCCTATGGATCTGATATTCTCGTTATTCTGATACCCACGTTGCTGTTCTTTGGCTTATGGCAGATCACGATCCGAGCCGAAAAGACCTAACATCCCGCGCTATAGAAAGAACGGCGCTTGCCTTCTGAAAGCCATATGACTTACAATCATCTCGAGCGCGTGGTGCGAACCATAAAAAAGATGTTGCAAAGCGGCTTGATGGGCGCTGCCGAATTGCAAAAACCCCCGGGGGAGGGGTTTCTTTTATTGATTAGAACCGAAAGATGAACTCCATTATCAACCTCGTGCCCCGCAAGCTCAGTCAGGGCATCATGGACCTCATCATCTTTGCCCTTTCCTTGTTTGCCGCCTATTTCATCCGCTTCGAAGGTGCAATACCCGATATTTACCTCAAGCAGATCACTGTCCTCTTGCCTTATATCATTATCGCCAGGTTCATTTCTTTCCAGGCGTTTTTTGTTTATAAGGTCGTTTGGCGCTATATATCCATCCCGGATGCGGTGCGGATACTCAAGGGCGTCCTCCCGATAACCGCAATCCTGGTCATTGCCCGTTATTTCGCCCCCGACCGCCTCGCGATGCTTCGCATCCCCATCAGCGTCATCACCCTCGAATTCCTACTGGTGATCTTGGGGACGGCGGGCATTCGAATGATACGCAGGCTCTCATTGGAGGCGACACAGAGGGAAAGCGCCGCCCGGCGCAGGAATTTCGGGCTTTACCAAGAGGCACTCGAGGGCCTGCCCGGCATCGCCTTCATGCCGGAGGCAGCTTACGGCCGGTCAAACCGCTGGCTGACCTGCGTCACGGTCGAGCGGGAGGAATTCGGGGCGACTCGCGAGGATATCCGGCTGGCGCTCGAGGCGGAGAACATCGAGGCCCGGCCGGTGTGGAAGCCCATGCACCTCCAGCCGGTCTTCGCCTCGTGCCGGAGGCGCGGCGGGGAGACGGCGGCCGAGCTTTTCGACAGGGGGCTTTGTCTTCCGAGCGGGAGCAACCTCGGCAGCGTTGACTTGGATCGCATAGTGATGATTATCAGGAGGACAGGGAAAAAATAGGGTGGTTTTGGACCGCATCTCAAGCCGGGATCAGGGGGAGTTTGATATGATACAAGAAAAGCAGCACGGACTTCTCCAGAAGCTCTTTAGAATTAGCAGGTTCAAAAGGCGGGCCTTTTTTTTTATCGCGGATATTACAATCATCGCATCGGCCGTATTCATATCTTTCTGGCTCAGGTTTGACGGTGCGATTCCAGCGGCATATTTCGACAATCTGAAATACTATATCGCTCTGGCCCTGGCCATAAAGTTGACTGTGCTGATCGCGCACGGCATCTACGATGTCTCCTGGAGATTCTTCGGACTCAAGGATCTTATAAAACTCTTCAGCGCGATTAGCCTATCCTCGTTGGTGATGGGACTGGCGTCATACTTTTTCATGCCCTATTTGCTTTCGCCGACTTTGCCCAGGTCTGTTTTGCTGGTCGATTACATCTTCACATTGGGATCGATCGGCGCGCTCCGCATATCCAAGAGGGCGGCCATCGAATATCTCAGTAAATCGGGAAGGATGAGGCGTGGACGCGCGCGAATCCTGATCGTCGGAGCGGGTTCGGCCGGGGAGCGGATCGGCCGGGAAATGCTGATCAACAATAAATCCAAGTATTTCCCCGTGGGATATATCGACGACGACCTATCCAAGAGGGGGGTGAGCATTCACGGCATAAAGGTGCTCGGGACGAGGGACGATATCCCGACTCTGTTGAAAGCGAACGCGGTGGATGAAGTCCTTATCGCCATCCCGACTTTTCACTCAAAGGACATCCAGGCAGTGGTCGAGATCATCCGGAATGCGGACGGACCGGCGAAGATCAAGATTCTCCCCGGGATTCTAGACATCGTCGACGGGAATGTCGCGCTCTCCGATATCAAGGAAGTCCGGATCGAAGACCTTCTGGGAAGAGAAAAGGTCGAGATCGATTTCGCCGCGATCCGCGCCTTTCTGAACCGGAAGCGCGTTCTGATCACGGGGGCCGGCGGGTCCATAGGGAGCGAGCTCGCCCGGACGGTGCTCCAGTTCGAGCCGCACTCGACCGCCCTCCTCGACATCGATGAAACGGAACTTTTCTATCTGATGAATCATTTCCGCGGGGCTGCGGGGGAAATCATCCCGGTCATTGGGGATATCCGGGACAGGATCAAGATGGAAAATGTCTTCTCGAAGTTCCAGCCCGAGATCGTCTTCCACTCGGCCGCTTACAAGCACGTCCCCGTCCTGGAGAGTTACCCGGAAGAGGCGGTCAAAACGAATATCCTGGGGACGAAGATACTGGGCGAGCTGGCTTTGAAATACAAAGTCGAGAAATTCGTTTATATCTCCACGGACAAAGCGATCAATCCCACGAGCGTCATGGGCTCGACGAAGCGGGTAGGTGAAGAAATGCTCAAAGCCCTCAACAGGCGGAACGGCACGATGTTCATCTCAGTGAGGTTCGGGAACGTTCTCGGTAGCCGCGGGAGTGTCATCCCGCTTTTCGAGGACCAGATCAAGCGGGGCGGGCCGGTGACGGTGACCCATCCCGAGATGAAGAGATACTTCATGGCGACATCGGAGGCTGTGCTACTCGTCCTCGAAGCGGCGGCGATCGGCGAGGGAGGCGAGGCTTATGTCCTCGACATGGGCGAGCCCATCAAGATCCTGGACCTGGCGCGCGAAATGATCAGGCTCAGCGGTCATGAGCCGGATGTGGATATTCCTATCATGTATTCGGGATTGAGGCCGGGGGAAAAGTTTTTTGAAGAGCTTTTAGGCGCGGAAGAGGGATCGGAGCCAACCGGGCTTACAAAAATATTCAAGGTGAAAGATTCAAGGATAAGAGAGAAGGGCGAGGTTATGGATAAAATCGAACGGTTGATAAGCTTGTCTCAAGAAAACTCCAGCCGGAAGGAGATCATTGATTATCTCAGAGAGATCGTCCCCACTTACAAGCCTGATGCAGCAGAGGTTCCTCTCGGCCGTTGGAAGAGTTGATCTGAATTCTCAGGCCAGCTTTTTTACCGGGGCGTAAAGAAATAAAACCGAAATGAACCCATTTCTTTTATCGTCGACCTTTCTATATGGAGCTGGTCTTTATCTTTTTTATATCCGCTATGTGCCTTTGGTGAAATCGTTCCAGACGGCCTTAATACCCATTCTCTTTTTGGTTTTCATCCTCACGGCTTTCAAACTCAGGTGGGGCGTACTGTTCTTTGTTTTCTCTTTTCCCCTGATCAATAATCTTCCTTATTTCTTCGGGATTCACGAGCCTCTCCCGCACGCCCCATCCGCCCTGGTGCTGTTCCTATTCTTTTTTCTTGGCTGGCTGGTCCATCGCGTCTTCTCACAGGAAAGCCTGGATTTTAAGCATCCGGTTTTCAGGCCGTTGATCCTATTCGCCATAATTGTGTTCGGCTCGGGACTCATCACGTTTTGGAAATACGCTAATTTCTTCCCCTTCTTGAGTGATTACGTCTACGAGCTCATTGTCAATGCCATTGGAGGAAGCGCCGGCGGGGCCATCATGAGCACGGTCTTTTTCTCTCTCAATTATTTGACCGGGATGGCCTTTTTCGTCGTTCTTTTCA
>Ga0307380_10000939_pt1 | contig 43960 bp, 32 predicted proteins | sample UN3MG_FD_202239 | JGI IMG/M metagenome (GOLD analysis project Ga0307380, IMG submission 202239) | Soil microbial communities from Risofladan, Vaasa, Finland - UN-3 | ecosystem: Environmental > Terrestrial > Soil > Coastal area > Acid sulfate soil | place: Finland: Risofladan, Vaasa | collected...
TTCCCGAACCCGCCTCGCTGGTGCTGCTGGGCGTGGGCGGCGCCGGCCTGTTGGGTCTGCGGCGCCGCCGCAAGTAGAGACCGCCCGGCGCCCCAATCGCGGGGGGGCTTGCTCCCGCCCGCTGATGGACGATTTACGAGCCCGGCATCACCTGCCGGGCTCGTGCCTTTTCATCGGCCCTGCGCTCCTTGGGTTCCTCTCGGCCGCCGCCGTCAAATGTGGAATAATACCTACGGATCGAATGCCGGGGAAGACCCGGCACGGAGGTTTCCCTCGACCGTAGATAACTGATCCACTACTGCTGGATGATAAAGGCAAACCCTTCGTGAGGAGGGGACGCAAAACCACGGGACTCACCGAGTCAGCCGGGTTGCCAAACAGCGAACCACGGGACCGTCGCAAATTATCGTAGTGTCCTAGCTGCCTCTGGCGATTGGCTGCCAGAGGCAGCTTTCATAGCACCAACTCAAGCAGCATCAATACATCAGCACCTCCTTTACCGGCAGTATGGAGACGGCAAGCGCGAGTCGGGCGGTTGCGCCCGGGGGACGCTCAGCCGTCCGCTCAGCGGGGGAACCGGAACGGACACCCCAGGAGGTGACTGAGATGCGTTGGCTGAACGCCGCGAGCCCTGGAGCAGTCGGGCTGGCGGCCTTGTGTTTGGTTCTATCCGTCGCGGCCGCACCCCCCGCCCACGCCCAGGGCACGGCCGCCGGCACCGTCATCCAGAATACGGCCAGCCTCAACTTCAATGATGCTGGCGGCCAGCCGCAGCCGACGGTAGACTCCAGCGCCGCCACGACCACGGTCAGCCACGTCGCCGCCGTCCAAGTGGCGCCGGCGACCGGCGCCAAGGACGGCCAGAGCGGCGAGGTCCTCTACTACGCCGCGACCGTGACCAACAAGGGCAACGGCCCTGACACCTTCTCGCTGACGGCGGCCTCCGCCAGCAGTCCCGCGTGGACCGTCGCCATCTACAAGGACGACGGCGCGGGCGGCGGTACCGCCAATGACGGCGTGCACCAGTCCGGGGAGACGAATCTCGCGTCCACCACCGGCAGCATCGCCGCCGAGGCCGCCTTCAAGTGCTTCGTCGCGGCAACAGTGCCCGCGGGCGCCGCGGGCGGAACGGTTGACTCCACAACCTTCAGCGCCACCTCCCAGTTCGACGCCGGCAAGCAGGCGTCCGCCGTGTTCTCGACCACGGTCAAGGCCGCCGCCATGAGCCTGACCAAGGCCGTGGACAAGGCACAGGCTGCGCCGGGCGAGACGATTCGCTACACCATCACCTACAGCAACGGCGGCGACGCCGCGGCCACCAGCGTGGTCCTGACCGACACCGTACCGTCCGCCGTGACCTACGTCGCCAACAGCGTCAAGGTCAACGGCGCCGCCAAGACCGACGCCGCCGACGGCGACAACGTCACGGTCGCCGCGGGCGTGTTAACCGTGAGTCTCGGCAGCGTGGCTGCCGGCGCTAGCGGGACTATCACCTTCGACGCTACCGTCAAGTAGCAGAGCGACTGGCAAGCTGGCAAGCATCCCGGGGCCCGGCTCCGTGCAGGGCCCCGGGATAGATACCCCAGGTTTGGGATCTCGCATGACAGGCTGGCGATACTCGCAGGACGCAGGCAGCAAACCCCGCCCCAGCGGCGGATGGTGGGTCGCGATTGCCGCCCTGCTGCTGGTGGTGGAGGTATCGCTTCCCACCGGACGTGCGCGAGCGGCGACGACCATCGTCAATACCGCCGCCCTCGGCTACGATCTCGCCGACGGGCGTCACACGCTGCTGTCGAATGCCGCGGCTACGGACGTCACCAGCGGGCACTCGATCAAGGGCGTGGTCAAGGACGAAAACGGCGTGCCGGTGCGCAGCGCGCGCGTGGACGCCAAGAGCAAGAACGCGACCAAAGCGGACGCGGTCACCGCCACCACGGTGACTGACATCGCCGGGACTTATGCGTTGGCCGGTCTCGCCGCCGGGACCTACGATGTCTATATCACCGCCGACGGCCGCGTCCCCGAGGTGCTGCCGGGGATCACGGTGGGCCCCGATACGCCCGCCGTCGCGCTCGAGACGCGGGCGCCGGCGGCGGAATCGTGGCCGCGCGGGCTGTACATGGCAGCGCTTCCGTTCAGCTTCGCCAGCCCCGACCTCGGCGCGGCGTTGGGGCGCGCCTCGGGCCTCAAGGCCGCGCGGTGGGTGCCCGACAAGACGGGCGGCCGCTACGTCTACTACGGCCAGGACGCGGCCTTCCCCGCAACCGCGCCCGGTTTGGGCTATTGGATACAGGTCGGGCCCGGGGACGTCCTCGGAGTCGCCCAGCCCGGCACCCCGCTTGACGAGAGACGGCCCTACGCCGTGCCCCTGACGGCGGGGTGGAACATGGTGGGCAACCCGTTCTGCGCCGACCTCGAGTGGGCGGGGGTGGAGGTGCGCGCCAACGGCCAGACGGTGTCGCTGGAGACGGCGGCGCAGAACAACTGGGTGCGGCCCTATGCGTGGACCTACGACCCCGCCGCGGGCGAATACGTCCTGATGGACGCGGCATATCCGGGGGCGCGCAGAACCCTGCCCGTGTGGCAGGCGTGCTGGGTGCGGGCGCTGGTTAACTGCGACCTGATGATTGCGCCGCCCGGCGCCGCCGCGAAGAGCGCCACGGCGGCGACGCGCAGCGTTCAGCCGGCGCCGGCGTGGAGCCTGCAGTTGGTCGCGCGCGTCGGCGAGATGCGGGACAGCTTCAACTACATGGGGGTGGACGCCAACGCCGCCTCCTGCGACGGCCGAGGTAAGCTGCAGACCCCGCCGCGGCTGTCGCCCTACGTTGATCTGAGCTTCGGCGACGGGCGGGCCGCCGCCGCGGACCTGGCGACCGATTTCAGGCCGCCGGCGGCAGGCCGCGCGGAGTGGGATTTCGTGGTGCGCTCGGACCTGGCTGACGCCCGCGCCGAGATCACCTGGCCGGACCTGTCCGAGGTGCCCGACCGCTACCGCATCACCCTGGTGGACGTTGACGCCCAACGGCGGCAGTACATGCGGACGACCGGCTCCTACGTCTTCAATACCGGCGCCGGCGGCGGCGAGCGCCACTTCAAGATCGAGGTTGACCCCACGCCGTGGGCGCGACTCCAGGTGGGCAACCTGCAGCAGATGGTGGGGCGAGCGGCAGGCGCGACCGTAGCTTACGATGTTTCGAGCCCGGCGGCGGTGGACATCGAGATTCGCACCCTGGCGGGACAGTCGGTCAAGGTGCTGGCGCGCGGGGCCAGGGCCGCGGCCGGCACCAACATGATTACCTGGGACGGCACGGACTCTTCCGGACGCATGATGGCCAACGGCCCCTACCTGTGCGCGATCTCGGCGGTGACCGAGGAGGGGCAGGCGGTCAAGGGCATGCGGACGATCATTCTCAAGCGTTAAGGGGCGTTGCAGCGTGAGGGGCTGGCGAGGAAAGATCGAGCATCACCGCGCGCGGTCGGCGCTGGCGGCCATCGCTTGCGCCGCGGCGGCGCTGGCGCTGCCCGGCTGCGGGGGTGGGGGAGGAGTTACCCCCGCCACCGCCGTCGTGCAGGGGTATGTGCGCGAGATGACCTCCGACCGCGCCGTGCAGGGCGCGACGGTCGCCATCGCCGCGATCGGAACCACCACCGACGCGCAGGGGCGTTTTCAACTGGCGGGCGTGCCCACCGGCGCCCGCACCATAACCGTCGAAGCGGCCGGCTACTCGGTCCACACCGAGATCCTGAACATCGCCGCCGGCGTCACGACCCTACCCGACATCCTCCTCGCCGACAGCCCGCCGCCGCCCCCGGTTCCATAGGTAAACGGCATTGCGAGTTGCGCGGGCGCAAGTGAGGGCTGGCGGCAGGGCGCGAGGCCTGCTGGGGTTGGCGTTGGCGGTTGCGGCGTTGATGGTCAGCGCGCGGCCGCTGTGCGCGGCCGACGTACGCCTGGGGCCGGCGTCGCTGTCCGTTATCGGCCAGGACTCGCTGACCTTCCGCAAGGAGAGCGTCTCCGGCTCCGAGGCCAATCGCAGCGCCTACCGCTGGGACAACTACTCGCAGTCCGCCGGCTTCGAGCATCGCACCGACCTCACCATCCACGGCGAGCTCTTGCCCGACCTGCGGGTGGACGCGGCGATCGCCAGCGGCCCCTTCAGCGCCGGTCACCAGCGGCTGACCTTCACCTTCGACGGCAGCGACGCCGCCGTCGTCGTCGGCGACCTGACGGTGGCCTTCGACCAGACCCTGCTCGCCGGCTTTCGCCGCAGCCTGCGCGGCATCCAGGTCGAGAGCAAGCTCCCGCGCGGAGCGCTCAACCTGGTCGCCTCGCAGTGCGAACCACTGCTGCGCACAGACACGCTCTACGGCGGCAATTCGCCCGGCCCCTACTACCTGGCCGCCAGCCCGGTGGTGGACGCCTCCGAAGTCATAGAGATTGACGGCCGCCCCATGCGGCGCGGCAGCGACTACAGCATTGACTACCAGGTGGGACTGCTGCAGTTCTCGCCCGCCCTCATCATTCCGCCCACATCGCGCATCGTCGTCAGCTACGAGTACGACGCCCCAGGCAGTCTGTCCGGCACGCTGATCGGGCTGCGCGCGGCATACCCGGTCGCGCCGGCGCTGAGAATCGGCGCGACCTATCTTACCCTGCAGCGTCGAGGCGTCGGTGACCCTGCCTCCGCGCAGCGCGAAGACCGCTGGCTCGGCGCCAATTCGCCAGGTCCGTTCACCTTGAGCCACCGGCCCATCGAGCCGGGCAGTGAGCGGGTGCGCCTGGACGGAATACTGCAGGTATCCGGGCGCGACTACCACATTGACTATGCGACCGGCGCGATCATGTTCCTGGGGCCGGTGCCGGTGGGAGTTTCGATCATCGTCAGCTACCGCGTGTCCGGCGCCGCGCCGACCGCCACCCCTGACCGGTCATTGGTCGCGCTCGATGCCCACTACACCGCGGCGGGCTTGGCGCTCGATGCGGAGCTGGCGCAGAGCGCGGGCGCGCCCGGCTCCTCGGGCGCGGCGGTGGCGTTGGGCGCTCGTGGCCAGTGGGATCGCCTGACGCTGGCGGCCAACGTGCGCAGCTCCGGGGCCGGCTTCGCGCCCTTTGAGTCCGCCGGCCTCAAGCAGAGCTGCAGCGGCTATGACTGGCAGTTGGGCTTCGAGCCAGCCGCCGGGCTCCACCTCTCCGCCGGCATGCGCGACCAGCGCCGGCCCTACTGCCAGGCGACCGACGCGTCGGGCCCGCTGGTGCGCGATCGCAGCCGGGAGCTCAGCCTCGATTTCCGGCGCGCAGGGTGGCCGTCGCTGTCGTACGCCGGATCATGGAGCGTCCTCGACGCCGCCCAATCGGTGCACGAGAACAGTGGCAACCAACTGCTGACGCTGGGCTATGAGCGCGAGGTGTACGGCATCAAGGCCGCCTATCGCCGCAACTCCTACGGACGCCAGGGCGAGCAGCCCGCGTCTGCGCAGCCGGCCCTGGCCGACGGCCTCTCGTCCCTCGCCCCGGGTGACTGGGCCCTGCCCTATGCGGGCAGCGGCACGGGCGCCGCCCTCAGCTTCTGGTACCGACCGGGCTCCGCGCTGAACGTCACCTGTGATCTCGCCCGCAGCGCCATCAACATCAACGACGGCGGCCGCAGCAGCGCCGACAGCCGGCGCCTGGCTGTTGAGTACGCCCCGGCGGCGAACACCTCGATCAGTGTCGGCTATCGCACAAGCTCAACCGGCGAGACCCTGGCCGCCGACGGCCGGCGCCTGCCTGGCTCGACCAATCGCAGCCAGCTGCTGAGCATCCGGCACAGTCTCAGGCCCGACCTGTCGCTCAGCCTCGCCTACGACACCCAGATGAGCCAAGGCGGATACGGCACCGACACCGACAGCGGCGCCGTGAGCCTGGGCATGTGGTGGCAGCCCGCCGCGTCCTTCGCGCTCATCGGGCAGTTCACGCGGCAGGATCTCGCCTACCTTGGGGCCGGTGGCAGGTGCTCCAACAACATCACTTCGTTGGGGGCGACGATGGGGCCGTTCGGCCCCGGGGTCAAGCTCGATCTGAGCTACAGCCGCATGAGCGGCTCCACCAGCGGCGACTTCGGCGCGGGGTATGACGCGCAGTCGGCAGGTCTCGCCGCGTCTACCGGTGACGATGCTGTGGCCGCCGCCGTGCTGGGCATTCGCGGCACGGCCAATTCGAGCATGCGCGCCCGGCTGAGCTGCGCCCTCGGCGGCAGCCACGAGGCGTACGCCGAGTGGGAAATGAGCCGCAATTCCGGCCACTCCGGCGCAAGCGCCAGGCGCGCCGTTGCCCTGGGGTGGGAAGTGGCCCTGGCGCACGCCCTCAGCTTCACGCTTGACTGGCGGCGGACCGCCGGCATTTCGGCGGATCCCCGATACAGTTACCGCGCGCAGACCATCAGCGGTCGGCTCGGGCTCAAGTTCTGACCTCAACGAGACATCACGCCGCCGCGCGCGGCTGTCCCCGGTGGAACCTCCCCGGGCGCGGTCTCGCGCGCTGCCCTGCACATCGCCGCCAGGAGTCAGGGCCGTCGGCGGCGTAGTGTACGTGCCATGGGCGCCAGGGTCTCCTGGCGGCCGCAGCGACAGGAGGTGTGATAGTGGCTGGCAAGGTGCGCTACGAGGAGATGTTGCCGCACGAGATCGTGGAGGCGAGGAGCGCGTGCCCGGTGGTGTACGTGGCCCTGGGCGGGGTGGAGTGGCACGGCGAACATAACTGCGTGGGGCTGGACACGGTGAAGATCCACGCGCTGGCGATGAAGTGCGCGCAGGCGCACGGTGGGCTGGTAATGCCGCCGCTGTTCTTCGGCGAACCGCGCGAGAGCCACCTGATGGAGACGCTCAAGCACTACCATGGGCCGCTCCTGGAGAAGATGGTCCTGCCCGCGGAGAACTTCGCGCCGGGGTACATGTTCGCCTCGATCCTGGAGGAGCACGAGCGCTACGTGCGCCTGCTCGTACACGTGCTGTTTCAGATGCAGAGCCTGGGGTTCCGGGCGATTGTGCTCATGGCCGGGCACTATCCGCTGCTCAAGCACGCTCGCGCGGCGGTGGAGCTATACAGCCTGGACGGCGAGTCGCGGGCGTGGGCGTGCACGGGCTACGAGCTGGTGCGGGATGAGATCCCCGACGCGGGCGATCACGCGGCGGCATGGGAGACCTCGCTGATGTTGGCGCTGCGGCCCGACCTGGTGGATTTGAGCCGCCTGCCCGCGGGGGATGACCCCAAGGACCTGATTGGCGTCGTCGGACGCGACCCGCGCAAGTTCGCCTCTGCGGAGTACGGTCGGCAAGGCGTCGAGGCCATCGTGCGGCGCGTCGGCGAAAAGGTGCGGGAGCTGCTGGCATAGGACGGGAGCCGGGAGCGGCGACTAAGCGGGTGCCAAGTGGGATGTGTCCCTCGCAGGAGACGCGGCGACAGAGGACTTGACACCTTTGAGGCCGAACAAACAGTAACGCTTCGCGCCCCGGCAGCAGCTTCGGCCACGCCAGAGGCGTGCGAGTCTCGCAGGGACAACGCACCATTGAGGAGACGCGCATGGAATTCACGGTTATCCTGGAAGAGGGCGAGGGTGGCTACATCATCGCCAGTTGTCCATCGCTCCCCGGCTGCCACACCCAGGGTAAGACGGAAGCGGAAGCGCTCGCCAACATCCGCGAGGCTATCGTCGCCTGCCTGCTTACCATGAATGACCGGGCGCGCCGCGAGGCGGAGAAGAGCAAGAAGCGTCGCTCCGTCGAGGTGCTAGTGTGAGGCCCGAGGCGCACAAGTAGTGGCCCGGCTACCAGTCATCTCCGGCGACGAGGCCATCAGGGCGTTCGAGAAAGCTGGCTGGGTAAGGCGGCGGCAGGTGGGCAGCCATGTTGCGCTCGACAAGGAAGGCGAAGGCGCGACTCTCGCGGTGCCGAGGCACCGCGAATTGGACAAGGGTCTGCTGCGCCGTCTCATCAGGGACGCAGGTCTGAGCATAGACGGGTTTGTCGCGCTGCTGGGGAGAAGAACGGTGCGCTGAGGCGTAGGCCGCCGTCACCCTCGCGCCGCGCGGCGATGTGGAAGAATATAGGCGATGTCGGTCGCCACTTCCACCGAGCGCGAGACGCCGCCGCGCATCGCTCCCGAGCATGCACAGCCGGGGGCCCCGATGAATCGGGATTCGGAAACGGCTGTGCCACATGCGCCCGCGCGCCAGACCTCCCGCTGGCGCCGCGATGCAACAGTCTGGGCCATCCCCCTCAGCCTGTTCGCCAGCGTCCTGGCCGTCTACCTGCGCACCCTGCGCCCGACCTTCGGCTGGCTCGACACCAGCGAGCTCATCACCGCCGCCTACCACCTCGGCATCGGCCACAACCCCGGCTATCCCACCTTCATGCTCATCGGCCACCTCTTCTCGTGGCTGCCCATTGGCAGCGTCGCCTATCGCCTCAACCTGATGGCGGCGACCTGCGGAGCGCTGGCGGTGGTGCTGCTCTACTTGGTGTGCCTGCGCGTCACGCGCCCCTCGACTCCGCTGGGGACGGGCAATCGAGTGGCCTCCGTGTTCGCCGCGCTCACCCTCGCCTTCTCATACACGTTCTGGGACCTGACCACCGAGGCCGAAGTCTATACGCTGCACGCCTGCTTCATGCTGGGGGCACTCCTGCTGCTCCTGCGCTGGCGCGACGGCGGTCGCGACCGCGACCTCTACCTGGGGTGGCTGGTGGTGGGGGTGAGCCTGGGCAACCACGCCCTGACCGCGCTCATGATTCCCGCGTTGGCGCTGCTGGTGCTGTTGAGCCGCGGGTGGCGTGAGCTGGGGCCGCGGCGCATTGGGGGCTGCCTGGGGGCGCTGTTGGCGGGGACGATGGTTTACCTGTACGTCCCCCTGCGGGCGCTGGCCAATCCCCCGCCCGAGGTCAACAACCCGCACTCCCTGCATGCGTTCTGGCAGCTCATCAGCGCCCCCGGCTGCCACCGGTTGATGTTCTCGATGGGGGCGGGCGAGGTCGCCCTGCGCGCGCTGGGCTTCATCCGCCACATTGCGCGCGAGCTGGGGCCATTTGGCGTTGGTGCCGCCGTCCTCGGCATCGCGTCGGCCCTGCGCGGCAACGCCAGGCTCGCAGCATCACTCCTGCTTCTTCTCGGTCTGGACGTTTTCTACGCGATCAACTACGACATCTTCGACATCTACACCTACTTCCTGCCCGCCTACCTGGTGCTGGCGATATTGATGGCGGTCGGGTTACAGCGCGTGCTGGCGTGGGGGGAGCGGGGGCTGGCCTGGCTTCAGCAGGGGAGAGAGGCCGGCCTCACGCGACCGCGCCGCATCGCCCTGGTGGCGGCCCTGGTGACCTACCTGCCGGTGTGGGCGTTCAGTGCGAATTTCAGATTGGTGGACGCCAGCCAGGACTACTCCGCCGAGGATTTCGCGCGCAATGCCTTCGCGGTGGCGGCGCCGAACGCCCTCATCATCGGCGACTGGTGGAGCACCGCCCCCCTGGGCTACCTCAAGCACGTCGAGGGCCTGCGGCCGGATGTCACCCTGTCGGTGGCCCTGTCGTCCGCCGATCCGGCCGGCGCGCGCCGCGTGCTGCGTAAGGCCTTCCTGGAGTCGTATCCGGCGGTTTACCTCGCCGAGCACCAAACCTCGTGGAAAGGCGAGTTCAAGCGGCGCTATGCGCACGAGGATATCGGCGACCTCATGCGGGTCTATCCCGACGGCAAGCCGCGGCTGCGCGCCGTCGCCGACGCGACCGCCCCGCGCTTTCGCTTCGGCGACGCGCTGGGGCTGATCGCCACCACCTGTGAGCCGACGCCGGTCGCCCAGGGCGCGATCCTGCGCGTCACCCACCGGTGGAAGAAGCTCACGCCCGCGATCGAGCCGCTGGAAACGCTGACCAGCCTGCAGGGCCCCGATGGCGCCGTGTGGCGCGCCCGCTCCGAACTCGCCAACGGTTTCTACGACGCCCAGACTTGGCGCCCCGGCGAGGTTGCCGAGGAGCGGCATCTCGCTTTCATTCCCGGCGACGCGCCACCGGGGCAATACTCCGTCACCGTGCGGGTACGCTCCCGCGCCGCGAAAAGGGGTCTGGCGCTGTCGGGGACCGGCGCCGATGAATCAACCCTGGAGGTGACCACCGCTGGGGTGCGGATTGTGCCCCGCGGTGCGCGCAAGTGAAGTGTGGGTGCGGACGCGAGTTCTGACTCCTCCCCTTGCAGGGAGAGGGGTTCATCGAGCGCATCCGCGCACCCATTGAGAATGAATCCGCCTCCCCGCACTGGAGGCTATCCCCATCCGACACGCCGCCCACCGCCGTTGGTGAGGTAGGACGCCGCCGTCGCTCGCGCTCTACGCTCGCGCGCCGTGCTGACGCAAGAGCGCCGCGACGCTTCTGTCCCTGGCGAAGTGAAACGGGGTCATGCCGTCATCGTTTTGCGCGTCGGCATCGGCGCCGGCGGCCAGCAGCGCTTTCGCCGTTTCCGCATCACCTTTGGCAGACGCGTAGTGCAGAGCCGTCCAACCGCGGAGCCCACCGGCGTTGACATCCGCTCCCGCCGCGATCAGGAGCTTCACGCTTTCGGCGTCGCGCCGCACGCTGGCCCGCAGCAGCGCCGTCCAGCCGTCTCGGGACCTGGCGCTGACATCGGCGCCAGCCGCCACCAACGCGGACAAGGTTTCACTGGCACTGGCGCCATGACCGGATGCGTCTCTCGCCAAGGGGCCGCACCATGCGCCGGCAAGGGCCAGCGGCGTCGCGCCGTCCTTGTCCTTGGTGTTCACCTTGGCGCCCGCCGCTAGAAGTGCCCTCACTGACGCGGCATTGCCGCACTCGGCGGCGTAGTGCAGGGCGGTGCGACCGCTTCGGTCTGCGGCGTTAGCGTCGGCCCCCGCGGTTAGCAGCAACTCAAGGATCTCACTGCGGGCGCCCACCGCCGCGGCTCGGAGTGCGGCGGATATGCCGCGGCCGTTAGTCGCGTTCGCGTCCGCGCCGTGCGCCAAGAGCAAAGCCACGGTGCGGGGACTGCGCGAAGTAACTGCGCTGAGCAGGAGCCCGGACGGTCCGCCCGCCGTGGACTGCATCCTTGCCCCGTGGGCGAGCAAGAGCGCCAGGCACTGGGGATCCTTCTTGAAGACAGCCCAGTCTAGGGGCGTGCAGCCGAACTTGTCGCGGTGGTTCGCATCAGCCCCGCGCGCCAATAGCAGCTTGACGGCCTCGGGGGACTTGCAGGCGGCATACGCGAGGGGCGACCAGCCTCGCTTATCGGCCGCGTTGATGTCCGCGCCTTTGGCCAGCAGGCGCGCGACGGCGGCCGCGTCCCCACGCGAAGCCGCCCGGTGCAGCGGCGGCATCCGCGCCCCTTCGTCGCGCCCGAGATACCAGAAGGTCGCCAGCAACACCGCGGTCCCGCCCAGCATGAGCAGCATCCACCCACGCTGGCGCCTGCCCTGGGCGCCAGCGGGCGGCGCGCGCAAAGCGGTGCCGTCACCGCATTCCACGCAATCGTGCAGCCCAAGTCGTCGCGGCCGCGCCGCCCACAGGAATTGCAGCACCCCCGCCGCCAGCAGCGCCATTGCCCCGAATACCGCCAGGTCGGCGACGTTGTACGCGAAGTCTCCGGACTTGCCGAACTCGAGGAAGTCCACGCTGTAGCCGAGGCGGACGCGGTCAAGCAGGATCGCCAGCAGACCACCCCCCAGCAATGCGCACCCGCACTCCGTCAGCACCGACACGCGATACCGCCGACGCACCAGCCGCGGGTAGAGCACCGCCAGCGCCGCCACCAGTCCCACCGTTGTCGCCAGCAGAGACGGCGAGGACCCGCCGAATCCCAGCCCCATATTCTTCATGTAGGCGATGCGCAGCCATCCGCCGAAGAACGACGGGGTCGGGTAATGCCACCCATGGCGCATCACCAGCGCCTTCGTCGCCTGGTCGAGCAGGCACACGCCGAGGGCCACCACCAGCCAGCGCCGGGGCGAACCGAAGCGGCAAAGGTACACCGCCAGCACCGCGATCAGCAAGATCGCGCCCACGATGGGTTGGATCAGCCCCGGTCTCATGGATAGCATCAAGGACTCTTCCGCGTAGGGTCACACCCGAGTGGCTAGGCCGCAAGGGCCGCCACGGCGGTCATCAGATGGCTCGGATGACCCAGCCGCGGTCACGCCGGGTCCCGCTACCAGGAAGCGGCGCGCGTCCGTTCGGCGCATGTCTCAATTATTCCGCATCCGCGCCCACTGACGGCAGTGGAGCTACAGGCCGTGGGCGGCAGGATACGCGGCATCCGGTGCCGTAACCACGCATACATTCGCATTCCCGAAGGAGCCGCCATGAGGGAATCATCACCCACCCATCCGCGCGCGCTGGTGGCGCAGCCGTCCCGGCTGCGAAGTGGCTGGCGGGCGGGACGCCCGCCCCACCGCGCGGTGGACGTCATCGCCACGAGGCGCGTTTGGCCCCCGGGCGCAGCGGCCGCAATTCGCAGTTCCGGGACTCGGCTGGATTGCATCAATAGCAGCAGAGAGCGAAGTTGGCGGCCACCGACGCGAGCCTGATAAGAGCGTGCCTCGCCGGCGAGATCGAAGCATTCGGCGAACTCGTTGAGCGCTATCGCAACGCGGTCTACGGGCTGTGCTACGCGCGGGTGGGGGATTTCGAACAGGCGCGTGACCTGGCGCAGGACAGCTTCGTGTCGGCATACCGGGCGTTGGGCCAACTGCGGGAGCCGGAGCGCTTTCCTGCGTGGCTGCGGACGATCGCCGATAACATCTGTAAGGCCGCGCTGCGGCGCCGGCAATCGCCCGAAGAATCATTGGAGGAGAAGGCGCTGCCCGCTGCGGGCGATGTCGCGGAAGAGGTAAGCGTTCGCCTCGCCGTGCAGGCGGCGCTGCGATCCCTGCCTGAGGACAACCGCCTGGTCGTTTCGCTGTTCTATGTGAACGGCTACACCTGCGACGAAATCGGAGAGTTCCTGTCGGTACCCGCCAGCACGGTCAAGGGCCGGTTGCGCGCGGGTAGAGCCAGGCTGCGGCGGCGCCTCGCGCCGCTGGTGCCAGAGCTGTTCCGGGAGAAAGCGCTGCCGCCGGAATTCGGAGGTGAAGTGATGCAACGGATTGGCAAGGTCGAGCTGCGACGGCAGCACTCCGCACCCGTTGTCGTGCTGAGTACTGAGGCGGGACTAGAGCTTCCCATCTGGATTGGCGAGACTGAAGCCACGGCGCTGTGGCTCGAGCTGGGCGAGAAAACGACGCCCCGCCCCATGACCTACGACGTCTTCCTCGAGGCGCTTTCGGCTTTCGGTGTCAGCGTGGAGCGCGTCGAAGTCGCGGAGATCCGCGACACCACGTACATCGCGAGCGTCGCATTGAGGCGGGGCGGCGAGACGAAGACTCTGGACGCACGTCCCAGCGATGCCATCAACATCGCTCTGCGGGCCAAGGCGCCTATCTTCGTCAGCGATTCGCTCGCCAGCATCGTAGACGGACATCCGGCGATGACCGCGGGAATGGCAGAGTTCCAGCCGAAAGAGGCCGGGCCTGTTGTGATATGTACCGGGCATGTCTTGACGCGAGGTTCGTCGTGGGTAGCAGAGGGGTGCGAGCCCATCCTCCGAGTCGTACGCGTCATCCTCGGCGCGGCCGTGCGTGAGCAAGCAGACCTGATTTCCATTCGCCCCGACCGGAAGCGCGCGGACGCGGTGTCGGTTCATTTCCGAATAGGTAGGGAACGTAAGGAGCGCATGAGCATCCCGGTTTATGTGCTTGCGCCCCTGCGCGAATGCCTGGCCGAGATGGCGGGCGTGGAGCTCAGGCCCGGCGCGCGGCGCCAGACTGGCACCATCCACGCCGTCATCGAAGAGCAGGGCCGTGACTTTCGGGTGACCTTCAGCCCCACCGCCATCACCATCAAGCCGATGCCCGCAGCACCGTGAGCACCCCCCCGCTCTCGGGCGGTGGCCAGATAGGAGCGATGTCTGCCGCGCCCCGCGCCAATCGCTCCCCGTCACATTCCTGTGTGTGATGCTTCCGCGCTGACAGGAGGGCGGTGCGGCACGGCTGAACCGATAACGGTAGATACGCTTTGCGGAGGACTGCCATGCGCCGTCAACCCGCTCCCCATCCGTACGACCTGCGCGCGGTGGACGTCATCGCCCGCAAACGCGACGGGCTGCCCCTTGAACCCGAGGAGCTGGACTGGTTCATCAGCGCCTATGTCGCCGGCGCCGTCGCCGAGGAGGAGATGGCGGCCTTCCTGATGGCCGTCTATCTGCGCGGCATGGATGCAGACGAGACCGCCGCGCTGACCATGGCCATGGCCGCCACCGGGAAGCCGGTTGACCTCTCATCCCTCGCCGGGGTCAAGGTGGACAAGCACTCTACCGGCGGGGTGGGCGACAAGACGACGCTGGTGGTCGCGCCCCTGGTGGCGGCGGCGGGGGCGTCGGTAACGAAGATGTCGGGGCGCGCGCTCGGCCATACCGGCGGCACCATTGACAAGCTCGAATCCATCCCTGGCCTGAGCTGCGAGATGACGGCGGCGCGCTTCGTACGCCAGGTGCGGCGCATCGGCCTCGCCGTCGCCGCCCAGTCCGCTGACATGTGCCCGGCCGACCAGCGCATGTATGCCTTGCGCAACCGCATCGGCGCGGTCGCCAGCCAGCCCCTCATCGCCGCCTCCATCATGAGCAAGAAGCTCACCGCCGGCGCCGACGCCATCGTCCTCGATGTCAAGTGCGGCGGCGGCGCATTCACGAAGGACCTGCGCTCGGCGCGGCGGCTGGCGCAGACGATGGTGGAGATTGGCGCGCGCGCGGGGCGACCGACCGCCGCCCTCGTCAGCGACATGAGTCAGCCGCTGGGGTGCGCGGTCGGCGAAGCGCTGGAGGTGGGGGAGGCGCTCGCGGTGCTGCGGGGCGAGGGGCCGCCGGATGTGCGGGAGCTGAGCCTGGCGCTGGGGGGGCGGATGCTGGTGCTGGCGCTGGTCGCGACGGATGAAGCAGACGCGCGGCGGCGGCTGGAGTCCGCCCTCGCCGGCGGCACCGCCGCGGCCAAGCTGCGGGAAATGATCGAGGCGCAGGGCGGAGACCACCGTGTGGTTGACGATCCGGCCTTGCTGCCCCGGGCGGAGCGGAAGGTGACAGTGCGCGCGCCTGCCGGCGGCGTGGTGCGCGCGATTGACGCGCGGGCGGTGGGCGAGATGGCCCAGGAGCTGGTGCGCGACGGCGGGCCGGGCGGGGGAGTGGTGCTGCTGAGGAAGCGGGGTGACCGCGTGCGCAAGGGTGAGGCCTTGGCGACCGCTTGCGGCGGCGACGACGCGACGCTACTGGCGAAGGCGCTCGCGGACGCCTTCGCCATCGGCGTGCGCGCCCCACGGCGTCGGCCGTTGGTGCGAGAGGCAGTCGGCGGGGACTGTCCCTACGTGGACTGTACCCGCCCGGAAGGGGACAGTCCCCATTCGGGGACAGTCCCTGCGATGATGCCGCGATGAAGAAGGCAAGGGCACGGGCCGCAGGGAAGCATACGTGCGCCACAGGGGAGGAACTCGGTGTTTGATCCTGGGAAATACAGCGACCGCATGGCCAACAGCCAGCGGCGGATTGATATCACCTCGCGCTTCGAGGAGCCCGACCGCGTACCCATCCGCATCAGCGCGGGCGGCAGCTACTGGTGCCGGCTGTTCGGCCACGACATAGCGCAATACTACCGGGATGTCGCGCTGCAGATCGAGGTGCAGCTCAAGGGACTGGAATGGGCGTTCGAGGAGCTGCGCGACGATCGCACCGGCTGCGCGTTGTTCACCGATCTCGGGCCTGTTGGCGAGGGCCTGCTGTGGGGGTGCGACCTCGAGCGCCCGGCCGGGACCTCGCCGTGGATCGTGCCCTGCGTGCACACCCTCGAGGACATTGAGCGCCTGCCGATTCCGGACCCCGCCGAGGCCCCAGGCATCCGCTGGGCGTTGGCGCAGCACGCGCGCATGCAGGAGCTCGCCCGTGCGCGCGGCCTCGCCCTCGACGTCAGCGGCGGCGTGGGGATCCACCCGCCCCTGTCGGCGGCCTGCGCCCTGGCGCCCGCGGACCGAGTGTACGAATGGATGTACACCGAGCCCGAGCACATCCGTCTGTTTTTCGACAAGTTGCTCGAGGCCTTCTTCCGGCTGAACGAGTTCAGCAGCCGCCATTTCGGCGTCCGCGAGCAGCGCGCCATCGGCCTCGCCGACGACAACTCGGCGTTCATCTCGGACGAGATGTACCGGCAGATGGTGCTGCCCTACAACCAGGCGATCTACGACCGCTACGGCAAAGACGAACGCCGGCTGCATGCTGACGGGCCCAACGACCATCACTTCGAGACCTATGCGGAGGTGCTGAAGCTGACGCACATGGACATCGGCGGGTTCAGCGACATCGCCGCCGCCAAGCGGGCGCTGGCGGGCAAGGTCGTCATGTCGGGCGGGCTCAACTGCAAGGACCTCTACGGTGATTTCGAAGCGGCGCGGCCTATCATCGAGCGGGCGGTGCGCATCGGCGCCCCGGGCGGGGGGTACATCTTCGCCATCGGCGGCGAGACTTACCCCGGGGTGAGGCCGGATACGCTTGTTCGCGCCGTCGAGCACGTCGAGGAGATCGGGCGCTACCCGATCACGATCTGAAGCGCGAGGAGCTGAAACCATGTGTGAATCGAAGGTCTTCCTGGAACAGGCGGGCGAGCGGCGGCTGGTGCTGGAGGATGTCGCCTCGGTCGTCGGGCAGGGCGACGAGTGGCTACTGACCAGCATCTTCGGGGAGAAGAAAACCGTGCGCGGGGCGTTGGTGGAGATGCGCCTGCTCGACCACGAGATAGTCTTCCGCGCGGACTAGGCGGGCGGGGACTGTGTACCCGCCCGGAAGGGGACAGTCCCCATTCGGGGGCAGTCCCTGCGCTGACGCTTTTCGCGTCAGGCGGTGGGTGTTAGCTGACTTAGGTGACAATCACGCGCGCAAACGCCGTTGACATGCAGGCGGCCATGGGAATAGCATAGGTGGTGCAGGCGCGCGCATCACGTCGGTGCGCAGGAGGTCATGAGAGCCTCTCTACCGCAGTCGCGGTCGGGAGGCTTTCTTGCGGTCCATGGGTGAACTCAGAAAGAACCCGTTGACGCGCGAATGGGCGATCATCGCTGACGACGGCTCGCATGCGGCCGATGCTGACGCCGCGTGCCCCTACTGTCCGGGCAACGAGTCCGCCTCGGGAGCGGAACTGCTTGCGTATCGCAGCCCCCAGACGGAGCCCAATATGCCGGGGTGGTGGGTGCGCGTGGTGTCATGCGACGCCTCCCATTTCCGGCCCGACGGCGACCCCGACCGCCACGACGAAGGGATCTACGACACCATGCGCGCGATCGGCGCCGAAGAGCTGATCGTCGAGACGCCGAACCACGACCAGGCGGCCCTGATTGTGGACGCGCAGCAGGCGGAGGACGCGCTCTGGGCATGCCGCGAGCGCTACGCGCATTGGTGTGCGTCGGAATCCACCAAGTCGGTGATTGTGTCGCGCCACTGTCCCGCGCGCAGCCCGGCCCATCCGCACTGGCGCCTGCTGGCCCTGCCCATCGTCCCCCAGCGCCTGTGGGAGCTGGCCAAAGGCATGGAGCAGTACTACGACTACCGCGGCCGCTGCGGCATCTGCCACATCGCGCTGACCGACACCGAAGATGGCCGGCGCCTGGTGGTCGAGAACCGCCACTTCCTGGCAGTGACGCCCTACGCCGCCACCTATTCCTACGAGATCTGGATCATCCCGCGGCGTCACCATGGAAGCCTGGCGCGCACCCAGCGCCAGGAGATACAGAGCCTGGCGCGGATCATCGGCGACACCATGAAGGCGCTCAACGGCGCCCTGCGCGACCCACGCTGCGTCATGACCCTCATGTGCGCACCGTGCAACATCGAGGGCATGGAGCATTTTCATTGGTTCCTGCGCGTACTATGCAACGTCGGCGCCCCGACGCGCACCGCGCTCGAGTACGGCATCAACGTCAATCCGGTGACCCCGGAAACGGCCGCACGGCAGTTGCGTCGCGCCGCGGCCGTGTTGCTTGCGCCCAGGCTGTAGTGGACGTAGTGCAACCGGCAGCGCCCAGTATCCGGCTACAAGCGGTCCGCGCCCCCGGGGGGCGGGCCGCTGCATCGCCGCCCGCGGTGGGGGAACGTGAGGGACACTGGCGGGAATTGAGGTGCCAGAGCCCGCAGCCATGAAGGAATCGGAAATCCTGCGAATCATGATCGTTGATGCGGACAGTTCCAGCCGAGCTCTGCTGGGTGATATCATGCGATCCGCCGGCTACGAGGTGGCGGAGTTCGGCAGCGCGCACGAGTCGCTGCAAGCGATGAAGCAGGGCGCGTACGACCTGGTCGTCGCTGACGTGCGCCTGCCGGAGATGAACGCCCCCGACTTCCTCGCCGCCCTCGCCGCGTCAGGAGTGGACGTGGCGGCGGTGATGATCACCGAGCCGGAGCTGGCCATCGCCGGTATCGAGTGCCTGCGGGCCGGCGCTGTGGACTGCGTCGCCCGGCCGTTCGACCGCGAGGACCTGCTGCTGCGGATCAGGCGGGCGGTGGAACGACACTGGCTGCTGGAGGAGAACCAAAGATACCGGCAGGAGCTGGAGACGCGGCTGGGCCAGTACGCTCATGACACCCGCCGGCTGTTCCTGGGTGCGGTCGAATCCCTCGCCTCGGCGCTGGAGGCCCGCGATCCCCACACGCGAGGTCACTCAGCCCGGGTGGCGGACCTGGCGGTCGCCATGGCGCTCCCGCTGGGCCTGTCAGATGAGCAGCGCGAGCGACTGCGGGTGGCCGGCCAGTTGCACGACATCGGCAAGATCGGCATCCCCGACGGCGTCCTCAAGAAGACCGGGCCCCTCACCCGCCGGGAGCGCGCGCAGATCCAGATGCATCCGATCATCGCGGTCGGCATCCTGTCCCCCGTGCTCGCCGACGCCGAAACCGTCGCCATCATCCGCCACCACCATGAACGAGTTGACGGCGCCGGCTATCCCGACGGCCTCGCCGGCGCCAAGATGCCCCTGGGAGCGCGCGTGCTCGCCGCCGCCGACGCCTTCGACGCCATGACCAGCGAGCGGCCTTACCGTGCGGCCTACACCCGGGAGCATGCCTTGGACGAGATGCGGCGCTGCGCCGGGCTTCAGCTCGACACCGCCGTCGTCAGCGCCTTCCATGTGCTGCTGCAGCGGCGGGAGAACGGCAAGGACCAGGATCCGCCCCCGGACGCAAGTGCGGGCGGCAAAGGGCCTCCCTCACCCGAGCTGCCCGGCGCCCCGCCCAACCTCGAGATGAGCTGAGGCATAGGCGTCCAGGTCGAGGCCCGCGACGTCGCCGCGACAGTATCGGAAATGCCCTGCGGCGGCGACCATCGCCGCGTTGTCAGTGCACAACTCGGGCGGGGGAAAGCCCACCTCCACCCCGGCCTCGCTCGCGCCTTTGGCCATCAGCGCCCGCAGGCGGCTGTTGTTCGCCACTCCTCCGGCGACCAGCAGGCGCGCGAACCCCAGGCCTTGTGCAGCGGCAAGGCTCTTCTCGACCAGCGGCTCCACCACTGCCTCCTGGTAGCTGGCCGCCAGGTCCGCGATTGACCGGCGCTGCGGCTCCGGCGTCTCCCGCAGATGGCGTGCGAGCGCGCTCTTGACGCCGCTGAAGCTGAAGTCCCAGGTGCCCGGCAGCGGCGCTCGGGGGAACCGCACCGCCCCCGCATCGCCCTCGCGCGCCGCCGCATCAATGGCGGGACCACCCGGGTAGCCCAGGCCGAGCAACCGCGCCCCCTTGTCGAAGGCCTCGCCCGCGGCGTCATCGCGCGTGCGCCCCAGCACCTCGAAGTCGCCGTGCCCCCGCACCGCCACCAGGTCGCTGTGCCCGCCCGACACCACCAGGGCAAGGAAAGGGAAAATAGGGACTGGCTCCTGATTTCTCTGGAAATCGGTGCCTGTCCCCGTTAGGAAATGCGCGTAGATGTGCGCCTCGATGTGGTGCACCGCCACCAGTGGCAGGTCGTGGGCGAAGGCCACCGCCTTGGCGAAGCACACCCCCACCACCAGCGAACCCACCAGGCCCGGAGCATGGGTGACCGCAACCGCCGCCACCTGCGGCCACGTGATCCCGGCCTGCTCGAGGGCCTCCTGCGCGACTGCGCCGATGACTTCGACCTGCTTGCGCGAGGCGATCTCCGGCACCACCCCGCCGAAGCGGCGGTGGAAGCGCTCGGAGGAGGCGACGACGTTGGAGCGGATGTGCCTGCCGCCCTCGACCACCGCCACCCCGGTCTCGTCGCAGCTGGTCTCGATGCCCAGGATCAGTATTGCTTCCGGCCGCGGATGGCCGGGGATGGACCCTGATCCGCGTTCATCGGCGTTCATCTGCGGCCAACTCTTTCTCTGGGTCCCTCATGCGGGCAGCGGCTAGGTCTGAAGACCGCCGTGGCGGCCCGCAGGGCCTGGCCACTTCAGCTCCCAGCGGTGGCCGCGGCCGTCGTCGAAGCCGGCGGCCTTGGCCCGCGCGTACTCCTCGGCGCTCACCTCCACGCGCGCCGGGCGCTCGATCACCAGCTCCCGCCCTGCGAAGCACGGCTCCAGGTCGGGCAGGTCGAAGTGCCGCAGCACGCCGGGCACGACATGGCGGTCGTTGATGTTAGTGTAGTCGTAGAGGCGCGTCTCCACCACCGCGCGCCACGACGGGATCATGTCGCGGCACACCACTCGGCGCACGCGCGGTTCGACGGCGGCCGCGAGATAGGCGTGCAGCGCCCCCAGCCCGCACCCGATCATGCATAACTCCCGCGCCGGTTGCAGCTCTTGCAGAGCGAACCGGCAACCACGCAGCACATCGAACACCCGCGCGCCGACCGAGGACCCGCCCAGGGCGAAGGCGCTGCTGGCCGCGAAGTACTCGTTATCGCGCGATCCATGGCCGTCCACCGCGGTCTTGGGGAAAGAGCGCACACCGCCGACGCCGCGCACGTCAATCAGCACCACCTCGTCCCCCGCCGCCAGCAGCCCCAGCAGGTCGTCGCGATAGCGTCCGCAGTCATCCGACCCCTGGGGTAGCACCGCCAGCCACCGGCGCGAGGTGGGGGCGGAGGCCCGGGGGCGATAGTGCACCGCCACCACGCAGATGCCGGGCTCGGACCAGAACCACCATCCGGTGCCGGGATGCCCCTCCCACTCTCCCTCGATGAATGGCCGCGGCCGGATGAGCGCGTCGAGCGCCGCGGCTTCGATGCCGAGCACCCGCTGCACGAGTTCGACCAGTTCCCCCGCCTCCCCCGCAGGCCGGGCGCGATGGCGCTCCAGGTATTCGCCATTCAGTTGGAAGACGGTCTTCCCAGGGGCCTGCGGCGACCACGCTGCGAGGTCCCGCTCGTCCAGCGCCGGGTCGGCGAGTTCCCCCCGCCAGCGCTCCTCGCCCCCCAGCCAGCGGGTGAAGAACCGTACCGCGGCCTGCCGCAGCTCCGGTGAGTAGCGATGCTCGTGGCGCCCGATGGCCACGTCGAGGCGCTCCTCTGCGCCTAGCGCGCGATAAGCCGCGCGCGCCTGCTCGACCGTCTCCAGCGTCGCCTCGATGGGGAAGAAATCGTGCGCCGCCGCCAGCACCCGGCATGGCCGCGGCGCGAAGCCGGCCAGGAAGTCGGCGTGATTAAAGCCCTCCCCCTGGAGCCCGACATAGATCTGCTCGTGGTCGTGGGTCTGCCCCGTCTCCATGTAGGTCCGCAGATCGTGGACATACCCGCCGGGCGCCGCGGCCGCCAGCCGCTCGTCGGCCAGCATCATCTGCATGGTCTGGGTGCCGCCCCCGCTGAAGCCGGTGATGCCGATGCGATCCGCCTGCACCTCCGGCTGCGCGCACAGGGCGTCCAGCGCCCGCCGGGTATGCCCCACGAAGTAGCGCGCGAGGTAGCCCCCGGTCAACATGCATTGCACCCCGACGTGCATGTGCTCGGAGACACAGCCCTCGGGGATCTCCGGGTACTCCGCCATCCCCCCCTGGCCGGCGGGGTCGAACGCCAGCACCACCAGCCCGTGGCGGGCGAGGTCCATGCACACCGCCTGGTACTCAGGGTCGCGCCATGCGCTCAGGTAATGACCGGCACAGAAGAGGACACCGGGCGCGGGGGTCTCCTGCGCTTCGTGTCGCCATACCGCTGCCGGCGTCCAGCGCCCGGGGAAGGTCTCGATCAACAGCTTGCTGATGGTATATGGCCCATGGCGCAGCTCGCCGAGCGCGCGCATCTCGCCCCCCGGTGGCAGCTCCGGGACCAGGGCGGCGAAGCGCTCGCGCAGCCACCGCTGGTAAGTGACCACCGCCTCGGGCGTCGTCAGAGCCGCGCGGCGGGCGCGTCCTACGCGGTCCGCCTCCTCAGCTTGCCGCAGCAGCCTGTCGGTCCACTGCCGTGCCACGTCCTGCACCCAACCCAGGTATCCGGGGCACACGATCACGTTGCCTTCCCTCCTTGCACCGGGAGACCCCGGCGGGGTGAGTTCGGCGGCGTCCGCTTGGCGCGTCGCCGGGAATCAAAGCGCGGGCGGCGGGGCCGCCGCCGGGCTATGTGTGGTTACCGTCGTCGCGCACTTCGGGGGGCGGCTGGATGAAGCGGCCGATGTCGCGGAACTTGGCATAGCGGCGCGCGAGCAGGTTGTCGGTCGCCATGCCCGTCAACTGATCCAGGACGCGGACGACCGCGTCCTGGATGCGCTCGGCGGTGCCGGCGGCGTCGCGATGGGCGCCGCCCAGGGGTTCGGGGATGATCTCGTCGGCGATGCCGAGGTCGCGGGCGTCCTGCGCGCTCAGGCGCAGCGCCTGGGCGGCTTCCGGCGCGCGCGACGAGTCGCGGCCGAAGGCATCGAGGATGGCGGCGCACCCCTCGGGCGGAATCACCGAGTAGGTCGAATGCTCCAGCATCATCACCCAATCGCCGACGCCGATGCCGATGGCGCCGCCGCTGCCCCCCTCGCCGATGACCACCACCGCGATCGGCGTCCGCAGCACCGACATCTGCGCCAAGTTGCGGGCGATGGATTCGCAGATGCCGCGTTCCTCCGCCTCTAGGCGCGACTCCGCGGCCGGGGTGTCAATGAAGCAGATCACCGGGCGCTTGAACTTCTCGGCGAAGCGCATGATGCGCAGCGCCTTGCGGTAGCCCTCGGGGCGGGCGCTGCCGAAATTGCGGAACTGGCGCTCCTTGACGTCGCGCCCCTTCTGATGCCCGATCACCGCCACCTGCCGCCCGTCGAGCCACGCCAGGCCGGCCACGATCGCGGGGTCGTCGCCGAAGCGCCGGTCGCCGTGCAGCTCGACGAAATCCTCGAACATGAGGCGGATGTAATCGAGGGTGTAGGGGCGGTTGGGATGGCGCGCCATCAGCACCTTGTCCCACGGCGAGAGATTGGCGAAAACCTGCTCCGACACCTGGTCGATACGCTGCTTGAGACGCGCGATGTCGGCCTTGACCTTGGCCGCCTGCGCCGACTTGTCCAGCCCGCGGGTGGTGATGGAGCGCTCCAGCTCCTCCAGCCGGCGCAGGTCCTGCTCCAGCTCTTGCAGCGGCTGCTCGAACGGCAGCCAGCGGCTCGCAAGCTGCATCAGCGGCTCCTCCCGCACCCGCGGAGACGTTCGCGTGTCACCGTGCGCGCACCTCGCATCACAGCATCCACCGCAGCAGCTTGACGATGGTCGGCTGCAGCTCGCGGCGCTGCAGCACCAGGTCGAGCATGCCGTGGCGCAACTGGAACTCGGCGGTGTGGGTGCCCGGCGGCAGCTTGATCTTGAGGCTCTGCTCGATCACCCGCGGCCCGGCGAAGCCCACCAGCGCCCCCGCCTCCGCGAGCATGACGTCGCCCAGGGATGCGTAGCTGGCGAGCACCCCCGCGGTAACCGGATCGGTGAGCACCGAGATGTAGGGCAGCCCCGCCTGCGCCAGGCGCTGGGCGGCGGCGGCGGTCTTCGCCATCTGCATCAGCGACAGCAGCCCCTCGTGCATGCGCGCTCCGCCCGAGCAGCTGAACAGCACCACCGCCAGCCCCGCCGCGCTCCCGTGCTCGAAGGCGCGCGCCACCTTCTCGCCCAGCACCGAGCCCATGCTCCCCATGATGAAGCGGTGGTCGGAGGCGCCGATGACGACCGGTAGGCCCCCCATCGCCGCCTCGCCCCACACGAAGGCGTCGCGCAGGCCCGTCGCCTGCTGCGCCGCCTGCAGGCGTTCATCGTAGCCGGGGAAATCCAGGGGGTTGGCCGGGGCAAGCTCGGCATCGTGCTCGCGAAAGCTGTCGGGGTCGGCCATGAGCGCGATGCGCTCGCGCGCGTCCAGGCGCAGGTGGTGCGCGCAGCTCTTGCATACGAACAGGTCGCGCTCCAGCTCCTTGCGATAGAGCATGGCGGAGCACCCCGGGCACTTCGCCCACAGGCCGTCGGGGACGTCCTGGCGCTGGGCGCGCGGATCGGGTGGGGTGCGCCCTGGCCCCGTTGCTGGTGGAGATCCTTCGAAAGACATAGACCCCTGCCTTGACACCACCCGCCGCCCTGCGCTAGCTTAATACCATCTCAGGCGCGGGAGCACGTCATGACCATCGAGCGGGAACGCGCGGCCATAGACCAGATAGACGAGCAGATCCTGGCGCTGCTCAACCAGCGAGCCCAGCTCGCCCTCAAGATCGGGCGCGCCAAGCGCCGCCGCGCGCGCGCCGAGTTCGATCCGGCGCGCGAGCGCCAGATCTTCGACCGCCTGATCGCGGCCAACCGGGGACCCCTGCCCGAGGAGGGCCTGCTCAGCATCTATCGCGAGATCATCGCCGTCCACCGCGACCTGGAGATGCCGGCGTCGGTGGCCTATTTTGGTCCGGCGGGCACTTTCACCCACATGGCCGCGCTGCGCAAGTTCGGCGCGCGGGCGGCGGCGGTTCCCGTCGAGTCCATCGCCGATGTCTTCACCCAAGTCGAGAAAAGCCTCACCCGCTTCGGCGTCGTGCCGATGGAGAACTCGACCGAAGGCGTGGTCAGCGACACCCTCGATATGTTCGTCGAGTCCTCGCTCGCCATCTGCGCGGAGATTTACCTGGACGTGGATCATTACCTGCTGGCTCGCTGTCCGCCCGAGGAGGTTACGCGAATCTACTCGATGCGTCAAGCCCTGGCGCAGTGCCGGGTCTGGATCAAGACCAACCTTCCGCGCGCCGAGCTGCAAGAGGTCGCCTCCACCGCGCGCGCCGCCCAGCTCGCCGCCGACGAGGCCGGCGCCGCCGCCATCGCCCCCAGCCTCGCCGCCGGTCTCTACGGCCTCGAGATCATCGGCGAGAAGGTCCAGGACTCGCCCCACAACCGCACCCGCTTCCTGGTGGTCGGGCGCCACGGCGAGTCCCGGCCCAGCGGCCGCGACAAGACTTCCCTCATGTTCGCCGTCCACCACCGGGCGGGCGCCCTCTACCACGCGCTGGCGGTGCTCGACAAGTACGACGTCAACATGACCATGATCGAGTCGCGTCCCACCAAGAAGACCCCGTGGGAGTACATCTTCTTCGTGGATGTCCAGGGGCACGCCAGCGAGGCGCCCGTCGCCCGCGCCATCGAGCAGTTGGCCGCGGAAGCTTTCTTCGTGCGCGTGTTGGGGTCCTATCCCGAGGCGGAATAGAGGCGCGCTCGCATGCCGCGCGGCGTCACCGCTCCTCGCGGTGGGGGCGCAGGTCGGGGGCGAAGGGCAGCGGATAGAGGCTCGCCAGGCTGACCTCGCGCCACCCGCCGCGGTGCGCCAGGTAGATCGGCAGGTCGGCGGCAAACTCGCGCAGCACCTGCCGGCAAGCGCCGCAGGGCGGCGTCGGGTCGTCGCTCTCGGCATAGACGGCGAGCGCGCGAAAGCGCCGCTCGCCGCCGGCGACGGCGCAGCCCACCGCTACCCGCTCCGCGCATACCGTCAGCCCCAGCGATGCGTTCTCGACGTTGCACCCGTCGTAGGTGCGGCCGCTCTCCGCCAGCAGCGCGGCGCCCACGCGAAACCCGGAGTAGGGCGCGTAGGCCCGCGCGCTTGCAGCGCGGGCCGCGGCCAACAGTTCCTGTGCTTGCCCCTTCGTCACGTCGGTTTCATCCTCCGCCGGTGCGGGCTATCGCGCGTCGGCGTCTGTTTGCTCCGCCTGCGCCGGCGGCGGGGACACGCGGGCAACGTGGAGCTTGTGGATGCGCAGGGCGTTGACCTCCTGCACCCGGATCCGCAGCCCCGAATGCTCGAGCTCCTCGCCGGCCTGGGGGAGATGCCCCATGCGGTCGAGCACGAAGCCGCCGATGGAGTCGAACTCGCCCTCGGGCAGTTCGACGGCGAAGGCTTCCTCCACGTCATCCACGCTGGCGCGAGCATCAACCACGCCTTCGCCGGCGCCGGTCATGCGGATCTGCTCTTCCTCACGATCATACTCATCCACGATCTCGCCGACGATCTCCTCCAGCAGGTCCTCGACCGTGACCAGGCCGGCGGTGCCGCCGTACTCGTCAATGACGATCGCCATGTGCACGCGGCGCAGCTGCATCTCGCGCAGCAGGTCGGCGAGCTTCTTGTTCTCGGGAACGCAATGGACGGGGCGTGCCACCGCCGCGAGACTGGGCGCGGGGCGCCCCTGCTGGAGTCGGGCGAGCAGGTCCTTGGCGTAAACGATGCCGCTGATGTGGTCGAGGTCGCCGTCGTAAACGGGGATGCGCGAGTGGCCGTGCTGGGCGATGACGAGCACCGCTTCAGCGGGCGACGCCTCCTGCGGCAGACATACCATGTCGGTACGCGGCACCATCACCTCGCGCGCGACCTTGTCCGCGAACTCGATCACGCCGTGGATCAGCTCCGCCTCCTCCTCCTGCACCTCCCCGCCGCGCTCGCCGGCGGTAACGAGCCGCTTGATCTCGTCATCGGAGAAAGCATGCTCCCGCGGGTGCGAGCCGCCGCCGAGCAGCCTGATGAGAACCCGCGCCATCAGGAACTGGGCGATGCGGTTGAGCACTGACGCCGCCGGCCGCAGCACGCGGTGCAGCAGCGCCACCGCCCGCGCCACGCGCAGGGCAACGCGGTCCGCCTGGTGCGCGCTGTAGGACTTGGGGGCGATCTCGCAGCAAGTGATCACCAGCGCCAGCGTGACCACCGAGCTCACCGGCACCCAGCCCACACCCCACAGTTGAATGGTGAGGGCGGTGACCAGCGAGGAGGTGACCAGAATCGAGAAATTGATGGCGATGACGAGGCTGCCCAGGATCTCCTGGCGGCGCTCGACCAGGTCCACCAGGAGCGCCGCGCGGCTATCGCCCTCGGTGGCGAGCTGACGCACGCGCACCTGGTTGACCGATACCAGCGCCGCCTCCGCCAGGGACACGAATCCCAGCAGCAGCAGCGCCAGGGCGATGACGACCATCTGCACTACCCCCCCCACCCGGAGGTCGGCCCACACCGCCGCGGTCAACCATATGAAGCTCAATCCGTCGTCCATGGCCAGTGCCGGTCGGTGCTACTCCTCGTCTGACGCGGAAGGCTCCTCGGGTGCGGGCAAGGACTGCTTGCGGGTAATGCGCACCCTGGTCACCCGGCGTCCGTCGAGACCCTCGACGGTGAGCGCCAGGCCCTCCGTTTGCACCCGCGCGCCGAGCTGGGGAATAGCACCCAGGCGGTCGTAGATGAGCCCGGCGACCGTATCGTAATCACCCTCGGGCAGCAGGATGCCTTCCAGCTGGTTGGCTTCATCAATGCTGAGCTTGCCGTCCACGACCACGGTGGTTTCATCCACCCGCTGTGCGGATGCCTGTTCGACATCGTACTCGTCGTAGATCTCGCCGACGATTTCCTCCAGCAGGTCCTCGACCGTCACCAGGCCGGAGGTGCCGCCGTACTCGTCCACGACGATGGCCAGGCTCTGCTTGCGCTTGCGAAACTCCCCCAGCAGCTCGCTCACTCGCTTGCGCTCGGGGATGAACGCCGGGCGGCGCATCGCGCGCTCCACCGGCTCGTCCATGCGCTGGTCGTGCAGGTAGGGCAGCAGCGACTTGGCGTGCACCACGCCGACAATGTGATCGGGGTCGCCATCGTAAACCGGCAGCCGCGACAGCCGGTGCTCGATAGCGAGCTTCACCGCCTCCTTGACGGTCGCGCCGCGTTCGACCATCACCATATCCGGGCGCGGCACCATGATCTCGCGCGCGACCTTGTCGCCGAACTCGAAGATGGAGTGGATCATCTCCTTCTCTTCGGGCTCGATGCCCCCGCGCTCCGCCTCCATCTCGACGATGGTGCGCAGCTCCTCCTCGGTCACCACTTGATCCGGGCGTTGGGTGGCGCCGCCCGCCAGCCGCACCAGGCTGTGGGCGACCGCGGTGATGAGCTTGACCGGCAGCCACAGCACCCACACCAGCACCCACACCGGGCCCGCCGCCATCCGCGCGACCCGCGCCGGATTGGCGGCGGCATAGCTGATGGGCGTGACTTCGGAGAAGATGAGGACGATCACCGTCAGCGCGGCGATCGCCGCCACCGGCCCCCAACGCATCCCCAGCCGCTCCGGGTGCATCGCCCAACTGGTGGCGATGGCCTCGGCCGCGTAGTTGAGTCCGGTAATGGTGACGAGCACCGCGGTCAGCATCATGGTTGGGCGCTCCAGCAGCCCCACCACCAGGCGCCCGCTCCACGAGCCCTCCGCCGCCAGCCGGCGCAGCCGGTACTTGCCTGCGGACAGCAAGCCGATCTCCGACGCGGAGAAGAATCCCGACAGCCCGAGGAGCACCACCAATGTGGCCAGCACTCGCCAGTCGTACGCAGTCATGCACACCGGGCCCGGCGGGCCCGCTCGCCTCCCTCCCACAACCGGGCTGGGGTCACGGCCGCCCGCTCAACGCTGGGCCCCCAGCACCTGGAATATGAAGACGGTGACCGCGACCGCCCCCACCGCTCCCACGATGACCTCGCGCAAGGTATGGATCCCCGCCTCAACCCGGCTCTGGCACACCAGCAGCGTGAGGGTGACGGCGGCGCCGACGGCCACGACGTGGGGGCACACGTAGTAAACCGCGGTCGCCAGAAAGGCCGCCAGCGCGGCGTGGGCGCTGACCACGCCGCCGCGCATCAGCGTCCCCTTGCCGCCTCTGATCTTGGTCACGGCCACCAGGATCATGATCAGCACCGCGCCCGCAAGCAGCACGTGCAGGATGTTGGCGGGCCGGTGATGCAGCACCGCGCCGGCGGTGAGTTGGCGCACGCTCCGCCGGTCGAGGAAGATGAGCGCTCCGACCGTGGCCGCGGTCAGGGTAGCCAGCAGCATGGCGGCCCCGGCGACGTCCTTCGCGATCTTGGCGAGAGGGTGATAGCTGTCGGTGACGAGGTCTACCGTGACCTCGATCGCGGTGTTGAAGAGCTCCGCCAACAGCACCATGGCGATCACCAGGATGAGCGCGATGACCTCGATCTTCGTCACCCGCAGCAGCACACTCAGGGCCAGCACCGCCATGGTGGCGACCAGGTGATAGCGCATGTGGCGGTGGGTGCCGATGACGTGCACCAGCCCGTCGAGCGCGAAACGAAAGCTGTCGAACAGTGATCGCGACTTCATTCCCGGAATGCCAACCATCGCCAGCGGGCCGCCGCCGACCGCGGGCCCTCATTGCGGTGGCGTCTCGGTATCCCTGTGGCTCACGGCTCCCCGCGTCCTTGCGCTGCCCGTCTTGCCGGGTCGCCCGACGGCCCCCGGGGCGCAGCCGACCGCCAGATGTCGCGCCCGCGCCCCAGCATGCGGCGTCGCTCATCATCGGTATCATCGCGCCACCCCGCGAGATGGAGCACCCCGTGGATCGCGAGCAGCGCCATCTCGCGGTCGCAGGTAATGTGCCGGGCGCGGGCTTGGCGCTGCGCCGCCGGCGCCGAGATCACGATGTCGCCGAGCAGGTGCGGTCCGGGCTCGTCCGGGCACTGCTGCTGCGGAAACGCCAGCACATCAGTGGTGGCGTCCAGCCGGCGATAGTCGCGATTGAGTTGGCGCATCTCCTGGTCGTCGGTGACGAGTACGCTCACCTCGACCGCGGACGGCAACCCCTCGGCGACGAGCGCCGCCCGCGCCGCCCGCCGCAGCAGGTCCCTATTGACGCCGCGGACGCGGCGAATCTTGATGAGGATGGCCACTTGTGCGGCGCGCTCCCGCCTCCGCCAGTTGGGGATATTCCACGCGCGTATGGAAGATGATGCCCTTGAGCAGGCGCAGGAACGCGTCGGTGATCGCGCTCAGATCGCGCAGGGTCAGCGGGCATTCGTCGAGCTGGCCGTCCTCCAGGCGTTCGCGCGCGATCTGGCGCACCACCGTCTCCACCCGCGCCGGGGTCTTGTCGGGCAGGCTCCACACCGCGGCGAAGGTGGCGTCAGCCAGCATCACCAGCGCCGCCTCCCTGGTGGCGGGCTTGGGGCCGGGGTAGCGGAAGCTGTCCTCCGGCAGCCGCTGACCATGGGAATCGGAGCACGCCTGGTGGTAGAAGAAGCTGACCAGCGTGGTGCCGTGGTGCTGGGCCATGATGTCGCGCACCACCCGCGGCAGCCGGTACTGGCGAGCGAGCTCGACCCCGTCCTTGACGTGCGAGGTTATGACCAGGCTGGACAGGGAGGGGGACAGCTGCTCGTGGACATTGCCGATGCCCAGCAGCGCCTGGTTCTCGGTGAACAGATAGGGGCGGCGCAGCTTGCCCAAATCGTGGTAGTAGGAGCCGACGCGGGCCAGCAGGCCGTCGGCGCCGATCGCCTCGGCTCCCGCCTCGGCCAGGTTGGCGACCAGGAAGCTGTCCACGTAGCTTCCGGGCGCCTCGTTGAGCATGCGCCGGCGCAAGGGCTCGTTGGGATTGGACAGCTCGAGCAGACGCATGTAGGTGGCGATGTCGAATGGTCGCTGGAGCAGGAAGATCCCGCCCACCGCGAGCGCCGGCGCGCCCAAGCCATAAAACAGGCCGTGCCACGCCTGGCTGACTACCTGTTCGCCGCCCGTGGTCTCGCTGACCAGCAGCACCAACGCCAGGTTGACCGTCCCCAGCAGCGCGCTCGCCCCGACCAACCGTGAGGGCGGCCAGATGTGACGCACCAGCAGCACCCCCGTCAGGCTGCTGCCGAAGGTGAGCACGGTGAGCGCCAACTGCCCCTGCGCCATCACCCCGATGCGATTGCCCACCAGCACGGCGATGATCATCACCCCCGCCGTCACCGACAGCATGCTCAGCAGCTCCGCCCGCGGCCCGCGCAGGTTGACCAGGTTGACCGCGAACAGGGCCAGGGTGCCGATGAGGGCGGTGAGAGCAAGCAGCCGGGTGTCTTCGTACACGTGCGGTTGCTGCACCCGAACATAGCCCGCCAGTCCCACCACCGCCAGCGCGCACAGGGCGATTATGGCCAGCATCTGCCGCACATTGGGCAGCGCGCTCAGCAATCCGACGGCGCGCAGGGCATCAATGTCATCAGCGCCGGCGATCTCCCCCTGGCGCACGATGACTTCGCCCGCGACCACGGTCTTCTCCACCGGGCGCACGGAGCGCGCCGCGTCGCGGCGCAGGTCCTCGGTGGCCGCGGCGTTATAGCCCAGATTCGGTCGCACCGCGCGCTGGGCGACGGCCGCCACGATCTCCCGCGCGGGCTCCTTGAGCGCCAACTTGGCCGCCGCGGCGCCCGCGGCCTCGCGGGCGGCCTGCACCTTGTCAGCCTCGTCCGGTATCTGGCGGCGCATCGCCTCGCGCACGATCTGCTTGGCCGGTTCGGCCAGCAGGGCCAGCTTGTCCGCTGCCTGGCTCTCAAGCCAGGCAAGGGTCGGCGGCGAAACCTGCGGCAGGACGCGAGCGGGATCCTCGCCGCGCGCGGCGCGTGACACCAGCAGGGCGAATAGCTGCGCCACCTCGTTTTCGGCGTGAGCGATGGCCTCCGGCCTCACCACCACCACCGGCGTCACCCACTGCTGAGCCCGGTCTCGCAGCTGTTCGGTCGCGCGCTCGTCAACGTAGGTCGCAGTGTGCGGGGCGCGAATGGTCTCGGGGCTGGGCTGACCACTCATCAGAAACACGCGCGTGGACTGGTACCCATGCCCGACGACGATGGCGGCGAGTGCCAGCGCGGTGGCCAGGCCCAGAGCCACACGCAGCAGCATACGTCGCCGGCTGAGGCCGGCGCCCAGGCGCCGCCCCAGACGGGCCGTTAGCTCGATAATGGCAGACATGGTAGAGTCCGGAGAGATCCGCCACGGACACGGCGATGGAGAGGGTAGGCAGGGACCGGGGAATGCGCCCGGCTGGGCTCAGGCCGCCGGAGGAAGACGGCGCGCGCCACGCATGAGCGAAACCGGCCGCCGGCGGCGCGGGCGCGGCACGCCTCGCCCGCGAAACTCCGGGCCGCGGGCTCGTCGCCGCGCGCCTCGGGCCCGTCCCTTGTGACCCCCGGGGTTCGCTCGCGGCTGCCCGGCAGGCCCGTCGCTTCGCCGTTACCTGCCACGACCACGGTGACTTCTGTTTGTTCTTCGTCCAATCTGCCCTCTGGGGAACCGCAGGCGCTGACCCCGAGGAAGGAGCCCATGGCACACAAACCCCCGCGCCCGGTAGCGCCGGCCCGCGGGGGAGGTGCCCAGCTCATTAACTGTCAACGGTTGTTACGTGCATTCGCTTTGCGCCGACGGCGCTCCGATGTCGCGGCCAATCGCCGGCGCCGGTCGCTCGGTTTCTCGTAGCGCTCGTGGCGTCGGGCCTCGTCCAGCACGCCATGCTGTTGCAACTGCCGCTTGAACCTCTTTAGAGCGTTCTCCAGCGACTCGTTGTCTCGAATCTCAACCAGCGGCAAACATATCCCTCCCTTCCCTGGGAAACACTTGACTTGGGACCCAACCAGCATTCCCGGAGCTTCGATCACGTCGGGGGTTGCGCTCCGTTCCTGCCTGATTGCGACCCGGAATGGCGCCCTCGTCACAGGCCCCATCGTCGCCTGATTATAGCGTCACCCAGCCCCCTTGTCAACGTCCGCCCGCGAATGGCACAAACGCACACAGACGTGTGCATGCGGCGGCCATAAAGGCGCTCCCAAAGGGGGATCAGCACCGCGCGCAGCGTCCTGTGCCGGCCGGTTCAGCGGCCGAACGGAACCGACTCTATCCCGGCGGCCATGCCATCTGACGTCCCCCTAGGACGTGGACATGGAGATGGGGAACCGACTGGCCTGCGTCGCGGTTGGTGTTGATGACCGCTCTGAAGCCGCCTTCCGCGACTCCGAGGTCGCGCGCCAACCGGGCGATGATCTCACACAGGCGCCCGACCAGATACCTGTCGGCCGCTTGCAGGTCGAGCACGCTCTCGACGTGGCGTACAGGCACGACCAAGATGTGCACCGGTGCCTGGGGATTGATGTCATGGAAAGCGACCACGTGATCGTCCCGGTGGACGATCTTGGCGGGCACTTCGCCACCGATAATCTTGCAGAACAAGCAGTGATCCATCGTCGTCACCTCCGCGTGCGGGAGGTTCGCGTCACAGCGCCGGTGCTCCTGCTGGAGCGTTCATTCCACGAAAGGGCCGGCGCTTCCGGCGTCGAATAGATACAACGGGGCGTCGGCGCGACTGCACGAAGATGCGGTAGAAGGCAGCCGCGCTCGCTGGGAGAGCAATGTCGGTCAGCGCGGACAAGGCGCCGCCGGCGGAATCCGCGGGTGAGTGCCGTCGGCTGCGAGCGGAGAACCGGAAATTGGCTCGCGTCGGCGAGGTGCTGCTTGCCGTGCAGGCGGCGGGCGCGGCGGTCGCGTCGCAGTCCGACCCGGCACAGGCGCTCCAGGAGATCGCCACCAAGGCGCTCGGGGCGGCAGATGCCGACGCCGCTTTCATCCTCCTCGCCGCCGCCGACCGGGAGCACCTGGAATGCAGGGCCGCGGCCGGTGAGATCAGCCCCGATATCGTGCACGCCTCCCCCCTCTTGCCGATCGCTCCCAGCGGCCTCAAGGCTTTGGGGGAAAGCGGCGGAGTTGTCATCAGCGGCAACTCGGCCGAGACGCATGCAGATCTCGGTTGCCCGGCGGCCATCGGGCTCGACAGCAAGAGCCTGGTGGTCGTGCCGCTGATCGCGCGCGGCAGCGTCATCGGAGTGCTGATAGCTACCCGGAAGCGGCGCCGCCGCGTGTTCCGAGAGGCGGACCGGCAAGTGCTGCGTCTGTTCGCGGAGCAGGCCGCTTTGGCGGCCGACAACAGCCGGTTGTACGCCCGAGCCATGGACTGGTCGGCCCAGATGCGCGGGCAGTCGCAGCCGTGGAAGGACATCCTGGACGGCATCCGCGACCCGATCATGCTGCTCGACCGCAGCGACCGGGTCGCGTTCGCAAACAACGCGGTGTTTGCGGCCTTGGGGCGCGAGCCCGAGGACGTCCTGGGGCGGGTGTGGGAAGAGCTCTTCCCACCTGAAGAGGTCGCTGCCATTCGCGCTTCCCAAGCCGCTGGCAAAGGCGGAATCCACAACTGCGAAGTCACCATCGTCCGCCCGGACGGATCGCGCAAACCCCTGCTCCTGAGGTACGGCCACGGCCGCGACCCTGCGGGGTGCTTTCTGGGAACCATCGCCATGGGGGTGGACATCGGAGAGCGCGACCGCATTGAGGGCACCCTGCGCAGGCGCGGCAGCATGCTCGCCACCATCGGCCGTATGGCACGGGCGGTGGGCAGAGGCGCCGACGCGAAGCAGCTTGCAGGGCGGGCCCTGAGCTATGCGCTGAGCCTGCTGGGCCTGGAAACGGGGGTCGTTTACCTGGTCGAGGGCGGCGATTTCGTGCTCACCGCCGCGCGAGGCGTCGGTACCGAGCACATCGCCAGAGGCGGCCGCATAGCAGTAGAGGGCAGCGTCAGCGCGCAGATCCTCAAGCGCGGCAAACCGCTCATTTGCCGCGACCTTCGCCGCACCCGCCGACTCGACCCTGCACTGCGGGCGGTGCTGCCGGATCGGCTTCGCAGCGCGATCATCGTGCCGGTTGCGGAGCGCGACACGCCCATCGGAGTGATGGTGGTCGGCGGCCCTGACGCGACGCCGTTCACGCGCGAGGCGGTGGGCACGCTCAAGATCCTGGCGGCGCTGTTGGGAGCGGGGGCGGCGAACATGCGGCTCTACCAGGCGGCGCGCCTGCGCGCCGAGCGGCTGGCGGTCCTGAGCCACGCGGCGCAGCAGCTCGCTTCCTGTTCCTCGGTCGAGGAGACGATAGCGATCATGTGTCGCGCGATGGCGCGGGTGCTGCGCGCTCGGCGCGTGCTGGGGCTGGAGTACCGCAGGCGAGAAGATCTGCTGGCACCGGTCGGCGCCTACGGGCTGGCCGAGGCGCGCTGGCGCAGACTGCCGCTGGCGTCGCTGGGCAATGCTCCCCTGCTGTCATCCGCGCTCAGCGAGCGTCAGGCCGTGCATTCAGCAGAGGTCGCGGGTGCGGATGGATTGCCTGCGGACTACTGCCGGATCCTGGGATCGCCTTGCGCCATTGCGGTGCCGATCATCACCCGCAGGGGGCGCTGGGGGGTCTGCCTGGCGCAAGACCGGGAGCGCCCGACAGCGCAGACGCGCGATGACATTGACATGGCAATGGCGCTCGCCAACCAGGTCGGCATCACTCTGGACAACGTCTTCCTGCTGCGGGAGGCACAGCGGCGCTCGGAGCAACTGAGCCTGGCGGTGCAGGAGGCGCACCACCGGATTAAGAACAATCTCCAGGCGGTGTGCGACGTGCTCGAACTGGAGCTGTTGGAGCGCGGCGGGGCCGCCTCCGCCGAGAGCATCGAGCACAGCATCCAACGCGTGCGGGCCATTGCCATGGTGCACGAGTTCCTGAGCCGCCACCAGGATGCGGCGACGGTGGACGTGGCGCAGGTGCTGGCGCGGCTGGTGCCGTTGGTCGTGACCGGCAGTCGGCGCAGCGACCAGCGGGTGGAAGTAACGGTGGACGCCTGCCCCCTCAAGCAGAGCGCCAAGCGCACCACCGCGGTGGCGCTCATCGTCAACGAGCTGGTGAGCAACGCCGTGCAGCACGGGTTGAACCATGGGCGCGGCGGCGTCGTCAAAGTCGAGATGAAAGAGGAAGGCGGCAGCATATCGCTCCAGGTAGCGGACAACGGCAGCGGCCTGCCGGAGGGCTTCGAGGCCCACCTGCACGGGCACGTCGGCCTGGAGATAGCGCGGGTGTTGGCGGAGCGGGATCTGCGCGGGACCATCGCCTTCGAGCGCCCGCGCGGTCGCGCCCGCGGGACGGTGGCGTGGGTGCGCTTCCCGAGGTAGCAATGATGCAAAGGGGTCAAGATGGTCGGCAAATGTAGGGCGGCGGTAAGCGAACCGACAGGGCTCAGGAGCATGCGCATTCTGGTCTGCGAGGACGAGGGCCTGACCGTGCTCAAGCTGCGGCGGCTGCTGACGGCAGCCGGCCACACGGTGGTGGGCGAGGCAAGGGACGGCGAGGAATGCCTGGCGCAATCGGAGCAGGCGCAGCCCGATCTGGTGCTGATGGATATCAAGATGCCGGGCCTGGACGGGATCGAGACGACGCGCAGGCTGCTGGAGAAGCGCCCGGTGGCGGTGGTGATGCTCACCGCGTACAGCGACGATGAAACCGTGCGCGCCGCGACGGAGGCGGGCGCCTGCGCCTACCTGGTCAAGCCCGTCAACCGCTGTCAACTCCTGTCGGCGCTCCATGTCGCCGCGTCGCGCTTCGCCGAACTGGAGCAGCTCCGGCGCGAACGGCAGGACCTCAACGAGGCCCTGGAGGCGCGCAAGCTCGTCGAGCGCGCCAAGGGGGTGCTCATGGATCGCGCCGGGCTGACCGAAGCGGAAGCCTTTCGCCGCTTGCAGAAGGCCAGTCGCGACCAGCGCCGTCCCATGAAGCAGGTCGCCCTTGAGGTCATCGAGGCGGGCAGGCTGATGGCGCCGCGGCCCCTGCTTAAGCCCGCGGCGGAGGACGACAATCGCGTCGTGCAGTGAGCCGTCGGCGGCTGGCCGGCGCTGCCCGCCCGGGGGGTGCGTCTGCCCAGGAGCGTTGACAGACAACGCGGCGTCTGGTACTATATGCTGCGACAGGCGAATAAGGACTTTCGAGCCGGCCACAGCGCAGGTTCGAAAGGGCCCCGAATGCCCATCCTCGAAGTGACGAGCGATGGGCTTTTTTCGAGATGTGAATATAGCACCTGGGCGGTGAGCCGGTCGTTCAACAGACGCCAGCATGGCCCCCCTCACCCCGACGGGAGTCGGGGTGCACCATGCCCATCAGGCAGTTGCAGCGCTCACGCGAGCCGTCCAGGTGCTTCCTTTGTTGCTGGCGTCCGGTCAAGGTTTCCGCGGATCAGTCAGGCCTGAGCGGGCGCGTGTGACATGTGGGTGGCTCTTGCCGCCATCCATCGCCGGAAGTTTCACGATTGGGCTTCCGACGCTTCTCTTGATGGCCCCCTAGCCCTTGCCCCCAGGCGTTTCGTCACGGACGCTTGCGGTGCAGGAGGCGGTCTGGGCAACGCCGAAACTGCACCCGCCCGAGGACGGCGGTGACCGGCGCGACCGCGCGGCGGGCATTGTCCCGCGGCGGCACCTACGGAGGACACATGGCGACCCCGGATCCGCGTTTCGAGAGATTCCTCAAGGTCGTGCTCCGGCAGGGCGAGCCGGATCGCGTGCCGTTTTCGGAGCTCTTCCACGACCAGGAGATCATGGAGGCCATCCAGGAGCCGCCCCCGGCGCCGCCGGAGGAGACGGAGGCGTGGGCCGCCTGGCGGGTGCGCTTCTGGCGCGATATGGGGTACGACTACGTCACCCAGGGGGTGGACCTGAGCTTCCCCAGGCCCCGGCTGCTAGCGGCGGACACGGCGCAGCTCTCGCGCGAGCATCGGGGTTGGGTCAACGAGGCGACGGGACCGATTACCACCTGGGATGAATTCGAGGCCTACCCGTGGCCCGAGGTCACGCCGGCCGCCTTTCGCATGTTGGAGGCCGTGGGGCGGCAACTGCCCGACGGGATGAAGGTGGTGCCGACCATCCCCGGCGGGCCGCTGGAGAACCTGACCTTCCTCATGGGTTTCGAAGCCTTCAGCTTCGCGCTGGTGGACCAGCCGAACCTGGTGGCCGCGGTTGTGGAGCGGATTGGCGAAATCCTGTGCCAGGTGGTCGAGAATACCGCCGGCATGGACTTCGTGGGCGCGCAGTGGCTCAACGATGACATGGGTTTCAAGGGCGGCACCCTGGTTTCGCCCGCGGTGCTGCGCCAATACATCTTCCCCACCCAGCGGCGCATCTGCGAGATCGCCCACCGCCATGGCAAGCCGGTGCTGATGCACTCCTGCGGCAGGCTCGATGAGATCATGGACGAGCTGATTGACGACATCGGTATTGACGCCAGGCACTCGTTCGAGGATGTCATCATGCCGGTGTGGGAGGCCAAGCGGCGGTGGGGCGACCGCGTCGCGCTGCTGGGCGGCGTGGACATGGACGTGCTGGCGCGCGGCACCGAGGACGAGGTGCGCGCCTACACCCGCCGCTGCATCGAGGAATGCGCTCCGGGCGGGGGCTGGGCCCTGGGCTCGGGCAACAGCGTCGCCAACTACGTCCCGACGGCCAACTTCCTCGCCATGCTCGACGAGGGCCGGCGCTGTGGCCGCTACGCGGGCTCCTGAACGCGACCGAGCCCGCCGTCATGCCCCCGCGTGGGGCCGGTCAAACCAGTGTCGCGCACAGGCAACCGCGCCAATGGCGCCAGCGCAGGCGCGACCTGCGGCTGAACCCGCCGAGGCCGACAAGCCAGCGCAGGCGGCTGGTGGCGCACAGCGGAGTCGGGGGTGTTGCGGACGTGGGTTCGATTCCCACCGCCTCCACCAACCTATCGCGCTCGAAACCTCTCTCGACCAGAACCGAGAGCATCGCGCCTGTCGGCCCCGATGGCCTTTTCACGCGCACGATTCGCCTGATTCTGGCGTTTCGATGCCGCCGAAAACTGTGGACTGGTTGCCCGCTCTTTGCCCCCGTTTTGCCCCGAAAATGGCGTTCGGCCTCTCTGATTCTCTGAAAGCTGTGGACTTGCCCCAATCCGTCCACAGTTAGAGAAAACGGCGATTCTGAACTCAAATCCGGCTTTCGCCGCCCAAGGTTTCGACTCCCGCCCGGAGTAGGACTATCGCGTTTTCGAACCCGAGTCTCATGGCACCGGCGCTCCGCCATTGGCCATGCCTCGTCTTTTCGCTCCATACGCCTCACCCATTCGGGATAGAGACTCAGGCCCGCTCCTGCTGGACGCCTTGCCCCAGCACTCTCCTCTGCTCCTCCCAACCCGGCGGCAACCCGTAGAACCTCTCCAATGACAAGCCGTCTGGCTCAGTGCCCTCCAGGATCGCCTCGATGAGGTCAGGCGCGAGCAGCGTTAGCCGCAGGAGGCGCGCCACGTAGGAGTTGTCCACTCCCAGGTCCGCCGCCAACTCGCGGATGGTGGCGTAACGGCCGCTCTCCAGCAGCTCCCGCCAGCGATGGGCGCGAGCAATGGTCAGCGCCAAGCCGCGGTTGGTGCGGGTATCCTTGGCGGCGCCACCGTCCACCCCCGCCGGGGTGATGATCTCCTTCCGCCCCCGCCGGCGCTTGGTGTGCAAGGGCACCTTGAACACCAAGCAGTCGCCGTCCGCGGTCAGGGTTGCTCGCGCTTCATCGCTCATGCCGCCACCTCCTGTCCTTCGCGCTCTTGCCGCAACTCCGCCACCAGGGAGGCCAGCCCCTCGGCGCGGATGTGTACCTCCGCCCGGTCGGGATGGACGTCCACCCGCTTGACCAGCAACTGCACGATGCGGGTTTGCTCCTCCGGGAAGAGGTGATTCCAGATCGGGTCCAGGGCGCACAGCGCGTCGACCACATCCCGCTCGGAGAAGGCCCCCCGCTCAAGCCGGCGGCTCTCTTCGTCAGCGTCCTGGATCGTACGCTCCCGTGCCTCTATCTCCGCCTGCAGCCGGGCCAGCTCCTCCGAGACCGGGCATGATTCGCCATCCCCGCCGATCGCCGCGCGAGCGACCTCCTCGCGCAGTGCCCGCAGCGACGCCTGCGCCTGTCCTCGCACCTGGCACAACTCGGCCAGACGTTCATCGGCCTGCGCTCGCGCTGTCCGGTACGTCTGCGCCAGGAACTCCGGCGCCCGCAGGATCGCCCGCAACTGATTGATGACGATGCGCTCGATCTCTCCCGCAGCCAGGGTCTTGGTGGGGCACGTGTCGTACCCGTTCTTCGAGGCATGAACGCACAGGTAGTAGCGGTAGAGCTTGCCCCGCCGCTTGGTGAAGCTCGGGCCCATGGCGCAGCCGCAATGGGCGCAGCGGATGATGCCCTTGAGTAGCGCCTCGGTTTGAGCCCGCGTCTGAGCACCTCGGGCGCGGTGGTTGCGGTCCAGGATGCCGTGCGCTTGGTCCCACAGCCTACATGGGACGATGGCCTCGTGCTCGCCAGGGTAACGCTCGCCCTTGTGGCTCACCTCGCCGACGTAGAGCGGATTGTTGAGCAGCCGGTAGATGTACCCCTTGTCCCAGGGCCGGCCGGGGTTGAGCCTGCCCGTCCTCGTCGTCCAGGACTTCGTGAGGTGGCCCGCGGCGTTCAGTTCTTTCGCCAGCTCCGTGGTCGAGCCGGTCTCAATGAAGCGCAGGAAGATGTGGCGCACCAGCTCCGCCTCCTGGGGGTTCACCACCAGGCGTTTCGCCCCCCGGTCCACATCATAGCCCAGCACCGGCATCCCACCGCAGTACTTACCCTTGCGCTTCGTCGCGGCCACCTTGTCCCGGATGCGCTCGCCGATGATTTCCCTCTCGAACTGGGCGAAGGAGAGCAGAATATTGAGCGTCAGCCGGCCCATGGAGGAGGTAGTGTTGAACTGCTGGGTGACTGAGACGAAGGACACGCCCTTGCGGTCGAAGGCCTCGACGATCCTGGTGAAGTCCAGCAGCGACCTGGACAAGCGATCCACCTTGTAGACAACCACGCAGTCAACGAAGCCGGCCTCCACGTCCGTGAGCAACCGCTGCAGGCCCGGGCGCTCCAGAGTGCCGCCGGAGTAACCACCGTCATCATAGCGAGCGGGCAAGGCCGCCCAGCCCTCGTGGCGCTGGCTGGCGATGTAGGCCTCGGCTGCCTCGCGCTGGGCGTCCAGGCTGTTGAACCCGTTGTCCAGGTTCTCGTCGGTGCTCTTGCGCGTGTAGATCGCGCAGCGTCTACGCTGCAGGTCAGAAGGTGGTTGCTCGCGGCGTCTCATCGGGCTTTCCTTCCGTTGCCGCCGTTGTCGCCGGAGCGCAGGCCAAAGAAGGCCGGACCGTTCCAGTGCGTGCCGGTGATCGCGTGCGCGATGGCGGTAAGCGAGCGGTAGCGCCGGCCCCGGAACTCGAAGCCGCCGGCCACCACCGTCACCTCGTAGCGCCCGCCGTTCCATTCACGCACCAGGCGGGTGCCAGCCACGGGCAGGTCGCGCCGAGGTTGGACTTGCCCGTGCTTCCCGTTCAGGCCGCCGATCTCGTCACAACCGGCGTCGTCCAGCAGTCGGTGCATCTTCTCGCGGGCGCTCGACGACAGCCCGCCGCACGTGAGCTCCTGGATGCGATGGGCCAGGCGCCGGACCAGGAACTCCCGGTTGTAGCGCGGCGGCTCGGTGCCGACCAGCTGCCACCAGCGCTGCTGGAGGTCGGCGGTGGTCGCCCGCTCCAGGTCGGCGATCTGCTTCAGCGTGCTTTGACTCATCGTGTCTCTCCTTCGGACTTGGGTTCGACACATGAATCACTCGAAGTCCGAAGAATAGCAAGGCCGTGCTCTCCGCCGTCCACGGTCTTGCGGAGCCAGTAGCGCAAGAATCCAGCCGAAAGCAGCGAGACCACCTCCTGTAGGCGCTGGTCGGCTGGCATTTGCTCGGGGTCCACGGCATTCATCGCCACGATCCTGCCCTCCGCTGCCCGCGGGCGCTTTGCATCCGCCCAGGGTTGGCGGCGACAGCCACCGGCCGCAAGGCAAGGCCGATTCCCGCGCCCTGTGGCTCCGTGTGGCGCGCGGGGCACACCTCCAGCGTGATAGGGCCAGGCCCCGCCCTCAGGGCGCGACACGGGCGCTTCACGCACGCTCTGGGCGCTTGCCCCGAGCACATCCGACGGGGAGCCAGGCGCGGCCGTCTCGGGAGCGGCTGTGGGTCTCTGCCGGGCGTTCATATGCCAAACTCCGTCTTTACGCACTCTACGCCCTGGCGGCGCGCTTCCTCCAGCGGCAGAAGACCGTCGGTGGTCATGATCGCCACGCGCTCCTCAAGCGCCTCCAGGCATTCCGGGGGCCAGGTGTGGACCTCGGGGCACGTAGCTGCTATCCCCTCCAAATCCGCTGCAACCCTGCAACCCTCAATCTTCTCGACCGGCGGCAGCACTTCGACATCCTTCGGCAACGGCTCGTCCAGGACGAGTCGCGCCTGGTGTCCTCTCCCGGTCTCCAGATTCTTCAGGTGGCCGCGATCAATGGCCGTGTGGACACGCCGACAAGCCGAGGACTTATCCAGTCTCAGTTCACGTCCCACCGCCGCGATAGTCACCCCGTCTGGGCTGGCGTCGGCCAGCCTGCTGACTGCGGCGACGGTTTCGCGTACGGTTGCAGGCACGGTTGCCTCGACGCCCTCAGCCACGAGATCGAAGACGAGCTCGCGCACCGCCGCATAGTCATCCAAGCACGCCACAATGCGGCCCCGCTCATCCCGCTCGCGGCTCGCCTTGTGCAGCAGAGCGTGCGCGCGGATTAGGCTGAGCAGCGCGGGGAAGTCCCGGCGCAGGCGGATGGCCACCGGTGGTATCAGCTGTGCTAGCTCGCGCGAAAAGGGGATAGTGACCGAGTTGTCAGTGCCCTCCAGCCATTCCTGCAGGGCGTGCCAGGATTGATGATCGGGCGGCGTGGGGTCCTCTTCAGCCTCCGCCAGCATGACATCGCGAGTCTGGTCCTGGGTATCGGTGATGGTGACCGAAATCAGCCGCGTCTCGGCGTCCCTGTGGAGACGAACGAGGGTAGTGGTGGTCAATAAGCCGGTGGGCCCCTCTCGCTCTATCAACCGCGGTCGCAGCCCGCTGTCAGTCTTCTCGACCGTCTCATAGCGCACGCGGCCTTCGCTGAGCAGGGAGCGCACGAGATAGGTGGCGAACTTGCCACCTAGCCCGGCCGCCTCATAGATCACCAGGAACCTATGTGCCAGTGGCTCTTCGGAGTAGGCGAGCGCCTTTTCGGACATGGCCGACAGCACGTAGCAGGCACTGGGCGGCATGAACTCCACAACGCGCTGCACCAGGTGGGACTTGCCTCCGGATGATGGCCCCTTGATGGCGAGGGAGACGGGTTGCGGCAGCAGGCGGCTCGTGAGCGCGAGGTAGACTAGCTTCGCCAGCCGGGTTTCCCCGGCAACGCCGCCGGCCGCCAGTTCAGCGGCGAAGGTGTCAAGGATGCGGGGCTGGCGCGCAAGCGCCTCGCATTTCTCCCAGGTCGCACGCAACTGCTCTTGGGCCTGCCGCTGCTCCCATTCGGCCCAAGGAATTGACTCCTTGATAGCTCGCTGCCATCTCTGGCGAAATCGGTCGGGGTCGGAAAGGTACAACTCACTGGGGTCCTTGGCCTCCCTTAGCCGCACCAGGCGCGCGCGGTCACGGATGCGCGACGATCCCAGCCACTTGAGCACAGCATCGCCGCCGGCATCCGCTTCGATCACGACGTAGATGATGGGGATGCCGTCGAAGTGGTCGGCCCAGGCTTCCCGCCATGAGGTCGACCCAGGGAGTCCGATCGCCGGAATGCCGTGGAACCACAGCGTCTGGGGATCGGATTCGCCCTCGCAGATGACGACGTGGCCCGCGGTCCTTGCTTCCGCCAGGCGCTGCAACCCGTAGAGACACGGCTTGGCGCCGCTCTTCCACCTGAAGCGGCCCTCGCCCGACAGAGCCAAGCGG